>Ga0268262_10000272_pt1 | contig 69421 bp, 66 predicted proteins | sample TergutNc150P3_FD_190354 | JGI IMG/M metagenome (GOLD analysis project Ga0268262, IMG submission 190354) | Nasutitermes corniger P3 segment gut microbial community from laboratory colony in Florida, USA - Nc150 P3 (SPAdes) (version 2) | ecosystem: Host-associated > Arthropoda: Insects >...
CGCTACAGCCTCGGTCTTGAATTCCCTCGTATAAGACCGCCTTTCCTTGTTTTTCTTTGCCATTTTCCCTCTCCTTGCCATTGTATCTTGTGCTTATTCTTTTGTTTACTGATAGGGGTTAGGTTCAAGAGTCTATCTGATTTTTTGTGTAAATAACAGAATATCATAAGAACCGCATATTTCAGAGTCTCAACCATTAAAAAATTTTTTTAATTTTTTGGTTTTATGTTACTGTTGTTTACTATCTTAAAATCATAAATTAAGAAACGTTCCGGTTTGGCCGGGTTTGAAGTATAAAAAACAACCATAAATTCCTGATTGTTCTCAGGAAAAGGAAGCGGCATATACATTCCGTTTTTATTATGACTGTCTTTTTTATAACCTTTTCCGGTTTTTATTCTTTTTAAGATTTTATTAAATAACTCCATCCGGTCTTGCTGCCAGTTTCCAGCCGATTTAAGGATCGGTTCAACCGCAGTCGGCGTAAAGTCAAAAATATTATTTTTTGCAATGTTCCTTATGAAATCCTTAAGCTTGTCCACTGTCATGATTGCTGTAACTCTCCAGAACATGATCCAATTCATCAAGTGACAGTGGGTCTTGATTTTTCAGATCAATATCCGATGAAAGGTTATTTGGAGTCATTAAATAAAGTTCATTTTCTATTTCTTCTCTGCGTTTTCCTATACACTTTGCCTCTACGTCAAACACATTAGCAATTTCTTCGTCAGTTTTATCTTCCAATAAAATAAAACGTTCAGTAGGAATAAGCAGATTTGCCGCAAAGTAATCGGCCACCACTTCTGTAATGGCTTCAGCGCTGCCTGCGTTTTGTTTTTTCCAAGCTTCCCCTTGGCGGGCTATCGCCTGCATTGAATCGCTCATCGGCCATTTTGTTAAAAAATGAAATATTTCATGGGCTATCGCAAAGCGCTGTTTTTCCGGGTTGTCATCACTATTGACATAAATTTCTGAATCTATAAGGACAGCGTGCTTGTTAAATATTTTTTCTGACGGTACACGTTGAATGCCGGTAATGCCGCATTTTCTTGCAACTTTTTCTATATCAACATTCCTGTTTTCATTTTGAGGAATTATCATATTTATACCTCTTTTCAAGTCCAGAAAGAAATCTTTTTTAATTTCTTCTTCTTGCGTTAGAGGTTTTTTTTCTCTTTTATCCATAATTTATTATTCACTCTTTCCGACAAAATATATAGGCGTTTTTAAAATATCAATGCCTATTGCCGTTATCGACACTGAAACGCCCCTATAGTGGTTATATTTCATATATTCCACTTTATAATCATTATATATCAAAAATAATTAAAAACAAGCAGAAAAAAGCAGAGAAAAACAAGATAAACAATGGTAAATATTGACAAAGACAGATAAATACAGCATATACTAATAAGGTAGTCTGTCTATAATGTGTCCGCATTATAGACAGACTCTAACTACACCTCAATACGAATAATTTGACAAAACCAGCTAATCATTTATAATAAATTTGAGGATTTTACAAAAACTGAAGTTTTAGAAAATCCTCATTTAACAAAAAATTCAAGGAAACAGGCGGGAAAATATGCCTTTGGATAAATCTGAAAGACGCGTCTCTTATTTAAAGAGAAAGAAACAGGGAGTTTGCCCCAGATGCGGAGGCAAAAAACGTAAAACCGACAAATACATCTATTGTGATGATTGCCGTGAATTTTTCAGGAATTACAACGAGAAAGTTTCCGCCAAGCTGAATAAAAAGCGGAAGTCTGTATATGATAAACGGAAAAAGAACAGCCAATGTCCCCGCTGCGGCAAAAAACTAGGCGCTAAGTATAAGAATATAATCTGTAAGGAATGCCTGAACAAGCAGTATCAGTACAATTACGGCAAAAAGCGGTAAACTTACGCGCTTGCGCGCCTGAGACGGTCGTTAATTGCCGCACCAAGTCCTTCCTGCGGAGCAAATTGGGCATAAATACGTGAAATTTCAAAGCAATTTCCCGTACAACGATTAACTGAGTTACAGTTATTAATTGTATTAAAGTTGTCCAATTCATGGAGTGTTTCGAAAAAACAGGCGGCGGCTTCTATTGTACTTCCCGATTCTGAAAGCGTTTTTATAACTGCATCTTGCGCAGACGCGCCTTTACCCTGCGCTTCCAGCCACGCATCCCTTGTAAAACCGTCAAAAAAGATGAACGCGCTTCCCTTTTCGCAAGGTAGATTGATCATTTCTTCTCTTGGAAAAACCTTGAGCGGGGTTTTAGGGGCATAATGGCTTTTAAGCTGACCCGGTGAAACATTAACGTTTTCCGAAGAAAGCGCGCCTTCAGCGGGACAGCCGTCTTCTACGGCTCCTATCAACTTTTCAATCGCCTCTTTGGGTGTACCGCCGGGCCTCAGTATCTTTACGGAATTGCCCGTTATGTCCAGCACGGTAGATTCAACGCCGACCTTCGCTGCTCCGCCGTCAAGGATAATATCGACTTTTTCTCCCAATTTGTCCCGCACATATTCCGCCCTTGTGGGGCTTAACGCGCCGAAAGGGTTAGCGCTGGGAGCCGCAACCGCTCCGCCGCTGAGAGAAATTAATTTAAGGGCTGCGTCATGGCCCGGAATACGGAACGCCGCTGTGTAAAGCCCTGCTGTCGCAATATCGGGTATTTTACCGTTTTTGGGTAAGACAAGGGAAAGGGGACCGGGCCAAAATTCTTTTGCCAGCAGACAGAGTTTTTGTTTTGTTTCTTTGGTCAATCGGGAAAGATCGGCCGCGTGTTCAAGCGTTTCTGCGGCGGCAATGTGAATAATCAGGGGATCAAAATAGGGACGTCCTTTTACCTCGAAAACTTTCGCTACGGCTGCCGCATTATAAGCGTCCGCTCCCAAACCGTAGACTGTTTCCGTAGGGAAGGCGACAATCCCGCCTTGTCGCAAAACTCCGGCGGCCCGTAAAAGCGATTCCGGTGAAACCGGAAGAAATTCCATAATACCAACAATAACATATATGCAAAACGGCGCAAAGGGCAGATCTTAATTAAGAAAAAATTTTATTACCAGGGAAAAACATTATCCCTGTGCTTCTCCAACATATATTTTGTCGCAGGTGAGAGATCATCAATGTCTCCATTGGCATCCACACCGTTGGATGTCCAGGGCATTACACCCTGCCATCCGTTGATGAATGCATTTTCAAAATCGGAAATAATTGTTTTTCCCGCTGAACCTTTTGCACTGCATTCACCGATTAACGCAGGCTTCGAGTTATCCAAACCCCAATCGCCCGGTTTTACATAAAATGGCACTCTATAATATTCACCAACCCAGTCATAATAATGAGGAGACCAAAAATCCAGATACACATTTTTATTGGAAAATAACTTTTGTAAAAAGGTATCGGAAACTTTGTTGCCTTCGTAAGCTGAGCCGTCTGCATTATACTTTGGGAAAGCCATCCCTACTGTTACAAGAATACCGCTGTTTTCATGTATAGCCGCAGTATTCAGCGCGAGAAAATAAGAAATTCTATCCCATGAAATTTCTCCGCATACAGCGTCTTCATAAATCCAGTCAGGCTCATTACAAATATCAATGCTCCAAAGCCATGGGTTATCCATGTAACGATTAATAAATGGTATTGTGTAATTACTGACAAATGACGCGCAAGCTGTATCGTTTTGCAACATAGCCCGCCATTTTAACGCAGCCTGCCGTGAACCCGTATTCTTAAAATGATCAAAGGACAGCAATGTCGCCATGATGTATATTTTATTCCGCTGTGCCGTTTTAAAAAACTTGTCAAGATCAGCCCAATGTTTATCGGAAACGCCGCTGACCATGCCGCTGTTATTAATTATTACTGCGCCTTGATCATTGTTACAGTTAATCCAAACACGAACAGCGTTAATTCCGGCTTCATGTAATTTTGCAAAATGTTCATTCCACCATGTATCATTATAATCGCCGCCAAAATCGTTCCATTTATTCCATGGAGTATTTGTTCCATTAATCCAGATTCTTTTTCCGTTTACGGTGAATTCTTTATTTTTGATTGTAATGCGATATTCATCATTGTTTTTCAAATCGGCTTCATTATCCTTTTCAGCTTCACCGTCTTGTGTAAATCCGCCGTTTCCGCAGCCTGCAATACTGCATAATAATAAAAACCCGATTAATGTAAATATGGAAGCGACTTTCATATATTATCCTTATTTATTCATCAATGTTATCTTAACAGAAGCTTTTAGAAAATCATACCGCCTTGTGTATAGTAAAAATATCTGTAAACTTTACACATCGTTTCGGTTTTTTATGTGAATTTGATGCAATTTGCTTTGAGTAATGTTGTTATTTAGGCAGACTTATCTCTTGAAAATGGGTAAAAAGGTAAAATTGATAAGTTTCTTCTATAAAAAAGAACCATAAATATCATTAAGCATTTTACGGAACAAAGCCCTATTTTCCTATGGATAATTATTTATTATTTTTTATCTGTTATTTATTATTTAAAATTCAGCGGTTGTTTTTTTCTATTTAACCGTTATAACATCAATTATATGGGTGTTTTTTCGTTGCTTCTTAACATGGCGGGCGGTCTTTGCATGTTCCTTTTCGGAATGAAGCTGATGAGCGAGGGCTTGCAAAAAAGCGCCGGCGATAAAATGAGAAAAACGCTGAATTTCATGACCAGCAACAGGTTTACGGGACTGATAACGGGATTAGTCGTTACAGGCCTTATTCAGTCGTCTTCCGCGGTTACGCTGATCATTGTCTCATTTGTAAACGCCGGGCTTCTTACGCTCTCCCAATCCATCGGCGTAATTATGGGAGCCAATATCGGTACTACGGTTACGGCGTGGATTGTATCCCTGCTGGGCTTTTCCATGAACATATCCAGCATGGCTCTGCCGTCTGTGGGTATAGGGTTTGTTTTAAGCGTTGTTAAATGGAAGCATAAAAGTATCGGCGAGCTTATTATGGGGTTCGGTCTGCTTTTTCTCGGGCTCTACTATCTTACAGATGAAATGAAGACCATTAACAACTATGTAAATCTCAATGCGTTATCCGCGTTTAAGGACGTGAATATTTTTACAATGCTGATCGGAGCCGGTACGGGATTGTTAGTAACGCTTATTATTCACTCGTCCAGCGCTTCAACGGCAATCTTTTTGACAATGGCGTTCAACAATATTATTTCCTACGAGATGGCGGCAAGCATGGTACTTGGAGCCAATATCGGCACTACCATTGACGCGGTACTAGGTACAATCGGAGCAAAAACCGCCGCAAAAAGAGCCGCCCTTGTACACATACTGTTCAATGTTTTCGGAGTTTTATGGGCGCTGCCTCTGCTTAAGCCCCTGCTTGCGCTGGTAGATTTTATAACGCCCGGAGCTCCGGTCGGTCCGGGAGTAACCGTTCATCTTGCGATGCTGCATACTGTTTTTAACACGGTTAATACGGTTCTGTTCCTTCCCTTTGTAAATCAGTTCGCCAGATTGGTTTCTTTCCTTATTCGTGAAGATAAGTTTAAGGAAGAAAGCAGACATTATGTTTTTTCCACATTCAGAAAAAACATAACCGATACCCCCGAACTCAATATAATCCGCGTTGAAAAAGAAATCCGCGATATGGCGGGTGTAGTTTCGTCCATGTACAGCGATATAAGCGGTTTACTGATAGGGCTCGGCAAAATCGAAGACAAGAAGGAAGCTGCCGCAGGGCTTCGTACGGAATTAAAACACAAAGAAGAGTACATTGATGAAATGAGAGAAACCCTTACGGGTTTTTTAATTGAGTGTACCCAGAAAAAACTTAACGCGCGTTCCGAACAACGCGTTTCACAGCTTTTGCACGTAATCGCGAATATCGAAGAAATGAGCGACGGCTGTTACATCATAAGTATTTTATTTGAAAAGAGCGTACGCAAGGACAGGCTTATAAGCGCAAGGGAAATGGACGATCTTATTCCCTACCTTAACCACGTAAAGGAATTCCTTGCTCTCCTTCAGGAACAGCTTGAGCACGGCGGTTCAAGGGTAATATCCCGCACAAGGGAACTGGAAACAGAAATCAACAACTGCCAAAAAAGGCTGCAAAAACTAAGCCGCAAGCGTATAGAAGCGGGCAGGGATGTGAAAACCGAATTGTTCTTTATTGATCTTGTAAGGCGTATCGAAAAACTAGGCGATTATTGTTTTGATATTTCCAATGCGCTGATGAAAAACAATTGATCTCCTTGTTATTCTACCATTTTGTTTAAATTAACCATGTTCTTGTAAATGATTAACCAATTCGGTATAATAAATTCTAATTATTTATGTAAGCCGTTGGTTAAAAGGGGAACATAATGAAAAAAAGCATCCCGCAAATACATATAATATCAATTATTGTTCTTATATTAACCTTACTTTCAAGCTGCGGTAAACTTTCCAAAGAACAGCCTAATCTGACAACAGAGAACCTCTCCTTCAGGGACATACCCGGCATAACCAAGGACGAAATCAGCGCAATTGATGCTCTTAAAAAAAAATACGGTTATTTTGACTGCGCCATAAACCTTAACACCGATTCGTTCTACGATAAAAACGGTCAGCTTTCAGGTTATACTATCCTTTTTTACAATTGGCTCTCCAATGTCTTTGAAATACCCTTTAAGCCGGTATTCTACGAATGGGGCAGTTTATTAAAAAAAATTGATGACGGGGAAATAGATTTTACTATTGAACTGGCGGAAACTTCCGAACGCCGCGCGGCTTATTTAATGACAAGGCCAATCGCCCAGCGCCCGTTTAAAATCTACCGGATTGCGGGCAGTGAACCGCTGGAAAATATCATTAATTCACGCCGTCCGCGTTACGCTTTTCTGGCGGAATCCTTACTGGTCGCCGATACCGCCGCAAACACGGATTACGTTTTTGAAGCCATTTTTGTTGAAAACCATACGGACGCTTACCCTATGTTAAAAAGCGGCGAAATTGACGCGTATATCGCGCTGGATAATACGGAAGCTGTTTTTGATGTATTCAGCAATGTGATTAGTGAGGATTTTTTCCCCTTAATTTTCAGACCATTCTCCCTTTTGACCGGAAACGCAGAACTTGAACCGATAATCTCCGCTCTTGATAAAGCCCTGGATACCCGCACCCTTACCTATCTTACAGACCTTCGCAAATCGGGATACCAGAAATACCTCGGAACTAAATTGTACACGCTGCTGAACGATGAAGAACGCTCATTTATTAAAAACCACACTACAGTTCCCATAGCCGCCGAATTTAACAATTATCCGGTCAGTTTTTTTGACGCTGAAACAAAACAATGGCAGGGAATTTATTTTGACGCGCTTAATGAAATTACAAACATGACGGGCATTGAGTTTGAATGCGTCAACGAACCGCGCGTTCAATACGCGGAATTGGTTGCCCTGCTTGAAGACGGAAAAGCGCTGATTATGTCCGAACTGTTCCGCATAAAGGATTATGAAGGCCGTTTTTTATGGTCGGATGTTTCGCTTTTAAAAGACAATTACGCGTTTATAACAAGATCGGGTTTTCGTAATATCGATGTTAGCGAAGTTTCTTATTTGCGCGTCGGCACGCGCACAAACTCCCATTACTCCGAGTTATTTAAAAAAATGTTTCCCAATCACCAGAATTTCACAGAATTCAACACTCAGGAAGAAACATGGAATAAGCTAAAAAGCGGCGAGGTGGACGCGCTTTTTTCCAGCCGGCGAAGGCTGGTTATTTTCACCAACTACCACGAAGAAACGGGTTTTAAACTCAATTTATTATTTGACGATGAATTTGATACTTCGTTAGGTTTTAACAAGGATGAAGCTGTTCTCAAGTCAGTTATCGACAAAGCCCTTAGCCTTATCAATATAAATAATATTTCAAACCAGTGGATGAACAAAAATTACGATTACCAGGCTAAATTGACGAAAGCCCGGCTTCCATGGTTAATCGGAGTGTTAATTGTATTTTTCATGGTACTTCTCTTTGTTTCATTCTTTTTAAAAAGAAGCCGCAACACCGGCAAACGGCTGGAAGTAATGGTAAAGGACAGGACAAGCGCTCTTGAGTTCGAGACATCCAAGCTTCAGGCTGTGATTAATTCAATTCCGGACATACTGTTCTGCAAGGATACAGATTACAGGTACACGCAATGCAACAGTTCCTATGAACAATTTATAGGCATCAAGGAAGCCGAAATTATCGGCAAGTCCGACAAAGACGGCGCATGGTTCCATGTCGATGATATGAAGATGATTCATGAAAAAGAAAGGATGGTAATGTCTGAAAACCGCGTAATTGTCTTTGAAGAAAAGGTACACTCGCCCAATACCGGAAAGGAAAGTTTTTTTGAAACTGTTAAGGCTCCCATAATACAGGACGGCGTTGTTGTGGGGATTATCGCCATTATACACGACTTGGGCCGGCGTAAAAAGCTTGAGGAAGAACTTGCGTTTAAGAGCGCCAAACTGCAGATGATTATTGATACAATTCCAGACATCCTGTTTTGCAAGGACACCAATTTAAAATATACGCAATGCAACAAACCTTTTGAAAATTTCTGGGGTATTTCCGAAACGAATATGCTGGGCAAGGCGGATGAGGACAGCGCGTGGTTTTCCCCCGAATTGTTAAAGAAAATAAATAAAACGGAATTATCCGTAATGCAGAACGATAAAACGGTTACCCGCGAATTAAGCCTGTCGGCGCCTTTAACGGGGAAAAAAGCGGTTTTTGAATCGGTTATGTCCCCGCTAAAGCAGAACGGGGAAGTTGTCGGAATACTATGCATCGGGCGCGACATAACCGTACGCAAGACAATGGAAAATGAAATACGCGCCGCTTTGGATTCCAAGACGTCTTTCCTTGCCCACATGAGCCATGAACTAAGGACGCCGCTTAATGTGGTTATCGGGCTTACCGATTTAATACTGGAAGACAACCGCCATGACGTTTTTATTACCAACAATTTATTGAAAATAAACAATGCGGGAAGCACGCTGTTAAGCATTGTAAATTCAATTTTAGACTTTTCCAAAATTGAGTCGGGCAAGCTGGAATTATCACCGGTTGAATATTTTACCGCAAGCCTTTTGAACGATGTAGTTACCGTTGTTATTACCCGCCTTGGGGAAAAACCCATAAAATTCCGTTTGGATATCGAAGATGATATGCCGGAAAGACTTTTCGGCGACGACCTGCGCGTAAAACAGATTTTAATTAACCTTTTGACTAACGCCGCCAAATATACGCGCGAAGGAAGCATAGATTTATGTATACGCTGCACGCGCGAAGGCAAAACCGTATGGATGAATATAACAATCAGCGATACCGGCATAGGCGTACGCGAGCAAGACCTTAAAAATCTGTTTAAAGATTATATTCAGGTCGATACCAAGACCAACCGCCATATTGAGGGTACGGGGCTTGGCCTGCCAATTACTAAAAAGCTTGTGGAGCTTATGAACGGAGAAATCAAGGCGGAAAGCGAATACGGCAAGGGCACTACATTCCGTGTCAGGCTCAATCAGGGCTTTGTCGATAACACGATTCTAGGACCGGAAAACGCCAAAAAACTCCGCAATTTCCAGTATGCCGAGGACAAGCGTGTCGCCAACAAAAAGATATTACGGCTTGATTTAAGCTACGCCCGCGTGCTGGTAGTTGACGATGTCATGACCAACCTGGACGTTACATCGGGTCTTTTGCGCAAATACAAGATGCAGGTTGACTGTCTGGATAACGGACCGGCGGCGATTGAAAGGATTAAAAACGGAGATCCGGTTTATAACGCCATATTCATGGATCACATGATGCCCGATATGGACGGTATAGAAACGGCGGATCATATCCGCGCGTTAGGTACGGAATACGCGAAAAAGATACCGATAATCGCCTTGACCGCCAACGCCATCCATGGAACGGATCAATTGTTTTACGCTCACGATTTTCAGGCGTATATAACCAAACCTATAGACATGGCGGAACTGGATTTAGTTATCAGAAAATGGGTGCGAGACGAAAACCGCGACGACATACCTGTTTTAAACGCGCCGGTTTATAACGATAATTACGCGCCGATAACAGTTGAAATACCGGGTATAGACACTAAAAAAGGGCTTGCCTTGTACGCAGGGGATACTGGCGTATACCTTGCGCTTCTGCGTTCTTATGCTGCCAATACTCCCGGACTTTTGGAAAAATTGAAGATCGTCTCGGAAGAAACCCTGCCTAAATATAACATCTCCGTACATGGGCTGAAAGGTTCCAGCGCCAATATAGGCGCGGAAGCTATACGGGAAGCGGCTTTTGAACTGGAAAAATTGTCCAAAGAAGGCAACATAAAAGCCGTTTGGGCGTTGAACGGCAAACTTATTGCCGATACAAAAATCATTGTTTCCAATATAAAAACGTGGCTGGATCAGTATGACGCTACTAAAGAAAAAAAGCCCGTCCTTAAAACCCCCGACAGGGAACTTCTGAAACAGCTGCGGCAGAATTGCGAAAAATACGACATTAAAGGAGCCGACAAAATTTTAACAGTACTGGAAAGCAGCGATTACGAAAATGACGGCGATCTGATAAAATGGATAAGAGACAAAATCGAAAACTCGGATTTTTCCGAGGCGGCAGACAGGCTTAAAGAATATGAATAGGAGGAAGGACGAAACGGCTTTGCCGTTCTACCTTTAAGTTTGGGCATTGACTAAACTACACCTTATTATATAAATTGGAGGAAGTAAAATGGCAAATGAACAGAAAAAAATTATCGCAGTAGACGATATTCCTGAAAATCTGGCGGCTATCAGGAACACATTAAAGGATCTATATGAAGTGTATCCCTGTCCATCTGCATTCAAAATGTTTGAATTACTGGAACATATTACACCGGATTTAATAATGCTGGACGTGGGGATGCCGGACATGGACGGGTATGAAGCGATAAAGAAGCTTAAAAGCGACGACCGGTTCAAGGAAGTACCCGTCATATTCCTGTCCGCAATGAACGATGAGCAAAGCGAGATGGAAGGTTTAAAACTCGGCGCTGTTGATTATATCCACAAACCCTTTGTTACTCCGTTACTGTTACAGCGTATAAAAATACACCTTTCCATGTCGGAACAGCAAAAATCAATATTGGACAGGAACAGGGAAATTGAAGATTTTCTCAAGAAAATCTCCAATACCCCTTATTAAACCGGTAATTTCCGGCTTTTAATTCGGCCAAAGATTACCGGCAGTCACCGCGTCTGTTTTTCTCCAGTACTGGCTGCGGCCTATGCCGAGACCGATTTCGCCGCGCATCTCCAGAGTGTCTGATTGGAATTTTTTGCCGTCCGCCGGTCGAAAAATTATTTTACAATTGTACATTTTACCGTCTTCGGGATTTACAACATTGCCGCCGCTCCACTCGCCGTTCTTGCCTTTTGTAAGTCCGAAAATCCACGGGGTTCCCGCTATAGGCATCGTATTTACCTTTCCGCTGACAGGAAAGCCCTTGTAGGTTTCCTTGCATTTGTCCGCAATAAGGCCTCTTGGCTCTGACGCCAGCGAGAGGATTTTTCCGTAAAGCTTCCCGCCCTCCTCATATATCTGCCAGCCGGCGGTTATTTTATTCGTACTTTCATCAATGCTCAGCCAGAATCCTTCAACGGGGTCTTCGGCAAAACAGTTAAACACGCCGGTTAATGCAAGAAAAAGGATAATGATTTTTTTCATCGGTTTTCTCCATAATATGACATTTATATAATAATAATCTCTAAAACCTGAAGTTTTTAGAGATTACCTAATTTTACTCTTTACGTATCATGTTTGCAAGCAATATAATAAAATCATGGAAATAAAAAAGAAATTATTCGGGATTCTTTCCAACGGAAAGAAGGTGAACCTGTATACGCTGAAAGCAGGCGATATAAAATTTTCACTTACAAATTACGGAGCCGCATGGACAAGTTTGATTATTCCCTCGCGCAGCGGCGTTTATGACGATGTATTGCTGGGTTATTCAGGATTTGAAGGTTTTGTTAACAATGCGCAATTTTTTGGCGTAACAGTCGGGCGTTTTGCCAACAGGATAAAAGGAGCTTCTTTTTCATTGAAAGGCAAAACATACCGCCTAAAAGCAAATGACGGCGAAAACAACCTTCACTCGGGACCTTACGGTTTTGATAAAATACTCTGGAAATCGGAAGCGTACGAGGAAAATGAAGGCGTATACGTGCGCTTTGAAACTGAAAGCCCGGACGGCGACGGCGGTTTCCCCGGAAAATTAAAGGTAATTGTCTGTTACGGGCTTACAAAATCCAACGAAATAATCGCCGATTATCAGGCAAAAGTTGAAATGCCGTGCCCCGTAAACCTTACCAATCACGCCTATTTTAACCTTGCAGGGGAAAGAAACGGCAGTATTCTTTCGCACGAGGTCATTCTTTATTCATCTTCTTATGTTGAAGTTGACGACAAATGCATTCCCACAGGCAATATTCTTTCTGTAAAAGACAGCCCTTTTGAATTTTTAAACCGCAGGCGTATTGACGCAAATTTTGGCTCGCTGGACGGTTATGACCATTGTTTTGCAGTTGACGGAGAGCCCGGAAAACTCCGTCCGTGCGCCGATGTTTATGAACCGCTTTCAGGAAGGACAATGAAAGTTTTTACGACACAGCCCGGCGTTCAGTTTTACACGGGAAATCATATTAATGCGTCAGGGAAACAGGGATCGCGTTATGTGAAACATTCAGGCTTCTGCCTTGAGACTCAGCACTTTCCCGATTCGCCGAACCAAAGCGGCTTTCCTTCGTGTATTGCCGGTCCGGGCAAAGATTATAATGAAAAGGCGGTATTTACATTCAGTTGGTAACAGGATAAGCCTGTCAGTTTAAATATGATTTACCAGCCATGCTGTCAAGCTTTGCCTTAAGTTTATAAAGACTCGCGTCTACAGTTCCCTTTTTTATTCCGATTACTTCCGCTACCTGTTTATTTGTGGCGTCCTTGCGAATCCTGGAATAGCGCTTTCGCATTCTTTCAAGGCGCAGTCTTGCCTTATCATGGCGGATTTTCATTTTATCGTAAGCTGCTGTGTTTTCCTGCATAAGCGAAAGCCTTTTTTCATACAGAATACATCTGTAATACTGACAGAAAATTCTTTCCTTCATCAGGTAAATTGCGTCGTCTTTTTTCTGCCGAATTTTCCGCATTTTTTCATTCATTTGCCTTAGTTCGTCCATGTCAATTTCGATTATAGAAGCGATTTTTTCCAAAAAATCATCGGAAACATAATAATAACATTTTAAGACAAGAGCCAAAATTTCCCTTGTATTTTTTCTTTGTTTTTGAATAATTGCCAATTCCGGCAATAAATTTTCATTTTTTTCGCTGAAATAACCGGGAGATTCCTCATGCGCGTATAAATCGGGAACCTGCGCGCTCCATGCCGAATATTCAATAAAACTTTTTGTTGTTTTACGCACCCTGTATTCCCTTGACGATACCATCAGGAATTTATTCATATACGCTTCAAACGAAGAACCCATCTCTTTATAAGAATCTATTGCTTTTTTCAAACGGGGATAAAACCATGATATATAATCTTCGTATTCCTCATTCTGCCAATGGCTGAGGCAGGTTTTTTCCTTATTGTAAAAAAAGTACATATATAAAGAACCTTCAAACTCCGCGCGGCTTATTATACCTGCGGAAAATTTTAAATATAATTCGTTTATTGAATATTGATCCATGACAACCTCTGTTTTCTGTTTCGGTTTTGATTTGGAACAATATTCAGAATTATGCGTGAATATTTTTACAAAATGTTATTTGTAATATTTGAATCTTTTATTATTATTTATTGAAAACTTTTGAAAATGAATCTAACATAATTTGTTTTACAGATGAAACTTTTCCTTGCATAGTGAGGCCTGAAGCATTCTTGTGTCCGCCCCCGCCAAAGGAAGCGGCAATTTTTGAAACATCAATTTTATCTATAGACCTTAAACTCACAGTACAATTGTCGGCACACTCCTGGCGGATAATAACAATCGCCTCAACTCCTTTAACCGATTGCAATATCTGGTTTAAACTGTCGGAATCCCTTCCTTCAAAACCATAAGCGTCAGATTCTTCCTGTGTTTCATAACTTAATAAAAGTTTTCCGTCAAAATGCGCTTCTGTTCTTGAAAGTATATTGCCCATCAATATTCTGGAATTAAGACTTTTGCCGCCTGTCATTTCAAGAAAAGTTTTTTTCGGGTTTGCGCCCAGCCGCACCATTTTAGCCGCGGCTTCAAATACTACGGCGTTTTTTTCCGTCAAATGGCGGAAGAATCCTGTATCCGTGCATAATCCGAAAAGAAGCAGCGCCGCTTCTTCACCGGTAAGTTCCAACCCCAGGGCGGTCATCAATTTTTCTATTAACAATGTACTGGAAGGCATATTTGCGTCTATGTATACCGGAGCTTGAAGCGTGGACGGCGGATGAGTTACCGAAGCATGATGATCAATTACCGCACATGGATAATTTTCAAGGATTTCCTTTAAGCTGCCGGTTCTTTCCATGTTAGAACAATCAACAACTATAACTTTTGTACCGGGCTTAATATCTTCTTTTGATATTTCAACAAACTGCCCGGAATAATTTCTTAATTCTGTACGCTTAAAAGGCCCTGCGGAACAAACAACAGCTTCTTTCCCTAAACGCAAAAGAGCGCTGCGTAGAACAAGCTGACTCCCTACGCAGTCCCCGTCAGGCTCTTTATGTCCGGCTATTATAAATTTTGATCCTGTCTTTATAAATTGAACAAGTTCTTCAGGTACTCTTTGGTTTTCTGTTTCAAAACCATCGCCGTTTTTTGCTTTAGGCGATGGTTTTTTTTTATTGATCATTCAAATTCAAGGCGGAAAGAATCAGTATCCTTAAAGTATCTGGCTACATCAAATCCCTGAGAAAGATAACCCCATGAGTTATGACTCTTCTTTTGATGTACATACAGTCTGAGATGGCTGAATTGTTCGCCCTTATAAAAAACGGATAATGTAGGCCAGTTTTTTCCGGGTGGCAGCTTCATTAATTCAGCTTTTCCTCCGGCTTCGGTAAACCATTCGTTTGGAATGCCTATAAACCCAATCTGATTAACGCCTTTACGGTACTGAACAATATACCCGGTTGATGTCGGATAAACTTTTTCCACAATCACATTGTAATAGTAAATATCACTGGCTTTATTTCCGGAATTGTTCTGGGCAAAAACCGGAGTAATTAACGCCATAAAAAATAAAACAATAATCAGCTTTTTCATAACTTTCTCCTTGTAATAATACTAAATATTAAATGATTTTTGCCGATAATTCAAGGGCTATTTTTTTACTAATTGAGCGTTTTGACAAGCGTCTGCCTTACCGCGCCCGGACCGGCAATCATCTGCGTAAAAAGGCCTTCAACCAGCCCGCCAAGGCTTCCAAAAGAAGCCTGATCTCCCTCGGGAACCGCTTCGTACAGATTTATACCGAAAAATGCCGGATTGGACAAAATTGGCATTAATTTGTCATGGAACGTCCCTTTCTGCCCAAGCGTTATTCCTGAAAGGCTTTCCGAAAGGCTTTTATAGTTGGGATCGGGGCTTACCTCAAAGGGCTTACCTTCGTCATCAACGCCTAGCAGATACCGAAGCCAGCCTGCAAAAACAAGGGGAATTAACTTTAACTCTGCAAAATTCTTTCCGGTTTTTTGCCATGCTTTTAAAGTCTCCCCAAAACGGATCGGCAGTTTTAAAGAGGTATCCGCCGCTATGCGCTGAGGAGTATCAGGCATAAAAGGATTGGGAAGGCGCGTCTTTATAACCTGATTGATAAATTTTTCCGGTTTTATAATACCGGGGTCTGTTACAACAGGCAGTCCTTCGCGGTATCCTATACCCTCGATCAGCTTTACAAGACTTGGGTCTTTCATTTCTTCGCTGATGCGCTTGTACCCAAGCAGGCAGCCGAAAACGGCAAGGCTTGTGTGCAGAGGATTTAAACACGTGCAGACCTTCATTTTTTCCACCCTGTCAACGGTTTCCCTGTCAGTAAAAAGCGCTCCGGCACTTTCCAGAGCCGGTCTGCCGTTGGGAAAAACATCTTCGATTATGAGGTACTGGGTTTCCTCCGCATTTACGAAGGGAGCGATGTACGTGTTCTTTTCTGTCACAAACCCCTGCATTTCTTCAAGACCCAAGGAGACAAGCATATCGCGGATACTGTCGTCGGGACGGGGGGTTATTTTATCGATCATTGTCCATGGGAAGGAAAGTTTGTTTTTATTTCTGACATAATCAAGAAAACCCGCCGAAGCTGCGCCGTTTCCCGCCCAGCCTTTCGCAAACGCCTCAACCGCGGCAAAAAGAATGTCTCCGTTATGCGAACAGTTGTCCATGCTTACCATAGCAAGAGGAAACGCGCCGTTCACATAACGTTCATGGCACAGGGCGGCGACGCGTCCCATGTAACTTTTCGCGTTTGCCGGTCCTGCCTTAATATCTTCCGCTATATCAGGAAAAAATGAGCCTTCGCGGTTTTTTAGGCTGTACCCCTTTTCCGTAATTGTAAAACTTGCCATTTGCAGCGAAGGATTTACAAAAATTTCTTTTAAGGCGGAAAGCTCCGTGTCCATTCTGACGGCGCGGGCGGCGGAAGCGATTATCTTTTTTTCCGTAACGCCGTCCGACTTCAGCGTAACAAGAAGAGTAAGATTGTCAAAGGCGGTAAAGCATTTATCAATAATTTCGCCGTCGTAGCCTTCCGCGACAATAATGCCTGTCGTTTCAATTCCCTGTTCAAGCAGGGACTGCGCAAGAGCCGCGGGAAAGACTCTGAAAATATTTCCAGCTCCGAAATGAACCCACTTAGGCGTTTTACGCGTTGACGCAATCATCGCATAACGGTCAAAACGGGGCAGCGCGATTCCCGCCTTTTCCCAAAAATCGTGGTCTTTAAGCGATTCGCTGTTTAGTCTCATGTTCCCTGCCAATCATATCTCCGCCTCGTCCAAATCAGAAGAAGCATCCTCAATTAATTTCTGTCCGGCTGTGTCATCTGACACTGTTTCCACTTTATTAAGTGCCTTTTTTATTGCCCGTGTCCTAACGCCTACTTTTTCTTCCAGAGTTTTCCCGGCATCGTCTATTTTTTCTTTAACTTTAACTAACACTGTTTCAAAGTTTTCAAATTCTTTTTTTACGCTGCTCAGCAAATCCCTTATTAAACTTGTGTTTTTACCTACCGCAATACTGTTAAATCCAATCCTTAATGCGTTTAACAGGGCTGCGATTGTGGAAGGACCCGTAACTATAATTTTGGATTCTTTTCGTATACTTTCAAACAATTCGGGATCGCGTACAACTTCCGCGTATTCCCCCTCAAAAGGCAGGAACATTATTGCGAAATCAGTTGTGTTCGGCGGGTCGATATACTTATCATGTATTTCTTTTGCAAAATTTTTTACGGTTCTTGAAAAAGCTTTTTTAGCGGTTTCAACCGCTTTTTTGTCTGTGCCGTCATAGGCGTCAATAAGCGCTTCGTAAGCCGTTGTGGGCAGCTTAGAATCTATAGGCAGCCAGATTGACTTGTTTGAGTCTTCTTTTGACGGTATTTTTACGGCAAATTCCACATGATTATCGCTTCCTGTTTTTGTCTTTATATTTTTTTCATATTGGTTTTGAAGCAGTATATCCTCAAGAATTGCCTCAAGCTGATATTCGCCGAGCACGCCCTTTGTTTTAACATTGGACATTACCTTTTTTAAATCGCCTACATCAGAAGCAAGATTATGCATTTCGCCGAGTCCTTTCTGAACTTTTTCAAGATTATCATTAACCATTTGAAAGGACGCGCTAAGTCTTGCCTCAAGCGTTTTCTGCAATTTTTCATCAACGGTTTCCCGCATTTTGTCCAATTTCGCTTCGTTTCCCGTTTGAATTTCAGAAAGTTTTTTTTCAACCGTTTCGCGGTTCTTTTCAAGACCCGTTGTTACCTGCCTCTCAAAATCAACAATGCTCTTTGTCAATTCATCCCTGTTTGTCTTTAACGACGCAGCCAATGAGTTTAAAACGGAATTGATTTTATTATCTACCAGACCGGTAAAATTGGTGATTGTATTTGACAATTGTTCATGACCGGATCTGAGCGATGACGTTAACTCTCCCCGATTCTGTCCGAATTTTATTTCCAATTCATTGCGTATGCCGGATTCGTTTTTATCAAGCCGCTTGTCATATTCAGCCAATTTCTGTAAAACATGATCCTGCGATCCCTGCCTGTTTCTTGAAAGAAGAACTATTAAAATGATAAATTGAATAACTGCAATTAACAGAATTAACGTTTCAATGTTAAAGCCAAAGTCCATAATTTCTCCATAATCATGATTATAATACACATTTTTATCCATAAAAACTTCAGTTTTCGGAGATTTTCCGTTAAAAACGCATATTTAGCTGCTTATAGAACGGCAAATTGCCGAAAAACCGATAAAAACAGCCAAATTTCAAAATTTCTCTACAAATATTTTTTTGAAATATAATCCTTAATTCTATAAAAATAAATAAATTGCTTCCCAAAACATTACAAGGGGTCTATAATACCATTATCTCTATTATTTTTAGGAGGAAAGTTATGAAGAAAATGTTAGCAGTCCTGTTGGTATTGCTAGTAGCCGGAAGTGTTTTTGCCGGCGGCGGTAAAGAAGCCGGTCCGCTTATCGGTCTTGCAATGCCCGAGACCCACGTACAGCGTTGGCTTAAAGACGGCAACGGACTTAAAGCCGAAGCGGAAAAACGCGGCTATACCGCTCTGGTTCAATGGGCGAACGCGGATCAGGTCATACAGAACGGCCAGATTGAAAGCTATCTGGTACAAGGGGCCAAAGCCCTTGTAATCGGCTGTATCAGCGAAGGCGTTGCGCCAATGGTCGCCCAGGCCAAAAAAGACGGAGTAATAGTACTTGCTTATGACCGTCTCATTCAGAATTCTGCGGATTATGATTACTTTATAACCTTTGACAATGCAAGAGTAGGAACATTTCAAGGGCAGGCTATTGTAACAGCGCTTGATCTTGATAAAGCCACAACCGCCGCGCCCAAGAACATCACCCTGTTTGCCGGTTCCTCTACAGACGCCAACGCTCCTGTATTCTTTGACGGAGCTATGGCGGTTCTTAACCCCTACATTGACAAAGGCGTACTGAAAGTTGTCGGACCCTATCCCAAAACTTCAGCCGACAGGCAAAACTTCCTGCGGATTGCCACCGAAAACTGGTCTGCTCAGGTCGCCAAGACCCGTATGGAGAACTTGTTAAACGGCGATGCCCGCAACGTTACCCTTGACGCGGTACTTGCGCCCAATGACCCGATAGCCCGTTCAATCATTGAAGCTTTAAAAGCGGACGCCAAGTACAGAACCAAGCTGCCTGTAGTAACAGGACAGGACGCCGAACTTAAATCTATTACGTCAATAAAGAACGGTGAACAGTACATGACAGTTTATAAAGATACCGGAAAACTTGCCGAAGCCGCGATTATTCTGGTAGATCAGTTACTCAAAGGTCAAACCGTCAATATCCCCGGCGCGACTCTTGCTACCGGCGCTTACGCTACCCAGCTCGGCGATACAACAGCCGGAGGCCGTTTCCCCAACGGTAAAACGGTAAAAACCTATATATTACCTCCAACTGTTATTACCAAGAGCAATTTTGATGTTCCTATTAAAGCTGGTTTCTACTCCGGCGACGAAGCCGCAGAAGCCGCACAGTTGTTGAAGTAACGATTACTTATCAGATAACCTGATAAGTAATATGCCTGGCCGTTGTCCGTGAACCGGACGCGGTCAGGTAATTTTATATATGAGAAGTTATGAGCGAATATATACTTGAAATAGAAAATCTTACAAAAGATTTTCCCGGCGTAAGAGCGTTGGAAAATGTCAGCTTAAAAGTAAAAAAAGGCGAGATTCATTCAATCTGCGGCGAAAACGGAGCGGGAAAGTCCACTTTAACAAGTTGTATATCCGGCGTATACCCCAAGAGCAGTTATGAAGGCAAGGTTTCTTTCAAGGGGCGGGAAGTCGTTTACCACAGCGTGAAAGACAGCGAAAAGGAAGGGCTTTCCATAATACATCAGGAACTTGCCCTTAGCCCATATTTATCAATCTATGAAAATATATTTCTGGGACATATGCAGACAAAGTTCGGCATAATTAACTGGAATCACTATATAAAAGAATCAAAGAAATATCTGGATATTGTAGGCTTAAAAGAACCGCCGGAAACCATTGTAAGCAAAATGGGGGTGGGTAAACAGCAATTAGTCGAAATTGCCCGCGCGCTCTCAAAAAAAACGGAACTTCTCATTCTGGACGAGCCTACGTCTTCGCTTAACGATGATGAAAGCGAAAAACTTCTTAACCTGATACTCGAATTTAAAAAACAGGGCATCACCTGCGTGATGATTTCCCATAAGTTAAGCGAAGTGCTTAAAGTTGCCGATACGGTAACCGTTTTACGGGACGGTAAATCCATACGCACATTTGATGTAAAAGGCGACAACCTGACCGAAGAAATGATTATAAAAGACATGGTAGGACGTAATTTAACGCATCGTTTTCCTGAGCGCAGATCGACGCCCGGTGAAACGGTGATGGAAGTAAAAAATTGGACAGTTTATCACCCGGATTATCATGACATTAAAGTAGTTGACAATGTTTCATTCTACCTTCGCAAAGGTGAGATTTTGGCGTTCTGCGGTCCTATGGGCGCGGGGCGAACGGAACTAATGATGAGCCTTTTCGGAAAATCTTACGGCTCGCACAGTACGGGAGAACTTCGTATTGACGGAAAAGCACGCACATTCAACAGCGCCCGCACCGCAATCAATTCCGGGCTTGGTTATATCTCCGAAGACCGTAAAAGCCTTGGGCTTGTTCTGATTCAGGATATAAAAACCAATATTACGCACTCCAGCATAAGTAAAATTTCACATTACGGGATTATTGACAACCAGAAGGAAATAAAGGATGCGGAACGCTACAGAAAAGACCTTAACATAAGGACGCCTTCCATTAACCAGATTGTGCGCAACCTTTCGGGCGGCAACCAGCAGAAGGTGGTAGTAAGCAAGGCTTTATTCGCGGAGCCGGAAATACTGATTGTTGACGAACCGACAAGGGGTATTGATGTCGGAGCGAAGACGGAGATATACGGTATTCTTAACGATTTGATTGACGAGGGAAAAAGCATTATCATGGTCAGTTCCGAACTTCCCGAAGCCTTGGGTATGGCGGACAGGATATATGTAATGAACGAGGGAAAAATTAAAGGTGTGCTGTCAAGAGAAGAAGCAACCCAGGAAAAAATTATGCATCTGGCATTGGTTGGATGAGGAGGAAACAATGAGCGGGAAAGTTATTCATACTTCCGATACAAAAACTTTGATAAAGAACAATATCAGAAACTATTCGATGTTTATCATGCTGGCGCTGATTATGCTGATCTTTGGCCCAATGACTAAATGGAACAACTGGAATCCGCGCAATTTTACCAATATTCTCTTTCAGAACAGTTATGTACTCATTCTGGCAGTCGGCATGGTGCAGGTGATTATCGTACAGGGTATTGACCTTTCCGTAGGCTCTGTCTGCGCTTTTGTAGGGGCGCTCAGCGCGATGGTTTACAATACCGGCGTGGGAATGCCCGTAGCGCTGCTTTCCGCTCTTGTAATGGGTGTCGCCATTGGCGCTTTTCAGGGAGCATGGGTAGCTTACGCAAGGATGCCCGCGTTTATTGTAACCCTTGCGGGGATGCTGCTTTTCCGAGGGCTTACATACATTGTTACCAATATCAGCCCTGTAAGCTTCTTTGACGACGGCTATGCTCTTATTTCCACCGGAACTCTGGACGAAGCTCTTGGAACAGGCAGGATTGGTCCATACCGTCCCATGTCTTTTGTTGTCGCTATAATAATATTGGTGGTTTTCTTTTTGGCGGAATTCGCGGGACGTAAGAAAAAAATTGACAATGAGTTTGAAGTTTCTCCGCAGCCTGTATTTATCGGCAAGCTGGTTATAATCAGCCTTTTGGTTCTCGGGCTTGCCGACCGTTTCGCCCGTTACCGCGGGCTTCCTATCGTAGTATTGGTGCTGGGCGTTACCATTTTTGTCTTTCACTTTATTCTGAATAACACTGTGCTTGGCCGTTATATTTATGCGGTCGGCGGCAACCCTCGTTCTGCAAAACTTTCAGGTATTAATTCGGAATTAGTTACGTTCATAGTGTTTTGTTTTATGGGTGGGCTTACAGGTCTTGCCGCGGTCGTCTCAACCGGCTACATGAACAGCGCGCTGCCGCAGGCGGGTAACCTCTTTGAACTTGACGCTATTGCGGCTTGTTACATCGGCGGCGTTTCAGCCGGTGGCGGCATAGGGACTGTCATCGGAGTTATTGTCGGCGGTCTTGTTATGTGCGCTATTAACAACGGAATGATCCTTATGAACTTAGGCGCGCATTATCAGTACGTGGTTAAAGCCATTATCCTCTTATTGGCGGTCTTCTACGACATTTATTCACGCCGTAAAGCCGGTCTGGGTTGATTTTAAGCGGCAAAGAGGCTTAATTAAAAAAATCCCCTTTACGGGGATTTTTTTTATGTATAGACAGGCATTATCATCTTTTTGCCATTGTAACAACCGTATTTTTCTGGTATATTTTTAACTTGATGAAAAAAAATCAATTAGCCGCGCTTTTCTTTATTTCCGCCGCCGGAATTTCCTTCGAACTCTATGTAATGCGGATTTTTGCTGTAGGAAGCTGGTCGAATTTCGGTTCTTTGGTTATTTCTACAGCTCTTTTGGGAATAGGGCTTGCGGGAATCATACTCACCTTTCTGGAAGAATATGTGCGCAAGCGCCCTGAAATGTATATGTCGATTCTGGCTATCTTGCTTCCGTTGTTTATGTCGGCGGCCGTCATCCTTGCCCAAAGGGTTCCCTTTAATCCAATCTTTCTCGCCTCCGATTCGCGCCAGCTTTGGTTCATAGGAGCCTATTACATAATTTACGGTTTTCCTTTCTTTATTATCGCGTCCTATGTCGGCATTACCTTTATTGCCCTAAGGGACAAAATTATCGGAGTATATTTTTGGAACATGGTCGGCTCAGGTTTGGGCGGATTGTTCATTGTACTTTTTATGTTCTTCCTGCCCCCGCAGTACCTTTTACTGCCGATACTTGCACTTACAATCATTGCCGCCTTGTTAAGTTCCTGCCGTAATAACGGCAAGTGGGGTTTTCCCGTTCCCTATGTTATAGGCCTTTCGTTAACCGCAATAGGCGCTGTTTTTATAACATTCTACTGGGGAAACATCAGGATTTCAGATTATAAAGACATAAGCTATGTGCGCAGGTATGCCGATTCAACGCTGGTGCATCATTCATACGGCCCCGCGGGTGAATTCCATGTTTTTGCGTCAAGGTATTTCCATTTTGCTCCGGGGCTTTCAGATAACGCCGTATTGAAGATCGAGAATTTGCCTTCCCAGCTTTATTGGGGGCTTTTTATAGACGGATCGGGACCGATCGGAATAATGGGAAGCTTAAAAGAAGATGAAAAAATCTACATGGACTACCTTCCTATGGCTGCACCCTACACAATGCTTACCAATCCTGACGTACTGCTTGTAAATATGTGCGGCGGCATTAACGCGCAGGTCGCGCTTTACAACGGAGCCGGAAAAATTGACATTGTAGAGCCTTCCGTAGAGATGATCCGCCTCTTAAAAAATGATCCGACTGTTTCGCTCTTTATGGGCGATCTTCTTTCAACAGAAAATATAAACGTGATACGGGGAGAAGGCCGTTCTCACAGCGCGAATAACCCGGACTCCTACGACCTAATCGAAATAAGCCTTGTGGATTCAGTAGGCCTCACGGATTCCGGAGGTTACGCGGTACATGAAGACTTTAAATACACAGTGGAAGCGTTTAAAGAGTATTTTATGGGGCTTAAGGAAGACGGAGTTCTTTCCATAACGGTTTGGGACAGGCTAAACCCGCCCAGGAATGTGCCGCGTCTGTTAAACACCATAATCCGCGCCATGAAGGAATCGGGTTTTACGGAGCCGGAAAAATGCCTTTATTCATTCGGGCTTTTACGCTCCACATCAACCATACTTGTCAAAAAAGGAGCTTTTAACACAAGGGACTTAAACGACCTTAACACCTATATTAAAAACTGTTCGTTTGATCTTTTCTATGCTCCGGGAACCGAATTACCCCTCCGCGACCTTGATATACTAATGGCAAGCTACCGTTACCAGTTTGAAGGTTCTTCTGATGATAAAATAGAAACATTTACAAATGCCGATATGTACCGCACTGTAATTCCAAGGTTTTTCGCCGGAGAAACGGAAAAAATAGAAGAAAGCTATATTTTTGACATTCAGCCTATACTTGATTCGCGTCCTTATTACACAGGGTTCCTGAAAATGGATGAATTACCCATGTATTTGGATCAACTGCGCGATATTTCCGAAGAATGGGGATACCTCCTCCTCTTTGCCATGTTAATCCAGTCGTGTATTTTCGGGTTTATTGTAATTATAATACCGGTTATAGGCAGAAGAAAAACCCTGTTTAAAAAGCACAGGGGAACAATCGGCGTAATTTTTTACTACGCTGGTCTCGGACTTGGGTATATGCTTATCGAAATTTACCTTATCCAGCGCCTTGCGGTCTTTCTTTCCAATCCTACCTATTCAACAAGTATCGTAATAACCGTGATGCTGATTTCTTCCGCTCTTGGAAACCTGACAAGCGGGCTTTTAAAACGTTTCAGGCTTTTTGTCGTTCCCATAGCCTGCGTCCTGATCGGCGGCGGACTTCTCTTTTACATACTCGGACTTGACAATTTTCTCGCGTCATTCAGTTCATCTTCAATGATGACGCGCTTTTTAATATCCGCACTTATAATTGCGCCTCCCGCATTTTTTATGGGTATTCCCTACCCCAACGGACTTGACAGTCTGCAGGAAAGAAAACCTCACCTTCTTCCATGGGCATGGGGAATGAACGGAGGCCTTTCCCTTGTCGGAAGCTCTATGGCCAGGCTTCTTTCCGTAGCCAGCGGATTTCCGGTACTTTTAAATATAGGAATTGCAGTTTATTTAATGGTCGGAGCTCTTTTCCCAATAAACCATAAAATGACAGAGGATTAATTGTCGCATGGCAAGAGAACAAACAGCCCCAACCAAAAGCAACCTGATAAAGGTCAAGGAAAGGCTGAGCATTGCGCAGGAAGGGCATGATCTCCTTGAGCAGAAACGGGAGATTCTTGTTTCCGAACTAATGCGCAGGGTGGAACAGGTAAAACTTCTGGAACGCGAGCTTGAAAAACGGACGGATACTGCCTATCCGTGCGCCAAGAGGATGCTGCTCATGGTAGGCAGGCAAAGGGCAAAGCGGCTTGCGGACAATATTCATTACGACTACAGATTAAAAGAAAAACAGATAATTTCAGCCGGAATGAAGCTGCCGGGTCTGGAAATTGACCTGCCTTCAATAGAATTAAAATATTCGCCGTTGAATTCATTTGCGGAATGTGATGAAACCGTGATAGAATTCTTCGAGTTGCTCAAAATATGTACTGAATTGGCTGTAATAAGGACAATTGCATGGCGGCTGGCAAGAGAGGTAAAACGAACGCAGCGCCGGGTAAATGCCCTTGAAAAAATGGTTATTCCGACTGCCAGTGAAACCAAAACATATATTGAGTCTGTACTGGAAGAACGCGAAAGGGATTCTTTCTTTACAAGCAAGCTACTAAAAAAGAAAGGAGCGTCGAACAAGCTGCATGAAGCCTCTCATTAGCAATATTGTGGTCGCTGTTACAGGTACGGAAGCCTCTATTTTTGCGGCTAAATATGCCATTGTCATGGCAAAGCATTATAATTGCAAGCTGCACGCGGTCTATGTAGTAGATACGGCTACAATTAAAATGCTGACATTAAGCAAAATTTTCATTCAGGAAGAAGGCGCAGAGTACGAAAAAAACCTTGAAAACAACGGCATCCGTTATCTAACCTTTGTTGAAGAACTTGCGAAGGAAAAAGATATAAAAATTGAGCGGATATTGCGAAAAGGCGCTATATTCACGGAAATTCTTAAAGTAGCGGATGAAAAAGACGCCGATTTAATCCTTCTTGGAGGCTGGGAAAAGGATACAAAAACCAGCGATATAATCGGCCATTCCCACCGTGAAATAATGGCAAACGCCAAATGCTCGGTATTGCTTGTAAAACAGCCGAATATTGACCAAATTTATAAAAAAGCCTGATAAATCGGAGATTTTATGAGAATAGCAGTTATCAGCTCGCCGGCGGCAAGGAAACAGCCGCCTGATTATGTACAAGCTCTAGCAAAGGGAATGCAGTCAATGGGACACCGCGTTGACATTGTCGACGCATGGACGGAAGACGGCATGAGGCTCCCCGGATATGAGTATATTGCGGTAGCAGCGGAGCCTGTTTCTTTTTTTTCAGGGAAGATTAACACAAACATTGCCAAAGTGCTTGCCGCCGGCAGCACTCTTGCGGGTAAAAAAAGCGGGGCTTTTGTAAAAAAGGCAGGGATTTTCAGCGGACGCGCCCTCGCCAATCTGATGAAAACAATGGAAAAAGAGGGGATGGTCGTAAATTGGAGCGATCTTTTATTTAACGCGCCGCACGCCGAAGCGATGGGAAAACATATCGGCGCCTGACAGCTTTGAATAACCACTACGAACTTCTTGGAATTAATCAAACCGCTTCCCCGGCGGAAATTAAAAAAGCTTTCCGCGAAAAGGCAAAACAGCTTCATCCGGATATTGCGGGCGTTGAACGCGCCGAGGCAATGCGCAAGCTTATCAGCGCCTATGAAGTTCTTTCAAACAATGAACGCCGTTTCGAGTACGACAAGGCATATTCGCGTTTCATAAAAAAGTGCGGTTTTGATTACCGCAAATGGCTTTCAGGACAGGACGATCCCTCAAGTCAGGCAAAACTGATATTCTTTGAACTGCTCCACCTTGAGGAAGATCGCGCAATCGAAATTTGGCGCAAGAACGGCGGACTTGATTTTCAAATGGAAAAACACATAGACCGTGAAGACTGGATGGACTGCTCGTTCATTCTTGCGGAAGAATTGGACAAGAGGGGGTTTCCCTTTGAGGCGTTCAAGTTGTTAGCTGCAATTCTTGCAGAAGAGAGGCGCAAGCCGTATTTCAAACTCTTTACTGTGGAAATCGAGAATCTCATAAAACTGCTGGTAAAATCAAGGTTAAAATCCCGGTTGAACAGAGAAACATGGATTGAGTGCTTAAAAACCATGATGGAGCTTGGCTTTCCCGCGCAGGATAAAAAGCGTTTTTTAAAATCCATTAACGAAGCGTTAAATAAAATAAAGGTGAAGCAATGATCCGTTTAAAAAATGAAAAACAGATTGAAGGCATAAGGAAATCATGTAAAATGTTATCCGCCATGTACCGCGAGCTTATTCCGCTTGTAAAGCCCGGAATTCAAACAATAGAAATTGATATGTGGGTAAGAGACTGGATAAAAAAAGCGGGAGGAAGGCCTGTCTTTCTGGGATATACCATAAAGAAAAAACCGTATCCCGCGGCAATTTGCATTTCAATCAATGAAGAAGTGATTCACGGCATTCCTTCAAAAAGGCGCATCCGCGAAGGAGATTTGGTTTCGCTTGACTGCGGCATAGAACTGGACGGCTACATCAGCGACCAGGCTGTAAGCATAGAAGCGGGCAGCGCGGGCAAGGCTGTACGCGAATTAAATAAGGTTACGCTGGAATGTCTGTACAGGGGCATAAAAGCGGCAAAGGCGGGAGACAGGCTTTTACAAATATCCCGCGCTGTGGAAAGCCATGCAAAATCATTCGGGTACGGGATTGTGCATGAATTCTGCGGCCATGGCACAGGAATTGCCTTGCACGAAGACCCGCAGGTTCCCAATTATCCGCACGGAGCGAATCCAAAAATTAGCGGCGGCATGGTTTTGGCAATAGAACCGATGATTAACGCGGGCACCGGCGATGTAAGAGTTCTTGACGACGAATGGACGGTAATTACCGCCGATGAAAAGATATCGGCCCACTGGGAACATACAATCGCCGTATTTAACGGCAGTACGGAAATACTGACAGATCCGCTTGAATCTTTTATCTTTGTGTAACTATTCAAGGCATTCATATATTTGTTAAAATAGAAATGTATTTCAAAAATTAAAACTAAAATTTTATGGAGTTATTTATGAATATAACGCAAAAACTTTCGTCAAAGAACCTGTTAATTTACAATCTGGTTCTTATCGGAGCCATTTTTGGCTTTTCTTTGGCTTTTTTTTCATTTTCCTGCTCATCGCCGAAATCTCGGGTGCAGGCTCAGGAAAGCACTGTCGTAATTCCTGAAAACGCTCTTGCCGTAGCGGAAAATTTGCAGACTGTTATACGTTCGGTTTCAGAAAAATTACTGCCTTCGGTTGTAGAACTAAAGACCGTATCCATCAGACGCCAGCAGACGCCTGAATTCAACGGAATTCCGTGGGAATTTTTCTTCGGACCGCGCGACCGCGAACAAAACAGACAGGAGCGCGAATACCGCTCGCAAGGTTTGGGTTCGGGAATAATTGTGCGGTTTAAAAACGGCACATATTACGCTCTGACAAACAACCACGTGGTAGACGGGGCAAATGAAATCAGGATTGCAACAAAAGAAGGAAAGGAATACCCGGCCGAACTTGTGGGAATCGACGAATTAAAAGACCTTGCAATGGTTTCCTTTAAAACCAATGATGTTTATCCTTTGGCATCGCTTGGAGATTCAAACTCTGTTACGGTCGGAGACTGGGCTATAGCAATCGGCAATCCGCTTGGAGAACAATTTTCGTTTTCCGTAACAATGGGTATTGTAAGCGCAGTGGGCAGGACAGGCGGACCAGGCGGAAATATTAACGATTTTATTCAGACAGACGCCCCGATAAATATGGGAAACTCAGGCGGGCCTCTTGTAAATATCCGCGGGGAAGTTATAGGAATCAACACATGGATTGCGAGTAACCTTTCGGGCGGAGGAAATGTCGGGCTTGGATTTGCAATTCCGATTAATAACGCAAAACGCTCTATTGATGAATTTATTGAAACGGGAACTACAAGCTACGGCTGGCTCGGAGTCTCATTGCAGGAGCCGACAAAAGAAACCGTCACAGAACTCGGGCTTGACGGCAAACGCGGCGCGCTGGCTTCCCATGTATTTATAGGTTCTCCCGCCGATAAAGGCGGTATTAAACCCGGAGACTTTATTACCCATGTTAACGGAAAGGAAGTCAGGGGCGTAACCCAGCTTCAAATGATTGTGAGCGATCTGAAATCCGGAGACCGCGCCTCATTCACCGTTATCAGAGACAAAGCGTCAAAAGATTTTACCGTCCGAATAGAAGCGCGCACCGATCAGGTAGCGTCAGATAACAAGAAATTATGGCCGGGCGTAACAGTTGTCCCGATTACAGAACAATTCAGGCAGAATCTTCAAATAAGCGATAATGCAAAAGGACTCCTTGTGGCGCAGGTCATTTCAGGCTCTCCCGCGGATATAGTAGGACTCAGGCAAAGCGACATAATCACGGCAGTTAACGGCGTAAAAGTAAATGACACCGCTTCCTTTTTCAAGGCGTTACGTGAAAAAACAGACAACGAACTGTGGTTTGAAATTCAAAGAGGCGAATCTGTGCTTGAGTCGCTTCGGTTTAAAAAGTAGCTGTGCTGCGCGGGGACGCAGGTTCCCGCACAGCTTAAATATCAACGCGGAACACCGGTCTTTTGCTGCGGTTTTTATCGTAACGGAGGATATCCGCGTTAAACTTGCGTTCAGCCTCAAGCGTTGAAGGCGGTCCGTGTCCGGGCAGCACAATATAATCGCCCGGAAGCGAAAGAAGGCGGCTTCTGAGTTTATCCATCTGCGTAGCGGCTCCGTACGCGCTTGCCGTGCTGCCCACAAGGCCTGCAGTAAGCACATCGCCCGTAAAAAGCAGGTTGTTAATTTTGTAGACCACAGAATCCGATGAATGACCGGGTATTGAAATAACTTCTACGGAAAAATCGCCGATTGTGATTCTATTTCCGTCTTTGACCATTATTGCCTTATGCTCCATAATGCTATGGTTTACCGCGAACATTTGGGTATTGTAAATGCGCATTAATGTGCGCACGCCGTGCACATGGCTCAGGTGGTCGTGCGTTATCAGCACAGCCTTAAGGTCAAAGTTGTTGTTTTCCAGGGTTTCAAGCGTTGCATTTTCCACGCTTCCCGGATCTACTATTACCGCGGCATTTTTATTTTTTCTGCCCGTATCTTCCATTCCCAGAATGTAACAGTTGCTGAAACCATACGAACAGTAATGAAAAAACAGTTTCATTATTCTTCCATTTCAAATACAGCCTCAGCGGTATTTGATGATCTGAATTCAATATCGTTTTGTTCCGCGCTCGCAAAATAAACACGTTTTAAGTTACAATTTATAAATGTAGACTTTGCCAAATCCGCGCTGATAAACCTGCTGTTATACAGATTTGAATCGTTAAAAGAAGTATCGGCAATTGCCGCTCCTTCAAAATTTACATGCACAATCTCGCAGCCTGTTAATTTACTTTTTTTAAATTCAACTCCGGCAAACGACACAAATTGAATGTCCGATTTTGAAAAATCACAGTCAACAAAATTTGAAAAATCAAAAAAATTCATCCTCATTTTGACGCCGGTAAAATTACAGTTTATAAACGAAGCTTCCTTAAAATTACAGCCGTAAAAATGATGATCTGAAAAATCGGTGTCTGTAAACCGCATTCCGGATACCGTCAGGTCTTTTATTGTTTTGTTTTCCGCTATGTAATTACAAATGCGCAAATATTCCTGTTCAGGATTTGCCTGATGAATAAAACAAAGATTACTACCCGATATAGCGGGTTTTCCGCACCCTGCTGCGCATGGTTTAATTACAAACATAACATTTTCAGCCTACCATAGTTCTATCTTTACAACCAGCCCCATGAAAGGTAAAATTGAAAAATGTGCTGGTACTGCGGTTCGCCCGTAACAGATGAAGAGCCGATTGGCCGTTCCGCGCGATGTGTAACGTGCGGAAAAGACCTGCGCTCATGCAAAAATTGCCGGTTTTATCTGCCGGGTTCACGCGGCGATTGCCGGGAATCGGGCGCGGAAGCCCAGCCGGACAAGGAACGCGCCAATTTTTGCGACTGGTTTTCCCTTGATAAAAAATTCCGTATGCAGAGCGCGGGGCTTTCAAAAGAGCGGGAAAAAGCGGAAGCTTCAAAAACCGCATTTGATAATCTTTTCAAATAAATATGAATAACAAACCGGTATTATTTATTGATTCAGGCATCGGGGGAATTCCTTATTGTACGGATTTCCTGAAAAAAAATCCGCAGGAATCGGTTTGTTACCTTGCAGACCATCAAAATTACCCTTACGGCCCGCGCGGGAAAGAAGAATTAACGGCTATTTTAATATCGCTGCTGGAAAAATTTTTGGCAAAAATTGAACCGAAGATCGCCGTATTGGCGTGTAACACCGCTACAATAGCGGCTCTTTCTTCATTACGCGAAAACTTTACACATCTGCCCTTTGTGGGAACAGTGCCTGCGGTAAAACCCGCGGCAAACGCAAGCAGCAACGGGAAAGTAGGCGTTCTCGGCACGGCGCGGACAATTGAAGAAATTAACGGTCTTAACCTTGCGGAAAATTCATGTGAAATTTTCGGAATAGCCGCGCCTGAACTTGTGGACTTTATCGAACTTCACTTTGACAATTCGGAAGAAAAAGAAAAAACCAAAATTGTAAAAAAATACGTTGATCTTTTCAAAGCGGAAAATGTTGACACTCTTGTACTCGGCTGCACTCATTTTCTTTTTCTTCTTGATGAATTCAGGCGCGAAGCCGCTCCGTATTTTAAGGTTTTTGATTCTCTTGAGGGTATTACAAAACGCATTGAATATCTCATGGATGAAAACGGCGGTTCTTTGCGCGCGGAAAAAGACTCCCGCCCCGTTAACAGGCTTTTTGTAACAGGTAAAAAAGCATCAGACTCATTTTGGAAAAAAAGAGCGGCGGCGGCTGGTTTTAATATTGTTATGTCAGACGAATTATGAAAAACAACTCAAGGATTCTTAAAGGGCTTGTAATACAGGGATCGCGCAATATCATGACTGTCAGGATAACTACGGAAGAAGGCATAAAGAATCTTGAATGCAGAATAAAGGGGAAAGTTTTAAAATCCGGCGAAGATTACTATAACCCGATCGCACCCGGAGACCGGGTAAATGTTGAATGGCAGAAAAACGAAAATACCGCGTTGATACTTTCTGTTGAAGACAGGCGGAATCTTTTCAAGCGTTTTAACCAAAAAGAATCTCTAAGCCAGCTTCTTGCGGCAAATGTCGATCTTGTTCTTTGCGTCTGCACTGCGGTCTGTCCTCCCTTTAGACCGCGTTTTCTTGACCGCGTTCTTCTGCAGGCTGATATTGAGGGAATAGAGGCAATTATTATCTGCAACAAAACTGATCTTGAGTATGACGATATTAATGTTGACGAGCGTCTTGAGGATTTTAAGCGCATCGGTTACAGGGTAATTTTCGCGTCCGCAAAAACAGGCGATGGCTTTGACGAGCTTAGACGCGAAATAGAAGGAAAAACTTCCGTCCTTACGGGACAGTCGGGAGTCGGAAAATCCAGTATCATAAACGCGTTAAAACCCGGAATAAATATCAGGGAAGGCGCCATTAACGAAAAATACGGACGCGGGGTTCACACAACGACAATGTCATATATTGTAGATATTAATGATTCAACGCGCCTGATTGACACTCCGGGAGTGCGTCTTTTTATACCGGACGGAATAAAAGCGGAAGAATTAATTTTCCACATGAGAGAATTCACCCCTCTTGCGGGGAAGTGCAGTTTCGGGCTTTCATGTTCCCACAAAACGGAAGCCGGCTGCAAAATTATGGAAGCGGTAAACGCAGGCATTATTCATGAAGACCGTTATGAAAGTTTCCTGCGCATACGCGAAGATATTGAAGGAAACGTCAGTGATTATTGAAAAGAACCTGCTCACGGAAAAAACACTAGCTCTTCTTGAATACCCGCAAATTACGGAAAATGTCGCATCATACGCTGTCAGCGAAGAAGCCGCGGAGAAAATAAAAGCGTCAAAACCTTTCTTCACAGGCGATACAGAAACTGTAAAGGAAAAAGTAAGCGCCATTTATTCGATAATGAAATCAGGCGATGACGAACCAAGATCATGGCTTCCGTCAATAGGTTTCCTGCTCCCGAAAATAGAAGTGCAGGGTACTGTTCTGGATTTGGACGAAGTTCTTGCAATCGCTCTTTTTATTGAGCGTTCAAACGAAATAAAAAACTGGATAGTCAGAGAACGATCTTGTTTTGCCGGACAGGAAACAGACGGCAGAAAAGCTCTTTTGGCAATGCTGGGGTCGCTTCCTGACTGTAACCCCATAGCTGCTGAAATATTTAAAATAATCGACAGGGAAGGAAAACTCCGCGACATTCCCGTGTTACGCGCCATAAAAAGACGCATCGAAAGCCTGGAAAAGGAATTAAAGGCGGCGGTTTCGCGTTATTCATCGGATGATGAATACAGGCGCATACTGCAATCGCCGCTTCCTTCGCAGAGGGACGGGCGCGCTGTACTTGCGGTTAAGGCAAATTTCCGCGGAAGAATCCGCGGGATTGTGCATGAGGTATCTTCAAGCGGGCAGACTGTCTTTATAGAGCCGCTTGACGCGGTAGAAAAAAACAATGAAATCCTCGTAGAAAAGCGGAATTTGGACGCGGAAATTCAAAAAATACTGCGCGAATTAACGGAAAAAATTTCTTTTCATGCGGAAGAATTAAAAACGTTTCACCTAACAATAATTGAACTTGAATGTTTAAGGGCAAGGGCCGGCTATTCTTCCGTAGTAAAGGGGCATTTTGCAAATAGTACGGACAACGGAAGGGAGTGTCTTGTTTTAAAACAGGCGCGCCATCCCCTGTTAAAAAAAGCGGTTCCGATCAATATAGAAATGAATAACGATACCCGCGCCTTGATCATAACAGGCCCTAACACGGGCGGTAAAACTGTCGCTTTAAAAACACTGGGGCTTCTTTCGATGATGAACCAAAGCGGACTCGCGCTTCCCCTTGAAGAAGGAAGCTGCCTGCCTGTTTTTGACGGAGTATTTGCGGACATAGGCGATGAACAGTCTATAGATCAGTCTCTTTCCACATTTTCCGCCCACATAACAAACATATCCGCCATAACGGTTTACGCAACGGAAAAATCGCTCGTTCTTCTTGACGAACTTGGCTCGGGAACCGACCCGGAAGAAGGCGGCGCAATTGCCATGGCGATACTGGATTATTTGATAGAAAAGAACGCGCGGATGATCATTACAACGCATCACGGAATATTAAAAAATTACGGCTATACAAGACAGGGCGTAGAAAACGCCTCTGTTGAATTTAACGCGCAGACGCTTTCTCCCACTTATAAAATAATCAACGGGATTCCGGGAGAAAGCAGGGCTCTTGATATAGCCGCCGCAAACGGTCTGGACGGCAGTATCGTGGAAAAAGCGAGAAATTATATTGACAAAGAAAAGTCAGACATTTCCGCATTAATTAAGGGTCTTGAACAGAAACAGAAAGAACTTGCGGGGCTTGAGCATAAAAGCACAGTTGAACAAACAAGGTTAAAAGAAGAAAAACGAAAAGCGGATTTAAAGGAATTGCAGCTCAGACAGAAAGAAGCGGAACTAAAGCGCGAATCTGTCGGGAAGCTTTCATCTTTATTAAAGGAAAGCCGCAAAACGCTTGAAAACCTCGTCCGCGAACTGAAAGAAGGCGAGGTAGACCGGGAAAAAACCCTGAAAGTGAAGGAATTTCTCGCGGAGCTTGCGCGTAACGTTGAGAATGAAAGCTCCGCTCTTGATGAAGAAGAACGCGCCATAATTGAACAGTTCCGGGAAAATAAAAATGAAACAGTCTTTGCTCCGGACATGGAAGTTTTCGCAGGCACTTCAAAACAGCGCGGCGTAATTATCCGCAAAGACAAAAAAAGCCCCGCCGGAAATTCGTGGATAGTAAAAACAGGTTCCATAAAAATGAGTTTTCCGGAAAAAGATTTAATTCCCGCATCCGGCGCAAAAGCGAATAAAACGGCTTCTTGGGACGCGGAATACGGCTCATCCGCCGCAGTTTTTGAACTTAAGTTAATCGGAATGAGGCTTGAAGAGGCAAAAGACGCCCTTCGCCGTCAAATTGAAAGCGCATTGCTTTCAGGGTTAAAAACATTCGCCGTTATTCACGGCAAGGGGTCAGGCATTTTACAAAAGGGGATTCATGATTATTTAAAAAATGATCCCGCAATAGCGGATTATTACTTTGCACGTCCCGAACTCGGCGGATTCGGCAGAACGGAAGTAGTTTTAAAGTAACAGACTTTGCGGACAGGCGCTTAATCAACGAACGGTTCGTAGCTCTCCATAAAATCGGGGATTGTATAAACGAGAGAGCCCGACTGGCGCACCCGCAACTCGGCAAAACCTTTGGAAACCATGGCGTCAAGGTCTCTCTTCGCTTCTTCTACCGTGATATTCGCGGCAAGCGCCACCTCGCCCGCTGTAAGGATACCTTTGTTTGATTTTGCCAATTTTAAAATAACGCGCTCAACCGGTTCTTTTTCGCGAATGATTCCGGCTTCACCGTCATTTACATTACGCCATTTCTGCCGGTCGTAACCGTCATAATTGTTATTAATATTTACCCTGACATTATTATCTAAAATAGCTTTACGGATATTCGCTTCCCTTACCTGTCCGGGTAACGTCAAAAAGTCTAATATAGAGCCGACCATACAAAGCCCGCCTGTGAACATCCATATCAGCCCTGTAGGAATTTTCCCAAGATAAAAACGGTGGAATCCCAAAGCGCCGCAGCCGCCTATCAGCCAGAGAAGGTAAGCTAACCCCGTACTGTACATTATTTAAAGATATAGGTTTTTTGGTTAATTTGTCAACGAAACAAATGTTAAAAAAAAAGAGCTGGTCGCCCAGCCCTTTTTGCTTACTGTACTCTTGTTAGAGTAAATTTGGTGAATGTAAGAGTAGCTTCCTGTGTGGCGCCCTGCGTATCAAAAACAACCATATTATCACCGGCGGCGGCACTGGTTGCATCTTTTATGGTAGTAAAAGTAAATTTCTTGGTAATCTCGGTATTTGCAGCAATAGCTCCTTCAAATTTTTCCCAACCTGAAAGTTCTCCCCAATAATTTACTTTTGCATTGCCATCTACAAGACAAACATCAAGCCCTGTGAACGCCCTGTTTGATTTAAAAGTTACTTCCAGTTCGTATTTTTCTCCGGCTTTTATCTGTTGTTTGTTAAACAGCCAGCTTGTCTTTATTTGAGCCTGATGACCGGGAGACCACTCATTTTTCGGCATTCTTAACTGCCAATTTGCGGGCGCATTGGTTGTCCAAACCTGCGCTCCGGCAGTTCCAATCCCAATTACCAACAATACCAGTAAAACCATCCACAATTTCTTCATAGCATACCTCCTCTATAATATACAATTATTATACCACTAATATATTTAACTGTCAAAAAAATTTGAAATTTTATATCCTTTTTATAACTTTACCCGATTTCTCCCCAAATACGACAAGGGTTAGCAGGGTAATCAGGAAGGGCAGCATACTGAATACTTCAGAAGGAATAAACTGCATTTCTTCCATATTGATGATATTTACCGTAAAACTCGCGAAAATGCCGAACAGAAAACAAGAACCCAGTATACCCGGCGGGAAACGGCGCCCAAAGGAAATCGCGGCAAGGGCAATAAAGCCTTTTCCGTTGACAGTATTTACCGTAAATTGAATTTCCTGGGTTAAAACGATACAGGCTCCGGCAAGACCCGCAAGCAAACCGGATAGTAAAACGGCAATATAACGAATTTTATTTAAATTTCCTCCGGCGCAGACAAGAGCCTGCGGATTTTCACCGGCTGCGCGAAGGCGCAAACCCCATGGGCGTTTGTAAAGCAGGAACCATACAGCCGCTAAAACAACAAGCGCAATAATAATCGTAGGATAAATCCCGAAAAGACCCCGACTCATCCCCACGCGGTAACTCATGCTGCGATCCATGCGGAACAACAACTGGCAGATAAATACGGTTAACCCGTTGGAAAGAAGGTTTATTCCCGTTCCTGAAATTATCTGATCCGCTCTTAATGTAACGCACGCAAAAGCGTGAATTAATGAAAAAAGACCGCCTGAAACAGCGGCAAGGAACAGAGCCGCCGGAATTGAAAACCCGGTCTTTGTTTCCAAAAAAACGCGGCTAACTGCCGCAGTCATTGCGCCGATAGTCATAAGCCCTTCAAGGGCGATATTCACAACTCCCGAGCGTTCGCAAATTATGCCTCCTGCCGCCGCAATAAGTATCGGAGAGACAACCATTAAGACCGAAGGAATCATTCCAACGATAAATTGAAAATATTCCATCAGCGAACCTCTTTCAGGCGCTGTCTTTTCATCCGCCATTCGGCAAACATTTGCATTGCCGGTCTTAAAGATAAAAATACCACCACAAGAGCCATTATTATTAATGTAATTTCACCCGGTATCTGCCGCGCATGCATCAACGGCTGCGCGGATTTTAAAATACCAAAAATCAGCCCCGTAACGGCAATGCCCGTTCCCGTACAGTTTCCGACGAGAGCTGCCGCGATTCCTTCAAAGCCGTAATTGTCAAACGATGACAATATGCGCCCATAATTGAATACACCTAACGAGACGCAGGCTCCCGCGAGTCCCGCAAACACTCCCGCTATCATCATTGCCGCGGTAATATTTAACTTAACCCGTATACCGGCGTATCGGGCGGCTTCTCTGTTAAAACCTGCGGCGCGCAGAGAAAAACCAAATGCGGTTTTTTCCAGAATTATCCTGTAAATAACAACTGCGGCAACTGTAAACCAAAGTCCGTAATTTAACCGTGAACCGTTTGTTAAAAAAGAAAGCATAGAGCTTGAAAGAGATGCCGTTACGGGAAAATCGACAGTTCTGAAAGCGCCGCTCCCCGGTATTCTAAATATAATAATACGGTGCAGATAAAGAGCAATGTAATTTAACATTATTGTAGCGATTACTTCCGATACCTGAAAACGCGCTTTTATAAAACCGGCAATTCCTCCCCACAAAGCTCCGGCAAGCATTGCGGCGCATACTGCGGCGGCCATATGCAGAACAGGAACCGGAGGAAAAAAAATCGCGGTAATTTGCGCCGCTGTAAGGCCTGCAATATACTGACCTTCCGCGCCCAGATTGAAAAGCCCCGAACGCGCGGCAAACCCCATACTCAAAGCGCACAGGATAAGCGGGATTGAGACAACAAGCCATTCGCCCGTATAACGCACATTCCATGTGCCGCGCCCTGAATCAAAACCGCTGATGACTTGCAGCAGCGCCCGGTACATTCCTGACGGATTTCTTCCGATTGCCATAAGGAGCAATGTCGCAGTTAAAAACCCTAGAACCACCGCAACAACAGAGGCAACCCGTGAAGAAGCTGTGAACATACCATTTATGCGAAATGAAAGCTCTGATTCACGGACATTGAGGTTCTGTTTTTTATATTTATATGCTCTGGTCGTCAATCGCTCTTAAAATTTAAAGATTCTCCCTTTTTTATAAATTGGGCACACACGGATTCGAACCGCGGACATCTTGCGTGTAAAGCAAGCACTCTAACCAGCTGAGTTATGCGCCCGAAAAATCCCTGACTTGGTAACAGTTGCCCGCAGACAGCCGCTTTTTTAAAAGTTTCGCTTCAAAAAAGATCAGGTGGCTGACCGAAGGCAGCCGCTTATTTTGAAGCTTCGCTTCAAAAAAGAACAGGCGGCTGACCGAAGGCAGCCGCTTATTTTGAAGCTTCGCTTCAAAATAAGCGGCTGATGGGAGTCGAACCCACGTCTCCAGCTTGGAAGGCTGGGGTAATAGCCGTTATACGACAGCCGCAAAATACCGTTTATATATTCCATAAAATACAAAATTTTGTCAATAACCCTGTTTAACGAAAAGAGGAATGCTCCGCTTTCATTACAAAAGCCAGAATTTTAGCGGCGGCTTCCCAGCACCAGGGCGGAATAAAATCGCCCGGCTTGGCGGTTGAATCAAGCAGGGACGCAAGAGCGGAGTCTTCTATCACGGCGATTCCCGATTTTTGCGCAACCGCAATTATTTGTTCGGCTTCCATTCCCCTTCCTGACGCCAGCAATACGGGAGCAGGATCATCCTTTGAGTATCCGATAGCCGATGCGATTTTTCTCTTTGCCATTACACAGCCTCGTCTACGGAAAAAAACAATTTTTCTTCGCCGCCTGATTCCGGCAGAAAGGAATCATTGCTTTTTCTGATAAAAATACTCTCAACAGGGATATTCAAAAGACCGGAAAGAGCGCGTATAAGCTGATGCCTTGCTTTAGCTGAAAGTTCAGGCTGCATATAAATACTAAGCGAGTTAATGCTGCCGTCCGCCGCTTCTAATGTAAAAGTTGAGCGCTTTTTCAAATTACCGATTTCCGCAATATCCATGACCATTACGGAGACGCGTTTTAACATACACTCATTTTCAGGCAAAATCCTGAGCGACACCCGGTAATCCCGTCCGTCCTCATTTATGTCAAAGGGAAGCACAATCCAGCGCTGACCGTCTTTGCCCGGCAGTTTGTTCAAAAGACATAACAGCGGATTTTCTTGCGCAGATTCAAGCGCAATTTCTTTCAGGGTATTGCCGTTTATTGAACCTGATTTAAAATCCGTATCTTCACTATCCTGTTCATTTTGCTTTTTGTTTCGCTGTCTGTTACGGCTATTTGAATCCTTCCGTCTTTCCATATCGGGATCTATTGCATTTGCGTATAACTCAAGCCCATTGGCGTCAAGCTCCACTCCCTTGCTTTCAGCCGCCGCGGCTGCCAATGAAAAGACTATTCTGTTTTTTTCCGTCAACGCTGAACTGTCCGCGTCTACCGTTACCTGCTTTAACAATTCAGATTGGTTTATCGCCGTCTTAACTGTTTCAGTTTGAGCTGCGTTTTGCGGAGTAAATGCCTGACGGCGGATAGCTGTTAAAACTTCCGGCTTCATCGGCAGTGAAAAAAAACGCGCAAATAAAATAATTGACGCCGACAGTTTATCCGCAGGAAGTTTTGCGGATGAAACTAAGAACGATATTGATGTATTTGCGGCTGAAGGTTTTAACTGTGCCGGCTGAGTTTTTACCGGCACCTGCGAAGGAGTCCGCTGTACGCTGTCTTTTCCCTGTATATTCCTGGAAAATTTTTCATGCGCGGTTTTTCCCGCGGTATCGCCTGTGGTTTTTGGGATATGCAAAATTTATTTTATCTCCCGCGCCCTTTCCAGTATCATGTCTACAATTTGCTGCGGCGTTATATTATCGGTTTTAATTATCATATCCGCAAAACTGTAATTATCCGTGTCAATATTGTAAATACGCATATAACGCCCGTGATCCTTCCTGTCGCGTTCGGCTGTAAAAGACGCGACATCCTCAATGCTGCCGCCTTCCCTTTTCACTATACGCTGCGCTCTTACAAGCGGGCTTGCGTCAAGAAATATTTTTATATCCGCTTCACAAAGCATCCAGATTGCAAGACGCGAGCCTAGCACGCAGCCGCCTTCTTCGCGGGCAAGCATTACCTGTCTTGTGTCCACTTCCCTGTCCCATGAATCATCTTCGGACGCCAGTTCCAGCAATTTTTTAAATTCAATTCCGCGTTCCTGCGCAAGGGTTCTGAATGTGAAATTAATAAAACGCAAATTCAGAGTTTCAGCAGTCATTTTACTTACAGTAGTATTTCCGCATCCGCTTCTTCCGGAAATCGCAATTTTAATGTCCTTCTTCATAATCTTCCCCCTGTCATTCGACATTTCTCAGCTGTTCCCTTATATTTTCAAGAGCTTCCTTCATTCTGACAACTTCCGCGCTTACTTCAATAATCGCGCTTTTGGAACCGATAGTATTTATTTCCCTGTTTATCTCCTGACATAAGAAATCCAGTTTCTTCCCGGGTTTTGAATTTTTATTTATCTCCGCCCTGAATTCATTTAAATGCGAATTCATACGCGATATTTCTTCTGAAATCGTATATTTTAATAAAAGAGACGCTGTTTCAGATAACACTTTGTTTTCATCAACCTGACCGCCCAATAATTCGTTAAAGCGGGATTTAATATTTTCCTTTATCGTATTCTCAATTACAGGCGCAAAAGAAGCTGTTGTTTTTATTGAATTTTCAATTATTTCCAAATGTTTAAGTATATCCTCTTCCGTATGTTTTCCTTCTCTTTCCCGTTCGCCGCAGAAATTTTTTAATGCTTCCTTAAAAACAGGTTCTATTTCCTGCCAGCAGTCGTCATCACGGTTTTTTTCAATTTCCAGAACGCCTTCCATTCCAAGTATTAATGAAAGATTTATCTTTTTCCTGATGCCAAGTTCTTTTTTTAAAACAGTTATTGCGTCATAATATGCTTTGGCCGCGCTTTTATTTACATCAATTTTTACGGGCGCATTATGCATATGCGCGCGCACATGGATTTCTATTTTTCCCCTCCCGCAGGCGGAAGAAACAAGGCTTCGGATTCTCATTTCCGGCGCGGAAAGCCATGGCGGCAGATTTACATATATTTCCAGATAACGGCTGTTATACCCTTTTATTTCAACGGAAGCCGATAAATTTTCACCGTTTTTCTCGCAATACGCGTAACCTGTCATGCTAATCACAGCGAACCTCCGCGCCGGCAGTCAATTTAAAATGCGCGAAAAGCTTCTCGCCGAGAGGCCAGTTGTTTCCCGCTCCAAGAGTGATAAAAATGTCCCCGTCTTTCAGTATTTCGCATAACGGCATAAAGGCGTCGGCAGGTTCGTCAATATAGCGCGTTTCTCCTTTTCTCGCAGCGGAGGCTTTCTGGAAAAGAGACCTTCCGTCAAGACCTCCTGTGTAGTTTTCCCTTGCGGACGCGTAAATTTTATGCAGAAAAAGAATATCCGCATCGTCAAAAGCCGAAGCAAATTCATCAATAAGGGCGGATGTACGCGTGTAGGTATGCGACATAAAACTTACAACCAGCCTGCGCGCAGGATAAAAACTTCTTATGCCGGCAAGAGTTGTTTTTATAGCGGTAGGATGGTGTCCGTAATCGTCAATAAAAAGAATTCCCGCCGCTCTGCCTAAAATTTCACATCTTCGTTTTGTGCTCTTAAAATTATCAAGCGCGTTCTTTATAGAAACGATTTTTTCCTGATTAAGAACCAAAGTTCCTTTTGCCGTTTGAAATTCATCATTTGCCAATGAAACCGTAAGGGCGATTGCCGCGGCGCAATTTAACGCTTCGTGCCGCCCGGGTATCCGTATTGAAAAAGCCTCCTTTATTCCATTAAGAATAAAATCTCCCTTTCCGTCTCCTGTGTTATACGAAACTATTCTGTAATCGCCGTCTGCGGTAAAGCCGTAGGGAATTAGCTCAATCCCTCTGTTTTCTTTTTCGATAATCTGCGCCGTTTCTCTTGCGCCGCCGTCATCGGCGCAGTAGATAAGCTGCCCTCCTTGGGGAAGCAGCATACAGTATTCAACAAAGGCATCTCGGATTGATTCGTAGCTTTCAAAATAATCCTGATGATCCCACTCTACGGCAGTCAGTATTATACGCTTTGGGCGGAAAGATAAAAAATGCTTCTGATATTCGCAGGTTTCCGCGATAAAGTATTTGTTTCCAAGCGTAAGGGTTGATCTTCCGTTAAAATCAAGCGCGGCGCTGCCTGTAAGTATTTGAGCCGGCAGTCCTGCCGCGCGCATAAGCACGCCGCAAATCGCGGTTGTAGTAGTTTTTCCGTGAACGCCGCAAACGCCGGCAGAATCAAACCTTGCAGACCATTCTCCGAGAGCATCGGTGTATTTCATTACAGGGATGCCGAGTTCAAGAGCCCGCCTTAGTTCAGGGTTTGTGTCGGCGCTGTAAGCGGATGAATGTACAACTATATCAATTGATTCGCCGATGTGCGAAGCGTCAAAATTTTCATAGTAGGGAATTTTTAACTCTTTAAGGATAGCGTCTGTATAAAAAACTTCAGGCGTATCGCTGCCGGAGACTTTCAATCCGGTATTATGCATAAGTTCAGCCAAGGCGCAGACGCCGGTCCCTTTAATACCGACAAAATAAATTACAGCGCCGCTCTTAAATATATTTTTCCCCATAATATAATTGTTGTCTTAAATGTCAGCTTTTTCAAGCGTTGTTTTTAAACAGCGGTGATTCCAGCGGATTAATACGGTATTCCTTTTGTTTTCCGGTTGAGGGCTCAATGAAAAAAAGCGCATGAGACCTGAGAGCAAGTTCGCCGTTTACAGGCGGCAGATTCAACGGTTGGTATAACGGATCGTTAAGTATCGGAAAACCAATCCAGTAAAGATGGCAGCGTATCTGGTGGCGGAAACCCCGCTTAATCCGCACTGTAAAAATATTCTTACTAATATTAATAATTTCAGTTCTGTAATAACCTCCCCTGTCCGCCGCAATTTCGCAGCGTTTTTTTATTTCCGTAACAGGACGGACAAGTTTTCTCCCTGCGCCGTATGGACGGAAGTAACTTTCAATGACAAGAGGTTCTATTATTGAAGATTTGCGGTTTTCAATATTTAAATCCGGAGGCTTAGGATAACCGGCGTCCGAATTACCGTTTTGGCATTCGGTTTCTTTACAAACGGCTGAGTATTCTTTAAGAAATCCGCCGTTTTCCTGCAATGTTTTAAAAAAAACATAACTTTTTACATTCTTCGCAAAAAGAACAAGCCCGTGCGTTTCAAAATCCAGACGGTGCATAAGGTTAAAATCAGACGAAGAACGGGAAGCAAACCATTCAAAGAGGGTTCCGCCGTCCTTTTTTTTTAACGGGGCGCTGTGAATTTTGGAAGGTTTAAAAACTACGGCAAAATCATCTGTTTCATCAACAATGAAAGGAACGTTATTGTCCATTCTCAGAAAGCTCCCTGTCCAGTTTTTTTATTATTTCCAGAAAACGTTCAGGAACGTTAGACGAAAAAACACGCGCCTTTTCTTCTCCCGGCAGGGTAATTTCAAGTTTTTTTGAATGAAGCATCAGGCTTGCATCCTTAAATTTTTTGTCATCGCAGCCGTAGACAGAATCCCCAAGAATAGGATGCCCAAGGAAGCGCATATGCACGCGAAGCTGATGGGTGCGCCCTGTCTTAGGACACAGAAAAACAAGCGAATAATTTCCCCATGTTTTTATTACCTTGTAAAAAGTAAGGGCTTTTTTTCCTGCGGAAGAAACCGAAAAACGCTTGCGGTCCCTTATGTCTCTTGCGATAAACGTTTCAATGCGCCCTGTTTTTTCCTTCGGCGCGCCGCAAATAACCGCAATGTACGTTTTTCTTGTTCTGCGCTTATAAAACTGCCGCGCGAGGAATGCATGGGCTTCGTCATTGTACGCGGCGATAATGATTCCCGACGTATCCCTGTCCAGACGGTGAACAATACCGGGGCGTATACCCGTTAAATTGCTTCCCGCTTTCCTGAAGCAGAGTGCGTTTGCAAGAGTACCCTGCCTGTTTCCGGCTCCCGGATGTACTACCATTCCCTGAGCCTTGTTTATCACAACGCAATTTTTATCTTCATAAATAATTTCAAGGGGAATATCCTGCGGAACAATAAATTCCGGTTCTTTTTCAACCCATGATAATTCAAGAGTATCCCCCTGTTTTACAGGATGAGAAAGTTTAACGTCTTTTTTGTTGATTTTTGCCTTTAAGTTCCTCGCCTTTATTTGGGAGCGGGAAAGTACGCGCAATATTTCCGACACATAACGATCCAACCTGGTATTTTGAAGGATTTGTTCTTTAACAACAACTGAAAGACCGGGCATTATTCAAAGGGAGGTCCGCCGGTGTCAATGGCATTCAAGTCGCCGGAATGTAATTCCCGCCCGGCGTCATCGCGCGCAACATTCAATTCTTCTTCAGCCGCGCCGTCTCCGTACTGTATATTTTCTATGTTATAGGATCCTGAGGAAGGAGGTACTATTCCGGCTTCTTTTTTTCTTTTCATCTTTACAATTATCAAATCTGTAAATGCGATGACCGCCGAAAGCCCCGCGGCAAACAGCATTGTTCTCCCGAATTCCCTGCTTGTAAGCTCAACCGCGCCGGCGGATTTAAACGGCCATGGCGCATAACGGCGCCCTTCCGCGGAAAAGTCCATGCCGTTTGCTCTGCTCCACCTGTAGGTGTCATAAAAAAAATTGACAAAAAACATGGAGAAAGGAAATGTTCCAAAGGCAATTATATCCCAGCGGCGGAAATCTTTTGCCCATTGGGGAAATCCTTTCATCTCAAAAACAGACGCAGTTTCAGAATTATGTATGTTTTGAGCCTCCGCTTTCAAACCCGGAATCAATAACATGGAGAATAAAACAACGGTAAAAACTGTTTTTTTCATTTCTAAAAATTTATCATTCCTTAAAAATTAAACTGCCTATCCTCAGCATGGTAGAGCCTTCTTCAATTGCAGTTTCAAAATCATTGGACATTCCCATTGAAAGGCAGTTCCAGTTTTCCGCAGGCGGAAAACGTTTTTCAAGTTCTTTCTGCGCTTTTACAAGCCGCCTGAAAGAAGACCGTATTAAATTTTTATCTTCCGTAAAAGGAGCCATCGTCATAAGTCCGCGCGGCTTTAAAGTTCCGGCAGTCAACGCAATTTCAGCCGCCCTGAAAAGACTGTCAAAATCCGCAAACCCTCTCTTTGTCTCTTCGCCTGTGTGCATCTCAAGCAGAATTTCCAGAGGTTTTTCCCTTTGTCCCGCATACTTGACAAGCTCCTCTATAATCTGCTCCCTGTCTGCCGACTGGACGCAGTCAAAAAAAAGAGCCGCGCTTTTTGCCTTGTTACGCTGGAGGGAACCTATCAGGTGAAGTTGAACTTCGGGAGCATTATTCCGCAGCGGTTCAAATTTTTTAATACCTTCTTTCACTCTGCTTTCGCCGAAACAGAAAATACCGGCGCGCCGCGCTTCTTCTATCATGCCAAGCGGTACAAATTTTGAAACTCCCATCAGGGTAATTTCATTTCGTTTTCTTCCGGCACATACGCAGGCTTTTTGAATTTTTTCCTCTATCTCTGCAATGTTTCCGGCAATCGACATTCCTTCTTCATTTTCGCATATTCTCTATGGATTTGGCAAGTAACAGAAAACTTTCAATATCAAGATTTTCCGCCCTCTCATTGCCTGTAAGTCCGTTTTCACTTAATAGAGACGGACATATATCCTGCAAATTCCCAAAGACTGAAGAAAGAAAAACTGTCAGATTATTTTTTATTGTTTTCCTCCTTGACGAAAAAAGGGCGCGGACAAGCTGAAAAAAAACATCAGGAATCTGCTCCGCACCCGAAGATTTTTTTTCAAGAAGAACTCCCATGCTGTCCACATTCGGTTTAGGATAAAACGACGCTGGGCGGATAACCATAAGAGGTTTTACATTGTAGGCTGACGCGCATAAAACGGAAAAAGATGAATAATCAGGCGAACCCGCAGACGCAGCCATTCGAAGAGCGACTTCTTTTTGGACTGTAACTACAATTCGTGTAAAAATACGCCTCTTTTCGGTTAAATCCGCCAACAGCGCCGCCGCAGCATTATACGGCAGATTCCCAAAAAGAAACTGCGCGGGTTTTTGAGCGCTCCATGTTTTCATGACATCGCCTTCAACAAGCGAGAATTTTTTTTCGTCCGCGAATATTTTTTTTAGTACGCGAATAAATCCCGCGTCAATTTCAAAAGCCTGCACAGACAACCCTCTTTCAAGAAGCAGGGCTGTCATAGCGCCCAGACCCGGACCTATTTCCCAAACTGCGTCTTCCGCATTGCAGTCAAGCGCCTGAACAAGAGCCTGCCTGATTACCGGATTAATCAAAAAATTCTGCCCGTATTTTTTCCGCATACCCAGCCCTTCCTTTTCGAGGAAAGCTCTTAAAGCGGAAGAAGAATTATAGCTGATCGTATTTAAATTGATCATGCCTGAACAAACGGCCGGAGCGTTAAACGCCTTTCACGCGATCTGTGTTCAAGAAAAATAACCGCCAGCGAAAAAACAAGGGAAAACATTAAAACTAAAAATGGTTTTGATACTGATATATACGGTATCCTGCCCGCAAAAAATACCGTTTTTTCCGTAAATTGATAAATTACGGACAGCGGAAAATTGATAATTCCGGAAAGCGAAACCGTATCCAGAACAAGCCAGACAATAGAGCCGATCATAAATACTGTAGCAGCCGGAACAACTATAAGACCTGTGATGATTCCCGCAGGAGCAAGAACGCCGAATGCATAACAGGTAACGCCCGCTGTCGCAAAAAACGCTCCGCAGGAAACTGCAAGGGGCTGCGTAAGAAAATCAGGAACTTTTCCCGCAAGCAGCGACGCAAGAGGCTTCCCTATAAACAGGATACCAAACATTGCCAAATATGAAAGAATAAAGGAAATGGAATTCCCCGATGCAGGAGCAGCGATAATCTGTATTAAAAAAGAAAGCGACAAAACATAAATTGATTCTTTCGGCAGGGTTCCAAGTACCGCAAGGACTCCCAAAAAATACATCAGGGCGGCGCGGTTAAGGCTCGGCATAGGTCCGACAATAAAACAATAAACAACAATTACAACAGCGCTTACTATTGCGGCGGTTTTTATCCCGAGAAGTTTCCTGAGAAGAAAGGCAATAAGGGAGACCAGCACTGCAAGGTGCATTCCCGAAAGCGCCAAAACATACGAGAGCCCCGCTCTTCTGTACATTGCGGCAAGGTCTGTATCCAGGTTATCTTTTATACCGATTAACATGGCAAGCGCAAGACCCCCCGCATTTGAATTTGCAGGCGATTTTCCGTCCGCAAAATTTTTACTAAAACGTTGAATCAAATTCAACCTGACGCCGGTGCGCATTTTTTCAAGGGGCGGCGCCTGTTTTGTAATATGCATTGACTTCGCGGAAAATGTCCAGCCTCTTTCGCCTTGATGAACAGCGCCTTCCGCGAAAATTTCCGTTCCCCTTCCGAACTCCCTGATTTTCAGAGCGCTGTCTTCAGGAAGGAAAACTGTTATCTCTCCGCCGCCGCCCGCCCGCAGCCCTCCCGCTCCTGCTGTTTTCCTAAGCGATACAACGGCCATTGCTCTGCCGCCGGAAATAATCCTCGGATCCTCAAGCAGGACTCCGCTTATGGCTGTGATTTTATCTTCCGTTATTCCAAACCTGACATTATTCGCGGAGGCGGTCTGCGCGCAAATTCCGATACTAAGCCCGGCGGCAAAAACAGCGCTGTAAATTTCCATTAGCCGAAACCGCCGCGGCTCTCTGTCAAGTGAAGCAAGAACCCTGAAAAAACTAAGCGCCGTAACTGCGGCAAACATTACCGTTAAAATAACGGTAGGCGCTAAGGAGCCAAGAAAATAAAAACCAAAAGCCGCGCCGGCGGCGGCGCATACAACAGGAGCAGGATGAAAAAGTTTTACCATTTGAGACGGTCTAATGCCTCCCTTGCCGCAATTTTTATGTTATCACTGTAAGATAAATTTGTTGTATAAAGCAAATGTTCAAAAACGGCATTGCTTCCTATAAGACCCAATGCCCGGACAACCGCCACAGTAATATCGGCGTCGAAAACTCCCGTACTTTTTGTCTTTTCATTAATAAGACCAAGCTGCAGCCCAAGCGCAAGAGCGGCGGAAGAATCTCCTATCTCTCCAAGACAGGAAATTGATTCGATCAAGTTCGCTCTGGAAGCGGAGCCGTTAAAATAGTCCGCCAGCATACGATGATAATGCCTGACAGCCAGCGCGCTTGCCCTTGTCCACTTTAAAGAAACCAGTACCTGTATTGCGGCGTAACGCATCGCCGTCAAGTCGGCATTTCCCTCAAAGTCTAAAAGACCGATTTCAAGCGCAAGTTCCGCAAGCTGCCCGCGTTCAGATAAACTAAGACGATTGCTGTTAACTCCGGCTTTAAAGGCGACAAATTTTTCTTCGGGAGGATTTTTCTCCATAATGTTACGGATATACAGGAATAAATCCCCGTTTATAAAATCCAGCGCTCCGTATGCTTCGGAAACGATAATTTCAGGATAACCGGCGGATAACAGGTTAAAAAGAACGGGATATGAAGATCTGTCGCCCATTTCCATTATTGCGGTAATACAGGCGGAAACCAGCGAATAATCGACTATTATTGCATCCTCGGACGCGGACATTGCATTTAATTCCATAAGGTAATTATTTACCGCGTTTATTATTTCCCTATTTCCCTTCCCAAGTATTCCCAGCGTAACAAGTATATCCGCCTTCATAACATAAACAGGATACTCAAAAAAGAGTTCCCATAAAATATCAACGCCTGCGGAGAAACCTGCGTTACGCAAACCTTTTACGGCAATACCTATAATATTGTTCATGCCTGATAAATTCTCCATATCCTTGTAATTGTCAAGCGCATAACGAAGGGCAAAATCATAAAGCTGAAAAACAGATTCGCTCAGCCTGCCGTCGGCCGCCGCGTTACGCAAAACTTCCGCCTTGGCGGTTAATTCGCTTCCGGAAAACCTCTGTATATAGGACTGTAAAACGGACTGAAAAACAGAGGAATCGCCGAAAACACAGGGCGTTAGAAAAACAAGCAGGAAAAAAATGCCGGATTTGCCGTAAAATTGAATTTTTTTTACAAATCCGCCTATCCGCTTACGCATTCATAACCTCTTCAACTTTATCGGCGGAATTATTGCCGTTTTGTTCGGCGGTTCCTTCATCAAACACGCGCAGCGGCAATTCGTCTTCGTCATCTTCGGGCAGCAAGTTAAAAACCTCACACAGGATATGATTTCGCGTGCCAATCGGAAGCGGATCAGCCTCCATGTGTATAAGTGAAACATCTTTTTCCTGGTCATAATCCACAGAACGAACAGTACCCGGTATGCAAATGGGAACTTTGTCCAGCGAAAATTGCGCCTTTAGGCGCAAACCTACGGTAGCCTTCCCGTTTACCTTAAAAGCGCAGCCTGAATCTGAAATATCCTCAAGCATGCACCTTATACCGGCTGTTTTTTCCAGACGGTGCGGGCTGTCGCCTTCTCTGACTATATAAAGGAAAGCCACCCTATGATACTTAACGCGCATGGATTTTCGTTTTTGGGTCCTGAAAAGCGAATCGTTGTGGTCCAGCTTTAACGATGAAATGCCCTTGGAAAAAACCTCATCAATAACATCGGTGTCAAAAACATAACCGGCGTCGTCTTCACGCCAGAAATAAACAGATATTTTTAAACCGTACCATTGCATTGAGGAGCCTTGATTCGTACTTACAGGGCGCGTAATGGTTAAATAATTGCCGAAATTTTTTACAACCTCCGATTTAAAAACGCCTGTTCCCGGCACAAGCACCCGCAACGCCTGTCCTTCGCTGATTTGGCGCGAACTGGAAATACGAATTTTATTTTCGTTTGTGTCCATTTCCAGTTTTTTGCAATGATCGAAAAGCTTGGAAAGGAAATTCTGCACAGGCAGGTCGTTAATTTCCCCTGTCTCCCGCGCAGAATTTACAATAGAACGTATAATCGTATGAAAATGTTTTTGGGAAGTGAAAATTGAAAGCGGATCCTGGATTTTGCAGCTTGTAACAATATGCCTTAACTGTTCCATATCCCTTATAGAAAAACCCGCTTCCTTGCCTTTGGAGAAGAATTTAATCCAACTTTTGGAATTCTCCTTATTGCTGCGGGTAAAATAAAGGCCAACAATAACGGCAATTGTCAAAAAAAAGAAAAATGGTATCAAATTCTACCTCATTTTCCGGTGATCACGTCCTAAATATATTATAATATAGAAATTAAATACATAAAAGCGCAAGGACGGAAATTTTGGGAATATATATAGAAGCCGTTATCCTGTATATTGTTCTTTTTCTCTCCGGTTCGGTCGTTTCATCTTCCGGCGGCGCGGGAGAAGCGGCGGATTTTTCGATATCGGTTGAACTTGTTAAAATTTTCATTTACAGCATCCCTTCGCTTGCTTTAATCTGGTACCTGCTTTTAAAAAGAAAACCTCTCAGAGACTGGGAGATAATACCCGGAAAAAAAGACATTGTCCCCTGCTTTATTACATTATCCGGCCTGTTAACAACCGGTTTAGTAATTGCCTTTATTTCATCGTATATAAGCGGACCCTCGGCGCAGGTGCTGCTTCATTCACCTTCTACCCTGTCAGGATGGATAGTTCTCGTTTTTTCGCTGATTATTGCCGCGTACACAGAGGAAAGTTTTTTTCGTTTCTATCTGCTTGCAAGAAAGGATGAATTTAAGATGAGCGCGGCGCAGGCATTAATTTTTTCCGTTTTGTTGTTTTCAATATGCCATATATACGAAGGCCCCTGGGGGTTTTTAAACTCGGCGCTTTCCGGCGTATATTTATGTTTTATTTTTCTGCGGTATAAATCCATTCACGGGATTTCCGTTGCGCATGGATTCTACAATATCGCGATTTATGCGATAAACGCGCTGACTGTATCTAATACTTAGCATTTAATCGTTTTAACAGTAAAAATTGAGAAAGCAGAAATAAAATCACAAATCCAAATTGGATTAAGGAATTTCCGCAACAGCTTCAATTTCTACCAGCGCGCCCTTGGGCAGAGCAAGCACTGCCACGCAGGAACGGGCGGGGTTACCGGTAAAGTGTTTTGCATACACTTCATTGAATGCGGCAAAATCCTTCATATCCGTTAAAAAGCAGGTCGTCTTAACAACATGGGCAAGACCGCTGCCCGCCGCAGTCAACACAGCTTTCAAGTTTTGAATTGACTGTTCAGTCTGTTCTTTGATCCCTCCGTTCACAATCCCGCCGGTTTCCGGCAAAAGAGGAATCTGCCCCGATGTATAAACAAAACCTTTCAACGCAACAGCATGGGAATACGGACCTATAGCGGACGGAGCTTCTTTAGATACAATAATTTCCATAATAATATTCCTCCGGGAGTTTTCACCCCTTCCATTAATAGTATTTCATAATATAATAGATTTGTTCAACAATCCGGTTGGTTGTTTCACAAGTTTAATATAAGTAGGTTTTTAATGCCGGTAATAACACGAAAAATAAAATCAAAAATAGTAGACGGCAAACGCTGGCCTGCTTCATGGCAGGGCTGGTCGTGGATAATCATAGTAGTATGGATGGCGATTGCCAATATATGGCACCCTTTCGGGCTTTTTGGTTTAGCGTGTATGTTTACTCCGATTATTACCGCCTTGTCCGGATGGGGAAAAATGAGCTGTGCAAGGATATGTCCGCGGGGTTCATTTATCGGACTTGTTACCCGTCCGTTTGCCTTTTTTTCACTCAAACGTCCCGCGTTATTCAACAAAAGAGTATTCAAATTCTGCTTATGGGCGCTGATGATGGGTTCTTTCTTAGGATTGATGATTTGGGCTGTCTTTAAAGGCGATATTAAACTGATCGGGTTTACCATCCTTGTTTTTATGGAAATCGCCACTGCATTGGCGGTAATTTTCGGGATTCTTTTCACACCGCGCGCATGGTGTACGTTCTGTCCTATGGGATTTACCGCCGAAAATATACGCGCCGCTCTGAGGAGAAGAAACAATCGCTTAATATTGCAGGCAAGGAACAGTTTAAATAAAGCTTCTTAATTGCGTTCAAAGACCGCTATAAAATTTTTTCCAGATAACCCGCGTCTAGCCAGCGGTCAAACTTATACCCGACTTCACGGAAATATCCTATTTCACGAAATCCGAATCTTTCGTGGAAGCGTTTGCTGGCTTCATTGGGATAACCCAGTATCGCTATAATGGCGTGAAACCCGCTTTGCGTTAAATCTTCCAGCACAGATTGATAAAGCTCAGTCCCAATTCCGTTACGTCTTGAGTCCTGTCTTACATACACGCTGGTTTCGGCGGTAAAGCGGTAAGCCTCACGTTCGTGAAAAGGATGAGCATAGGCATAACCCGCAATGCAGCCGTCAAGTTCAGCCACTTTATACGGAAAACCCAGCGTAAAGCGGTATTTATCTATTCTTCCGCGAAAATCATTGTACGCCGGCGTTTCGGTTTCAAAAGTTACCCATGTGGTTTCCACATAGGGCGCGTAGATATCAAGTAACGCCTGCGTATCATCCAGCCGCACGTCACGAATGGTCAGCGGCATATTCTTTAGTCTCCATTTTTATATATAATATTCACACTCTTCGTTATAATTGTCCATAATATCCTGAATGGTAACACTGTCCAGATATTTGTTTATGACTTCTTCAAGTCCTCGCCACAGCGACAAGGTTTTACAGTATTTACTGCGTTTGCATTGGTTTTGATCATCTTCCATACACAAAACAGGAAACAACCCTCCTTCGGTAATTCTTAAAATTTGTCCTACAGTATACTGGTCAGGCTCCTTTGCCAGCATATACCCGCCTTTATTGCCGCGGTTTGTACGCAGAATGTCAGGGTGGTTCAACAGGGTAACGAGTTGTTCAAGGTATTTTTTTGATATTCCCTGCCGCTGCGAAATATCCTTTAATGAAACAAACCCATCGTTCTTATGTTCAGCTAAATCCACAAGAATACGGAGTGAATACCGTCCTTTTGTCGATATTTTCATTACCCTATTATATAATAGGTATTCTATGTTTTCAAGGTTATATCCGGCTAATAATCATTTTGGTTTAATTAAATATCAAGACCGTAATTAAAGCGGTATAAGTATACGCACATGGTTTCACTATTGCATATACTCAAATTTCACTATCACTTGATTATTATGAGAAATAACGAACACGAGCTAGATTTTCAAAATGTTTGTCCTGCGTGTATAATTCAGCATCCCATAATACAGCGGTAGCGTAAATGATACTGTCCGCCATAGGGAGTTTATATTGTTTGCCTAATTGTGCGGCAAGTACCGCCAGTTGCGGATTTATGCCAATAACATCGGCATTTTGCATAATAGTAACCGCAATATTCGCTTTCCCACTATCGCCTATAGATAGAAATTTTTTATATACTTCGTAAAGACTAATAACAGGAATATACAAGTTGTCGGCATCTTTAATTGTATCAATGACAGATTGGTCAATATAATTTTCCAAAAAATATTCAACCCACAATGAAGAATCGACAATATTCATACCCTGTCTTCTTCATCCCTTTCAATAGTAGTATCCATTCCTTTTAGCTCCTTAAAAATACCGTAAGCGTCTTTTATCGCTATTCCGTTGTGCGGATGAGCCGGAGTATGCCTGCTCTTTATAAACATGGCAAAATCAAGCACCTGTGCGGCAGTCTCTTCAGGCATGGTTTCAATTTCTTTCATTAATTGGGCGGTAGTTGTCATGTTTTGAATATAATAATGCCCGCCGCTTTTGTCAAGTTACAGTAATGCTGTTATCCTATTTATAATATAACGCTGTAAGGCAAATTCCGGCTAAAAGAAAGGAGCAGAACAGTAAAAATTTGGTTGGAAAAAAGACAGCGGAAATTGTATAAATAAAAGACACACCCGCTTGCGAGCGAAGGGAGAAAAGTTAAGATGTATTTTAATTTATTTATTGCTTTTTTTAAACTTGGCTGTATAACTTTCGGCGGAGGTTACGCAATGATTCCCGTGCTTGAACGAGAACTTATAAAAAAAAGAAATTGGACAACTATGGAAGAAATTATGGATTACTATACAATAGCCCAAGTTACGCCGGGTATAATTGCCATTAATGTTTCCACCTTTATAGGATTTAAATTAAAAGGTCTTTTAGGAGGAATTATTTCTACAACAGCTTTTATAATTCCGGGCATTTCATTTGTTACAATAATTGCCGTCGCCTTACAGAATTTTGCAGATTATCCGATGGTAAAAAACGCCTTTGCCGGAATCAGAATCGCAGTCGGCGTTCTTATTACAGACACTGTTTATAAACTGCTTAAAGGTTCGCTTAATGAAAAAAAATCCGTCGTAATTTTCATATTGGCGTTTCTTTTTTCCGCGGCATTAAGCGCAAATCCTGTTTTAATTGTTGTTGCGGCAGGGCTTGCGGGGTTTTTTATTTATTATCCCAAAGAGAAAAAAATATGAGGTTAATGCTGCTTTACATAGAATTCTTTCAAATAGGGCTTTTCGCAATAGGCGGAGGGCTTGCTACGCTTCCTTTTCTCTACAAACTCGCGGAAAAATACGATTGGTTAAGCATCGAAATGATAGGCAACATTCAGGCTGTCGCGCAGACTCTGCCGGGCGCAATAGGCGTAAATATGTCAGCATATACAGGTTTTCAATGTCTCGGAATTGCGGGAGCGGTTATTGCTCCTTTGGCTCTTATTAGTCCTTCTATTATTGTAATTGTTATAATTGCAAAAATTTTACAGAGCTTCAAGGAAAATAAGATTGTAAAGGCTGTGTTTTCGGGACTTCGCCCCGCGGCGGGAGGGCTTATCTGTACAGCGGGTTTTTTTGCAATAAGACTTTCTCTTTACAACGCGGAGGCTGTAAATTTGTTTGAAAAAATTCGGTTTCGCGAAGGTATTTTATTTGTCGTTCTTCTTTTGCTGCTTGTTAAATTTAAAAAACACCCGATTATTTATATTGCCACCGCGGGGATCGCGGGGGTGATATTAAAACTTTAAATAGAGTCTGTCTATAGCGGACAGACTCTAAACAACTCTGGTATCTGCCCGCTATATATTTACCATGTGATAATTTTTAAGTTTTTCCCCCATACTAATATCTTTTTGCGAAAAAAAGCAAATAAAGGTCCTGTAAAGAATGCCATAATAATAGTTCCTACCCCGGGTATATTTCCCAGTATGAATCCTATGCTTACGCAGATTAAGTCCGTTACGATTCTTACCCAGCGGTAAATATTTTGCTTACCGATTTTTTTCGCAATTATAAGCCCGATAGCGTCATAAGGCGAAACGCCTACATTAGTATTGAAATACATTCCTGAACCTATAGATATAAATAAAATTCCAAAAAATATCATTCCGGCGCGTAATATTAACAAAGCTGTTCCTTCAATCAATATTAATTTACATAGGAAAACGCCCAAATCTGACACATAACCGGTAAGAAATATGGCGGTAACAGTGCCTAAACCAATTTTAGACCGGTCAGAAATCAAAACAATCAATATCAATAAAAAACTGGATATGGCAAATGCGGCGCCAAAAGAGAGTCCGAGTTTTCTATATACCGCAAGATACAATCCATTCATGAAACACATATAAGGATCAATTCCAAAGTCAGCGTAGCGCATAAAGCCGACGCCGATCCCTATAATAAAAACGCCTGTAATGCACAGTATTGCTTTTAAGAAATATTCCCGGCAAAAATATTTTAACAGAATAATTTTATCCTTATTTATTTTCCCGCATAAGACGGAAAAGAGGACGGCTTAAAACAACAGCGATACCCGTTGTTAGAATATCGGCGGCGGGCTGCGCCCAAATAAAACCGTTAAAACCAAAAATATAATTTAACAGGAAAAGCAGGGGCAGAAAGAACAGAAGCTGCCGCCCCATAGTAATAACCATAGCCTGAAAAGCTTTCCCAAAAGATTGAAACGATACCATTAAAGTTATCTGAGAACCAATAAAAGGCAATCCCCAAATAAATGTATGCATCATTATTGTTCCCGCTTCTATGGTTTTTGGGTCATTAATAAAAAATCTGATAAAAACATCTCCAAACAGACGGAGTATAAAGCTTCCCAGAATACAAAGCAAAGTCGCGCAAACAATTGTAAATTTAAACCCTTTGCGAAGGCGCTCATAATTTTTTGCGCCGTAATTAAATCCGGCGAAGGGCTGATACCCCATAGTCAGCGCAAAAACCATCATAAAATACAAACTGGCGATCCTCATTTGAACGCCGATACCGGCAACCACAAAATCCCCGTAACTTGCCGCAATGCGGTTTCCCAATATATTGGAAATACTCATTATAAGATTGCTTATTCCCGCCGGTATACCGATTGAAAAAATTTGAAACAGCATAATTTTATTCGGTTTAAAATCAACCGGTTTTATTGACAGTTTTGTACTCTTGGAAACAAAGTAAAAAATACCGTAGACAAATGAGACGGTTTGCCCTGCCACTGTCGCCCATGCCGCTCCCGCTGTTCCCATTTCCAGCCACAAGATCATAACAGGGTCAAGAATAATGTTAATAAAAATGCCCATAAGCATAGCTTTCATTGCTTTATCGGTAGCCCCTTCACTCCTCATCTGCCCGCCCAGTACTGTTCCGGACACCGCGACAGGCATAAAGAGTAAAATTACCGAAAAATAATCATCTGTGTATGCAAACGTATCAACGCTTGCGCCAATAATACCTAAAATAGGCGTTTTAAAAATCCAGAGAGCGATGGTTAAAAGAAACCCAAAACCAACGGAAGTAAAAAATGATACTGAAGATGTGAAGCGGGCTTCATCGTTTTCTTTTGCTCCCAGCATACGGGAAATGTAACTGGAGCCTCCTGTAGCGAAAATATTGCCTAATGCCTGCGAAAGCATAAACAACGGAAACACAAGTGAAACTGCCGCTACCATATTCGGGTCTCCGGTCTGTCCGATAAAGAACATATCTGTCATGTTGTATATTGCCTGAGCGAGCATCGCCGCTATCATAGGCATTGCCAGACGGATAATAGCTTTCCCGACAGGGACAGTCTCCATAAGTTCAATCCCTGTATATTTTTTCATGGAATATCCTTTTTAAGTTATTATCAGGCAAAGATTTAACCGGAACATTTTGAGGCAAAGACAAGCCATTCTTCCGTAGGTTCAAACATTTTAGAAACAGTCGCGGGAAGATGCAAAATAGCAGCCCAGCAGATATGCTCGTAGTCTCCGCGCTTAAGCCGTTTGTGGTTTACGTTAACAAGAAAATCCGCATAAGAATTGCGCAGAGCGGCTTCGAGGCAAACCTGTATATACTCGTTATCTTTTAACAAATTGTCCCTGACATATTTAAGCGCGTTTGGTTTTTCGTATACCGCCGCCATGCAGTACTTGAAATAAACCGCGCTGTTTATTGAGTCCAAGTAATTGATAGCGCGCAGTTTTTTTACGGAAAGCCTGTGTCCCTGCCCGCCGCACGTAAATTCGATTTTTCGGCCGTTTTTATACATAGCATTTAGTTTTTGCTTTATGGCGGCTATATCCTGCTGCTTAAAAAAGTTTTCTTCTATGTTAAGAACGGCAAGAGAAGGCAGGGTAAAAATGCTGTTGGGGAGTTTTTCGAGCATGTTATCGTAAATATGAAGATTAATCAAACTTTTCAGGTTCTGTATCTTTTCGTCTAACACAGCGATTCCGGTACTGCCTATTTCAAGCGTCGTAAGCTTGCCTAACATAAACAGCGATTGCGGCAGATTGCGCACAAAGTTGCCCGCAAACGAAAACAAGCGCAGTTCATTGAAGCTTCCGAATATGTCAGGTATTTCGGTTATTTTAAATTCACTTCCCAGAATTTCAAGTTTTTCAAGGTTTTTCAGGGTTTTTAAAGAATCAAAAATATTCCCATCCACAAGAAGATGCCGCAGTACCAGTTCTTTCAGACTGACAAGTTTTAGAAGCCCATCGTGTTTTTTGGCTGTAAAGCCGGAAATCGTAAGGGATTCAAGTTCATGGCAGGAAGAAAGTATCTGCGCTGTTTTTTCAAAATCTAAAATTTTATAATTTTTAAAAACTATATCAATTATGCTGACTTTTTTAAGAGCCGGATGTTTTGAAAAAGAATCCGGCAGATTTTGCACATCCCCATGCTCATGTTTTATTGACAGAACTAATTCTTCAATTTTTTTTAAATTCCCTAAATCTTTCGGCAGCGCCGCTTTGGAATATATGTCCAACAAAAGAATTCTTAGTTCGTTTAATGAAGATATTCCCTCGGGAAAACTCCAGTTTTCGTTAATCCTGATGTGCAGTTTTTCCAGTTTTTGCGCTTTGGCAATACCTGCGGGCGGCTGCGGGAGCTTTCTGCAGCAGCAGGAGAGCGTGCGCAAAGCCGGCAGCGTAAATACAAAATCGGGGATTGCGGTAATTTCTGTGTGCGAAATATTCAGTTCTTCAAGAAGTTCGCACTCTTTTAAAATATCGGGGACTTCCGTTAATACGTGTTGGTTGTTAAGGTTAATTTTTTTAACGGTTTTTTTTACGCCGTCAATACGTTTAATAATTTCGTCCATGTTCTTGCAGCATATGCCTTCTGACGCAATGCCAAAGAACTGGTCTTCTTCTTTCCAGTGGAGGTCTAATTCTTCAATGGACGTTGAATCCATAATTATATTATTAAATCATTCTATCGGTAAATCGTCAATTGACGTTTTCATCAACCCGGTTGGTTGTTGAAAACGTCTTGCATTTTTTAGGGCGAAAGCCCTGCAAACCTAATGTTTGTATCGGAGATAATGAGCAGAATTTGTCCGGTTTAGTTTAACTGTTATAAAGGCTTAATTGCCTGTATGCCTGCTCCGCAAGGCCGAAGTTCGCATTTTTAGTAAATTCCTTTGCATATTCATCGTAAAGCATATCTTCGTACATTTTTCCGGCAAAACTATCGTCAACAAGTCCCGATTTTTGAACCGTGTTTCTCATGCTGTTTATCAGGTTTTTTACAATATATGTTTCAAGTTCCAGGCAAAGCTGGTAGAGTTTGTCCGTCTTGTCAATCGGCGCGCTTCCCTTATTGGGAAGCGAGTTTACCGAATTAGAAATTGTCTTTGCGGAAACAGTCCTTCTGTAAGAGGAAGCGCCGATTTCGTCATCCGCGTATTCAGCGGAATAGGCTCTTTCAAAAATTTCACGGAAATCTTCCGGGCTCCTGGAGTTCAGCGTGTTTTTTGCCTCTGAAAGGGATGAACGGTAATTATCCAAATATAAAGACCCAAGACCGGTTACTTCCATTTATCCTACCTCTTTAATGTTGTCGCTGTTCCAAGCATATTGTCGCTTGTCTGAATTGTACGCGAATTAAATTCATAGGCGCGCTGTGCGACAATAAGGTTAACCATTTCCTGAACAATTTGAACATTGGACATTTCAAGGAATTTATGCTGCAAGGTTCCCATGCCTTCGTAACCGGGAATGCCCGCAATCGCCTCTCCCGACGCCTGGCTTACCTTGAAAAGATTCTCGCCAATCGCGGTAAGGCCGACAGGGTTCGGGAAACGGTACAGTTCAATTCTGCCGACAGGAACTTCCACCAAATCTCCGTCCTGCGGTATCTTCACGCTGACCCTTCCGTCTTTGGTAATATTTACCGAATCAGGCAGAAAAAGCTCCGGCATAATTATATCCGGTATCAGCCAGTAACCGTTGCTTGTTACCATACGCCCGTCTGAATCTATCGAAAAGTTTCCGTTACGCGAATATGCCATACTGCCGTCGTACATTTGTATTTTGAAAAAACCTTCGCCCGTGATCGCTACATCGGTAGCCACTCCTGTATTTTGCAGTGCGCCCTGCGTAAAAACCCTCTTGGTATCCGCAAGTTTTACGCCGTGTCCCATTTGAATACCGACAGGAATTACAGTGTCTTCCGTAGCCGGAGTTCCCGCTGTTTTTACAGTCTGGTAAATTAAATCTTCAAAGTCCGCCCTCTGTAATTTATAACCGTGAGTATTTACGTTGGCAAGGTTATTTGAAATTGTGTCAATATTAGCCTGCTGGCCTATCATTCCTGAAGCGCCCGTCCATAAACTTCTAACCATTGTTTACCTCATTTTTTCAGCCGAATTTGGCCACTTGATTAATTAACGTACCGAGCGCCGAATCTTCGCTTTGAATCACTTTTTGATTCGCCTCGTAAGCGCGGTTTACTTCGATCATCTGAACCATTTCAACTACAGGATCGACATTGGAAGCTTCAAGAAACCCCTGAAAAACTTTCGGGCGCATACCTTCGGGAATTATCATCGCGGGACCGGAATACTCGCTTTCGCGGTAAAGGCTGGAACCTTGTTTATTAAGATAGCGGTCAAGGTCGAACTCTACGATTTTAAGCGTATCAAGAAGAACAGTTTCTTCCCAAAGATTTGTCTCCCTGCCAACCATCACATCCGGTTCATCGGGATAGGCGGCGTTTACCCATACTCTGCCCTCTTTATCAACTTTAAAATTATTTTCCTTTACCCTGATAGGTCCGTTTTCTCCCAGAACAGGATAACCTTCCTTAGTTTCAAGAAAACCTTCCTTACCAAGTACAAATGAGCCGTTTCGTGTATAACGTTCCCCGTAAGGAGTAGCTACCGAGAAAAATCCTTTTCCGTCAAGGGCAAGATCAAAGTCGCTTGTTGTTTCTTTAAAAGCGCCCTGATCGAAATTGGTAAATAATTCGTTAAGTTCAACGCCGGTTCCCATTTTCCCGATAATGGGCGCTGCGTCCGCGGAGCCGAAGGGGTGTAAATAAACCCCGTCATCGTCCTGCCGCCTGAGCAGCATTTCAGGAAAAGCCTTTAAAGCAGCTACATCTTTTTTATAGCCGTCCGTATCCACATTCGATAAATTATTCGCAACAGTATCAAGCCGCCACTGCTGCGCTCTCATACCGCTCGCTCCGGTATACCACCCTCTGATCAAACCAACCTCCGCCCGAAGGAAGTTTTTCCTTCTGTTCGATTATCGGCATTATAGTAAGAGGGTTTAACTGTGGATTACCCTGTTTCTTCCTGCTTCTTTTGCGGCATAAAGCGCCTTATCGACGATGGAAATAAAGGCGTTTATGGAGCTGCTTTGTTCCGGTATAAGAGAATTTACCCCGATGCTTACAGTCAATTTAATAATCACGCCTTCATAATAGGGAATTTCTATTTTCTCCACACCGATACGTATTTTTTCGGCAATATTCATTGCGCCGGGCAAAGGCGTATTAGGCAGTAAAACGATAAATTCTTCGCCGCCCCAGCGCGCGGCAAAGTCGGCAGGCCGGTTAAATGCCTGCTGTAGAGTTTTGGCAACCGCCTGCAATACAATATCTCCCTGCTGGTGTCCGTATGTGTCGTTGATTTTTTTAAATTTATCTAAATCTATCATTAATAAACTGACCGGTATCTGTTCCCTTTTCGCGCGTTTCCACTCCATCTGCAGCCGTTCATCAAAACTGCGTCTGTTTGGTATGCCGGTCAGTTGATCAATCATGCTCAACCGCTCTATAGTGCGGATTTGATTTACAATTTGAATTTGGTTGCGCACTCTTAGTTTTACAATCATCGGGTTGATGGGTTTTGTCAGATAATCAGCCGCATTAAGGGTAAGCGCTTTTTCTTCGTTTTCTTCATTATCAAGTCCGGTGATAATAATAACAGGGATTTTGTAAGTATCTTCACATTTTTTAAGCTCGGAAAGCGTATTGTATCCGTCCATATCCGGCATTACAACATCCAGCAGGATAAGATCAGGTTTATATTCTTTGGCTTTTTCAATGGCATTTTGCCCGCTTGTCGCTGTAAAAATAGTGTATTCCATGCTTAATATGTCAACCAGAACTTTTATACTGATATTCTCATCGTCAACAATAAGCAATGTGTTTTTATCTTTTATTTCCATTAACATACATATCCTTTCCATATATTATGAGAAGTGTCAATAGCGGTTTTTAAAACTTTGCCGCTTCTCTTAAGCTTTTTCCAAATCAAATAAAAAAAGACCTGATCGCTCATCTAAAAAGATAAAGATCAGGCCTTTTATAAAAGAAACATTTTTTACCAAAAAACCCGTATTATTTAATTGGTTTTTTTGGCTGCCAGCTGTTTATTTTGCAGCCGTTTTTTTTGCGGCTGTTTTCTTCACCGCAGGTTTCTTTACGGCTTTTTTTGCCGCAGGTTTCTTTACGGCTTTTTTTGCCGCAGGTTTCTTTACGGCTTTCTTTGCCGCAGGTTTCTTTACGGCTTTTTTTGCCGCAGGTTTCTTTGCAGATGTTACTGCCATTTTCTTGCCTCCCTTTAAAGGTTTTTTACTGCCCTTCACCTTGGCAGCGGCGGGTCCAGCAGTTTTGACTGTTTCCCCTCCCATTATATTCTTTCCGGTATTTTTTATAACCGCCTGCGCGCCTGCAAGACGCGCTAACGGTACCCGGAAGGGTGAACATGATACGTAGCTCAATCCCGCCCTATAACAAAAGTCAATAGTCGTTGGATCTCCGCCGTGTTCTCCGCAGATCCCAATTTTGAGATCCGGTTTTACAGACCTTCCTTCCTTAATCGCGAGTTCTATCAAACCGCCGACGCCGTCTTCGTCAATCTGTTTGAACGGGTCAACATCAAGCACATTTTTTTCCAGATAGATGGGCAAAAATGACGCGACATCATCGCGGCTGAAAGCAAAAGTCATCTGTGTAAGATCGTTTGTTCCAAAACTGAAAAAGTCCGCGTATTTTGCGATATGCGCGGAACGAATCGCCGCGCGCGGCACTTCAATCATGGTTCCGATAATTACGGGAACTTTAATGCCCGCCGCGTTAAAAACTTTTTCAAGAACTTTTTCCGCATTGGGACGCAGAAGCCTGAGTTCCCTTGCAGTAATAACAATAGGTATCATAATTTCAGGGCGTACGGGAATATTTTGTTTAACACACTCAACCGCGGCATGAGCGATCGCCTCTACCTGCATATCGTAAATTTCCGGGAACGTTACCGCTAAACGGCATCCGCGATGACCAAGCATAGGGTTGCTCTCTTTTAAAGATTCAATCTTGGCTGTAAGTTTTTCAACATCTACCTTTAAATGATCCGCAAGCTCGGTAATTTCCTCTTTTGTATGCGGTACAAATTCATGCAAAGGCGGATCAAGAAGCCTGATTATAACCGGTCTGCCTTCCATCGCCTTGAAAATACCAAAGAAATCCTTTTGCTGGAGCGGAAGTATTTTCTTTAATTGCGCTTTTCGATCTTCTTCCGTATCAGATATAATCATCGCGCGGAAGTGAATTAGTTTTTCCTTGTCAAAGAACATATGCTCGGTACGGCAAAGACCAACGCCCTGAGCGCCGAAATCAAACGCGCGTTTAGCGTCTTCCGGCTGATCAGCATTGGTTCTGACTTCAAAACCTTTAACCTTGCCTCGAACCGATTTATTGCGGACTTCATCGCACCAACCGAGGAATTTATTCATGTCCTTTGATATGGAAGCCGCGACAAGAGGAAGTTTTCCTTCATATACTTCTCCCGATGAGCCGTCAATTGTTATCCAGTCGCCTTCTTTAAAAACCTTGCTTCCTATTGTTACGGTATCGCCCTGAACGATGACGCCTTTCGCGCCGGCGACACACGGCGTTCCCATGCCGCGCGCTACGACAGCGGCGTGACTTGTCATACCGCCTGTTGAAGTAAGAATACCCTGCGATGCAACCATGCCGCTTATATCTTCTGGGGAGGTGTCTTTACGCACCAAAAGCACTTTCTCGCCTCTTGCGTGCCAATTTTCCGCATCTTTCGCGTTGTAAACGATCCTGCCCGTAGCGGCTCCCGGCGACGCATTCAGCCCCTTTGTAAGGGATTTTGCCTGTTTAAGCGCGGCTGTGTCGATCATCGGGTGCAGCAACTGATCAAGATGCTGCGGAGTTACGCGCATAATCGCCGTATTTTTATCTATTAAACCTTCGGCAACCATGTCTACCGCGCACTTTACAGCCGCAGTTCCCGCGCGCTTGCCGTTACGCGTCTGCAAGAGGAACAGTTCTCCCTGCTGTACGGTAAATTCCATATCCTGCATATCTTTAAAATGTTTTTCCAGCCGGTTTTTAATTGCTACAAGCTGTTTATAGATAACAGGATTCTTTTTTTCAAGCGTGGAGATTCTTTCCGGCGTCCTGATTCCCGCGACAACATCTTCTCCCTGCGCGTTCATCAAATATTCGCCGTAGAATTCGTTAACTCCCGTGCTTGGATCACGGCTGAAACAAACGCCGGTTCCTGAATCTTCCCCGAAATTGCCGAATACCATAGACTGAACATTAACCGCCGTCCCTTTAAGATTGCGAACATCGTTTATTTGGCGGTACTTTATCGCTCTTTCGTTCATCCATGAGCCGAAAACGGCGTTAATCGCTCCCCATAACTGATCAAGCGGAGCCTGGGGAAAATCTTTACCGGAATACTTTTTTACGATTTTTTTATATTCATCGACAAGTTTTTCAAGATCGGAAGCTTCCAATTCGGTATCAAGTTCCGCTTTTTTATTTTTCTTAACTATGGAAATAGCTTCTTCAAAATGATCATGCTCAACACCCATTACAACATCGCCGTACATTTGAATAAAGCGCCTGTACGCGTCCCACGCAAAACGGGGATTTTTTGTTTTATCTGCAAGCCCTTTTACCGCTTTATCGTTCATTCCAAGGTTAAGAATTGTATCCATCATACCGGGCATGGATACCGCGGCGCCTGAACGGACAGAAACCAAAAGCGGATCATCGGGATCGCCGAGTTTCTTCTTCATTACCGATTCAAGTCTTCTTAAACCCGCTTCAACTTCTTCTTTTACTCCTGACGGATATTTGTTTTTATTTTCATAATAAGCGGCGCATACGTCAGTAGAAATAGTAAAACCGGGAGGAACAGGAATTCCAAGATTTGTCATCTCGGCAAGATTTGCTCCCTTGCCTCCCAGCACATCCTTCATCTTCGCATCTCCTTCAGCTTTTCCGTTACTGAAGAAGTAAACATTTTTTTGTTTAGCCATCGGCTACCTCCCTATTTTAAACGATCACTAAAGTCTTATATAACATAACTACATAAATTTTTTAAGTAGTCAAGTCTTTTTAAAAAAAATATTCGGAATTTTCACTCCTTAATAATTTTATAATTACAACTTGGTTTTTAATAATCAAGCTGTTATGATTACATTATGAACTATCTTGACCTTCCTGTCTACAAAAATCAAAAAAAAATTTTATCTGCGCTGGAAAATAATCAAGTGCTTGTTGTGGAGAGTCCCACCGGTTCAGGCAAGACAACGCAGCTTCCGGTGATACTTTATGAAGCGGGTTTCGCAGGAAACGGAATCATCGGAATAACCCAGCCGCGGCGCATCGCCGCCGTATCCGTAAGCGAATTCATCGCGCGTCAAACGGAAACTAACATTCCGGGCCTTATCGGATACAAAATGCGATTTTCCGACTGCACGAATCATGAAACAAAAATAAAAATAATGACAGACGGAATTCTGCTGCAGGAGATGAAACTTGATCCCTGGCTTTCAAAATACAGCTTACTTGTTGTTGATGAAGCTCATGAACGAAGCTTAAACATAGATTTTATACTCGGATTGCTTAAACGAGTGCTGGAAAGCCGCCGTGATTTCAAGGTTATTATATCTTCCGCGACAATCAATGCGGAAGTTTTTTCGGAATATTTCGGCGAATGCCCCATTGTAAAGATAGACGCGCAGCGTTTTCCGGTTACATTGATATACGATCCTGTAACTGAAAATACTTTAAATAAAAAAAATGAAAAAATAATATCTTCAACTGCCGAAGAAGAAGCGATTTTAATAAAAATTGAAGCTATTACTACACGTTTTATAAGTGAAAAACGCGAGGGAGATATTTTAATTTTTCTTTCGGGCGAAAAAATGATAAAGAACTGCATAAACCGCCTTGCCTATTGCTCTGTCGGAAAATTTTTGCATCTGCTTCCGTTATACGGAAGACTCGGAAAGGAAGAACAGGAAAGAGTCTTTGAAGATGCTCCAAAAGGCAAAAAAAAGGTGATTATTTCAACAAATATCGCGGAAACATCGGTAACAATTGACGGAATCACCGCTGTAATTGATTCGGGGCTTGCTAAATTAAACTGGTATAATCCAAAAACATTTACATCAAGCCTTATTGAAGCGCCTATATCAAAAGCGTCCGCCAATCAGCGCAAGGGACGCGCGGGACGCACGCAGGAAGGAACGTGCTACCGTCTATATACGCGCAAAGATTTTGAAAACCGCTCTTTATTCACTGTGGAAGAAATATTCCGCACCGATTTATCGGAAGTAATTTTACGAATGGCCGACCTTGGCATTACCGATTTTGAAAATTTTGATTTTATCGCCGCGCCGGAGAAAGCGGGACTTATCGGCGGAATAGAAACATTAAATCTGCTGGAAGCGCTTGAGCCTGACCGCAGTCTGTCTAATATCGGAAAATTAATGACGGAATTTCCTCTTGCGCCGCGTCAATCGCGCATTATCGTGGAAGCAATACTTCGTTATCCCTCTGTTATACGCGAAACAATCATCGCAGCCGCTTTTTTATCAACACAAAGCCCGTATATTCTACCTCCGGGAGAGGAAACTGACGCGCGGCAGGCTCATCACCGCTTCCGTGATGATTCGGGAGATTTTGTTTCATATATAAAATTATTCAGAGCATACTGCGATTCAACAAATAAATTAAAATTCTGTGAAAAAAATTATCTTGATGAACGCGCAATGGCTGAAATCGTAAATGTAACGGCGCAGCTTGAAGAAATTCTTGCGTCAATGAAAATTCCCGTGCATCAAAGAACATATACAGCGTCCGCGTCGCCGTTAACAGGCAGTGAAACAGACGATTATCTGTGCTGTATAGGACGCGGAATGATTCAATTTGTCTGCACAAGGGAAGGAAGAGGAAAAAACAGTTCGTATCGGAGTTTAACGGCGGATAAAATCATTATTCATCCTGGATCCGCGATGTTCCGCATTGATCCTCAGTTTATTGTTGCGGGAGAAATTGTCCGCACATCAAGAATGTACGCAATGTCGGTCTCTCCTCTGTCGCCTAAAGTCTTGGAACGCATAAGGCCGGGTCTTTTCAGGGAAATAAACAGCGAAGATGCGGGTATCAGCCGTGGAGAGAAGCATAAAATAGCAAGAGACTTTACAAATAATATCAAAATTGCGGATGAAGTTTTTGAAATTGTAACTATCAAGGGAAAAAAGACAGTGATTCTCCCATGGGAAAAACTTTCAAGGCTCGGAGAAGAAGCGGGCGATACTGTTTATAAAGGTTTAAAAGGTAAAATAACAGTTAATAATCAGTATAATTTACTTGCGGGAGAAAAACTTGAGCTTATTCTTTCTCTCGCGCCGACTTTGGATATAGGAAATGCGACTTCACGCAAATGGCCGCGAAAAGAAAATTTTAATTCGCAGGAAAATCCCGCCGCTCTCCTGAAACATCTTGATAACCTTGTAAAACCCGCTTTATGGAAGAAAAATTCAAAAGATTTAGGATTTTTAGGGCTCTTTACAGACAGCAGCGGTAATTACTGGCTGCACTGTTCGCACGGTTTCCATAAAAGCCTTAACGAAAGCCTTTTCAGCCTGGAAACTTTAATCGACGAGCTTGGCGAAAATGTTGATAAGGACTTAAAACAAATTATTAATCAATGCTACCGCAGGTTGTCGAATTATTTGGGGAGCAAAGAGTAGTAACAAAGGGCTTCACTTATTCCCTGTTTGGACAGATTTACAGGAAAAGCTATTTATTTCTTAAATATTTATGTGAGATAAAAAACAAAGAACCTGAAATAATAAACATCGAAATAGTAAAAATAATTTTCAATTCCATTTCCACAATCCAATATAGCATATTAAAGTTAAATTGGCAATTTTACCTATAAGGAATTGATTCTTTCTGCGTAACCGATTCACGGTATAAACGCCGATTCGATGTCGCTCCAGGGGCCGCCTTGAGCGGTGTTGTTGATCCAGCGAGCGGCGAAGAACACCCGTTTGCCACGTTCTTCTTCCTCAAAGTCGAGGACTATGGGGTTGGCGGTTTCGGTTTCAAAATGAGGGAGAGCGCCGACGTGTTCGGGGCGGTTTTCCCTGATGCCCCACGTCAGTTCCATGCCGTGTACGTGTTCGGGCTTCGCCCAGTGGGTGGCTCCGAAGTCACGCAGGCGGAGGCTCAGGCGGCGCAGCACCGAGGTGTCCGCCTCGATTTCCGGGACGGTTTTGGGGGCTTCCTGAGGTGTGCGGATAGTGTCCCAGTTGCGGATGCCCATTTTGTCCCGGTCAAGGTCGGTTACGGGCGGCCAGCGCAAGAAGCGGTTGATAAACGCCCGAAGCGCCCTTTCGGTTGTTGTGCGCACCCGGTTTTTTTCGGCGGTTAGCTGGGGGATATGAGGCACGAGGGTTTTACTGTAGGCTGTG
>Ga0268262_10000273_pt1 | contig 69391 bp, 58 predicted proteins | sample TergutNc150P3_FD_190354 | JGI IMG/M metagenome (GOLD analysis project Ga0268262, IMG submission 190354) | Nasutitermes corniger P3 segment gut microbial community from laboratory colony in Florida, USA - Nc150 P3 (SPAdes) (version 2) | ecosystem: Host-associated > Arthropoda: Insects >...
GGGGGGGGGGGGGGGCGGCGCGTCTTCATACTAAATCCTCATCGGCATAAGCACGAATACCGCCTGGGTGCTGTCTATCTCCGTGATAATCGCGGGATTGCTTGCATCGGCGAGGGTCAGCTTCATGAACTTGCCCTCTATTTGTCCGGCGATGTCGAGGAGATAGCGCGAGTTGAAGCCCACTTCCATGGGCTCGGCGCTGTAGCCGACCTCGAGATCTTCGACCGCGCTTCCGGAATCGGGCGCGCTCGCGAGCAGCGTGAGCTTGTTCTTGCCAAGCACCAGTTTTATGGAGCGCGACTTCTCGAACGATACCGAGGACACGCGATCTACCGCCTCGGCGAATGCCTTGCAATCGACTTCGAGCACGCGGTCGTTGTTGGTGGGTATGACCTTCTCGTAGTCCGGGAACTTGCCGTCGATTAGCTTCGAGGTCACGGTCACGCCCGCGAATGAGAAGCGCGCCTTGGTTTCCGACACTTCGCATTTCACGTCCGCGGAGGTATCCTCGAGCAGGCTGCGGAGTTCGTTTATGACTTTGCGCGGCACGATTATCCCAGGCATTCCCTTCGCGTCCTTGGGCGAGGCTACATCGAACTGGGCGAGCCTATGCCCGTCGGTCGCGACAGCACGGAGGATTTCTTTGCCGGCCTTCTCGACCACGTGCAGGAATATTCCGTTCAAAAAGTAGCGGGCTTCCTCCACGCTCATAGCGAACTTGGTGCGGTCGATAAGGCGAACCATGTCATCGACCGGAAGAGTGAACTTGAAGGGCATGGAACCCGCCGCCATCACAGGGAAGTCATCGACCGGAAGCGTGGGGAGGGTGAACTCGGCGGCGCCCGCGCGGATCACCATCTTCGAGCCGTCGGGCGAACTCTTCATCGAGATTTTGCCGTCTGGCAGTTTTTTCACTATGTCGTAGAGCACGTGCGCGGGCAGGGTCGTGGAGCCCTTCTCCGAAATTTCCGCGTCTAGTTCCTCGACGATTTCGAGATCTACGCTTGTGGCTGCGAGGGCGAGGGTCTTTCCGGCCTCCAGCTTCACGTTGGAGAGCACGGCTATAGTCGATTTTTTCTCGACTATGCGGTAGAGGTGGCTCAGAGCCTTGACGAACACCGGCTTTTCGATTGTTATGTGCATTTATTGACTCCCTTTCTTGAATTCCTAGCGGGTATTTTAGGACTTTGCAAATTCAATTGCAATATAATTATCAGCCTGCGCTGGCATGACGAAGGAAGCCGCTTAGCCGAAGTTTTTGAGGATTTCTTTACCGATGGGATTCTTGGCGAGCAGGGATTTGTCGCGTGTGATGTCGTAGAGCTTGCCGCCGACCAAGGCCAGCTTCTTGGAGCAGCGCGCGGCGAGCGCGGGGTTGTGCGTGGCAATCAGCGCGGCCATCTTGCTCTCTTTCGCGAGCGAGAGGAGCTCGGAAAACACGGCCTCGCCGTTTTTGGGATCCAAGTTGCCCGTGGGCTCGTCGGCCAACAGCAGGCGCGGGCGACGCACGAGCGCGCGGGCGATCGCGACACGCTGCGCCTCGCCGCCGGAGAGTTCCGCAAGCCTGTGGCGCATTCTTTTTTCAAGTCCGATTTTTGCGAGGATTTCTTCGGCCATGCCCGCGGCGTCATGCTTGCTTGCACCCGCAATCATGGGCGCGAACGCGACGTTTTCAAGCGCGGAAAAGTCGGCGAAGAGGTTGTGGCTCTGATAAACAAAGCCCAAAAGCTCGCGCCGCAACCTCGCTTTCGCGCCGTCGCCGAGGCGATCTGCGCGCACGCCGCCAAGCTCCACCTCACCGGAATCGAAACTATCCAACAGCCCCGCGATGTAGAGCAGCGTCGATTTGCCCGAACCGGACGGCCCTACGAGCGCGGCGATTTCTCCTTCTTTAAGCGAGAGCGACGCGCCGTCGAGCACCCCCAGCGCATTTGCGCCTTTGCCGTAGGTTTTGACGATGTCTTTAAGGGTCAGAATCATTCGTACCTCAGCACTTCCACGGGCTCGCTCCTCGCGGCTTTGAGCGCGGGGTAAAGGGTGGCGAGGAAGGAAATCGCAAGCGACATGCAGGCCACGGCCGCGACTTCGGCGGGCTCCGTGCGCGATGGCATTTCGGCGAGGAAATACACGTCGTCGGGGAAAAGCTGCATGCCGAACACGGCCTGGAGCGTCCGGCGCACAAGCTCTATGTTCTTTGCGAGCCATAGCCCGAGCCCGGTGCCGACTATCGTGCCGATGATACCTATGAGGCTCCCCGAGATGAAGAATATCCGCACGACCGAGGTCTTTGTCGCACCCAAAGTTTTGAACACCGCGATGTCTTTGGCCTTGTCCTTTACCAGCATGACGAGCGAGCTTATGATGTTGAAGCTGGCGACGAGTATAATCAAGGTAAGTATCAGGAACATGACGTTCCTCTCTACATTCAGCGCGGACACGAACGAAGAGTTCACGTCGCGCCAGGTGTATATGCGATGGCCGGGAAGAATTTTAGAGAGCCTGTCCGCGGCCTGCCCCGCCATGTCGGGCTTCTTGAGGAACACGTCTATCTGGCTTATGCGCCCCTCGAGGCTCTCGAAGTTCTGCACCAAGGCAAGGTCGGCGAAGACGTAGGTGCCGTCGTATATGCTCATACCTGTCTTGAACGAAGCTGCGACGGAGTAACCCTTAATCCGGGGCATTGTGCCGAACGCGGTGATGTTGCCGCGCGGGGATGTAATCGTAATCTCGTCGCCCGCGGCAATCCCCAAGCGGTTCAAGAGCTTGTAGCCGACTATGAGCCCTTTGCCTTCGAGCTCGGCAATCTCGTAGCCCTCCGAGATTCCGTCCGCCACAGGCCTTATTCCCACGAGGTCGGAGCCTTTTATTCCGCGCAACATCGCGCCCGAACCGGCGTGGCCGGAACTGACCATGACCTGCGCCTCTATCATGGGAACGGGTTCGCTTGCGAGCATGGACTTGCCGAGCGCGTCCGAGATTTTGCCGACCAGCGCGGGGTAGCCGTCCATTGTGGCGCGGCCGCCTGCGGGCATGATCATCACGTGCCCGCTGACGCCCATAATCTTGGAAAGCATTTCCTCGCGGAAGCCGTTCATCACGCTCATAACAGTGATGAGCGTGGCGACGCCGAGCGTAATGCCTATAAGGGAGAGCCAAGTTATGACCGAGATGAAGCCGTCCTTGCGCTTTGCGCGGAGGTAGCGAAGGGCGACAATCCATTCGAATCTCTTGAACATGCCGGGCCTATTCGGGGCGCTCTATGCGAATTATGCGCGGCGAAATCAGCACTACCAGTTCGGTGTTGGGGCTTACGTCGGTGCGGTTCGATCCGGCGAAATACTGGGTCGGGATTCCGATTATGAGTATGTTGTCGCCGAGGTTCAGGTTCATGGAATAGCTCGCCATGTCGCGCCTTCCGGAGCGCAATACAACGGTGCTCGAAAGCCTGCCTATGCCCTCTTTCTTAGGGTCGAAGCGCGTTTCGCTCAACACCGAGAGCATGGTTTCTATGTAAGGATCCTTGGAGCAGCGGCCTATGTCGAAGCGTCCCTGCCATCTCTCGGGCGTGATGAACGTGCCGCTCGATATGAGCGTGGTCTTGCCACGCGGCGCAAGGAAGTTGTTGAGCGAGGTGTGGTTCACGTTCTCGCCCACGACCAGCGCGCGGCCTATCATGCCCTGTTGGGAGAGCTTCACGCTGTCTTGGTTGAACGCCAGGAGCATGTCCATCCAGGCGATGTTCCCGCTCTTTGGCTCGACGCGATAGACGCTCATGTCGAACGCGACGAATATGTCCTCGGCCGTAAGGCGCGCGATTGTGTCGCGGACGGTCTGCTCGGTAATCGTGTCGCCCGAGAACGTTATCTCGCCCACGCTCCAATCGACAGTTATATCGTCGAGGTCGGCGCCGCGGAGCGCGTCCTCGACCGCGAGCACCAGATCCCTCGCCGCAGGAGCTTTAAGGCTCCAGCGGGACCAGCGTCTAAGCGTCAGCTTCTTCGCGCGGTTGTCGTAGGAATAATAGACGTTTCCCATGGAGGAGACCAGCTCCATTACCTTGCCGAGGTTGCCGGAAATGCCCTCGAAGCTCAAGGTCTGCTGGAACGTCTCGGTGTAGTAGAGACGTATGCCGGTGTTCTTCAAAAGGTTCCTTATCACGACGTCGATGGTCTGATCCTTGGCCGAGAGGTTCTCGACTTTTATGTCTGGCAGGGAGTCGCCACTGTCGATGCGCTCGAACTGGAAGTCGCGCGCGCCCGCGGGCTGCGCCGAGATTATCGTCTGGTCGCTCCAGTCCACCGAACAGCGGTAAGGGGTCGAGAGGTTGAACTTTCCGGCCGTCTCGAACGTGCGCGGAGTGTTGCGGTCGTACATGGCCACGGCGGGCGCCGATCTCGGCGGCGGAGGGGGCGGCGGCGGAGGGGGCGGCGGCGCGTCGAACATATCGCACGCTGCGAGCAGGAGGGGCAGGAATATGGCGGGCGCTTTTCTCATGGCTCTATACTAGGACTTTTTTTTTGGTTTTGCCAGTTTTTTTTGAGGTTGCCGCAAAGTCACCCTGCGGGAGGGTTTCGCGTGTTCGGTTTCGGCGTTCTGTACCGGAATGACCGGAATCATCTCGTTTTCCAACGCCTTGCCGTAGAAATGCGCCTTTTCGGCAAGGCCGAGGGACTCGGCTTTTTCGGCCAGCGCGCGCGTGGCGTCGATTATGAATCCGTAGTGGGGATACTCTTCTATCGAGCCGTGCTTGCCGTCGAGCACGAGCATGGCCATGACCTCGCGGCTCTCGGCCACGAATTCCTCGAGGCGTTCGAACACGGCTTCGTCGAAGTTGTCGGAGAAGGAGGTTCGTTTGGTTTTTATCTTCGCTGCCTCGCTCCCGTCAAGCCACGTCGCCGAGATTGGTTTACGGGACGAAGTAGAAGGTTGCCAATCAAGGCGAGTGTCTTTTCCGGGGGCTATCGGCAGCGAAGCCTGCTTTTTTTTGCGGGCGAGGACGGTTTTTTTTATTTTGATTTTTTTGGCGGTAGGTTTTCTTATTGCCCGAATCCCGTCGTCCGGCGCTGGAATGACAGGGGAGGGGCGCGCCGGAATGACAGAAGGGGAAGCGGTAGGGGGAAGTCCGAGCTTTAAACGCAGCCTTACCAGCATCTGCTCGCCGAGCTTTCCGAACCGGGGCAACGTGGCGTCGTATTTTCCTATGTCGCCGACCGCCTCCATGCTCGCGGGGAGCGAGCCGCCAAGCACCTGCTCGGCCCTTCGCCAGAGCTTCACGGCGCCTTCGTACGCGAGCGCGACTTTCCAGCGCGGAAGGTATTCGTCTCTCTCTCTCGCGGGCATCGCGATTATGTCGCGGTTAAGCGCCTCCTGCCAGTTTTCGCCGTAAATCTTTACAGCCGCCTTTTCGAGCTCGGCCAAGTGCGCGAACTCCGGCTTGAAGCTGAGGAGCAGGGAGAGCAGTGTATCCTTGGCGACAGACATCTAGCTGACCCCGGCGACTTCATCGAGCCTTTGTTTCAATGTTTCGCCGGCGGTGCCGAACAACGCGAGCCGGGCCCTGTATTCGGAGAGCATGGGCGCTATGGCCTTGCGCGCGGCGGGCGATGGATTCTTCACAAACTGGCTGACCGCCTTCCACGCGCCCAAGGCGTCGTCGAGCGTTGCCATTTCCTCGAAGAGCTTGCCCAACCGCTCCCAGTCAGGAAGCGCGGACATTGGAATGCGCTCGGCAATCTCGAGCCGCCAGTTGTCGCCGAACGACTTCACGGCGGGCAGCTCCTTGAACGCCTCCAATTTTTCGCTCGAGCCGTCGAACGCCCTCAGCGCGCCCCACATGGCAGCCATGGGATCGGCGGCGGGCGAGGGCGCGTCGGAGGCATGCCTGAACTCCACCTTGGGCGGCGCGGGCACATAGGTTTCCTTGTCGTAGTCGGTGTAGTCCCTGTATAGCTTTTTGTCCTCGAACACGGCCTCGCCGAACGGCAGCAGGTCGGGGTCTATCTTATCCAAAGGAGTGAGCCCGGCCGCGAGATTCTGTATATGGCTGTAGAGCTTGACTCCGCCCGGCATTTCGGGCAGCAGCGCCACCGCGTCGGAGTCGAGCGAGAGGAATTTCTCGTTCATCTCCTTCAGGGGCGCCTCTATTGCATGGAGCTGGCGGAATATGTTTATGGCGCGTCGTGCCGCCACCTTCGCGCGCTCCCTGGCCTGGAAGTCCAAGTAGTTTCTGTTGTTTTCCGCCATACTCCCCTCCCGGCCCCTCGGCCTAATTCATGGAAATCAGCACTACGCGGTGCAGCGCTTGGACGTCCGCGCCGGAGAGCTTTATCTTCTCGTCAGGATTGAACTGGAGGCCGTAGAACTTGCCGTCCATGTCCTCTTTCACCACAAGCGGGCGGAGCTCGGTCTTGTCGCCCTTGCCGCCGACCACCTGGAGCGCGAGGTCGCCCGACCTTACGGCCTGGTGCGGATCCACGAACATTATTGAGCGCATGGGTATTATACCGCCGAGTCTCCTTGAGGCCAGCTCCATGGCGTATATGCCTTCGGACTTGTCCCCGCTTATCGGATAGACCGCATAGTCGTCCGAGGACTTGTCGATCACCACGTTGCCGTTCGGCAGGACTTTCGAGTGCACGAGCACCTTCTGGAATTTCACCACGCCGCCAGGGGTATAGACCTGCTCGGTCGTCCTCAGGATGTCGCTTATCTTGGCGATGGAGTCCATCGGGTCCTCGCTGTCGGCGAGCAGGCGGTCGAGCTCGCCCGCCTCCTTCATCTTGTATATCTTGGTGAGGAGCTCCTTTACGTCCATGCCGAGCGCGCGGGCGATGGCGAAAAGCTCGGCCTCGAATATCTCGCGCTGGCCTATCTCTATCCTGTGATAGACGGAGAGCGTCAGCTTGGCGGCCTCGGCCACGTCCATCAGCGTCATGTCCTTCTGCGAGCGGAGCAGGCGAAGACCTGCGCCGAAGCTCTTGAGGCCGTTGTTGCGGTTCTGCTCGACGCGGCGGGAAATTTCTTTCTTCCATTGCGAGAGCACGTTGTCGTCGTCGTCGTCCTCGGTGATGAATATGTCGGTCATGGAGCTTCCCAGGAAGTCGGCGACCACCATCATCTGCTCCTGGTTTATCTTCCTGTATCCCTTTTCGATCTTGGAAATCGCGGACAGGCTGACGCCCAGCTTGTCGGCCAACTCCTGCATGGACTTGCCCGCCATCTTGCGGAGAATTCGTATCTTATTGGGGAAAATTATTTCTTCCATGGAAGCGCTCCTTATTGATTTTTTCTGCCTCGAATCGGACTATACGACACAAAAAAATATATTTCCACAAAAAAATTCGTCTAACTTCGTATTTCGCCGATGGCGCGCAGTCGGCTCTACCCCTGGCCGACTGCGGCTCGTAAGCTTGCCCGTCGTCCAGAGCCTCCTTTACGCTTTGTTGGTTTTTACCCGAAACTTTGCATTTGCCAGAGTTTGGCGTAAATACCGTTCTTCTTTTTCACGAGTTCGCGGTGCGGGCCTTCCTCGACCACGCGGCCTTTGTCGATGACGACGATCCTATCCATGCCCTGAAGCGTGGAGAGCCTGTGCGCGATGGCGATAGTGGTGCGCCCCTTCATAAGTTCGAGGAGCGATTTCCGTATGCCGAGCTCGGTTTCGGAGTCGAGTGCGCTCGTGGCCTCGTCCAAGATTAGTATTGGCGCGTCCTTCAAAAGCGCCCTCGCTATGACGACGCGCTGGCGCTGGCCGCCCGAGAGCCTCGTGCCCTTGTCGCCCGCGAGGGTTTCGTACTTCTCGGGGAAGCTCATTATCATGTCGTGCACGTTTGCCTTTTTCGCGGCCGCGCGCACCTCGCGCTTGCTCGAGCCTGGCTTGCCGTATGCGATGTTGTCGTATATGGAGCGGTGGAAGAGCGCGGTGTCCTGCGATATGAAGGCGATGTGGTTCCGCAGGCTCTCCTGCGTTATGCCCCTTATGTCCTGGCCGTTTATGAGTATGGCGCCGCCCTCCACGTCGAAGTAGCGGAGCAGCAGATAGACGAGCGAGCTCTTGCCCGCGCCGCTCCTGCCGACTATGCCGACCTTTTCGCCGGGCTTGATGTTGAGGCAGAAGTTCTTGAAGAGGGGGCCTTTGTGGTTCTGCGGCCTGAAGGTCATCTTGTCGAAGCATATCCCGGCCTTGCAGCACGACAGGTGCTTGGCGTGCGACGCGTCCCTTATCTCGACCGGCGTCGAGACCACCCACAAACCCTGCCTCATTATGCCGTAGGACTCGGTGAACTCGATCACCTTGTCGTCGAGGTCTAGTATTTGTTTGCGTATAAACTCGGTCGCGGTATAGACGAACACTATGTCGCCGAGCTGTATCTGGCCGTAGTCGTATAGGAAGTATATGGCGGCGAACGTGGAGAGGTAGAGCCCCAGCACCCCGAATAGGTCGAGCATGAGGTAGTCGAGCGTGATGCGCTTCAGGCGCCGCCACTTGGTCACGAATGCGCCCCAGAACGGGGCTATGTAGCTCTGCTCTCGCCGCTCGCTCGCGAACGGCTTGACCGTGGCGTAGTTGGATATGGAGTCTATGGTCTTGCCGGTCGCGACCGCCTTGGCCTCGCCGCGCTCGTGGTATATCTGCACCCAGGTTTTAAGCCTTATCCGTACGAAGGTGAAATGCCCCGCCATCCACACCAAGCATATGAGAGTGAATATCCAGTGTATCGTGAAGAACATCGAGAGACTCGCCGCGAACAGCGAGATTATGCGGAGCGACTGCCAGAGCGAGGACAGCACGCTCCTGGTGTAGGTGGCCAGGTCGTCTATCTTGCCCGCTATCTGGCCGGCGTAGTTGTTGGTGAAGAAGCTCCACGACTGGTGCGACACGTGCTTGACCAAGGCCATGCGGATATTGGTCTGGAGCTTGGGGTTGTTGTGGTTGGAGAAGAAGTTTCCCATGCGGCTGATTACGCTCTGCAAGGCCATCAGCCCGATAAGCGGCAGGATTATGGGCGCGAGGTAATGAGTGATGAGCTGGCCCTGCGGCGCGCCCGCGCGCTCGAACGCCTCTATGGTGTTGACGAACATCTTTCCCATGTAGGGGAAAAGCACGTTCATCGCGCCGCCTATGGCGGAAAGGACGAATATGGCGAAATAGGCCCATCTCTGCTTCTTGACGAAGTGCCAGATGAAGGCCGCTACGCTCGTGCTCGGGATTGCGCTTTGCATCTCTTCCCTCTTTGTGGGAATTATAGCATAATATAGAGGAGATTGCAATGAACCCTCGTATCAAGCGCCGCCCGCGAAAAAAATCCCCCCGCCCCTTTTCTTTTCGCTTATGAAACACTACCTAATATATATTAAGGAAGAAAGGACATCATGAATCTCAAAAGCATAATCCTTGCCGGGCGGGAGATACTTCCCCTTGTCGAGGGCGGAAAAGGCATAGGCGTGTCGAACGGCAAAACCTCTGGCGCGTGGGCGCTCGAAGGCGGCATGGGCACATTCTCGGGCGTAATGCCCGACCTTATCGAGAAAGGCTCCCTTACCGCTCCTCTGATTCGTGGCGAGTCCAGGGAGAAGCGGCAAGACGAGCTTTTGCGCCAAGGCGTGAAAGGCTGCCTCGACCAGGCGGCTCTTGCGCACGAGACTTCCTCCGGCCGCGGCCTGATTGCCATGAACATATTATGGGAGCAGGGCAGGGCGCAGGAGCTTTTGACGAGGGTTCTTGAGAGGGCCAAGGGCACGATAAAGGCAATTTCGTGCGGCGCGGGTATGCCGTTCAAACTGGCCGAAATCTGCGCGGCCAACAAGATTTTCTACAACCCCATCGTCTCCTCCGCGCGCACTTTCCAGCTGCTATGGAAGCGCTCGTTCTTCAGGTTCAAGGATTGGATAGGCGCCGTGATATACGAAGATCCGTGGATAGCGGGCGGGCACAACGGCCTTTCCAACAGCGACGATCCTCATAAACCGGAAAGCCCACTCGCTCGCCTGAAGGAAATCCGCAAATATATGAACGAAATAGGCCTCGCGGCCGTGCCGATAATAATCGCGGGCGGAGTATGGTGGCTCTCGGAGTGGGCTCCCTACATCGACAACCCCGAGATCGCGCCCGTGGCGTTCCAGTTCGGCACGCGCCCCATGGTGACCCAGGAAAGCCCGCTGCACGAGAACATGAAGAAGAAACTTATGTCGGTCGAAAAGGACGGGGTGAAGCTGCAGAAGTTCTCTCCGACAGGATTCTATTCTTCGGCGGTCAAGAACAAATTCTTGAAAGGGCTGGAGGAGAATCTCGCGCGGCAGGCCGACCCGAACGACCAGGTTGCGATAGACAGGCTCGTTGCTGCCGGCTTTACGAAGCACATCAAACTGCCCGACGGGGAACTTTTGTTCATGACCGAGGCGCAGCATGAAACCGCGGTTTCCGACATGAGGAACTGCGCGGGCTGCCTCTCCGCGTGCCTGTTCTCGGCGTTCGACCAGCGGGGCACGCTCGGGCTGAAACCGGACGCGCGGAGCTTCTGCATAAGGCGCGCGCTCGACGAGGCGGTTCACGGGAGCGATCCGGAGAACGTGCTTTTATTCTCGGGTCATGTAGCGCACAGGTTCAAGAACGATCCGTTCTACAAGGGCGGGGCGTTCATCCCCACAATCAAAGAGTTGATAGCAAGGATAATGACGGGATTTTGATCGCCCCCCATCCCTGCCGGTCTCCTAGAGCCCACGGTGGTCCATGCTCACGGGGGAATCTATAAGGCCGCTAGATGCTCGGAAACCCATAGGGCTAAGAGACTCGCTTGATAGGGCTGTCGGTCGGCGCGAAGTGGGGTTTGAAATGCGCCGTTTCCCGGGCGAAAAATATCACTTTTTTCCGCTCTTTTTTCTTGCTCTTTCCCGGGCGTTTTGCTAGTATTTCGTGGTCGAACAAGGAATGAAAAAGTGAGCGAAGAAAAAGACGTAATCAAGGGTGCGCAAGAGTACAGCGCCGACTCCATAAAATACTTAAAAGGCCTCGACGCGGTCAGGAAACGCCCGGGCATGTACATAGGCGACACCGACGACGGAACCGGCTTGCACCACATGATCTACGAGGTCGTGGACAACGCTATAGACGAGGCGCTCGCGGGTTGGGCCGACAGGATTGTGGTCACCCTCAACGCCGACGGCTCGGTCACGGTCTTCGACAACGGCCGTGGAATACCGGTCGGCATAAACAGCGAAACCGGCCGCTCCGCCGCCGAGCTCATCATGACCGAGCTGCACGCTGGCGGTAAGTTCGACCAGAACAGCTACAAGGTTTCGGGCGGACTGCACGGCGTGGGCGTGTCGGTCGTGAACGCGCTTTCCACCTGGCTCGAGCTCCGCATATGGCGCGACGGCAAGGAGCACTTCATGAAATTCAGCAACGGCGCGGTCGTGGAGCCCCTGCGCGAGGTCAAGGACTACGACGGCGCGCGCAACGGGACCGAGGTCACCTTCCTTCCTAGCCCGATCACGTTTTCTAGCGTGGACTTCGACTTCGACACGATAGAGTCCCGCTTGAGGGAGCTCGCGTTCCTCAACTCCGGCGTTAGGATCGTCCTTACAGACCGCCGCGTGCTTGAGCCCCGCGAGGTGGAGTTCCACTACGACGGCGGCATAGAGGCGTTCGTGAAATATCTCGACCGCAGCAAAGTACCCTCGCTGCCCGCGCCCATATCCTTCTCGGCCGAGAAGAACGGAATAACTGTCGAGGTGTCGATGGAGTGGAACGACTCGTACCACGAGAATATGCTCTGTTTCACCAACAACATACCGCAGAGGGACGGCGGTACGCATTTGGCCGGATTCCGCGCGGCGCTCACCCGGAGCATAAACGCGTACGTGGCCGAGAACGGCCTCGCGAAAAAGAAGGACATAGAGCTCAGCAACGAGGACATGCGCGAAGGCATGACCTGCGTGCTCTCGGTGAAGGTGCCCGACCCCAAGTTCTCGTCGCAAACGAAGGACAAGCTGGTTTCAAGCGAGGTGCGTCCGGTCGTGGAGGGCGTAGTCGGCGACAAGCTCAAGGAATACTTTGAGGAGCACCCCGTCGAGGCGAAGAAAGTCATAGAAAAAATAGTCGAGGCCGCGACCGCGCGTGAGGCTGCCAGGAAAGCCCGCGAGCTGACCCGCAGGAAAAGCGCGCTCGACATATCCTCGCTTCCCGGAAAGCTCGCCGACTGCCAGGAGCGCGACCCCGCGAACTCGGAAATATTCATAGTCGAGGGCGACTCTGCGGGCGGCAGCGCCAAGCAGGGCCGCAACCGCGCGAATCAGGCCATACTCCCCCTGCGCGGCAAAATCCTCAACGTGGAGCGCGCGCGCTTCGACCGCGTGATAAGCTCTGAAATGATAGGCACGCTCATCATGGCGCTCGGTTGCGGTATAGGCGACGCGGAGTTCGATCCGGACAAGATTCGCTATCACAAGATAATAATCATGACCGATGCGGACGTGGACGGCGCGCACATCCGCACGCTACTTCTCACGTTCTTCTACCGCCAGATGCCTGAGATTATCAACAAGGGCTACCTCTACATCGCGCAGCCGCCCCTATACAAGGTGAAGCGCGGCTCTTCCGAGGCATACATGAAGGACGACGCCGCGCTTGAGAACTACCTCGTCGATATCGTCGCGAGCGAGGCGGTGTTTGAGACGAGCAACGGCACGCGCGTGGCGCACGGCGACCTGCGTGAACTCGTGAACTCCACTCGCAAGATCGCGAAGGTCTCTGAACCCCTTCTCAAATTCGCGCCTCAGAAGATAATCGAGAACGCGGCTCTGGCCGGCCTGTTCGATGAAGGCGCGGACCTCGCGGCCGCCGCCCGGCGCGCGTGCGAGCGCATGGATCTGTTTGAGGGCGAGCACCAGAAGGGCTGGAAGTCCGACGTGCTGATGGGCTCCGTCCGCTTCTTCAGGAAGCTCCGCGGGGTCGAGGAGGAATTCTCGCTCTCTTCCGCGACGATAGGCTCTGGTGAGGCGAGGCGTGCTGCTGCGGCGTTTGCGGTCGTGCGCGAGATGTTCATGGGCGAGGGAAAACTTATAATAAAGGACAAGGCCCTACCGGTCGCCTCCCCACTCGCGCTATTGGAGCTTGCTTTTAACGCCGCGAAAATCGGCATGGCTATAAGCCGTTACAAAGGTCTGGGCGAGATGAACGCCGAGCAGCTTTGGGAGACCACGATGGATCCCGAGGCCAGGAGCCTGCTGCAGGTTAAGATAGACGACGCTGCGGCCGCGGACGAAACCTTCTCCATGCTGATGGGGGACATAGTCGAACCTAGGCGCGACTTCATAGTCGAGAACGCCCTCTCCGTCGTCAATCTTGATGTGTAAAGATTTGCCAGCCGCGCGGCCGGCGATGGCCGCTACCATCTGCGGAAGCCGAAGGTCTTCGTGCTGCCGCCCTCGCTCTCGCCCCAGGCGTTGAGGGGGCCGATGGGCGCGGTGTACGCTTCGCTGTCTATGACCGAGAATATGAAGCTGTGCTCGTCGCGCGAGGCGAGGCGGGGAAGTATCTGACGCTCGGCGACGCCCGAGGATCGCATGATGTTGGCGACTATCGCGAAGCGTCTGGCCGCGAGGCGGCGCAAATCAGGGTTCTGTATGACCTTGTCGGAGATGGCGATTTCGATCGCGTTGCCGGGATCGGCCGTGGCTATCTGCGAGAACGAGCGTATGATATTCACGGACTCGCTGGTGACTGCGGCGGAGTCGGGGCCGAACTCGAGCTTCATCTGGAGCACCTCGCGGCCGCCCACCATCATGGGGCCGCTTGATAGCTCGACTATCTCGCGCGCCGGGCTGCGGGAACCCGCCGGAGCCGCCGCTTCAGGCGTTTCCATGGGCGAAAGGAACTGGTTTTCGGAGAGGAACGTGCGTTCGAACTCGCGCCTCAACTCTGTGGGCGCGAGGCTGCTGAGGTTGCGCTCCGTTGCAAGCGCGCTTCTGGGAGCGGGCGGCGCGGCGGGCGCGGCTTCCTGCGGCTTGACGTTGCCGAGAGTCTTGGCGAAAGGGTTCGACTTCTGCCTCGTTCTTCTGGCGTCGAAATTTATGTCGCGCTTGTCGGCGCTGGACTGGACCGCCTGTGCAAGTTCCACGGACGAGAATTCCACCCTGTTGGGGGTTTCCAGAAATCTCCGCGCCTCGGGCAAGGTTTCCGCTACGAGCACGCCGAACGGATTGTCGTCTATGTCGGCGGGGGGCGAGAGGGGCTCCTCAGGTATGTGCTCCACCGCGACGGGGAACAGCGGTGCGCGCGCGGGCGAGGTTTTAGTTCCTGCTGAGGCAAACCCCGGCGAGAATTTCTCATCGGCCTTCAGCTCTCCCAACTCGAGAGGCCTGCTTTTCTTCTTCGCGGGCGCGGTGGGCGAGAGAGAGACAATCCGCCTTTCGCGGAATTCGCGCTCCACGCTTTCGGGTATGCCTTGGATTATGGAGATTAGCTCTATCGGCTCGGCGTCGGGATCGAGGTAAGCGACGTTGGGGGCTTCGGGAACCAGCACCGCGACGTTCGCGGGCAAAGTCCTTGGGGGATCGGCTTTCGCTTCTCCCCCAAGCCCTCCAAGTGTAAGGTCAAGGGCGGTGCCAAAAACGGCGAGAAGAACCCCCGCCGTTAGTAAAGACACAAGCCTTTGTTGCATTCCCTTTATCCCTTTCACCTTCTCCGAAGTCAGTTTTACTACAGCGGGAATCTTATTGCAAGCAAAAAAGATATTTCTAATCGCCACGCGCCGGGGCGGAGTTATGAGTTAGAAGTTAAGAGTTGCGACGTATTTGTCATACTGCGGCTTGACCGCAGTGATATCCAGTGAATCGTATTGCAATTTTATTTGACTGGGTCCTACGATCAAGCCGCAGGGTGACGGGAAAGGAGCCGTCTTTGTGCTTCGTGCCTACCCCTTGAATCCCGTCAGGTGGCGGAGGAGCTTGGAGCGGTAATCGTTCTCGGCTTTGCGCGTGGCGAGCATTTCCTCGAAGCGTTCGGGGTCGCTCGTCGCGAGCGTCTTGTAGCGCGTTTCAGCCAAGAGGTAATCGCGGAGCTCTATAGTTGCGGGCGGGCTGTCCAGCTGTAGCGGGCTCTCGCCGTTCTTTCGGCGGCGCGGGTCAAAGCGGTAAAGCTCCCAGTGCCCGCTCGCGACCGCGGCCTTAGCCTGCGAGCCGCTCTTCGCGAGGTCGAAGCCGTGCGCGATACAGGGCGAGTACGCGATAATCAGTGAGGGGCCGTGGAAACTTTCCGCCTCCTTGAACGCCTTGATGGTTTGGATTTCGTTCGCGCCCATCGCGATTTTCGCGACATAAGCGTTCGCGTTTGCCATGGCGATGAGACCGAGGTCCTTTTTCATAAGAGCGCGTCCGTTAGTTGCGAACTTTGCACTCGCGCCCCTAGGCGTGGCTTTGCTCTGCTGGCCGCCCGTGTTGGAATAAACTTCGGTGTCGAGCACGAGTATATTCACGTCCTCGTTCATGTTGAGGATGTGGTCGAGGCCACCGTAGCCTATGTCGTAAGCCCAGCCGTCGCCGCCGATTATCCATATGGATTTTTTCACGAGCGCGTCGGCGATGAGTTTGAGTTCTCCGGTAGCGTGTTTTTTCAGCTCGGCGGTCAGTTCGTAGGTGGCTCCGCTTAGGAGCGTGGTTTTAAACTTGTCGTCCACGCCGCTGGCCTTGAGTAGTTCCTCGGCGCGGCGGCGGATCTTGCCTGCGGCCACAGCTTGGCCGTAGCCGTATTCGGCGTTGTCCTCGAAGAGTGAGTTGCTCCATGCGGGGCCGCGACCTGCGGAGTTTTTTGCATAAGGCGTCGTGGGCAGGTTGCCGCCGTAGATGGAGCTGCAACCTGTCGCGTTGGCTATTATCATTCGGTCGCCGAAGAGCTGCGTAGCGAGGCGTATGTAGCCCGCTTCGCCGCAGCCTGCGCATGCGCCCGGGAACTCGAAGAGAGGCTCCATGAGCGAGATGTTTTTCGGCGTGTTCGCGGTAAGTTGTCCGCGCGGGGCGTTCGGAAGTTTCTCGAATTCGCTCCATTTTTTTTCTTCCTCTTCGCCGTATTTCTGCATGGAGATCGCGGAGGCCGGACATGCCGCGACGCAGAGCGTACAGCCGGTGCAGTCGCGGGGGCTTACGCCTATCGCGTATTTGTCGCCGTCCATTTTCGCGCGGATTACGGCGTGCGGGCAGGCGAACACGCACTTGCCACAGGCGACACATTTCGGCGCGTCCCATTTCGGCGCGAATTCGCTTATGGCGCGCTTTTCGGATCTCGATGTGGCTGTAGGAAACGCTCCATCGGGAGGCAATTCGGATACCTTCAAGGAGTCGCCTTCGCCGTGCAAAAGTTTGTCGAGGACGGTGCGCGGTTTCCTAGGCCCTTGGCTGCTAACCCCGCCTGTGCAGGGTGACAATTTGCTTATGTTTGCTATGGCGGCGTCGACGGCCTTATAATTTTTCTCGATTACTTCTTTGCCCTTAGGAGCATAAGTTTTCTCTATTGCCTTCTTTATCGCTCCTATGGCCTTGTCCGAGGGGATTATGCCGGAGAGGTGGAAGAACGCAGTCTGCATTATGGTGTTTATACGGCGCCCCATGCCGGTGTCCGCGGCGACCGCGCCCGCGTTTATCGCGAAGACCTTGAGGTTTTTCGCGACGATTTGCCCTCGGACTTCCGCAGGAAGATTATCCCAAAGCCTATCTTCCTTGAACGGAGAATTGATGAGCAGCGTCGCGCCATGCTTCGCGTTCTTCAGCATGTCGAGCGCGAAGAAGAGCGGGAAATGGTGCACGGCGAGGAAGTCGGCCTCGCTCACCAGATACGGCGCGCGTATCGGTTTTTCCGAGAAGCGCAAGTGCGAGATCGTCGTGCCGCCGGATTTCTTGCTGTCGTACTCGAAGTAGGCCTGGCCGTAGAGTTCGGTTTCGCTTGTGATTATTTTAATCGAGTTCTTGTTCGCGCCGACGGTGCCGTCCGAGCCTATGCCGTAGAAGAGCGCGGTCTTGGCGCCCGTGTCGAGGGCGAATTCGGGAACCTCAAGCGAGAGCTTGGTCACGTCGTCGTCTATGCCGACGGTGAATTCGGGTTTGGGTTTTTTGGCCGAGAGCTCGGCGGCGATGGCCTTTACCATCGCGGGCGTGAACTCCTTGCTCGAGAGTCCATAGCGGCCGCGTATTATTTCGACGTTGCTTATGACGGCCTTCACGTCTAGATATAGGGGTTCGCCGATCGCGCCGGATTCTTTTGTACGGTCGAGGACGGCGATTCTCTTCACGGATTTCGGCAGCGCGGCCTTGAGGCGCTCGGCGGGGAAGGGGCGGTAGAGTCGGATCTTAATGAGGCCCACGCCGGGCAGTTGCGGGAGAGTTTCCTCTATTGTTTCGCACGCGGAGCCCATCGCGATTATCACGTGCTCGGCGTTCTTGTCGCCCGCATACTCCACTGGCGCGTATTTGCGGCCGCAGAGCTTGCTGAATTTTTGCATGGCGGCCGCGACTATTTCCTCGACCTTGTTATAATAGGGATTGGCGGCCTCGGCGCCTTGGAAGAACACGTCGGGATTTTGCGCGGTGCCTTTTATCATGGGGTTTTCTGGAGTAAGGGCACGGGCGCGGAACTCGTCAACGCGCGGTTGCGGAATCATCTCGCGGATAATATCGTCGTCGAGCTTCTCTATTATATTTAACTCGTGCGAAGTCCTGAAGCCGTCGAAGAAATGCAAAAACGGCACGCGGCTCTCCAGCGTGGCGGCGTGGGCGACGAGCGCAAGGTCGTGCGCTTCCTGCGGGCTGTTGGAAGCAAGCATTGCGAAGCCCGTGGAGCGGCACGCCATCACGTCGCTGTGGTCGCCGAATATGGAAAGCGCATGCTTCGCGACCGCACGCGCGGACACGTGCATGACGAATGGCGAGAGTTCGCCAGCTATCTTGAACATGTTGGGAATCATGAGCAGAAGCCCTTGGCTTGCCGTGAACGTAGTCGCGAGCGTGCCGGAGTTGAGGGCTCCGTGCACCGCGCCAATCGCCCCCGCCTCGCTCTGCATGGCGCGCACCTCGGGTATCTCGCCCCAGATGTTCGGCATGCCCTTGTTGCTCCAGTCTTCGTAGGACTCTGCCATGGGGCTTGAGGGCGTGATGGGGTAGATTATTGCGAGCGAAGTGGTTCGGTAGGCTATGCTCGCTGCGGCCTCGTTTCCGTCGCACATGATTTTTTTAGGCATCGATTTTCCTTTTATTTTTCGGGGAAGTTTAACATATGTATAAAGGGGTGTCAATGTCGATAAGAAAAAGACCTCCGGAGAGGTCTTTCCCTTTAGCGATAAGCCTGCTATTAGAAGTAGAACTTGCCGCCGAACGTAAGAGCGGTTTCGTCCGTTTTGGCGGTAGTGTATGTCTCCGTGGTCGTCATGAACTTACCAAAGGTAAGAGCAAGTCCGAAAGCAGGAGCGACTTTATATTCGGCTTCGAGCTTCGCGCCAAGCGCCGACCTCTCTGTGCTGCCTTTGGAGTACCATCTATAGGCCAACTTCGGGGTCAAGCTGAACTCGTTTGTCAGGTCGAACGACCAGCCCAAGAAAGCCTTGTTAAGACTATCCAGATCGGGGACTTCGACCACAAAGCCTCCATAGTTGACGCCGAAGCCGACATTTCCGGTAAAGGTAAACGCAGTATCAGACTTCACGCTGCCGTTCTTCGCGTTATCCAAGAACAACCCGTAGTCGGCCCTCGCATATATCTTCGAGTCGGCGGCACTGGCCGCACCGGCCATAAGGGTCGCTATCGCTATAAGTGAAAGTTTTTTCATTGTCAAACTCCTTTTGTTTGTTGTTGTTGAGGCTTTCACACCTAGGAAGGGATTCTAAGGATTTAATACCCGGAGTCAATGAAAGAATCGTTGTTTTGACAAGCGATTTTATGTGTCGAAACCTCAAGGGGCGGGCTAGAAATTGTGCCCGTTCATCTTGACGCTGTATATATCGCCGTTTCCCACGGTGAAATGGTCGTAGAGCATGATGTCCATGACCTTGAGGCCGCTTGCGAACCTCCTCGTCATCTCCAAATCTTGGGCGGAAGGCTTGCGGCCGCCCGTCAGGAGTTTGGCGCGCAGTCTTTCGTGGTGACCCCAAAGCCGCGAATCAGTAGGCATTATTTTTTTACCTCCGTCTTGATATGGAGTTCCCTGAGCTGGCGCAGGGGGATTTCGGAGGGCGCGCCCATAAGCAAATCCTCGCCGCGGCCGTTGGTCGGGAAGAGAGTCACCTCTCTGAGGTTGGGCTCGTCGGCCAGCAGCATGACCTGCCGGTCTATGCCCGGCGCGCAGCCGGCGTGCGGCGGCACCCCGTACTTGAACGCCGAGAGCAGGCCGGAGAATTTCGAGAGCACTTCCTCGCGCTTGTAGCCCACAAGTTCGAACGCCTTTACAAGGCATTCTATATCGGTGTTCCTCACCGCGCCGCTCATCATCTCGAAGCCGTTGCAGACCGCGTCGTACTGGTACGCCTTGATGGCGAGCAGGTCTTTGGTGTCGAGAGCGCTCGCTCCGCCCTGCGGCATGGAGAATGGGTTGTGGGCGAAGTCGAGCTTGCCGGTTGCTTCGTCCATCTCGTAGAACGGAAAGTCGACCACGAACAGGAATTTGAATACGCCTTGCTCTATTATGTTTAAGTCGTTCGCGAGTTTCGTCCGCACGGCGCCCGCGAATTTCTGCGCCGCGCTTAGCTTGTCGCACACGAAGAAGACCGAGTCGTTCGGTTTCAGGCTGAGCGCTTTTATGCGCGCGGGCTCGAGGTTTTTGGCAATCGGCCCTTTGGCCTCGCCGTTCTTGTCGAGCTGTATATAGCCCAGTCCCGCCATGCCGTTTACGCGCGCCCAGTCGTTGAGACCATCGAACCAAGAGCGCGGGCGGTCGGCGGAGTCGGGCGCGATTATGGCCTTCACCACCGCCTTTTTCTCGGCGATATTTTTCGCGAAAATCGCGAAACCGGAGTCCTTGAAAACCTCGGTCGCGTCTTTTATTATAAGAGGGTTGCGGAGGTCGGGCTTGTCCGATCCGTATTTCTCCATGGCTTCGGCGTAGGGGATCTCGCCGTGCCACTCCACGCGCTTTCCGTTCGCGAATTTCTTAAACACAGTCGTGAAAATGTCCTTCGCCACGGCCAGGACGTCGGTCTGCTCCGCGAAGCTCATCTCGATGTCGAGTTGGTAGAACTCCAACATTCTATCGGCGCGGCCATCCTCGTCCCTGAAGCAGGGCGCGATCTGGAAATACCTGTCGAAGCCTGCTATCATGGCGAGCTGCTTGAACTGCTGCGGCGCCTGGGGCAGGGCGTAGAACTTGCCCGGGAACTGCCTAGACGGCACTAGAAAATCGCGTGCGCCCTCGGGACTGCTGGCGGTCAGAATCGGCGTGGTGAGTTCGTTGAAGCCCAGCTCCCACATGCGGTCGCGCATGGTCTTTATAATCTCGCTCCGGAGCTTGAGAATCTTCTGCATTTTCGGCCGGCGCAAATCTATATATCGGTATTTGAGGCGTAAGTCCTCGGGGAATTCTTCGGTGGAGTGCACGAGAATCGGGAGCACTTCGGCACGGCTCAGCACCTCGAGCTTGTCGATTTTCAGCTCGACGTGGCCGCTTTTGAGTTCCGGGTTCACTGTTTCCTCGGCGCGGGCTATAATCCCGCCTTCTATGGATATGACCGACTCTATACGGAGCTTTTCGAGTTCGCTGAAGGTCTTGTCGCCCTCTGCAACCGTGGCCTGTACCATGCCGTAGTGGTCGCGCAGATCGATGAAGAGGAGGCCGCCGTGGTCGCGCTTGGAACTTATCCAGCCCGCGAGCTTGACCCGTTTCCCAATAAGCGAGGCGTCCACCTCGCCGCAGGTGTGTGTGCGATATTTATTCATGGTTTCGCAATGATATATCGTGCCATCGGCAAAAGCAAGAAGTTTTAGACCGCCCGCTTGCCATCTCACCCCGGCCGGTTTACTGCGTGCACGGTGGTTCCTGCTCACGTAAGGAATTTATGAGGCCGCTAGACCTCCGTAAACCAGCCGGGGCTGTCGAGACGGTTTCATGCCAAGTCCGACACAAGAAAACGCTTGCATTTTCAAGAGAATCATTATAGACTCTCCCAGTTTTGTAGTCCATGCTCGCGATTCCCTTATAAAATCAACGATTTAGGGGTATAGTTCAGCTGGTAGAATAGCGGTCTCCAAAACCGTTGGTCGTGGGTTCGAATCCTACTGCCCCTGCCATTAAGGGATCGCTGGAAGGTAAAGATGTTTAACAAAATCCGCCCGTTCTTCTCGGAAGTGAAGCAGGAAACAGGCAAGATAGTCTGGCCCACCAAGGAGCAGACCATCCGCGGCGCGTGGATGATATTCATCTTCTCGGCACTGTTCGCGGCTTTCTTCTTCATAGTCGACCGCGTGTTCCTGTGGATTATGAGCTTGGCGTTCAACTTTTAAGGGCTCGAGGTAATGGAAGCTAAAGATATGAAATGGTATGTCGTCTACGTCCACTCGGGCTGCGAGAAGGCCGTGAAGCAGCGACTCGAGGACAAGATCAAGAAGGCCGGAGTCGAGGATTCCTTCGAGGAAATCCTTATCCCTTCACAAGAGGTTCAAGAGATAAAGAACGGCAAGAAGCAGACGGTGGAAAAAAAGATTTTCCCGGGATACGTACTTATCCGTATGGCCATGAACAACGAGACGTGGCACATGGTCAGGGATATTCCGCTGGTGTCGGGTTTCCTCGGGCAGAAAATGAAGCCCACCCCCGTCTCGGAAGCGGACGCGGCGAATCTTATACACCGCCTCGAGAACAAGGAAGAGAGCTTCGCGATCGGCGTGTCCTACGAGGTCGGCCAGACTGTCCGCGTGATAGAGGGACCGTTCGCGAGCTTCAACGGAACGATCGGCGCGGTCGATGACAAGCGCCAGAAAGTCAAGGTGTCGGTCTCCATATTCGGCAGGCCGACGGAGGTAGAACTCTCGTACAATCAGGTCGAAAAGGTTTAGGAAATGAAACGGAAGCCCTATCGAAAACCGACGATATTCGCAAGCCGCGTGTTTACCAACGCTGGTCGCAACTATATAATCTACGGGGCGTGGGTTCCGAACACGCAAATAGCGGAAATATTGCTTTACGGCGTGAACGGTCGCGCGCTAGAGAGCTTCTGCGTCGCCATGCAAAGCAATAAGAACAAAGCCCCCGGACGGCACCTTAGGAACAAGCTCACAAGCCTCGAGTTCCGAGGCGACATAGGGAGCGAATTATACTATATCGAGCTACAAAAGATAAAGGACGAGGCGGCCGGCGTGGCAGCCAGGCAGCATTCCTGCTTCCTGAAGAAATAACAAAACCGGAAGGAGGCCAGCCATGGCCGCGACTTCCAAACTCGAAAACAAAGGAGTATATAAATGGCAAAAAAAGAAATAACGAAGCTGGTGAAGTTGCAAATCGCAGCCGGGTCTGCTTCGCCTTCCCCCCCGGTCGGCCCCGCGCTCGGTCAGGCGGGCGTCAATATAATGGAGTTCTGTAAGGCCTTCAACGACCGCACGAAAGACCTAGAAAAGGGCGCGCCCATTCCGGTCGTGATAACAGTCTATAAAGACAAGTCGTTCGATTTCATAACCAAGCTCCCCTCGGTTTCCTTTTTGATCAAAAAGGCGGCGGGTGTGAAGTCGGGCTCGAAGACTCCGGGCAAGGGTGCGATCGCTGGAAAGGTGAAGCGCTCGGAGCTAAGGAAGGTCGCCGAGCTCAAAATGCCGGACATGAACACGACGGACGCAGAAGCCGCGCTCCGCATGCTCGAAGGTTCCGCGCGCTCCATGTTCATAGAAGTGGTGGAGGGCTAAGATGAGCAAAGTAGCGAAACGCATTAAAGCCATAGACTCCATGGTCGACCGCGCGAAGGTCTATTCTCTCGCGGCCGCCATCGATACCCTAATCAAGGCCTCGAAGGTCAAGTTCGACGAAACCTTCGACATCTCCCTCAACCTCGGCATAGACGTGAAGCAGAGCGATCAGAACGTCCGCGTAATGATCACCCTCCCGCACGGCACGGGCAAGAAAACCCGCGTGGCCGTGTTCGCCAAGGGCGCCAAAGCCGACGAAGCCAAAGCAGCCAAAGCCGACATAGTGGGCGACGACGCCCTCATAGAAAAAGTCCTCGGCGGAATGCTCGACTTCGACCGCGTGATAGCCACGCCCGACATGATGGCCTCGCTCGGCAAGGTCGCGAAAATCCTCGGCCCCAAAGGACTCATGCCGAACCCCAAGCTCGGCACCGTGACTATGGACATCAAAGGCGCCGTGGAAAAAGCGCACGCCGGTCAGGTCGAAGCGCGCGCTGACAAAGAGGGCATAGTGCACGCCGGTATCGGCAAGCTCTCGTTCGGAGCCGCAAAACTTGCCGAGAACGCGAAAGAGTTCATGGCCGCCGTCCAGAAGGCCAAGCCCGCGAACTCGAAGGGCGTGTATATAAAGAAAATCTGCCTCTCCTCCACAATGGGCCCCGGCCTGAAAGTAGATGCGGCGGATTTCAAGTGAGATTCCCCGAAAGGGGGATACTGTCCGAGACAGTCGGCGCGAAAGCTCAAAACTCCAGCCGACCAAGACAAAGGAAAAATTATTCCTTTGGGACACAAAGAGCGGGCGAAAGCCCAGTGTTTAACAAAGGAAAAAAGAAAGGTTGAAATGCAAAAGGACTTAAAAAAGACCTGGGTTTCAAATCTGAAGGACGCGCTTGGCAAGGCTCAAAGCCTCGTGGTCGCGAAATTCAGCGGCCTTAACGCCAGCGAAGTCGTCGACTTCCGCGGGCGCGCAAAGGCCATGAACCCCTCGGTCAAAATCAAGGTCACGCAAAACCGCCTTGCCAAAATCGCCATCAAGGGCACCAAGTTTGAGGGGCTATCGCCTCTCTTCAAGGGCGCAACTCTGATAGCGTTTTCCGAGGATCCCATCATCAGCGCCAAGCTCGTACACACGTATGCGAAGGCGAACGAGAAGGTGGCGATACTCGGCGGCGCGATGGGCGACGAGATTCTCGATGCGGCCGGAGTGGCGAAAATCGCCATGCTGCCGACGCTCGACGAGGCTCGCGCTAAGATCCTAGCGGTGCTGACAACGCCTGCGGGGAACATCGCACGCGTCTTGAAGGCATACAGCGAGAAGCCTCAGGCGGCGGCTGCGTAAACCAAACAATAACAAAAACAAAAAAACTGGAGAAACAAAATGGCAGACTTAAACAAAATCGTAGAAGACCTCAGCAAGCTATCCGTGATGGAAGCGGCCGAGCTTTCCAAAATGCTTGAGGAGAAGTGGGGCGTCAGCGCTGCGGCTCCCGTAGTCATGGCGGCGGGCGGCGGAGCTGCGGCCGAGGCCGAGAAGACCGAGTTCGACGTCGTGCTCGCCTCGGCGGGCGGCAACAAAATTGCCGTCATAAAGGAAGTGCGCGAAGCGACGGGCCTCGGCCTCAAAGAGGCGAAAGACCTCGTCGATGGCGCGCCCAAAGTGGTGAAGGAAAAAGTCGCGAAGGCGGCGGCCGAGGAGCTGAAAGGCAAACTTGAGGCGGCCGGCGCGACCGTGGAGCTGAAATAGGCATGAAGCGCGACAACCATCATAGTCTGGGCAACCAGTTGTGCGAGCATTGTGGCCTCGAGGGTCCGAAGTGCCCGCCTAAGAACCGCGCCCTCGTGGTCTATGTCAACCCGATAACGATGGGAGGCCGCAGCGACGTCGCGGCCTATTGCCCGAAAACGGGAGCTTTTATAACCGAGAGCGGAGACATAGTAGGCAGGACGGACGGCTACGGAACTCGAGCCAATGAGATGTGCCGCGAGTGCCGTGAAAAATATGGGGAATGCTCCGAAAGCGGCCGCTCGCAACGTCGTGTCTATGGGAAGCCCACGGAGATGGATGGTCGCATGGTAGTGGCTTATTGCTCTGCGAAATACATAGGCATAACCGAAAACGGCGAGATAACTACGCACGTGAGGTGATACATTGTCGATGGGGGCGGGCGCGTTATTCCGCCCCCTGCTGACCTTAATAACGCGAAAAGTTAACCAACAATTAACTTTCAAAAAGATGATAAACTTTTGAAAGCTACGAACAAGAAGGCTTAAAATATGTTCAACGCTTACAGACGCATCCGCCGCGACTTCGGAAAAATAAAGACGCCCATAGAGCTCCCCAACCTGATTAAAATCCAGGAGGAAAGCTACAAGCAATTCCTGCAGATGGACGTGCCAGTAGCCGAGCGCAAGCTCGTGGGCATCGAAGCGGTGTTCCGCTCCATCTTCCCCATACATGATTTCGCGGGAACCTCCACACTCGAGTTCATGAAGTACGAGTTCGAGCAGCCCATATACGACGCCGAGGAATGCCTCCGCCGCGGGCTCACCTACGCCGCGCCGCTTCGCGTATGGCTCCGGTTGATCGTCTGGGACACGGACGACGCGGGCAAAAAATCCATCAAGGACATGAAGGAGCAGGACATATTCATGGGCGAAGTACCGCTTATGACCGACAAGGGCACCCTCATATTCAACGGCACTGAGCGTGTGTTCGTTTCCCAAATGCAGCGCTCGCCCGGCGCGTTCTTCGGACACGACGAAGGCAAGACACACCCCTCCGGCAAGCTGTTGTTTTCGGCAAAGATAATCCCCTCCAGGGGCTTCTGGCTCGACTTTGAGTTCGACGCGAAGGACATAGTTTATGCGCGCATAGACAAGAAGCGCAAGTTCCCCGCGACCTCGCTGTTGGCCTCGTTCTACAACGACGAGACGGAAAAGAAAATCGCGGCCGCCAAGGCCGCGGGCGAAGACCCCGAAGCAATCGAGAAGGTCGGAATGTCGAGCAACGAAATCCTGAAGCTCTTCTACGACGAGCTCCTCTTCACGAAGTTCAAGAACGGCTGGAAATACAAGTTCAATCCGTCGCTCGTGGTGAAGCCCGTCAAGTTCGCATACGACTTGGTGAACGCTGCAACTGGCAAGGTCGCGCTTAAAGCCGGCGACAAAATCAACGCGCGCGCCGCGAAGAGACTCTTCGACGACGGTCTCAAGGAAGTATATATCTCCAACGATGACCTCGCCGACAAGGGCCTCTACGTTTCCGACGACCTGATTAACATGGAGAACGGGGAGATAATCCTCGAGGCGGCCGACGAGCTGACCGCGGAAGCGCTTCAAAAGATAGCGGATGCGAAAATCTCCGAGTTTCCTGTGCTCTACATCGACAACGTGTCGGTGGGCGCGCACATCAGGAACACTCTCGCGACCGACAAAGAAACGGTCGTGGGAACCGACCCCGCCACCGGCAGGAAGAAGACCGTCCGCCGCAGCAAGACCCGCATGGAAAGTCTGTTCGACATCTACCAGGTCATGCGCCCGGGCGAGCCGCCTACTCCGAGCTCGGCCGAAAACATGTTCTACCGCATGTTCCACGACAGGGACTTCTACGACCTCTCTCCCGTCGGCAGGTTCAAGATGAACCTCCGCCTCGACATATCCTCCGCCGACGCGCCGGAAGACCTGACGGTGCTCCGCCGCGACGACGTGATAAAGGTGATAAAGACGCTCGTGGATTTGCGCGACGGCAAGGGCGAGGTCGATGACATAGACAACCTCTCCAACAGGCGCGTGCGCTCCGTGGGCGAACTCTTGGAAAACCAATACCGCATAGGAATAGTGCGCATGGAGCGCGCCATACGCGAGAAGATGTCCGCGACGAACATCGACGCGTATATGCCGCAGGACTTGGTGAACGCCAGGCCCGCGCTTTCCGCGGTCAAGGAGTTCTTGGGCTCCTCGCAGCTCTCGCAGTTCATGGACCAGAACAACCCGCTCTCGGAAATAAGCCACAAGCGCAGGCTTTCGGCTCTCGGCCCCGGTGGACTGACCCGCGAGCGCGCGGACTTTGAGGTGCGTGACGTGCACACGACCCACTACGGCCGCATATGCCCCATCGAGACGCCCGAAGGCCAGAACATCGGCCTCATCAACAACCTCGCGTCCTACGCAATCATAAACAAGCACGGCTTCTTGGAGACCCCGTATCGTATAGTCAAGAACGGCAAGGTCAGCAACGAAGTGGTGTATATCTCCGCGATGGAAGAGGGCAAGCACGTAATCGCACAGGGCAACTCGCCCCTCAACAAGGACGGCACGTTCGCTGAGGACTTCGTGGCGTGCAGGAAGAACGGCGAGTTCGAGCTGTTCCACACCTCCGAGATAACCCTGATGGACGTGAGCCCCAAGCAGCTCGTATCCGTGGCCGCGGCACTGATCCCCTTCCTCGAGAACGACGACGCCAACCGCGCGCTCATGGGCTCGAACATGCAGAAGCAGGCGGTCCCACTTGTGCGCTCCGAAGCTCCATTCGTTGGAACCGGAATCGAAAAGCGCGTCGCGGTCGATAGCAAGGTGGTTATCACCGCGGAGAACGACGGAATAGTCATCAAGGTGGACAGCACGCGCATAGTCGTGCAGGCCTCGGGCAAAAAGTCCAGCTCGGTTTCGGGCGTGGATATTTATCGCCTGCAGAAATACGTCCGCTCGAATCAGGACACGTGCATAAACCAGAAGCCCATCGTGAAGGTGGGTGACAAGGTTAGGGCGGGCGACATAATCGCCGACGGCCCGTGCACCGACCTCGGCGAGCTCGCGCTCGGCCGCAACGTGAAGGTCGCGTTCATGCCTTGGCAGGGCTACAACTACGAAGACTCCATCGTCATATCGGAGCGCGTGGTCAACGACGACACGTTCTCGTCGGTGCATATAGAGGAGTTCGAGGTAATGACCCGCGATACGAAACTCGGCCCCGAAGAGATAACCCGCGATATTCCGAACGTCTCCAATGAGAGCCTTAAAAATCTCGACGAGACGGGCGTAATCCACATAGGCGCGCACGTGAAGGCGGGCGACATTCTGGTCGGAAAGGTGACTCCGAAAGGCGAAACCCAAACGACCCCGGAAGAGAAGCTGCTCCGCGCCATATTCGGCGAAAAGGCGACGGAAGTGCGCGACACCTCCATGCGCGTGCCGCCCGGCACCGAGGGCACTATCCTCGACGTGCGCATGTTCTTCCGCCGCGGAATCCAAAAGGACGAGCGCGCGCTTTCCATCGAGTTCATGGAAATCGAACGCCTCAACAAGGACAAGCTGGACGAGAAGAAAATCCTCGAGTCCGGCTGGCGCGAAAAGATAAAGGACTTCCTCGAGGGCAAAACTACTCAGGACGGCGAAATGCTGAAATCCTCCGAGCTCAACCAGCTTTCCACCTCGAAACTCGAGAAGATAAAGCTGGCGAGCGACAAGTCGCAGGAAGCACTCGTCGCCATGGTCAAGGACTACGACAACCTTATCAAGGAACTCGAAGCGAAGTTTGAGGACAAGGTGAAAAAGATACGCCAGGGCAACGACCTGCTGCCGGGCGTCCTCAAGGTGGTGAAAGTCTTCGTGGCGGTGAAGCGCAAGCTTCAGGTCGGCGATAAGATGGCCGGACGCCATGGAAACAAGGGAATCGTTTCGCGCGTGGTACCTGTCGAAGACATGCCCTACGAAGCAGACGGCTCGCCTGTCGACATTGTGCTGAACCCACTCGGCGTTCCTTCGCGTATGAACGTCGGCCAGATTTTGGAAACCCATCTCGGGTGGGCGGCGCACGGGCTCGGCAAGCAGATAGACGGCATACTCCGCAGAATCCGCGAGAAGAGCGCGTCGGTTGACGACCTTAGGAAAAAGCTAAAGGCCGCGTACGGCACGGAAATCTACAAGGCGGAAATCGAGGAGATGTCGGACGACGAAGTCCGTCAGGCGGCCTCGCTAATCCGCACCGGCGTTCCCATGGCGACCCCCGTGTTTGATGGCGCGAAGCAGAAGGACATCGAAGTCCTCCTCAAAGAAGCGGGACTGCCGGAATCCGGACAGGTAGATCTCTTCAACGGAGAAACAGGCGAGAAGTTCGATTGTCCGGTGACGGTCGGATATATCTACATGCTGAAGCTGCACCACCTCGTAGATGAGAAAATCCACGCGCGTTCGGTCGGCCCCTACAGCCTTATCACCCAGCAACCGCTCGGCGGGAAAGCCCAGTTCGGTGGACAGCGCTTCGGCGAAATGGAAGTGTGGGCGTTGGAAGCCTTCGGCGCGGCCTATACGCTCCAAGAGATGCTGACGATAAAGTCCGACGACGTGTCGGGCAGGCTCAAGGTCTATGAGAGCATAGTGCGCGGCGGATACGACTTCGAGTACGGCACGCCGGAATCCTTCAACGTGCTCGTGAAGGAAATCCGAAGCCTCGGCCTCAACCTCGAAATGAAAAAGAACTAGGAGCGGAAAAATGGAACCGATGAAAAATACGAACATGAATGAAAAGCCCATCAAAGACCTGATGAAGGTGTTCAATACTCCGGCCATCGCGCCCGAGGACGCGTTCTCGAAGCTCAAGATTTCCGTGGCGTCGCCCGAGCAGATCCGCTCGTGGTCGTACGGCGAGGTCAAGAAGACCGAGACGATTAACTACCGCACCTTCAAGCCCGAAAAAGAAGGCCTGTTCTGCGCCAAAATCTTCGGACCCAACAAGGACTACGAGTGTCTGTGCGGAAAGTACAAGCGCATAAAGCACAAGGGCGTGGTGTGCGAAAAGTGCGGCGTGGAAGTCACGCTCGCCAAAGTCCGCCGCGAGCGCATGGGCCACATAGAGCTCGCCTCGCCGGTCGCGCACATCTGGTTCCTCAAATCGCTGCCCTCCAAAATCGGCGTGCTGCTCGATATTCCCATGAAGAAAATCGAGAAAGTGCTCTACTTCGACAATTACATAGTCATAGAGCCCGGCTTCTCCGCCTTGAAGCTGCACGAACTTTTGACCGAAGAGGAGTACCAGAACGCGCTCGAAGAGTACGGCCACGACAAGTTCCGCGCGGGCATAGGCGCCGAAGCGCTGAAGGAAATGCTCGCCGCCGTCAACCTCCAGGAAGAGGCGGAAAACCTCCGCTTCCAGCTCAAGGAAGTCAAGTTCGAGATGGCCAGGAAAAAGATAATCCAGCGCCTCAAGATCATAGAGAGCTTCATCGAATCGGGCAGCAAGCCCGAGTGGATGATACTCGACGTGCTGCCGGTCATACCTCCGGATTTGCGTCCGCTGGTGCCGCTGGACGGCGGCAGGTTCGCGACAGCCGATCTCAACGACCTCTATCGCAGAGTTATCAATCGTAATAATAGATTGAAGCGGCTGATGGAGCTGAAAGCCCCGGAAATCATCGTGCGCAACGAAAAGCGCATGCTGCAAGAAGCGGTCGATAGCCTTATGGACAACTCGCGCCGTCCGCGCCCCGTGCTCGCCAACAACCGCCGTATGCTGAAATCGCTCGCGGACATGCTGAAGGGCAAACAGGGACGCTTCCGGCAGAACCTCCTCGGAAAACGCGTGGACTACTCTGGCCGAAGCGTCATCGTTTCCGGGCCGAAACTGAAGCTGCACCAGTGCGGCCTGCCCAAGCGCATGGCCTTGGAGCTCTTCAAACCGTTCATATATTCGAGGCTCGAATTCTACGGGCACGCCAACACGATAAAATCGGCGAAGCGCATGGTCGATCGCGGCGAAACGGTCGTGTGGGACATACTCGAGGAAGTCATAAAAGAACACCCTGTGCTTTTGAATCGCGCGCCGTCGCTCCACCGCCTCTCGATACAGGCGTTCGAGCCGGTTCTCATAGAGGGCAAGGCCATACAGTTGCACCCGCTCGTCTGCACCGCGTTCAACGCCGACTTCGACGGAGACCAGATGGCCGTGCACGTGCCGCTCTCCCTTGAAGCGCAACTCGAGGCGCGCGTGCTCATGATGTCAACCAACAACATACTGCACCCGGCCTCGGGCAAGCCCATCATAACCCCCAACCAGGACATAGTGCTCGGAATCTATTACATGACTTTCGACATGGAAAAGGCGCAGGGTGAGGGCAAGGCGTTCGCCAGCATGGACGAGGTGAAGCTGGCGTTGGCCTCCAAGCAGCTCGACCTGCACGCGAAGATAAAGGCTCGGTTCGAGCACATAGACAAGGACGGCAAACTCGCGCACTCGGTCATGGAGACCACGGCGGGCCGCATGCTTGTCTATGAAGTGGTTCCCAAGAAGACTGGCGTGCCCTACTCGCTTGTCAACCAGACCATGGGCAAGAAGCACATAGCCGCGCTCCTGGCCGCAGTGCACAAGAACTGCGGACCCAAGGAGACGGTCATATTTTCCGACAAGCTCATGGGAATAGGCTTCAAGAACGCTATGTATTCCGGAATAAGTTTCGGCAAGGACGACATACTCGTGCCGGCCGACAAGCAGAAACTTATCGAGGAGACCGAGAAGAGGGTCGTGTCGTTCGAGAAACAATACTCCGACGGCCTCATCACCGCACGCGAGAAGTACAACAAAATCGTCGATGCCTGGTCCATCTGCTCCGACGCGGTGGCCGACAAGATGATGGAGGGCTTCGCGAAGCAGGAAGCGGGCAGGCCCCAGAACCCCATCTACATGATGGCGAACTCGGGCGCGCGCGGTTCCAAGGCGCAGGTCAAGCAGTTGGCCGGAATGCGCGGCCTGATGGCTCGCCCGAATGGAGAGATCATCGAAACCCCAATCATCTCGAACTTCAAGGAAGGCCTGACCGTGTCCGAGTATTTCAACTCGACCCACGGCGCGCGCAAGGGACTCTCCGACACCGCCCTCAAGACGGCGAATGCCGGATACCTGACCCGTCGTCTGGTCGATGTGTCGCAGGACGCGATAGTCACCATGGAGGACTGCGGCACCAAGCGCTTTATCACTGACACCGCGGTCACGGATGGCGGCAACGTGGTGGAGGGCCTCGGCGAGCGCATACTCGGGCGAGTCGCGGCGGCGGACATAAAGGACGCGGCTGGCAACTTGATACTAGCGAAGGGTAACCAGATAAACGAAGAGGATGTCGTGAAGATAGAGGCCGCGGGTATAGCCCAGGTCGCCATCCGCTCGATACTCACCTGCGACGCGCCGACCGGCGTGTGTGCGAAATGCTACGGACGCGACCTCGCGCGCGGCATAATGGTAAACGTGGGCGAGGCGGTCGGCATAATCGCCGCGCAGTCCATCGGTGAACCTGGAACCCAGCTGACCATGCGCACTTTCCACATCGGCGGAGCCGCATCCAAAACCGCAGCGCAGAGTTCGATAGAGTCTCCGTTCGACGCGAAGGTGAAACTGCTCCGCGTCTCTTCGAAGAAGAACTCCGAAGGGCACGAGATAGCCATGGGCAAGAACGCGGAAATCGCTTTCCTCGACAAGGCGGACAAGGAGATAAAACGCCTCGGCCTGCCTTACGGTGCAAGACTCTTCGTGGAGGACGGCGCCAAAGTAGCCAAGGGCGACAAGATAGCCGAGTGGAACCCCTATATCCGCCCCATAATCGCGGAAGTGTCCGGACACCTCAACTTCGTCGATTTGGTTGACGGGGTGTCGGTCGCGGAACAGCGCGACGAGGCCACGGGCGTGAGCTCGAAGGTAGTGGTCGACTGGAAGACCGGACTCAAGAAGAAGGACATGAATCCCTCCATCTTCGTGGTCGGTAAGGACGCCGAGCCGAAAAAGCTCGCCTCCGGCGCGGTCGCCAAGTACATCATCTCGACCGGCACCATACTCGCCTCCAACCACGGCGACGAGGTAATGGCGGGCGACGTCATCGCCTATCTGCCCCGCGAAATCGGTAAGACCCGCGACATCACGGGCGGACTGCCTCGCGTGGCCGAGCTGTTTGAGGCACGCCACCCGAAGGACGCGGCCATACTCGCGGAAGTCGACGGCACCATAGAGTTCCGCGAAGACTACAAGAGCAAGTACAAGATTGCGCTCATACCCGCGGACGGTAGCGAAGAGATAGAGTACCTCATCTCCAAGACCACGGCCCTCAACGTGCAGGGCGGCGACATGGTGAAGAAGGGCGACAAGATAACCGAAGGCAAGGTGGCTCCGCACGACATACTCCGAATCTTCGGCGTCGAGGAGCTCTCCAAATACTTGGTCGGTGAAATCCAGTCGGTCTACCGCCTGCAGGGCGTCGAAATAAACGACAAGCACATTGAGGTCATAGTCCGGCAGATGCTCCGCAAGAAGGAGATAATCGACGCGGGTGCGACCACGTTCGTGGCCGGTGAGCACGTGGACGACGAGGATCTGCTGGAGGAGAACAAGCGCGCGATAGCGGTGGGCGGAAAGCCGGCCGTGGCGCGCCCCTACCTCCTCGGCATCACCAAGGCCTCGCTCTCGACACGCTCGTTCATATCGGCCGCGGCGTTCCAAGAGACGACCAAGATTCTAATCGAATCCGCGATCGCCTCCAAGGAAGACCCGCTGGTCGGCCTCAAGGAGAACATCATTGTCGGGCGCTTGATACCCGCCGGAACCGGCGCGTACATAGACCGCCTGAAAGCCATCGCGAAAGCGCAGGACATGATGGTTGAAGCCGAGGAGGCGAAGCCCGTAGAGGCGGAAGCGCAGGGTGCGCTCCCCGGTATGGAGTAGTGTAGTGAGCCGTTTTGCCCCTGCTGGTCTCCTAGAGCCCACGGCGGTTCCAACCCACGCGGGGAACCTATGAGGCCGCTAGATGCTCGGAGACTAGGCAGTCGCTTGGCGGCTTAGTATAGGAACTGAAAAGGAAAAGAATGATTAACAAAACAAAAGGCAGCTACTTCGAGAAATGGTTCAAGGAGCACATGGCCGGGAAATTCGACGACCCAAACATAATGTGCGCCGGGCGCGACACGCCGCTCCGTGATTTCGGCATAGATTCGCTGGACCGCTATGAACTCGTCTGGGACCTAGAGGAGAAGTTCAATGTCTCGATACCGGACTGGGAAGCAATCGGGTTGGAAAACATAGGCCAGATCGAGGAATATCTGAACGGGAAGCTCGCGGAAAAAGGCGGGAAGAGCTCGGTGGCAAAGCGTGCCCTGTCCTTCGACGTGGGCTTAGCGGCTTTCGGCCATGACGATATAGTGCTAACGTCGGAAAGGGTGGCTGGCAGGGGCTTGTTAAACGCAGACTATACCCGAGCAATGTTCGACCGAAAAATACAAAGGCAATTCGGAATAGATTCCCTGGAGAAATTACCCAAAACAATGGGCGGGTTGGTTGGCAAAATCGCCCGCAGAATAGAATACACAACCTGAACAACATAAGGAGAAAGCAAAATGTTATTCGATATATTCAAAAAGAAAAAGGAAGGCAACTCGGACGAGTCCGCCGAATTCAGGAGCCGCGAAGGCCGCGAGCCCCGCAAGGGCTCCGAAGGAAGGAATCGGGGCGAGCGCCGTGACCGCGACCACAACGCCGAGAGTCGCCACGCGCACGAAAGGCGCGGGTGGGGCAACCGCCGCGACAGGCACGAAGGCGAGCATCGAAACAGTGAGGGCGGCGGAAAATTCCGCAAGCATCGCCGCCACGGAAAGAACGACCGCAGGGACGGTCGCCGCAACGGCGGTTGGAACGGAAACAGTGGTGAAGGCAGGCGCTTCGAGCCGCAGAAATCGCTGCGCCGCGGCAACCCCAACAAGCAGCTTAAGACCTCCATCAACCTAGACCGCGACGACGACAAAGTATATTTCGGCGCGCTCGGCGGCATGGGCGAGTTCGGCTGCAACCTCTACCTCTACGGACACAAGGGCGACTGGATCATCGTAGATCTCGGCATAGGATTCCCGGACGAGCGCATGGCAGGCGCGGAATCGGTCATACCCGACACGAGCTTTTTGAAGACCATAAAGAGCAAAATCCTCGGCATATTCCTCACGCACAGCCACTACGACCACTTTTCGGCCATATCGCAGGTGTGGAACGAGATAGGCTGCCCCGTGTACGGCTCGCCGTTCGCCATGGGCATGTTGGAACGCTCGCTCGAAGAGTACGGGCTCAAGGGCCGCGTGGAGCTGCACCGCATACCCAAAGAGGGCTCGCGGTTCGAGATAGGCGCGTTCGACATCGAGTTCATGCACGTCACCCACTCGACGCTGCAGAGCAACTTCATAATCCTCCGTACGGCGCAGGGAGTAATCCTCCACACGGGCGATTTCCGCTTCGATCCCAAGCCGGTGCTCGATGATCCTACGGACATGGATCGCCTCAAGGAGCTAGGTCGCGAGGGAGTGGCGGTAGTCGTAAGCGACTCCACCAACTCGATGGACCACAACAAGGGCAGCACCGAGGAATCGGCCAAGCTCGCGCTTGAATCCGAAATCAAGAAGATAAAGTCGGGCAAGATAGTGCTGACTTGCTTCGCGACCAATATCGCGCGCATGTCCTCGATCGCCACGATCGCGAAGGGACTCGGCCGCCAGCTCTGCATAGTCGGCCGCTCGCTCGAGAACAACTGGCGCACCGCGAAGGATTTGGGCTATCTTGAAGACCTCGAGTTCATCACGGCCGAGGAAGCCAACGGCCTCGGGGACGACGAGGTGGTCTATCTCTGCAGCGGCACGCAGGGCGAACCGAGGGCGCAGATCACGCGCCTGTCCGAGGGCAGCTCCAGGAAGCTCCGCCTTGGTGACGGTGACACCGTAATCTTCTCCTCGAAGATAATTCCCGGAAACGAGAAGGTAATCTTCGGCGTGCAGAACGCGCTCGCGAAAATGGGCGTGAATATAATATCCGTCGCGACAAACCCCGCGATACACAACAGCGGCCATCCGACCATCGAGGAGATGACCGAGCTCTATAAGCTCACGAAACCCGCCGCGGTCATACCCATGCACGGCGAGTTCATGCAGCTGCGCGCGAACGAACAGATCGCAAAGGACTGCGGCGTGAAGGACACGCTCGTGGTCGAGAACGGCCAGTTCGTCGCCATAGAAAAGGGCAAGGCTCCGTACGTGTGCGAGACGATTCCCATAGAGTCGGTCATACTCGACGGCACCCAGCGCCTCGACGTGGACGCGGAGGTGTTCGAGAACCGCCGCACCGCTGGCGAGGAAGGCGCTCTCTTCATAACGCTCACGCTCAAGCAGGACGGCACGCTTTCGGGGAAACCCAAGATTTCCTCGGTCGGAGTTTTCGAGAGCGACAAGACCGGCATGATCAAGTCGGTGCTTTTGGGCGAGGTGTCGGGCGCAGTGGCGCGGCTCGACAAGGAAACGCTCGCGCATGACAATGCGGTCGCGGACGCGATCGAGCGCGCGGTGGCGAAAGTCGTGAAGGAGAATCTCGACAAGATGCCCGTGGTGGAAGTACACGTCAACAGGGCGGCCTAGCTTCGTTTCTTCACCCCCGTCGGGCCACGTCGCCGAGATTGGTAGTCTGGACTAAAGAGAAGGTTGCCAATCAAGGCGAGTGTCTCTTCCGGTGGTTATCGTACGCGGAGCTAATTCTGCCGGGGCTGTCGGAAATCGGGTGGATGACAATTTCCTTGCACTTTGCTTGCCGGGTTTCTATAATTGGACTCGGATTCCGGCCTTGTCCGGGATGACCATGGAGGAAAGGAGAGACCATGCAGAAATCGAGTTTCGCCATGAATCTGCTCGCGGTAATCGCGCTGATATTCATATTGAAGGCCGGGAGCTTCATACTCCTGCCTTTCGTAGTCGCGCTGTTCCTCTGGGTGCTGATATGGGTGTTCGATACCGCCATAGAGCACGAGGTCGTAAACAGGTTCCGCCTGCCCCGCTTCCTGCTCAATTTCTCGAGCCTGTTTTCGATTGCCCTCATTGTCTGGCTGTTCTGGCTCACCGTTTCGACGCTGTGGTCGCAGGCGCACGAGATTTTCGCTTCCGTCCTGTCGTATCGCGAAAGCCTGCCCGCAATAGCCTCGAACATCAACGAGCGCCTAAGAGTCAACATTCTCCCGCTCGCCGAGAACATCATGCCCTCGGACGAAACGCTGAAGAATGTTTTTTCGCGCGTGCTGCCGGCCACGGCGGGTTTCGTGCGCTCGGTTGGTCTGGTCGTAATATATTTAATGTTCATGTTGATGGAACGCTCGAGCCTGGAGAAGAAGCTGCCGCTCGTCTTCAAGGGCGCGCTTAAGATAAAAAAGGACGCTGGTAAGCTGCTCCGGAACATACTCTCGAAAGTCCGCACCTACCTGCTCTTGAAATCGCTCTCGGGGCTGGTCACGGGTCTGCTGAGCTACGCGCTGATGAGCTATGTCGGACTGGAGTTCGCTGGCGGATGGGCGGTGTTCATAGGAGTGATGAACTTCATACCTACGCTCGGAGTGATAATCTCCTCGGCGGGGCCGATAATCTACTCGCTCCTGCAATTCGGCGGCGCGCCCGCCCCGTTCCTGACGGTGCTGATTGGCCTTTCCGCAATCCAGTTCATACTCGGCCAGTTAATCGAGCCGCGCCTGATGGGAAAGAACGTCAACATCAGTCCGTTGGCGCAGATAGTCTCCATAGTCCTGTGGGGCTGGATCTGGGGGCCGGTCGGAATGTTCCTCTGCATACCCATCATGATAATCCTCTCCATCGTGCTCTACAACATTCCAAGCACCAAGCGGATAGCGATACTGATTTCCGAGGACGGAGAAACGATATGAGGACGCTCCTCTTCCTCCTTGCGCTGGCCGCCTGCGGCTCCGGGCCGATAAACCCCCTCATGGTTCCGGCCGAAATAAGAGAGGCCGCAAAATGACTGGCCAGGAGGCCCCGCGCAAGCTCACCCCCATGATGGAGCAATATCTGGAGGTGAAGAGGGGGTACGAGGACTATATCCTCCTCTATCGCATAGGCGATTTCTACGAGTGCTTTTTCAAGGACGCGGAGGAGGTGAGCAGGGCGCTCTCGCTCACGCTCACTTCGCGCGGCGACAACGTGCCCTTGTGCGGGATTCCGCACCACGCCTTCGGCGCGTACGTGCCACGCCTGATACGTCAGGGATTCAAGGTGGCCGTGTGCGACCAGATGGAGACGCCCGAGGAAGCCAAGGCACGCGGCGGCGCGAAAGCCATGATACGGCGCGAGATAACGCGCATAATCACGGCGGGCACGCTGACCGAGGACGAGCTCTTGGGCTCTCCTAATTCCAACTGGCTCATGGCGATGGTGCCGGGCGCGGGCTATCGGTCGCGAAGCTCGGGCATTGGAATCGCGCTCGCGGACATTTCGACCGGAGAATTCGAGGTGAAGCTCGCCGCGGATATTGAAGAGGCGGCTTCGATCGCCGAGATACGGCGCCCGGCGGAGATAATCGCGCCCGAGGGAGCACTGCCCGCCGAGTTCATGCGTGCGTTCAAGCCGGAGCTGGTGATGCGCCCGGCCTCGTTCTTCGACGAGGAAATCGCGGCCAAGAGGATAGAGGAGGCATACGGCACGCTCCCGGGATTTTCGACCGCCGAGCGCCAGGCAATAGGCGCGGTACTGGGCTACATAGACCTGACGCATATAGGCGAGAAGCCGAGGCTCGCCGCGCCGAGTTTGTCCGCTCATGCCGGGCGTCTGCTGATAGATTCGTTTTGCATGAGGAGCCTCGACGTGTTCGAGAACCAAGCGGAGCACGGTGGGATAAGCCTGTTCTCCATTCTCGACAAGACCAGGAGCGCGGCGGGCAAGAGGCTGCTTTCGCGTGAGCTGGCCTCGCCCTTGACCGACGTCGCGGAGATTTCCAAGCGGCAGGACATGGTGGAGTTTTTCGCGCTCAACTCCGAAACGCGCGTGCGCGTGCAAGGGCTGCTCTCAAAAATCGCGGACGTGGAGCGGGTGGTGGCTCGCGCGAGGATAAAGAAGGCCTCTCCGCGAGATCTGCGCGCGCTAGGTATTACTCTTTCGCATTTGCCCGAGCTCTCCGGCCTGCTCTCGGCGCAAGGGTTTATCATAACTCCCGAGCCGGCACTCGCGGACAAGCTGTTGGCGGCCATAGCGCCCGAGGCACCCGCGAACACGAACGCAGAGGATTTCATAAAGGACGGATACTCGGCCGTTCTCGACGATTTCCGCGACACTTCACGTGGCGCGAAAAAACTCATCGCCGACTTGCAGCAGAAATATATCGCGAGGACGGACGTGCTCTCGCTAAAAATAAAATACAACGCGCTGTTCGGGTATTTCGTGGAGGTACCCTCAGGCCGCGCGGACAAACTGATAGAGGACAAGTCGTTCAGGCACAAGCAGACCCTCTCGGGCGCCGTGCGCTTCGCGACAGCCGAGCTCTCGGAGCTGGAGGCGCAGATCCTATCTGCGGGCGCAAAGATACGCGAGATGGAGTTGCGGATTTTCGCCGAGCTGCAGGCCGAGGTCGCTGACAAGGCCGAGGCGCTCTTCGCGTCGGCGCGCGAGCTGGCGGCCGTCGACTTCTATTCGTCGCTCGCCGAGGTCGCGGCCGCGAAGCGCTGGGTGCGGCCGACAGTCGATGAGAGTCTGGCGTTCGAGGTTGCCCTCGGCCGCCATCCGGTCGTCGAGGAATCCATGCGCGGCCTGCAGGCAGGTTCGTTCGTGCCGAACGACGCGCTATTCGAGAACCGCGCCGGCGGCGCTAAAATCTGGCTTTTGACCGGGCCGAACATGGCGGGTAAATCCACATTCCTGAGGCAGAACGCGCTCCTCGTGCTGCTCGCGCAGATCGGCTCGTTCGTGCCCGCCGCGAGCGCGCACATCGGCGTTGTCGATAAATTGTTCTCGCGCGTGGGGGCGTCGGACAACCTCGCGCGCGGGCGCTCCACGTTCATGGTCGAGATGAGCGAGGCCGCCGCGATTTTGCGCGAAGCCACGGGCCGCAGCTTCGTGATATTGGACGAGCTGGGGCGCGGCACCTCGACCTTCGACGGTGTGGCGATCGCGTGGGCGGCGCTCGAAGACCTCGCGACGCGCATAGGCTGCCGCGGGCTCTTCGCCACGCATTACCACGAGATTGCGGCGGCGTGCGCGCGCCTGCCGAACGTCACGCCCTACTCCATGGCTGTGAAGGAGTACAAGGGCGAGGTGGCCTTCATGCACAAGGTCGAGCCGGGCTCCGCCAGCCACAGCTACGGCATACACGTGGCGCGGCTTGCCGGAATGCGGGATAGTGTGGTGGAGCGCGCTAAGGAGATTTTGGCTGGGCTCGAGGAGAGCAGGGCGCGCATAGGCGTCGCTTCAGGCGAGGAAGAGAAGGATTTGTTCTCGTACAAGAAGCCCGACGCCAAAACCGCGCCGAAAGAATCGGCTCTAGAGGCGAAACTCGCCGCGATAAATCCCGACGCGCTGTCGCCCAAGGAAGCGCTCGAAGCGCTGTATGAGTTGAAGAAGATTACTTAGTTCCGCGCACCGGAATGACACTACACATTAAGCGCGGTTCTATAGGTATCCGTCGCCGCGTCGAGCTCGCTGCGATCGGCCTCGTCGAGCTTTCTCAAGCGTATAATGACTCGCATTATCTTGGGGTCGTAGCCGGCTTCCTTAGCTTCCTTGTAAATCTCGCGCACGTCCGCGCGGATGTTTCCCATCTCTTCCTCGAGCCGCTCTATCTTTTCGACATAGCTCTTCAGCTCGCCCGAGTTAATCCCTTCCACTTTGGCCATTTTCGCCCCCTTTTACTTAGTATTTTTGTTGCAAGCGCATAAAACTTACTGTATTATATAGCGGATTCTAACAACTACAAGGAAAAAATAAAATGGAGAAATCCGGCTTTCGCTTCACAAAAATAATCACCACCCTCGGCCCCGCGACCGATTCTTACGAGCGGATAAAAGGCATATTCGAGGCCGGCGCCAGCATAGCGCGCCTCAACTTCTCGCACGACACGCAGGAGATTCAAAAGGCCAAGTTCGACATAGTCAAAAGGGTCGAGAAGGAGCTAGGCCGCAAGATCCCCATATTCGCCGATCTCCAAGGCCCCAAACTCCGCCTCGGCGTGTTCAAGGTCGAGCCCACCATGCTCAAAGACGGGCAGGAATTCACGGTCGATTCCAACCCCGAGCCGGGCGACGAAACCCGCGTCCAGCTTCCGAACATAGCGATATTGGGCGCGCTCGACGTGGGTCACAACATACTCGTCGATGACGGCAAGATAAACCTCAAGGTCATAGAGAAGGGCAAGGACTATTGCAAGACGAAAGTCATAGTGGGCGGCGCCATAAAGAACCGCAAGGGCTTCAACCTGCCGAACACCATAGTGCCCCTGCCGATACTGACCGAGAAGGATTTGTCCGACCTTGAGTTCGCGATAAAGATAGGCGTGGACGCGGTCGCGGTCAGCTTCGCGCAGACGCCCGAAGACCTCAAGAAGGCGAAGGACGCGATAGCCGGACGCGCGCCCATGATAACGAAAGTGGAGAAGCCCACGGCCGCGCTTGACCATGTCGAAGAAATAATCGCCATCTCCGATATAGTGATGATAGCGCGCGGCGACATGGCGGTGGAGGTCGGTTCCGAGCACGTGCCGATGATCCAGAAGAACATGATACGTATCGCGCGCGAGAAGAGGAAGCCCATCATAGTCGCCACGCAGATGTTGGAAAGCATGATAGAGGGTACCTTCCCGACCCGCGCGGAAGTCACGGACGTATCCAACGCCGTTTACGAATGCACCGACGCCACCATGCTCTCGGCCGAGAGCGCGAGCGGGAAATACCCGGTCGAGGCCGTCGCGATGATGGACAAGATAATCCGCGCGAGCGAAACCGATCCCAACTACCACAAGTACATACGCGAGTTCACCTACGCGCTCGACAACTCCAAGCACCGCGGCGACGCCGTAGCCAAGGCCGTGGCCGACATAGCGAGCAAGGTGGACGCTAAGGCCGTCGTGTGCTACACCACGTCGGGCTCGACCGCGATAAACATCTCGAAGCACCGCCCGAACTCGCCGATAGTCGCGATGACCGACAGCGACAAGGTGGCCGGACGCGTGGGCTTCTGCTGGGGCGTGATACCCATAATCGACGGCAAGCCTTCCGAGCACCTTGACGACACGGCGCGGAAAACCGTGCTAGGTCTCGGCCTCGCCAAGGAAGGCGACCTGATAGTGATTACCTTCGGCAAGGGCACGGGCAGCGCGAAGGCGATGTTCAACGATCCCGCTGCGACGATAATCTCGGTGATAAAAATCTAAAAAGGAGGGCTTCGGCCCTTCTTTTTTTGCCTTAACCAAGGAGAGCTTATGACCAACAAAAACATCATAGCCATAGACGGACCCAGCGGCGTAGGCAAGGGGACGCTCGCGGGTAACATCGCGGACGCCTACGGGTTCGCGAAGCTGGATACCGGCAGCCTCTACCGCGCCATCACCCTTCACCTCATCAAGTCTGGCGCCGACATGAAGGGCATGACGGAAGACCGTGCCGCGGCGGAAACGAAAAAAATCTCCGACGACCACTCGATTCTGGAATACGCCAAGAGCCCCGAGATACGCTCGCCGCTTGTCGATAAGTTCGTCTCGCCCGTGGCCTCGTTCGGCAAAGTGCGCGAGGTCATAAGACAGTATCAGAGGGACTTTGGCTACTCCCCGCCGCCCCTGCCCGACGGCATGAGGGCGAAAGGCGCGGTGGTCGAGGGCCGCGACATAGGCACGGTCATATTTCCCGACGCGCCCCTGAAGATTTACCTCACCGCCTCGGCCGAGCAGAAGGCCAAGCGCCGCCTCAAGCAATACGCCGAGGCGGGCACGGCAGCCAACTACGACGAAATTTTGGCCGACCAGATAAAGCGCGACGAGAGCGACAGGAACCGCGAGCACGGCGCCCTGAAAATCGCCGACGACGCGATCGTGATCGACAACTCCGACCTCGATAAGGCTCAGACCTTCGACGCCGCGCGGAAATTGATTAAGGAAAAACTCGGGCTATAGCCACGCACCGACATAAAACATGTTCCTTATTTGCCGAAGGCGCGGAGGGGTTATTTTTCATAGCGGCTTTTTTTGGGGAACCAGGCGGAGAGCCAGTATTCCATAAGGCGATAGTGGATAGCGTTGGCTCGGTCATGGTCGTTTATGCAAAATTGCCAGCACTTTGGAAGTTTCCTGTATTTGCTTATATCCATGACGTCGAACATACAGCAGATCTTGTCGTCCCTATCCGGAATCTCCACTAGCTTGATTTTCCCCAAAGCGGCGGCGGCCTGCATGATTATATGTCTTCCAATATCGGATTCTTGGCGGAACTTATTGGATAGAGAATCTCTTATGAACGATGTCAGAATGGAATTTTCTATAAGATTTTTTAGAATAGTCTTGTTGTAGGCGTCCATGCCGTGGCTCGGCGTTACAGAGAGCTCGGTTCCGAATAAAGAGTTCGCAAGCCATACATTATAACATAACGAATTTAAGTGAGGAAAATCGAACGAGAATAGATGGTCTATGCCTTTTTTGCCATGCGCCCTGCCATAATAAATCGGCATACCGGGTTTTACGAAATAGTTTTTGCAGACGTCGAGCTCGGCGTTCATAAACATGTCGTCGTTCATATAGAGAAAATCTTCGCTTAAACCCGGTATGTTGTGCAAGTGCATTTCTATGACGTTCGAGTTGAATGTCGGCAGATATTTTTTCGGGATTATGTCCTTGTGGTCTATGACGCGGAGAAAGTCCGTATCGTCGACAAGCCAATCCGGTCTTTCGTCGTCGGTGATGACGAATACCCTTTTCACTTCGGGTAGATATTTTTCAGCTGAGCGGAGAGAATACTTCAACTCGTCGTGGCTGCTGAATCTCACGGATACATTCGCGCAGGAGTCCCCAAGTCCGAGGCGTTTCTTCCAGCATGATATTTTGGCTTGGCGTTCCTTCGAATACGAACACCAAAGATAGACTAAATCCATAGTTTTTTTCTTATCGTCATCACAGGGAGTCCGAATACCCTGTATTGGGTACCGCGACGCAGGGATTTCTTCCTCATGAACGGAATAATCCCTAACAGCTTGTAGGTGTATATCGCCGACGATGCGAGATCGTGCTTGATGTATCTCGCATACATCAAATCGAAAAACGGGGTCATCTTGGCGTATTTCCACCATAAGTAGTGGTGGTATTTCGTGTAGCTTTCTGAAATCCACGGCTTGTTCCAGCCTTGGCAGTGGATTACTGCCGGATCTTTCAGCGATTCGTCAAGTTCTTGCCAAGTTATGATCCCGTGCTCCACCATCTCCGTTCCGTCGCCGCGAGGAGTCCCGCGCTGGCCTTCGTAAAGGCAACTCGTATTATACCTAAGCGGTAGTTTCAACCAGCGTCCGTCGCATGTGATGTTCAATATGTCTTGGTCGGGATATTTCCAATCCTCGTCCATTAGGGCGATCCACTTGTCGACCATTCTTTCTTTTCTCATCAACTCGAGGTTCATGACGAGGAACGACGATATAAAATAGCTCCCCTTCAACCCGATGCGCTTTTGTCCGCCAAGCCTAGGCATGTTCTGGTTGTCTATGACGGCCGCGAGAAGATTGTCGCCGAGATCCAAATCCCATGCCTCCTGAAGAGAGTCCATTACTATAGTGTCGGCGTCGATATATATGATTTTCTTGAGCCTTTGGAACGTGTCGGGAAATGTCAGCCTGTCCATGATATTTATCGGCCACCTGTTGTCCGGAATTTTCACGTCTTTCGCAAAATCCACCCGCTCCGCCCATGTCAGTTTGGACTTGGGATCGATTTTCATTATCTCGCCGTATTCCTTTTGAAGCGGAAGGGTTATGTTCGGCGGAGCCACTATCCGTATGTGGTAATGCGCGCCTTTCCTGTTTGCAAGCAGCGACGCTATAGAAACGCCGAGCTCGTAATACATGTTCTCGTCTATGCAATACGCTATATCTATCATGACAACTCCTGTTTCAATGTCAGGAAGTGTTAAAGTCGTATGCAATGAAACGATTCCACGATATTCTATATATTTTCGTAGCTTCCTGACGTGTATCAGGACCCATCGCATTTTTTTCAAGGGCTTTAACAATTCCCCACCTGCCACTCGGCAAGTGTGGGCATTATAGTAGATAGCTATAAGGTTGGCAAGTCTTTTATTCTAGGGAGGCTTTAGAGCAGATCCAATTTATACCGCGCCTCGTCGGAGAGCATGGAGATGTCCCAGGCGGGCGACCAGACCAACTTGACCCTGGCTTTGCCTACGCCCTTTACATCGGCGAGCGCTTGCGCCACGTTGCTGACCATCTCCTCGGCCACGGGGCAGGTGGGGCTCGTGAGAGTCATATCGACTTCGACGTCCCCGTTTTTCTTAGGCGTTATTTTATACACGAGCCCGAGGTTATAAACGTCTATATGCACGTCAGGATCGAACACAGTCTTGCAGGCCGCGACCAGCTGCTCGAGCGCGACTTTCTTCCCCTTGGGATTTGTCTTGCCCCGAGAGAGCGTGATGTCAGGCGGCTCGGAAAAATCTCCGCCGAACGCGATGAAGCCGGGCGGAAAGGGAATCATGCGAGCACCTTTATTGATTCGACGAGCGCGGCGTGGAGGCGGTCGATGTCGGCGCTGTCGTTATATACCCCGAAGCTCGCGCGTATTGAGCCCGCGTAGCCGAGTTTCTTGTGCAAGGGCTCGGCGCAGTGGTGGCCGACGCGCACGCATACTCCTTTGGCGCCGAGCAGCGAGCCGATGTCGTAGTTGGAGATTCCTTCCACCACGAACGCGACTATGCCGACTGAGTCCGGACTCGAGATTATGCGGAGGTTTTTTATAGCGCCGAGTTTCTCGTATGCAAGGCACGTGAGGTCGCGGGCGTGGGCCTCTATATTCTTCATACCGAGCTCGGACATGAAGTCGAGCGCCGCCTTGAATCCTTGCGTTTCGATGATGGGTTGCGTGCCCGCCTCGAACTTCTCGGGCGGCTTGCGCGGCGCGAAGGAACGGTAGTCCGCGCTCTCCACCATGTCCCCGCCGAGGCGATAAGGCTTTAGTTCGACAAGCGCGTCATAGCGGCCTATCAATACTCCGAGACCAGTGGGGCCGTAGAGCTTGTGCGACGAGAGCGCCATGAAGTCCGCGCCCAAGTCCTTGAAGTCTATGGCGAAGTGCGCGGCCATCTGCGCGGCGTCCACGAGGATTTTCGCCCCGGCCTTATGCGCGATTTCCGTCATTTCCTCTATCGGCGCGCGCGCGCCCAGCACGTTGCTCTGGCCGGTGATGGCGAGCAGCTTCGCGCCCCCAATATTGGATTCCAGCCATTTCAGGTCGAAATCGGGCATTATTTCCAGCTTGCATTTCTGCCACGGAAGAAGGTTGCTGTGGTGCTCGGCGTCGCCGACAATCACTTTATCGTCCGTTCCGAACGAGTTGGCCACGAGATTTATCGCGTCGGTCGTGCCGCTCGTCCATACGACCTCGCTGGCGTCGACGCCGAAGAACCGCGCGACGCGCTCCCTAGCCTCTGTATATAGTAAATCGGCCCTTTGCGCGAGCGGGTAGAGTCCGCGGTGCACGTTGGCGTAATCGTCCCGAACGAAGTCCACCATCGCGTCGAGCACCGGCTTTGGCTTCTGGGCACTGGCCGCGCTGTCGAGGTAGGCTGTGCCGCCGCCCAAGAGCGGGAATAGCTCTTTTACTCCCTGCATGAACAATCCTATTGCTTTTTATCCGGCTTTAATGATACAATTCGAGGCCGAGTTTGACAAGGAGAAAAGATATGGCCGTTATCATGGTGAACGACGAGAACTTCGAGGCGTTGGTTCTTAACTCCGAAAAGCCCGCGTTCGTGGATTTCTGGGCTACGTGGTGCGGGCCGTGCAGGCAGTTCCTGCCCGTGATAGAGGAGCTCTCCGGCGAAATGCCCGAAGTATCCTTCTTCAAGTTCGAGATAAAGGACGACAGCCGCATCCCGCACCAATACGGGATTTCGAGCATTCCCACCTCCATGCTCTTTAGGGGCGGCGAGCTCGCCATGCGGCACTCGGGCGCCATGAGCAAGGCCGCGCTTTCAGCGCTCATCAAACAGAATCTATAACCGCGAGGCTTACATGAAGAAAGAAGAAAGAGTGGAGCTGCCTAAGGGCTACAAGCCCGGCGCGAGCGAAAAATACATGAACCCTATGCAGCTGGAATATTTCCGGCTGAAGCTTCTGGCTTGGAAGGCCGAGCTTCTAAAGGAATCCGCCGATACGCTCGCGGAGATAAAACAGGGCACCGCCGACACCTACGGCTCGGCCGGCGACGACGTCGATCGCGCGAACGACGAGGCCGCAAAGCAGCTCGAACTGCGCGTGCGTGACCGCGAGCGCAAGGTCATAGGCAAGATAGACGAGGCGCTTGGCCGCATAGACGACGGCACCTACGGCTACTGCGAAATCACGGGCGAGCCCATCGGCCTCAAGCGTTTAGAGGCGAAGCCCACGGCTACGATGTCGGTCGAGGCGCAGGAAGAGCACGAGGCGATGGAAAAACAGTTCCGGTAAAACTTCGTATTTCGCGCAATTATCTTCGCCTCGTCGGAATTTTTCCGACCACGTACGCCCTATAGTGCGCTGGATCGAAAAATCCCTATGATTCACTGTATACTGCGGTTAAACCGCGGTATGACAATAAGAAGCTAAACCTTTATCGGTTGGAGTCGGGGCGGGTGTTGTCGTGCCGTGGCCCGTCGTCGCGTGTGGGGTTGGTTCCGGGCATGGGGAACTTGGCGCCGAAGCCTCCGACGACTCCTATGGAGAGTCCGCCGTCGGCGGACAAGGTGCTTTGCCAGTAGCTAAAGCCCCCGACCATTTCGGTCGCTAGGCTGCCTGTGCCGTAGAACTCATAGGCCAAGGTGCCCTTTTCGGTCGCGGGGCCGATGGCGAAGTTAAGTTTTATGGTGTCGTCGCCGAGCCTGAAGGATTTCTCCATGAAGCCATCGCCCTTGGTTATGGATACGCTAGCGTTGCCGTTCTTGTTGCCCGCGCCAGGATCCTCCGTGAACGTCATGTTATACCAGCGGTCGAACTCTATAAAGAGTGTGGGGGTGGCACCTAGGGTGAAGGTGGCTTTGCCGCCGACCGGCGTGTCGTAGTAGCTATCCATTTCAATGAACTGGCCGTTGTCATGGCCGGCTTCGTATGTAATGAGCGCCACGGCGTTGCCCGTGAACGTGGTGCTTGCGGGGCGTCCGGCGTCGGCGATCGTAGTGCCGAGCCAGTTCGTGCTCTTCCCGCCGAATATGGGCTGGAAGTCGTAAGAATCGAGCCGGGTACCCACGCCTCTTTCGTGCGTGTAGTATTGGGCACGCCAGTAGCCGAAGTCGGAGAACTCAAGCCCCAAAACTCCTCCGCCGAGCGCCACTTGAAACTCGTCTGTGCGGCGTTCGATCTTTTCGAGGGTCAAGGCGGAGTCCCTCTTGTCAAAAGGCGCGTTCCGACCCTCGTAGTAAAACGCGGTGTAGATGTCCGAGTAGTCGGCTATTACGGCCCGGCCGCCGGGTGCGCGGTTGAAAAGATCCTCGTTTATGTAGCGCGAGCGCGTGAATTTGGTCTTGTCCTCATATATGTCGGTCGTGGTTAGTATCATATAGGTTTGGGGGTTTTTCTTGGAAGCGGTGGTCGAGAAGTCGAAGCTCACATTGGTGCCGAACTCGCCCGAGCCAGCAGTTATGAACATGCCGTCCTCTGACCTATCGTCCAGCCTGGGGTCGAGCTCGGTTTCTCCGTTCTTCATAATCGAGAGCATGGCGGTCGGATTCGCATCAGCAACGCCCGTGCGCTTCGTGCCGAGGGGATTGCCGATATCGTCGGGACCTGTCGCGCACGCGGCAAGCACTAGAACAGCCAGCAAGGAAACCTTCTTCATTGTTTTCTCCCAAATTTCGCTTATATTATACCATTTTTAGGGCCTTATTGCAACGGAAAAACTTCATGATATAATAAGATTATGGAGCACAGGGTCAAGACATTTTTCGGGAGAAGGAAGGGGAGGGCGCTCTCCAACGTGAAGGAGGAGCTGCTCTCGAACCGCATGAAGGAGTTCGAGCTCGCGCTGCCCCTTGGCGCTTCCTGGTTTCCTAAAGCCCACGGCGATCCCTGCTCATGTGCGGCACCTATGAGGCCGCTAGACGCTCGGAAGTTAGGAAAGCGCCAAGGGGCTGGCGGCGCGAAGCTGACGCTTGAAATCGGATACGGCAGCGGCGAGCACTTGGTCGAGTATGCGAAAAAGCGTCCCGACGAGTTTTTCATAGGCACCGAGGCCTTCGAGAACGGCAATGCGGCCATGGTGCGCGCTCTCGTAGAGTCCGGCCTTGAGAACGTGAAGATTTATCCGCACGACGCAAACCTTCTTTTTCCTCTTTTGCCGGATAGCGCGTTCGACCGGATTTTCATACTTTATCCGGATCCGTGGCCGAAATCCCGGCACGAGGAGCGGCGCATGATTTCGCCCGAGCGCCTGAAAACCTTCGCGCGTCTGCTTAAAAAGGGCGGGCGGCTGCTGGTCGTATCCGACCATCCGGTTTATATCGCACACACTCTCCGCGTTCTTGGCGAGAACGGGCTGTTCGAGTGGACGGCGCTCTCGTCGCACGACTTCGCGCGGCCGCCCGAGGACTGGGAAACCACGCGCTACGAGCAGAAGGCTTTGCGCGAAGGCCGCCTGCCGATTTACCTTGAATTCGTGAAGAAATAAAGTATTATTGCGGGTGGATGTTTTCTTGAGGGAGAATTGGTATGTTCCTTGCCGCGCTTTCATTCGTAATCCTGCTGCCACTGGTGGTCATGGCGCACGAGTTCGGACATTTCCTCTTCGCCCGGTGGCAGGGCATAAAAGTTCTCAGTTTCTCCATAGGCTTCGGCAAGCCCGTCTTCAAATGGAAGGACAAGCACGGAACAGAGTGGCGGATAGGCTGGCTGCCGCTCGGCGGATACGTCGGGCTCTACGGCCAAAGCGATCTGCCTTCCGATCCCGACGAGGCGGACAGGCTCTTGAAATCTCTCCCGAAATCCAAGCGCGAAGGGCATTTTGAGTTCAAGTCCCGGCTCGCCAGGGCGTTGGCGATATTCGGCGGCCCCCTGTTCTCATACATATTCGGATTCGTGGTCTTCTTTTTCCTGTTCCTTTTCGCCGGCATTCCGAGCTACAATACAATCGTGAAAAGTGTGGAGGCCGACATGCCGGCCAAGGCCGCCGGCATAAGGGAGGGCGACAGGATTATCTCAATCGCGGGCAAGCCCATCGATAAACGCACGGACATGCCTTCTATAATCTCCGGCTGCAAGTGCGCGGAGTTCTCGCTCGTGGTTTCGCGCGGCAGCGAAGAGAAGGAAATCAAGGTCGCGCCCAAGAGCGGCAAGTTGGGAATAGCCTACTCCTCCGCGCCCGAGGGCAGGGAGAGCGCGGGAATCCGAGGCGCGGCACGCGAGGCGGCGCTCGATGTGTGGTTCATCAGCTCCAGAACAGCCATGGCCATCTTCGAGATAATTACAGGCACGCGCGACCACAAGGAACTGGGCGGCTTGGTCACGATAGCCAAGGTCGGCGGCGACGCGCTCGAGGCGGGCACCTTCCAGTTCATCTACATAATCGGGCTTATCAGCATTACGCTCGGGCTCTTCAACCTCTTTCCCATACCCTTTCTCGACGGCGGGCTTTTGCTCGTCATGGCGGTGGAGGCCGTGCGGCGCCGCGATTTTTCCATGAGGACCAAGACCCGCATAATAACGGTCGGGTTCTGGCTTGTGATGGGCCTGATGGTGCTCGCCAACTTTAACGATGTCTCAAGGCTGTTGATGTGAAGCGCATACCTGTCTTAGCATTGCTGATTCTTTCCCTGCCCGCGCTCGCGGCCAAGGTCGAGAGGGTCGATGTCGTCGGCGCGAAGCGGATAGACGAGGGCATGATACGCTCGCTCGTTCCCATACGCGCAGGCGACGAGGCGGACGACAAGAAGCTCTCCGACGCGCTGAAGGTTTTGCACGCCTCGAAATACTTCGAGGACATCAAGCTCGAGATGAAGGGGCAAACGCTCGTCGTACGAGTGCGCGAGGCCCCGCTCATCGGCGAGGTGACCTACGAGGGTATGGAGGCGATAAAGGAAGACCAGTTGAAGGACAGGCTCTTCGTCAAGCCGCGGACGCTCTTCTCCCCCGCCGCGGTGCAGAAGGACATAGAAGCCCTCAAGATGGGCTATAAGACGCTCGGATACTTCCGCGCGCAGATAGACGCGAAAACGATCGACCGCGCCAACGGCACCAAGGACGTAATCTTCGAAATCAACGAGGGCGAGCGCGCGTTCATAAACGAAATCCGATTCCACGGCGTCGAGACGTTCTCGGAGTCGAAGCTCTATGACGCCCTCATGAGCAAGGAGTGGCGCTGGTGGGCCTTCATGGAGACCATGGACGTGTTCCACGAGGAGCGCACGCTTTATGACGCCGAGCTTTCGAGGCAGCTCTATGTCAACAACGGGTTCCTGGACGTCGAGGTCGTCTCGTTCACCGCCAAGATGGATGCGGCAGGAGAGGGCTTCTACATAGACTTCTATATACGTGAGGGGAAACGCTACAAGGTTTCCTCCGTTTCGATCGACAACACGATAAAAGACCTCGAGATCGACGGCCTCGAGGACGAGATACTCCTCAAACCCGGCAGGTGGTACAACGATCTTCTCGCCAAGCGCACGGCCTCGATAATTACGGCGAAGATAGGCGAGAAGGGCTTCGCGTTCGTGAACGTCGAGATAGACCGCCGCCCCGACCAGGCAGTCGGCGAGGTCGGCGTGGTGTTTAGGATAACCGAGGGCAGGAAAGCCGCCGTCAACAACATCAGCGTCCGCGCCAACACGCGCACCTACGACTCCATAATCCGCCGCAACCTCGACTTCGACGAGCAGGGCCCCATGTCGCCCTCGCTGTTCCAGTCCTCGGAGCAGAAGCTGATGGGCACGGGATATTTCGAGAAGGTCGCCATAGCGCCCCGACCTGTTCCGGGCGTCGGCGACAAGGTCGATGTCGATGTGGTGGTGGCCGAGAAATCGACCGGCCAGTTTACCTTCGGCGCGGGATGGTCTAGCATAAACAACGCCTTCGTCGAGGCCGGAGTGCAGGAGAGCAACTTCGGCGGGCGCGGGCAGGTGCTTGGATTCAGCGCCGCGTTCTCGCAATTCCAGAACAACTTCAGTGCCGCGTTCACCGAGCCCTATCTGTTCGGGCGCGATCTTATGGGCGGCCTCGACGCGTTCTACAGCCAGAACCGCCACCGCAGCACCTACGGCTACGACCGCGACGTGATAGGCGGCGGGCCCCGGCTGGGCTGGAGCTACAACGACAACCTCTCGCACAGGCTGCAATTCTCGGCTCGCAACGAGCGGCTTATCAACATGCGCGAAGGGCTCCACATAGCGGAGGGGGCCGACAACTACAACCTCTTCAGGCTGTCGCAGACCCTAACTTACCGCGACCAGGTCGTCGACTTCGTGAACGACACGCGACGTGGCTATTCCATCTCACTCACGAACATGTACGCGGGCTTCGGCGGCGACAAGTATTTCATAAGAAACGACCTCGGCCTAAGGCAGTTCTTCAGCTTCTTCGAGGGGAGCTGGCAGCTCGGCATCACAGGCGACTTCGGTAAGATAAACAGCCTTCAGGGCACGATCCTCAACTCTTCGGACAGGTATATTTTGGGCGGCGACAACCTGCGCGGATTCGAATACGGCGGCACTGGCGCGAGGTATGCCGCGCCTTGGCTGGCAATCTATTCGCTCGGCGGAAACTGGCGCGCGAACGGCACGGCGCAGATGAACTTCCCTATCGGAATCCCGCAGAAGTTCGGCGTGAAGGGCTATGTGTTCTACGATTGGGGAGTGCTGGGGCCGCCGGACATAGCGAACTTTCGCGCATGGCAGGAGGCCGGACGGTTCAACTACACCGACAAGGTGCGCATGTCGCACGGCGTGGGTTTGCTGTGGGCGAGCCCTATAGGAGAAATCAATCTTTCGTGGGCGTGGCAGGACAGGTATGAATCCTTCGACCAGCTACAGCGTTTCAGGTTTTCAATCGGAAACAATTTCTAGGATTGCTATGCGGCCTTGGCGATGCCGAGGAAATCCGCGGCGACGAGAGAGGCGCCGCCTATGAGGGCGCCGTCCACGTCCGCAATCGAGAATATCTCGGGTGCATTGGAGGGCTTCACGCTGCCGCCGTAGAGAACTGGAACCGCGCGCGTGCCGAACCTTTTTTCCGCGAGCGCTTTTATCGCGGAGTGCACCTCGACTATATCGGAGACGGTCGCGCTTTTGCCCGTGCCGATTGCCCATACGGGCTCGTAGGCTATGATTATATTGTCCGCAGTCGCGCCCTCCGGTATGCTTTCGGCGAACTGTTTCGTTATGACGTCTATCGCCTTGCCCGACTCTTTTTCCGCGAGCGTTTCGCCCATGCATATTATAGGAGTGATTTTCGCGGCAATCGCGGCGGCGGCTTTTTTCGCCACGAACGTGCTGGTCTCGCCGTAGTACGCGCGGCGTTCGCTGTGCCCGACTATGGCGTATTTCGCGCCGATGTCTGCGAGCATAGGAGCCGAGATCTCGCCCGTGTAAGCTCCGCTCTCATGGTCGTTCACGTCCTGCGCGCCAACGTCCACCAGATAGCCCTCGGCCATGTCGACGACCTGCGGCAGCAGTGTGAACGGCGGGCAGATTATCATCCGGAAGTTCGGCTTTTCGCCGCCCTCGAAGGCCTCGAGTATTTGGTTCACGAGAGCCCAGGCGTCCTGCTTGGTGCCGTTCATCTTCCAGTTGCCCGCTATGATTTTTTTGCTCGCGCCCATTTTTTACTCCTTGCTTTTTTTGTTGTTTTAGCATAGGGTTTCTGGTAAATCTATAGAAAAATTAGGCTCGGGAGAACGACATGGGCAACCTTATTTCAAACATGCGGGATTCGTCGAACAAGTGGTTCGCCAAGGCGCTGCTGTTCATACTCGGCCTGAGTTTTATATTCTGGGGAGTGTCGGGAAAGATGATGACCGGCTCGAACGTCGCGCTCACCGTCGCGGGCAGGCAGATCTCGGTTCAGGAAGTCGACAAGGAGCTAAAGCGTCAGGTCGAGCAGATGAGGGCGCTGATGGGTGGCGCGAACTTCGACGCGCGCCAAGCCGTAAGAATGGGCTTCCTCGATCAAGTGGTCGACAATATGGTGTGGCGCGAGCTTCTCGACGCCAAGGCGCGGGGCATGCACCTCGTGCCGTCCGACACCCAGCTCTACGAGATGATAAAAAAGTATCCGGAATTCCAAGACGGCAAGGGCAACTTCTCGCCCGAGAAATTCTCATACCTCCTGCAGACGAACAACATTCCGGAACGGGAATTCGTGGCGGTCGTGGCGAACGAGCTCGCCCGTGCCTCGCTCGCGGCCTCGCTGACCGAGGGCATGAATCCGTCACTGCTCGCCTCTATGCTGGCCTCGTATGCGGCGCAGGAGCGGACCCTCGACATAGCCGCGATAAGGTTCGACGCCGAGAGGATAAGCGCCCGCCCGTCCGACGACGACCTCAAGGTTCTCTTCGAGCAGAACGCCGATAAATTCAAGGAGCCCGAATACCGCAGAATCTCGCTCATCATAGTGAACGAGGCAGCGGTCAAGAAAGCGCGCCCGAGGACGGGCGGCGACAACGTCTATCGCGTCATGGTGGAAATCGCGGAGAACATAATAGACGAGAAGAACGGCGGAAGCTCGAACGAGTCGCTCGCGAAAAGTTTCGGCGTGGAGTTGAAGCCTCTGCCCCCGGTCGATACGAACGGCAACCTTAGGGGCGGTGGCAAGGCGCCTGCCATACTCACCCCGCGCCTAAGGGATATAGCGTTCTTTGCTCTGGACGAGGGCGGCATTTCCGACCTGCAGGAAATCGGCGATAGCATAGTTCTCGTGGCGCTGGACGAGATTATACTGGCCGCGCCCAAGCCGATAGAGTCCGTCCGCGGCGAGCTCGAAAGATTCTGGCTTGCACAGCAGAAGGAGGCGAGCGCGAACGAAAAAGCCCTCTCGCTCCTTAACCTCATATCGAACGGCGAGAATTTCGCGGACTCGGTGCTGCAGGTAGATAGGTCGATGCAGTTCCTTCCCGGCTTCAAGTGGACGGCGGGCAGTCAGGCGCTCCCCTCCGACGTCATGGAGCGGATTTCCAAGGCCGAGAAGGGCAAGCCCTTTTCCATGCGCTCGAAAGACGGCTACTACGTGATAGCACTTAGGGCTGTGAACTTCCCGAAGACGGAACCTTCGACCGAGCAGAAAGAGGAAACGGCCAAGATGTTCAAGGGGCTGGTGATGTCTGATTATATCATGTGGCTCGCCGACAGGCTCGGCGTGGATAAAAACGAGGCGGTGCTGCGCCGCTTCGGGGATTAAGAGGTGCCGATGGAGGGGATTCTTTCAAGAATAGGACGGCTCGGGATAGGGTTCGCAACAGCCCTGTGGAGCTTCGCGCGCTTCTTCGCGAACGCCCTGCACCACTGCCTGACGCCTCCGTTCTACGGCAAGGAGCTTCTGAAGCAGCTCGCGGAAATCGGGTTCTATTCTCTCCCCGTCGTGGCGCTCACCTCGCTGTTCGCGGGCATGGTGCTGGCCGTGCAGAGCTATAACGGGTTCGGGCAATTCTCGGCGCACGGCGCGGTCGCGACGGTCCTCGCCATATCGATAGTGCGCGAGCTGGGTCCCGTGTTCGCGGGTCTGATGGTGGCGGGGCGCATAGGCGCGACAATGGCCGCCTCGATCGGCACCATGCGCGTATCCGAGCAGATAGACGCGCTCGCGACGTTGCAGACCAATCCGTTCAAGTACATAGTCGCACCTCGCTTGAGCGCAGCCGTGCTCGCAATGCCGTTCTTGGTATTCATAGCGAACATCGTCGGCATATTCGGCGGCTTCATGGTATCGACTACCTCGCTGGGCTTCAACCCCTACTCGTTCATCAAGAGCGTCTATGACGCCATCTCCATGCACGACCTATGGGTGGGCGTGGTGAAGGCCGCGGCGTTCGGCGCAATCATTAGCTCGCTCGGGTGCTATTTCGGGTACAACACCAAGGGCGGCGCGGACGGCGTGGGGCGCGCGACCACCAGCGCGGTCGTGGTCTCGTCGATATTCATACTAATCGCCAACTACTTTATAACATCCATGTTCTTCGAGGGATTGTGATGGCCGCGATAATCGAAATGAAGAACGTGCGCAAGGCCTTCGGGAAAAAGGAGGTGCTTAAAGATTTCAACCTTTCGGTCGGAAAGGGCGAGTCGGTCGTAATCCTCGGCGCGTCGGGCGCGGGCAAGTCGGTGGCGCTCAAATTGATATTGGGCCTCGAGAAGCCCTCCGGCGGGGAAGTGACGGTAAAGGGCGGGCCCATAGGCATGCTGTTCCAGAACGGCGCCCTGTTCGACAGCCTTTCGGTATGGGAGAACATCTCGTTCGAGCTTATAGAAAACCAGAGCTGGGACGACGCGGCGGCGCGTTCGCTCGCCGTCCGCATGCTGGCCGAAGTGGGGCTACCGGCTTCTGTCGCGGACATGCCGCCGAGCGAGCTTTCCGGCGGCATGAAGAAGCGCGTGGGCTTAGCGCGCGCAATCGCTGCCGAGCCCGAAATCATACTCTTCGACGAGCCGACCACCGGACTCGACCCCATCATGAGCGAGGTCATAAACTCGCTTATCGCGAAGCTGGTCAAAAAGCTCGGCGCGACCGCGATAACCATCACGCACGACCTCAATTCGGCGAGGCAAATCGCCGACAGGATAGTCATGCTCGAGAACGGAAATATAGTGTGGCACGGCAAACCGTCCGAGCTGCGCGAGGCGAGGAACTCGTATGTGCGGAAGTTCGTGAAGGCGTCGGAGTAGGGGGCTCGGGGGGCGGAGCCTCCTCTTTTTCCTTGATTTTTGGCACCTTTTTGGCTACAATCGGAGCATGCACAAGAGCACCGTCATAGTGATAGGAAACGAGAAGGGCGGAAGCGGCAAGTCCACGCTCGCCATGCACCTCGCCGTCGCCTACATGTATTCCGGCTACAAGGTGGCCACCATAGACCTCGACGGCCGCCAGGGAACCCTGACCCACTACATCGAAAACCGTTCGCGCTACGCCAAAGACCACTCGATCTCGATTCCCATGCCCGAGCACCTCGTGGTCACGCCGTCGATATATTCCTCGCACAAGGAGGCGGGCGAGGACGAGCAGCAGCTTGACCTCGAAATCTCCGAGCTCAAGCACGAGTACGATATAATCATAGTCGATACGCCAGGAACCTACAACCACCTCTCCAACGCCGGCCACAAGAACGCCGACATACTTATAACCCCGGTCAACGACAGCCTCGTCGATATAGACGTGATGGCGACTCTGGATCCGGACACGGGCAGGATAACGACCGAGAGCCAATACGCTAGGAATGTGCGCGACATCGACTCGGTGCGCCGCGAGCTGGGAAAAAAGCCCATCAAGTGGTTCATACTTCGCAATAGAATCTCCTCGCTCGGCAGCCACAACAAGCGCGAGGTGGACGAGGCCCTGCGCGCGATGGAGGAAAAACTCGGCTTCGCATATATTGGCGGCATGGGCGAGCGCGTGGTCTATCGCGAGATGTTCCTCAAAGGCCTCACCGTCCTCGACATGCTCCGGATGGGCGGCGAGGGCATTTCCATATCGCACGTGGCGGCCAAGGGCGAGATAGGGGAAATCATAGACGCGCTCGGCATTCCGGCGCAAATCTAGGAGCGGCCATGACCTTATCGGAGATGAGGAAAATCTATCTCGAATACTTCCGCGAGCGCGGGCACGAGATACTGCCCTCGGCCTCACTTATCCCCGAGAACAACCCTTCGCTCCTCTTCACGATAGCGGGCATGGTGCCGTTCATGGACACGCTGACCGGCAAAGAGACTCGCCCTTACAAGCGCGCCGCCGACAGCCAGAAATGCCTGCGCGCGAACGACCTCGACAACATAGGCTTCACCGCCCGCCACCACAGCTTCTTCGAAATGCTCGGTAACTGGAGCTTCGGCGACTACTTCAAGGAGGAGAGTATCGGCTGGTCGTGGGATTTCCTGACCCGCGTATTGAAGCTCGATAAAAACAGGCTGTATTTCACCGTGCACCCCGGCGACAAGGAGAGCCGCTCGCTGTGGAGAAAGATCGCGGGTGTCGCGGACAGCCGGATAATCGACCTCAAGGACAACGTGTGGGCCGCGGGCGACGTCGGGCCCTACGGCGTATGCACGGAAATCTTCTACGACATAGGCGCGGACGTGGCGGGTGGGCTGCCGGGCACGCCGGACGAGGACGGCGACAGGTATCTCGAAATCTGGAACAACGTGTTCATGGATAGGGAAACGCTCGCGGACGGCACCTCGAGGGAACTATGCGCCAAGAACGTCGACACGGGCATGGGGCTTGAACGCATTACCTCGGTCATGCAGGGCGTCAAATCCAATTTCGATATAGACCTCTTCAGGAACATAATCGCGGACATAGAGGCGGTGTTGCATAAGGAGTCGACACCTGCGAATATACAATCTTTCCGTATTATAGCCGACCACGCACGCGCGGCCTCGTTTCTAATCGCGGACGGAGTGGTGCCCTCGAACGAAGGGCGCGGGTATGTACTCCGCCGCATAATGCGCCGCGCGATGAGGCATATCAATCTGCTCGGGGTGAAAAAGCCCGCGCTGTTTGAGATGGCGTCTTCGGTGAAAAGCAACATGGGCGAAGCGTATCCCGAGCTGAATGAACGTTTTGCGCTCATTCGCGAGACGATCGCGGGCGAGGAAGAGAGCTTCCTCGCGACGCTCGACGTGGGGCTGAAGCTGCTTTCAGACGAGGCGGCGAAAGTTTCCAGCAAAACCCTTCCCGGCGAGACCGCGTTCAAGCTCTACGACACCTACGGCTTCCCGCTCGACCTGACCGAGGACATTCTTAAGAAACGCTCCATGTCGGTCGATGTCGTGGGCTTCGAGGCCGCCATGAAAAAACAACGCGAGATGTCGCGCGCCAAATCCGGCTTCAAGGGCGAGGCCGGAATTTCTTCCGCGCTTGCCGACCTTATCAAGGGCGTGGAGGCCACGGAATTCTTAGGCTATGGCGCCCTCTCCTCAACCGCGAAAGTAGTCAAGGCCGAGGGAGGGTATGTCCTCCTCGACCGCACGCCCTTCTACGCCTGCGCTGGTGGGCAGGTAGCCGACCGCGGCACCATCGGCGGCGCTGAGGTCGAGGACGTGCAGAAAATCCAAGGCGTGTTCCTGCACAAGGTCGCCCTTAACGCCAAGGCCGGCGACAAGGTCGAATGCAAGGTGGACGCCGCCGCCCGCGCCGACACCGCGCGGAACCATTCGGCCGCGCATCTGCTTCATGCGGCTATGCGGAAAGTCTTGGGCGAGCACGTGGCGCAGCGTGGAAGCTGGGTCGGCCCCGACGGACTCCGCTTCGACTTCGCGAACCCTAGAGCGCTCACCGAGGACGAGATACGCGAAATCGAAATCATAGCGAACGGGTGGATAGCCTCCGCCGCCACCGTGCGAGTACGCGAAATGCCGCTCGCGGACGCTAAGAAGACCGGCGCGATCGCTCTCTTCGGAGAAAAATACGGCGACGTGGTGCGCGTGGTCGAGATGGGCTCCGTCAGCGCGGAGCTATGCGGTGGCACTCATTGCGAGAACGTTTCCGACATAGGGCTCTTCAAGATAATGAAGGAAGAATCCATATCCGCGGGTACGCGCAGGATTTCCGCAATCACGGGAACCAAGGCGCTCGCCTTCGCGAAAGAGCATGGCGCGAAGAACATAACCGAGCTCCAAGCCGCGCTCGCCAAGGAAGCCGAAGCCGTAGCCGCCTTGAAGACGAAGGAGCGCGAGGAGGGCAAGAAGCTTGAGGCGGAAAAATTCTCGCGCGACATGGCGCTTGTGAAGGCCGCCGCGAAAGAGGAGAAATCCTTCATATACGCGGTAGCCGACATAGACCCCCGGAACCTGAAAGACGCTGTGGCGGCTATCAAAAAACCCGGCGCGACTGTTTTCGTGCTCGCCGGAAGCGCCTATCGCCTCGAGGCCGAACCGACGGTTATCCAGAAATTGAAACCAATCCTTCTCGCCAACTTGGGCGGCACGGGCGGAGGCGGAGGCAACTTCCTGCAGGGCAAGGGTTCGGCTGTAAATGATGGAAATACTTCATTCTCGGCGATCGAGGCGATCAAAAAAGCTCTTTGATTTGTTTGAGTCGCGGGGCGTATTTGGTCAGTAAGGTCTCGCCTCCGGTAAGCACGAAATCCCGCTCGTCCACGGATAGGGTCTTGATTTCCTTGCCGTTGTATTCCTGTATCGAAATGGATTTCACTTCGCCGTTCGCAAGCTTCAGGAAATCGTCTATATCGACGGCAGCCACGCCATCGACCTCACCGTCCTTGAACTTGAAGCTGTCGAGCGAGCCCCCGTAGCGGCAGAAAAATATCTCCGCGATTACCCGGTCTATATAGTCGCTGCCGTCCGTCCGCTTGAAATCGGCGATCCAAGTGCCTTTCGTCAGGAGCGTCGGGCTAGAAATCCGCGCGCCGACTTCCTCGGACGCCTCGCGCGCCAACGCGTCGAGGGCGCTTTCGCCCGCCTTCCTGTGTCCGCTCGCCGTGGTGTAGAGCTTGCTCGGATTGTCCGCCTTGCTCTTTGAGCGGCGCTGGAAGACCACCCGCCCGTCTTTAAGCGTTATCCAGCAATGCACGGCCTTGTGCCACAGGCCGAAGGCGTGCGCCACGTCCCTGTCCGCCACGCCGACGTATTTTTCGTCCTCGGTGTAGATGTCTATGAGTTCCATGCGGCCATTATACTATTCCCGTTTGCGGATTCAATCCTTTTCTTGCCGGCGCGGGGGCGTCATTCCCGCCATTCGGCGAGCTTGACGGCGAAGATCAAATCTCCACGGAACGCGATCTCGTGTAGGTCGGAAACCATGCGGCATCCGTCGCGGCACGAGGTGAAGCGCCGGTACAACCTGTCGGTTCCGTCGAAGTGGTAGTATGCCCTCTGCGAGGCGCTGTCGAACCTGCACGCGGCGCGGGTTTCCAAACCGCCCTCCTCGGTGATGAACGGCACCACGTCCTTGATGGGCTCCCTGCCCCTGCCCTCCATGCACTTTGAGAATGCCGAGAACGGATAGCCCTCGGCTGCGCCCGCTTTAACTATGTCGTCTATGCAGGCCGAGGGCACTACGCGACCCTTGTAGTACATGCAACCTTCGCCGTTGCCGCGCTCGAACACCGCGCGGGTGAGCGTGCAGGCGGAGAGCGCGATGAGCGCAAGTGCGCTAATTTTTACCGCTGTATTTCGCATTGAGTTCCTCCACCCTCTCCGGAGTTATTTTTGAAAATAAAACATCGGGCGCTATTATCCTATGCCCCTTGTTTATTTCCTCAAGATTAAAATCCCATTCAAGGGGAGCGGTGAGCGCGTCGAGAATTTTCTGGCTCAAGACCGGCATGACGGGCGCGGCGAGCGTCGCGTAAACCCGCGCTAGGTTCATGGCGAATACCAAGAGAGAACCCGCGGCATCGGGGTCGGTTTTGTAGAGGCTCCACGGCGCGGCCTTATCCAGGAACTCGTTCCCGAGCGCCCAAATCGAGCGCAGCTCCGCCAGCGCCTTCTTGAATTCCAAATCATTCAAATATTTTTCATACGCCTTAATCTTCTCCGCGAGAGCCTCCGACAGGGGCGAGGGAGCGGGACAAGGGGCGTGCAGGATTTCCTCGCCCCACTTCGACTTGTAGAACTTCATCACCCGCAGCACGAAATTCCCGAGCACGTCGTTGATGTCCTTGTTGACGTCGTCAGCCAGCCGCGCGAAGGAAAAGTCCGCATCCGTGGCCTCGGGCAGGTTCTTCATCACGCTGTAGCGCAGATAGTCGGTCTCGGGGAATTCGCGCATGGCGTCGTCCATGAATATGCCTCGCCGCGCGGATTTGCTGAACTTACCCCCCTCAAAATTCAAATAGCTCATGCCCTTCAAACTATCGACCAAGTGATAGTCTTTCCCGCTCGCCATGAGCATTGCGGGGAAGAAAATCGAGTGGAAGGGTAGGTTGTCTTTTCCCATGAACTCGAAGTATTTCACGTCCTTCGCAAACCACCAGTCGTGCCAGTCCTGCTTGCGGGCGTCGCAGTATTCCTTTGTGGCGGAGATGTATCCGACGGGCGCGTCGAACCATACGTAGAAGACCTTGCCTGCGAGCTCGGGCCAGGTGTCCTCGGGCACCTTCACTCCCCATGAGAGGTCGCGCGTGATGGCGCGGTCGGAGAGCCCCTCGTCCAGCCACTTATACGCGATGCCGAGCTCGAGCGCCGACCAATCCTTCTTGTGGGAGTCAATCCATTCGTGCAGCCTAGGCGCCATCTTCGAGAGCAGGAAGTAGAGGTGCTTGGTCTTCCTCATCTCCAAATTCGTGGAGCCGGAAATGGCCGAGCGCGGGTTCAAAAGTATTTGCGGGTCGAGGAGCTTCGTGCACGCCTCGCACTGGTCGCCGCGTGCGCGTTCGTATTTGCAGTAGGGGCAGGTGCCCTCCACGTAGCGATCGGGCAGGAAGCGCTTGTCGGCTTTGGAATACATCTGTTCGGTCTCGCGCACTTCCATGTATCCGGCCTTATCGATTTCGCGTGCGAGCTGCTGCGTGAGCTCCGCGTTGGTCTTGCCGCTGGTGCGTCCTATGTGGTCGAAAGAAATGCCCCATGCCCCGTAAATCTCCTTGTGGATCTCGTGATACTTGGTCGTATATTCGAGCGGAGTCATTTTCTCCTTCGCCGCGCCCAGTTCGGACGGAGTGCCGTGCTCGTCCGTGGCATAGGGGAAGAGCACCTCGTCGCCTTTGAGGCGGCGATAGCGGGCAAAGACGTCCGAGGGCAGCAGGCACCCGGCCAAATGCCCCAAGTGTGGGATTCCGTTCACGTACAGAAGCGCGGAAGTGATGAGTGTTTTAGTCATTGCCCAATGATACAACCCTTTGCCCGAAACTGCAAGAGGGATAAGCGGGCATGGCGGCAGCCCTCGGCGGCGGGGCGGCGCAAAAAGAGCTTGAAAAAAATCCGGCGAACCACTATATATATACTTGTGTTGTTCTCAAGAAATAAAATGGCCGACCGCGGGGTGTACCCCATAATCCCCCTTCGCGGCATGTTGGTGTTTCCCGGCATGACTATGCCCATACAAATGCCCCGCAACCGCCGCTGGGCGTTCGTGGAGGACGCGATCCGGCAGAGCCCCAACGTGGTACTGCTCCTGCAGAAAGACCAGAATGAGGAGTTTCCCGGCGAGGACGGATTCTACGGCGTTGGCGTGCGCGCGAGGGTCATAAACCTGAGCGACTCCGACCCCGGCACGCTCCGCTTCGTGGCGGAGGTGGTGGACAAGGTGCGCGTGGATACCATAATTCCGCGCGGCTCTTTCCTCATGGCCTCAGCGGAGCACGCACTCGAAGACCTCGAGTGGCTGGGAAAGCCGGAAATGCCGGAAATCGTCGCGGAAGTCGCGAGCAACTTCTCGCGCTATCTCAAGCTGCACGACGGCGTGCTGGTCGAGGAGGGGCTGGAGCTCGCCAACCCTAGGGATCCCGTCGCCATGATCTCAGGCATAAGCCTCGCTCTCGTGCAGGCGCCGATAGAGAAAAAACAAAAGGTGCTCGAGGCCGATACCCTAAGCGCCAAGCTTTCGCTCCTGAACGAAATGCTGATTACGGAGATCAACGGCAAGCTGTCCGCGAACGGCGTAAGCCGCGGCGGCGCCAGCGAAAACTACAGCAAGCGCAGGCGCGAAGCCTACCTCAACGAGAAGCTCGCCGCCATAAAGAACGAGCTGGGCGAGATGGACGAGGAGAACGAGCTCGATGAACTCGGCAAGAGGATAGACGAGGCCGGGCTGCCCGACGACGCGCGCAAGAAGGCGGAAGCCGAGTTGAAGCGGCTCAAAAAAATGCACTACCAGTCGAGTGAGGCGGCCGTGCTGCGCGGCTACATAGAGGCCGTCCTGGATCTGCCGTGGAACAAGCGCTCGGAGCTTTCGTTCGATCTGGAGCGCGCGAAGCGCACGCTCGACGCCGAGCACTATGCGCTCGAAAAAGTAAAAGACAGAATCCTCGAATTCCTTGCGGTGCAAAAGCGCACCGGCGGCGCGAAAGGCACGATACTCTGCTTCATGGGCCCGCCCGGCGTGGGCAAGACCTCGCTCGGCCAGGCGATCGCCAAGGCGACCGGCAGGGTATTCCAGAAGGTATCCTTGGGTGGCGTCAGGGATGAGTCCGAAATCCGCGGCCACCGCCGCACATACGTGGGCAGCCAGTGGGGGCGCATACTCGCCGCCATGAAAAAGGCGGGCGTGGCGAATCCCCTCATAATGCTCGACGAGATAGACAAGATGGGTCAGGACACCTTCCATGGCGACCCGTCTGCCGCGCTCCTAGAGGTCCTGGATCCCGAGCAGAACAAGGCCTTCAACGATCATTACCTCGACCTCGACTACGACCTCTCGGGCGTGATGTTCATAGCGACCGCGAACACGTACGACATTCCACGCCCGCTCCTTGACCGTATGGAGGTTATCGAGCTCTCCGGCTATACCGAGGAGGAAAAGCACGAAATCGCCAAGCTCCACATAATTCCGAAGCTCCTCTTGAAAAACGGCCTCGGCTCGCACGAGATAGGCTTCTCGGCCGACGCGCTAAAGGAGATCGTGCGTCATTACACTCAGGAATCGGGCGTGCGCGCGTTGGAGCGGGCGATAGATAAAATTATGCGCAAGGTCGTGAAGAGGAGCGAGGAGAGCGGGCAGTCCAACCTCTTCGAGCTGAGAGCCGAGGGCGAGCCCAAGCTCAAGATCACCGCCAAAAACGTGGCGGATTACTTGGGCGCTAGGAAAATCATCAAGAACCGCCTCGAGAAAAAAGACCAGATAGGCTTGGTGAACGGCCTCGCCTGGACGGAAGTCGGCGGCGAGACGCTGCTCGTGGAATCCGTTGTCATGGAAGGCAAGGGTCTCGCGGTTAGCACCGGCAAGCTCGGCGACGTGATGAAAGAATCGATTGAGACCGCGAAATCCTACGTCCGCTCGCGCTCGCGCGACTTCGGCATAAACCCGAAAATCTGGGGCAAGACTGACATACATATCCACGTGCCCGAGGGCGCCACGCCCAAGGACGGCCCTTCGGCGGGCGTCGCAATGGCCGTCGCGATGGTCTCGACGCTGACCGGAATCCCCGTGAAGCACGATGTCGCGATGACCGGCGAAATCACGCTGCGCGGCCGGGTTCTCGGCATCGGCGGGCTAAAGGAAAAACTGCTGGCCGCCATGCGCGCGGGCGCGAAACGCGTGTTCATCCCGCAGGACAACGTGAAAGACCTCGAGGAAATCCCCGCCCTCGTCAAGGAAAAGCTCGAGATAATACCGGTCAAGACCGTGGACGAAGTGCTCGCGGCGGCGCTCGCCGGGGAATTCGTGCCCATAAAGAATCCCGACAACTTCTTCGAAGACCTGCTATCCATCGACATTCCGGAGATTAGACCGGGGCTGTAATAGTGCCCCGAGCCAGTGCATTTTTTCCCCTTGCGTGGGTTCGGTTGTCCGTGCTATAATCTAAGAAAACGAAGGAGATATGTATGAACGGGAGCAAGACGATTTTAATGCTGGCAGGTGTGGGCGCCCTCTCGGCGACCGCCACGCTTTTACAGGCCGACGCGCCCGCCACCATAGAGGTCGTGGGCGTATGCCAACGCACGCTTGCGGTCGGCAAGCAGAAGGTCGAGGTGGAGAGCGTCGATCTCGACAAGCTCTTTTCGGTAGGCCTGAAGACCGCGCAGAGGGCGCTCGAGAAGTCTGCCGAACTGTGGGAGAACTCGCCCAAGAAAGAGGTGTCGGCGAACGTGAACGTGTCCGTCAAGGATTCGGGCGAGCCGGATAAGGATATTTCCGTGCCGCTCAAGTTCTCGATACCCAAACTGACCGCTGCGGACATGGACTCTTTCGCGGAGTATGTGGCGCCCGACGCGTCGGAATACGACAGCCTCGTCAAGACCCGCACCAGTCTGGGCGTCAGCGACGCGGAGCTCGAGAAGCAATATAGAGCCTGTATGAGGGACGCGCTCGCCGACGCGAAAACCAAGGCGCAGGCCGAAGCCGCCAAGAGAGGCGCGAAGCTGGGCGACATGGTTTCCGCCAAGACAGCCGCGGACATAAACGCCGTGAGCGCGGACGGCAAAGAGGCCGACATGCGCCTCAAGGTGAACGCATCTTTTCGAACCCTTTGACCGGAGTATGATCGTGGTTTTATTCAGCTGCTTCGCCGCGGCGTTCCTGTTGGTGGTTAAAGTTTCGCAGACTAAGGGCTAAGCCGGAGCCTCGGCGGCTTCGAGGATGGGAATCACCTTTTGCATCACCGTCTCATCGACCTTTTCGACGCTCTCGAGCGGATAGGTTTTCACAAGCTCGCTAAGGCTCATCACGCGCACGGAGAGCTTTTTCCAGTCGCGCGCGGCCTCCATCTCGTTCACGACCGAGTTGCCCGCAAGGAGCGCGGCGGTCGTTATCGGCATAGGCGCGACGGAACCTATGAGGCGCTTCACGTCGTCGCGGGCGGCTAGCGCCCGGCCGACGGGCGAGAGCTTGCTCCCCTTGTCGTTCATCCACATCGTGCGGCCGCCGACCTTTTCCTCGCTCGCCATGAACGCGCCGGTCGAGGCATCGACCTGCATGACTAGGATTTCGTTCTTTCCTATGCCGAGATAGTCTATGCCAGTATCGCCCACGCGGATTTCGGTCAAGAGCTGGAAGCCCGCTCCTATCAGTATCCGCTCAAGGTGCTCGTTCAGTTCGGGCGGTATGGTGCCGTAGTTCATGGCCTGGCGGGCCTTAGGAACCGCGCCTATCGCGGGCGCTAGGGTTTTAGGGACGTCGGGCACGGGAGCAAGGCGCGTAGGCATCGGGGGAAGTTCGACCGGTTCTGCCTTCGGCGCAACTTTCGATTCGGCCTTGGGAGCGGGCGCGGGTTTCCGTTGGGACTGTCCGCCCGCGGCCTCCTCGCGCGCCTTCATTCTTTCCATGACCTCCTGAATCTTGGACTGGAGCGCGGCTCTCTCCTTGTCTTCGTCGGGTAAGGGAGTCGGTTGCGGAGGAGGCGGCGCCGCGGCGGCGGTGCGCGGTGCGGGTTGGGGTTGCTGCGGAGGAGGAGGTGCAGGTTGCGGCGGCGGGGGCGTCGAGATGACAGGGGCGGCCTCATGCGGCGGCGGAGCGGGAGGCTCCTTCATGGAAGGATAAAGCTCGACGGGCTTAGGTTCTTCCTTGACCTCTTTTGCGACGGTCTCGGGCGTGGGAGCAATATTCTCCTCCTTTTCCGGCCCGGGTTTTGGCTTCATTTTTGGCGCGAACGAGAGCGCGGCGCGCGCGAGCCCGAAGCCCGCTACCGCGCACCCGGCCATCACGAATAACATGGCTATATACTTGGGGCTTAGAATCTTTCCCGAAAGGAACAGGCTCGCGAACGTGGCCCAATGTCTGCCGCGCAGCATGTCGAAGCTCCACCCGCCGAGCACGAGCGTATGCATGATGAAGAACGTGAGCGCGACGGCGGCCGAGGCAATGCCAATCCTCGTTATTTTAGAGACGAATTCCGACACTAGCCTATCTTCCTCTCCTGCTCCTCTATGTTTTGGCGCAGCTCGAGTTCGGTCATGGCGGCCTGCCGGTTATAGATTATGCGGGCTCCGAAATAGACGCACAGAAGCACCATTACGCCTATGAAGAGCTTGGAGAGCTTCTGGTGCAGGTTGTCGATGACGACCTGCTTGTTCGCCCAGCCCGCGGCGAAGGCGTTCTTTGCGCCTATCGTCGGAAGGCCTTTGTAGTTCGCGTCCTCCACAGCGGCGGCCGACAGCCTCATCAGCTTACCGACATTCCTGTTGGCCATGAAGCTGAGCCAGAACGCCGCCCAAATAGTGAGCGGATTCCCGTACTGCGACAGGGCGAGCGCTTTGTAGCTGAGCGAGCGCACGAATGCCGCGCCCTCGAAAATCGAGAGGTGGCGCAGGCGGTAGGACTTCACGAGGGCGCTCCTCAGCTCCTTGGGCGCTGAGCGTTTGAGAAGCTTTTTGCCGTTGACCGCGAAAATCCTGACGAACGGAACGGCGGACAAGATTCCCGCCAGGCTCGCCAACTCCTTGTCGGGGAGTTCGTCGCTGTCGTCTATGGCGATTATGATGTTCGCGCCCTTCTTATGCGCGGCCTCCAGAGCCACAAGCACGTCGTGCTCGGATCTGCGCCTTAGCTCCAGCGCGTCGGCTATGGAGCCTATGATGTCGGTGCGCGGGCTCGCGTCGATGAAGACCGAGAGTTCGTTCAAGGCCATCTTCCTGTAGAGCGCCCTTAGGAAGTGGCTCTTGCCCACGCCCCTCGAGCCGTTGATTATGTAAAGCCCGCCCCTGACACGCGGTAGCTTTGTCATCTCGTCGAGTAATCTCTCGCTCCGTGCGCCTATGTGCTCGTACTCGCCCGAAAATGGCGGCCTGTCGTAGTGGTATCTTTCGCAGAAATTCATTGCTTTTTTCCTTCCAGTCCTTATAATAGGGACGTTTTCAACCAAAGGCAACTAAAATATGTCGGACAAAGAAGAACTACTGGAATTCAAGGGCACGGTCACCGAAAAGCTCCCGAACGCGATGTTCAGGGTGCTCCTCGAGAACGGGCACACCATCATAGCCCACACCGCGGGCAAGATGAGGAAGTTCAGGATTTGGATAATGGTCGGCGACCTCGTCAACATAGAGATGACGCCCTACGACCTCTCGAAAGGCCGCATCACCTTCCGCTACAAGGACAAGACGGGCCAGCAGAAAGAGGAGCTGTAATATGGCGCGGAATATAACGGGTGCCACCGCGTATCACCACTCCCAAATGGAGCATGCTCTGGAAATCGCGATGTGGCAAGACAAGCACAAGGGCAAATCGCAGGGCTACAAAGGAGTGAGGGAAACCCGGGCCATAAAGCCCAAAAGGGACACCATATTGGAATCCATGCCCAACCCTGCGCCCGGCTATAAGCCGCACCGAAGATTCCGCCTGAAACCCACTTTCCAGGCAGGAGATAGAGAATATGAGAATTGAAAAACTTTTCATAGCCCATCCGCGCGATCTGCCGAAGGACGCCGAGATAAACTCGCACCGTCTCGCGCTTCGGGGCGGGTACATACACCAGACCGCGGCGGGAATATGGACGTTCAGTCCGCTGGGCTGGCGCGTGCTCCGGAACATAGAGAACATAGTGCGCGAAGAGATGGACGCCGCCGGTATGCAGGAAATCCTTATGCCGATCATGTCGCCCCTTTCCCTATGGAAGGAGACCGGGCGCGAGAACATCGACGTGCTGTTGAAGTTCAAGACGCGCGCGGGCGCGGACAGCGCGCTTAATCCTACGCACGAGGAAGTCGTGGTCGATTTCGCCCGCACCGCGCTTCAAAGCTACAAGCAGATGCCCTTCACGCTCTACCAGATTCAAAGATCGGAA
>Ga0268262_10000274_pt1 | contig 68884 bp, 57 predicted proteins | sample TergutNc150P3_FD_190354 | JGI IMG/M metagenome (GOLD analysis project Ga0268262, IMG submission 190354) | Nasutitermes corniger P3 segment gut microbial community from laboratory colony in Florida, USA - Nc150 P3 (SPAdes) (version 2) | ecosystem: Host-associated > Arthropoda: Insects >...
GAAACCCAGTGCGGTAGCGGATGGTATAACCCGTTAACCCAGAGATGCGGCACAGGCAATGTTATAGAGGACAAATGTGGGAGTGGGTGGTACAACCCGTTAACTCAAAGGTGCGGTGAGAATAATGTAGTGGAAACCCAGTGTGGTAGCGGTTGGTATAACCCGTTAACTCAGAGGTGCGGCGAGAACAATGTCGTTGAAAATAAATGTGGTGGCGGTTACTATAACCCATTAACCCAAAGGTGCGGCGAGAACAATGTAGTGGAAAACAAATGTGGTAGCGGTTGGTACAACCCGTTAACTCAAAGGTGCGGTGAGAATAATGTAGTGGAAACCCAGTGTGGTAGCGGTTGGTACAACCCGTTAACTCAGAGGTGTGGTGAGAACAATGTCGTTGAAAATAAATGTGGTAGCAGTTACTATAACCCCGCAACGCACTTCTGCACTAGGTCAGGGAATAACCCTCAAATCAAACTTCTTTGCAACGGGAAAGGCTACGATACCAGAACGAAATTCTGCCAAGGTGGCACTAATGAGGTGAAACCTCTATGCGGCGAAGCAGAATACTCTTCAACCCAACTCTGCCATGATGGTGCTATAGTGCCAGCTCTATGCGGCGGTGTGCCGTATAACCTAGCAACCCAAAGATGCGAGAACGATGTCTTGGAAAACAAATGCGGCAACGATTGGTATAGCCTCGCAACCCATTTCTGCCAAAACCCTCCTAATGTTGTGCAACCCCGCTGCGGCGGAGTCGGTGGAGCAGAATACAATTCAACCCAAAGGTGTCAGGGCGATGTTGTGCAAAGCCAGTGTCCCAACGACGGCCCGTGGTATAACCCCATAACGGAGTTCTGCCAAGCTGGCACTAATGAGGTGAAGGGCCTCTGCGGCACAGCACCCTATACCACAACGCAAGGCTGCTGCAAGGGCAACATATATGAACTGACAAGGGAACATTACGGAAAAACGAAGGTTCAATTCTGCGATGAGCGAGACGGAAAGACGTATGTTAAAGTGAGTATAGGCACCCAGACTTGGATGGCTGAGAATTTGAATTACGACGCAGTTGGCAGTACGTGCTATAATAATAATTGCAACCTATATGTCAGAACATATAACTGGGCAACAGCAATGGGCTTTTCCGATAATTATTACAACAGTAATTATTATGGTGCGTCTTCTAGTATTAAGTACAAAGGTATATGTCCAGATGGTTGGCATCTTCCCAACAGAAATGAGTGGATTACTCTGGTAACTTCTTTTATGGATTATAGTTCGTCGGCATGTGCTTTAAGGGCAGGCGCTTGGAATTGGGGCTCCTACAGAGGGTGTGTTAGTGACACTTACGGTTTTTCGGCACTGGCTAAGGATGGTAGTAACACTGGTAATAACACCACAGAGGGCTTCTGGTGGAATAGCTCTGAAGTTAATAGTACGAAAAAAGCTATTGCCTACACCGTGCGTATGGTATACGATAACGGAAAAGTCCTGTACGACTGGGAATATTCTAAGACAGCAACTGTTTCTATTCGTTGTATCGAAGACTAAACCGGAGAAGCTGCGATTTATTTTCTACATTTACCGCATGGCAAAAAATTTATGCGTTAACATAGACCATATCGCAACTATCAGAGAGGCGCGTAAAGTGCGTGAGCCAGAACCGGTTGCAGCAGCGATAATAGCGGAGCTTGCCGGTTGCAGTGGCATAACCGTGCATTTAAGGCAAGACCGCCGCCATATAAATGATGACGATGTGCGTTTGTTGCGTTATACGGTTACAGGTTCTCTAAATTTGGAAATGGCTCCAACAAATGAGATGGTGCAATTCGCAAAAACTGTGCTTCCCAATATGGTGACCTTGGTTCCAGAAGGTCCAAATGAACTCACAACCGAAGGCGGTTTAAACGTTGATGCTAGGGTTTCAGAAGTTACCGCTGCGGTTCAAGCTCTGCAAAGCTCTGGAATTTTGGTAAGCGCGTTCATAGACCCAAAAACAGACCAAGTGAAAGCTGCTCGCAAGGTAGGCGTGGATTGTGTGGAATTTCACACAGGGCACTATGCGGAATCTTTTGAGCGACGCAATGAACGCGAAATAGAATCGGAACTTTTAAAATTGCAAGACCAAATTACCTTTGCGCTGAAGAGCGGTTTAAGGGTTAATGCGGGGCATGGCTTGAATTACCGCAACATAAAGCGAATTGCGGAACTCAGCGGAATAGAAGAATTTAACATCGGGCATAGCATTATAGCCCGTGCTGCCTTGGTTGGAATGGAAAAAGCTGTGAAAGAAATGCTGAATTTGATAGGCAAATAAAAATCACTTACGATGAGTGCTTTCCGCCATGAATCTTTCGTAAATGAAATTACAGAGCTTGGACTGGCGCTCCTCGTTCAAGTCAATAAATTGCCCGCTCGCTTTATAGCTGAAAATGGAAATTATCTTCAAGTCAACGTACAGATCTAAATTTTTTGCAACTAACAGACAATTCGTCAAAATATCGCCTGCGTTCATTTTTTGCACAGGCACTTTTTCTGGAGACCATGAAAGTTGCAAACCGCCCATCGATATATTGCTAATCAACACAGGATATTTGTTGCCATTTCTCGCCGTTATTAAAAGTTTGGAGTTTTCATATTCGGGAATTTCAACACGGGCAAACTGCCTCTTATCACGCATATCGCCTATGGATTCTGCGACTGTTTCAATTTTATCTATCAATATTTTATTGTCTTCGCTGTGCAAAATAAAATTTGAACATCCTATTTTTATTAAGTTTTCAAGAGTTTCGCGGGTTGGATTATTAACTATTATAATAGGTATAGTCAAACGCATTATTTTATCCTGTCGTACAGTTTTTAGAAAATCAAATACTGTTTGGTCTTCCTGAACAAAGTCGCATAAAAACATAGGATATTCTCCAGAAGACAAAGCCAGATTAGCATAAGGTATATTTTCCACAGCTTTGGGTATAAACATCTGGTACATGAGCGTTTGAATCAACTTTTGGCGGGTTGCCGCATTGTTTGAATAAACGAGAATTTTAGAACCTACTGGCATATTATGCTACAACCTCTGGAATTTTTATATCAAGTTCTTTAAGACTTTCCATAAAGCTCAACAGCTTCTGAAGCCTGCCCTTGACTTGCAGGGTTTCTGCCTCGGAAAGAGTTAGTTTAGATAACATCGCCAACTTGTTTATGTCTATATCTTCCATACGGGTAAATTTAGGAATTTTTTTTCTTCTTTAGCCATGTTGCGCAGAAAAAAGTTGAAAAAACTATGCCGGTAATCAGAAATACAATTATTCCCATGCAGGCAAGGTCTCCAATGCTTTTTAAACCCCTGTGAGCCGTGAATAGCATCCCTACAAAACCCGCTGCCGTTGTTGTGGAACTCGCCATAACATTTCTGCCTGTGGTATCTATAAGCTCCCTTAGAGTTATTTTATCGCTTGATATCCAACTTATAATGAAGTGAATTGAACAATCTATGCCGAGCCCCAAAATCATAGGGATAACTATAACATTGTAGATACCTATTTTTCCAAAGTCAAAGAAATGGGTTAAAAACCCTATCAGTCCAAGCGTTAAAACTATCCCCATGGCAAAAGACAAAAAGCCCGTGGCGAATAGCGGCAGTTTTCTAAGGCTAATGGCAAGGCTTAAAAATATCATAAGGGTCATCAAAAATGCCAGTTTAAAACTATCCGCCTTTACCGATTCTATAACATCGGAGAGGATGAATTGCGATGAGAATACCCTTAAATTTTCACCGTCAAAATTCCATTTGCCGTAGTCATTCTGAAATTTATGAACGGCGTGTGCATCCCAACTCGGATAATTACCGTAGATAAAACCTATTTTGCCATAAGTTCCATCTTTTTCACGGAGTAAATCCAGCGCCCATTCAGGGATGTCTTCGGCGGTAAAGGTTTTTTCTATCTGAGCTAGTTCGCGGAGAGTTGCTATATTGGTGGAGTCATCACCTGAGGCTTTGTCAAATACTCTGGCTTCTGCAAATTCGCGAATTTCTTCTATCATTTCCAGCCGTTCCTTTTGCGCATCTTCAAGGGGAACAAAGGTCTTGAGTGTTAAAAAGCTACGGAGCGTAGGGTCGTTTTCCTTATGCAGGCGAATCATCAACGTGTCATAGAGTTTATCCAACTGCTCCTGCGTTGAACCCATAACTGCCGCTGGGGTTGAGGATTTGCGGTTGCTTGAAATTGTGATTCCCGTTGCAATGCCTTTCTCTACCTTGACCTCCTTTGAAACTCTGCGCAAGTTTTGGAGGTTGTGTTCAAAGTCCACATAAGGGGTAAAGCACAAGGAAATTCCGCCCAAAACAAAGCCTATGATAGCTAAGTGCTTAAAGAATTTGAAAATTCTCGCTTCGCTCCAACTTGCCGGTAAAAAGCTATTTCTCGGAGCGTGCGGAATGCCGCCGGAACAAATTATAATCACAGGCAAAACCAAAAGAGCAGCTAACATACTGAACAAAACACCAAAAGATGCCACTACACCGAACTCGTAAAATCCGCGGAAATGCGCTATCAAAAGAGTAAGGAATGCGGCAATGGTGGTTCCGCTTGCGAGCAGAAACGGCTTGAACATTTCAATTTGAGCGTGTTCTAATGCCTCTTCTATACTGGAACACTTTAATAATAGCTTTTGCGTGGTGCCTAGAAAATGTATGGAATAATCTATGCCTATTCCCAAAATGATTGTTGCGACAAAGATGGTAAATGGATTGAGGGTTCCGTAAAAAACAGCGGTAAAGGCGAGCATCGGAACACATGCGTAAAGCACGGTGGATATTACCAAAAAGGGACCTTTGATGCTTCTGAAAAACCAAATTGTTAAACCTATTATCAGCACAAGGCTTATGGCAAAGGATGTGACAGAATCATTTTGCAGGTCTTCAACTTCTTTTAATCCTTCGTAGGTTCCTTCAACGGAAAAACGAATTGGAGATGGATATTGCCTTGAGTTGAAATGATGTATAAGGGTATCGGAACGAGCTAGAATATGCCCGACAAATTCATAGTCTGTTGATGGCATGGATAGTTTTGCCTGCACAACGCCATTGAATAAAACTTTGCCAGTACTGTCCGGTAATGGGCAACCTATAAGCCTTGTTTTCAGATGTTCCGGTATGGGTGCTTTTGGGTCCCAACCGGTAGGTGCAGCCACAACCTCAGTCGCAGAATCGGTTTCTTCATATTTTTCCTTTTTAAAAAAAGTGTCAAATGCGCTTGCAGCTTCATCTGGCAGCCCAAGCTCCTGCGGAATATCAGCATCAAACCACACTCTTTCTTTTTCTTCTTTTTGCACCAAATCCACCACAAAGGGCAAATTCTTTCGCCCTAGTTCCAATTGAACATCTTCCAGATTATCCCTGATTCTCTCCAAATGTTCAATAGGCAGATATAACAATGCGTTATCCTTAAAAAACTTGTTATTGTTATCAACCTGAACGGAAACATAATCGTCTTTCCAATTATCTTCAATGTATTTCTTTATTTCATCCTGCAATTGCGCAACCAGTTCAACGTTTTCGCTTTGGACGGCTATCATAAAGCGGTCTGTGCTACCAAAGCGGGTAAAGGATTCCTTTAGGGCTATAACGCTGGGCGTAGTTTCCGGCAGCAGCTTTGATAAATCCGCATCAATTTTTAATTTTGGATATATGAGTATGGGGAATAAGCATATTAATGTGATGCTTAGGTAAAAAGCCAGAGCTTTGAATTTGTTTCTGCAAATCAGCGGTATATACCAACTTGAGAATCTTTCCAGCATGGAGTGTTTAGAATTAGGCATGTAAAGAAGGTAGAAATTTTTTTGGGAAAAAAGCGACCCAAAGTCGCCTCTTACCCGAGCAGAGTTGAATTAATTAAGTTCGCAACTGGAATCACCCCATCCTACATCAGATGTCACTTTGGTTGTGCCAACGGGACAAGTATAGTTTGGACAAGAATTAAGTATTTTACCCCATTTTTCACAATCGCTACGAGTTTTTGCATTTTTTATAGAATGGCAACCGCCATTTACCTCACCATCTTTTATAATAGGTGCTCCCCAGTCGCAATAATCTACAACAACATTGCTACAATTCGTTACCACCATACCGTAATTTTCTTCGCACTTTGCTTCTGTTGCGAGGTCAGGACCAGAACCTATTGGCCAGCATTCAGTTGCTTTTCCCCAGTAGCAAAATTTGTTAATTCCATTCTGATATTTTCCATGAGTGCCGCATCTGGTCGCTACTACGCCCCATCTCGTATCACAATCATTAGCATTTAATATCCAATAACAACCACCATCGCTCCATTGGTCGGCTGGTCCATAATCGCAATATATAATATCGGTTCTTCTGTCTTGGGTTTGGCAGCTAGGTACTAGTTTGCCCCATGTGTCGCATTGGCTTTGATATTCTATTTCAACGCAATCGTCGTGTGTATTTATTGCTAGGGTCAAGCTTGCCATAATCGCAATAATATTTGCCTGTAGCAGCATTGGGGTCAACTGCAATAATATCGGCAACACACGCGGTGCGACTTTCGTTCAGCGTTGTTCTGGCGGGGCAAATAATTATAATTGTCCCGTCTTCACGTACGAGCGTGCTTGTCGAAGCCACGCATTGCCCGTCTGGTTGCTTAGTTGTGCCAGTAGGGCACATCACGCATTTCTTCGCATCTGCATCCCATTCGCCTTGGGTTGCGGTGCATTGGGCATGCTGTATAGCTTCGTCTGCGTTGGAGCAAGACAAGACAAAAATAGCACCAAGAACCGCTATTGGAAGAATAAATTTGATTCTGCTCATTTTTTTCTCCTTGACAAAAATATTTTGCCATTTATAATTAAACACAAGTTATAAAATAACAATTTTTTTTACAATTCTCCAAATTTTGTAAAAATTTATCGGATAGCAGTGTCATTTACTATAAGGATGTATTTTTAATAAAAGACCTTGATATAGAGGCTCGTTTTTGGCAAAAAAACTAAGTATTGAATTTTTTTCACAAAATTCTTGCAAATAACGTAAAAAAATTGTATATTACCTATGTATTTCTCTACCCTCAGGAGATTCTATGAAAAATTAAGTACCATTATAACCGCCGCTTCACCATTCGCATAATATTTTTTTCTCTCCGCAATTTTTTCGTACCCCATTTTTTTATAAAGGGAAATTGCTGCGACATTGCTCTCCCTCACTTCCAAAAAAAATTTCTCAATGCCCAGCTTGGCAAGCTCGTTGCAACAGTATTCCATCAGCATCTTTGCCAAGCCCTTACCTCGCTCGGCAGGTTCCACCGCTATGGACAAAAGCTCACATTCATAGCCTACTGCCTGCCATATAGCAAAGGCTTTTCTCTCCAAAACCCAAGAAGTGGAATTTGGCTTCCACAACGGCAAATTTGCCTCGCTTTGAATAGCGGCAATCCATTCTGAATCCTGTTCTGTGGCGAGTTGCATTTTCACTTAGAAATTACTATTTTTTTATCATGAAAACCACCATTGAAATAATAAAGATGTCGCTAGGTGACCCTGTTACCATAGCCGTGCTTTTAATACTCGCTTTTTTTTCGCTCATCGCATGGGGAATAATTCTGACAAAATATTTTTCCTTAAAAAATATGCAAAGTGCAAATATTAAATTTTATAAAACTTTTGAGCGCATAAAAAACTTCGCGGATATTGAGGCTTTTTCTGTAAAAGCCTTGGAATGCCCGCTTAGGTCAATAACGGACGCAGTGCTTGAAGAAGCTAAAGATCTAAGCCCCTTTGTAAGCGTTGACACTATGGGTCCGCGCTCGGAAATGTTGGAAGATATAATGCAGCGTGAAGTTGAAGCGTGCAGAATGCAAGAGGATTCCAAACTCCCCTTTCTCGCTATGGCTTCAAATGCCTCGCCATTCTTTGGGCTTTTTGGAACGGTGTGGGGCATAATGCAGTCTTTTTATGAGATAGGTTCGCACGGTTCAGCGGATTTGAGCGTTGTCGCTCCCGGCATAGCGGTGGCTTTGGTAACCACCGTTGCGGGCTTAATTACGGCAATTCCCGCATCCATCGCTTTTAACTACTTTGTTTCCCGCAACAATCGCCAAGAGATTTTTTATTATAACTTTGCTTCTCATCTGCTGAGTTTATTCAAGCGTGGGGATTTGCAGGCTATAGAAAAAATCCAAATACCTAGAGAAGGGCAAAAATGAAACGGAGCCGCAGAAAACCTCTGAATCAAGATATGAACCTGACCAACATGATAGATGTTGTGTTTGCCATTTTAATTGTATTTCTAATTTCCGCGCCGCTTATGAGCCAAGGAATAAAGGTGGATTTGCCAAATGCCGAAGCCCCTACCTTGGAGCAGAAAAAAATGCTCAAGGTCACCATAACAAGAGATGAAAAGATTTTCGTGGCGGATATGGAAGTGCATCTAAACGACTTCAATGAGATTTTCAAATCCCTTTGGCAGAATGAAATGCCGGTTGTGATAAATGCCGATGAATCCGTGCATTATGGGATTGTCATGAAGGTTGTATCTTTGGCGCAGATAGCCGGTGTTAAGCAGCTCGGTTTTTTAACCTTGGACAGGGATAAGAAAAAATGAGCGGGGTTTATTCCTTTCGTGGCAAAAAACCACTCATCGGTGAACGGGTATTTATAGCACCCGGCGCAAGCGTTATAGGAGAGGTGGAGCTTGCAGATGATGTTTCCATTTTTCACAATGCAGTTTTACGCGGAGATATAAACAGCATAAAAGTTGGCAAGGGGACAAATATACAAGACAATTCAACCGTGCATCTCGCTAGCAATAAAGGTGTGGTTATAGGTGAAGGAGTCACCGTTGGGCACAATGCAATTGTGCATGCTTGCGACATAGAGGATTATTGCATCATAGGCATGGGTTCTTGTGTTATGGACAACGCAAAAGTTGGGCACCACAGCATTGTGGGCGCGGGTGCGCTCATAACAAGTGGCAAGGAATTTCCTCCGTATTCCCTGATAACAGGAAGCCCTGCGCGAAGGCTTCGCGATTTGACAAAAGAAGAAATAGAGCATTGCGAAATAAGCTCAAGACACTATGTTGAAGTTAAAGATGAATTTTTGCGTTAAGCACATTTTTCTGTTTTTTTTGTTTCCGTTGAGTATTTTTGCCCTTGAAATACAGCGCGATGCTCAGGATTCATTTATCTTTACAGACCATGTTGCAAGCCTGAATTCTGAGCCGTGCAAAAACGATATTCTTTTTACGCCGGAAAATTCATCTTTCTACGGCAAGGCAGGCTCGCTTGGAATCCCATTTAGAGTTTATACAATAGCTCTGCCAAATTCCAATTTGCCAAGCGTTAATCTGGAAAATATCAAAAGCGAAAAAGTGAACGGCAAGCCATGCGGCGCAGAGCAAAATCCTATTTCCTTGAAAGTTGGCAAACCCTATTTAAAAGACAATTTGTGGAGAGTTAAAATAGATGTTCCTCTCCTTTATTCCAACGGCAACTCATGGAATTTGCGAAGGCAATTCAGAGTTCGGGTAAACTTCAACGGGAGTGCGAACAATTATTCCATCGGCAAAAGAGCACTTTCTCAAGTTGAGAATAAAAAAGCCGCAGCGAGATTTGGAACAGAGGCAATGCAGATAGGAAACCGTACATTGAAGAGGCCGGTGGCAGGCATAGATTGGCTGCTGAGAATGGAAATAGGAACCACGGATTTGTCTGCAACGGCAGATGGAATGTATGCAATTTCCTTTAACGAATTAAGAGCGGTGGCTGGGAGTGCTATAGATGGAATCAGGGTCCCTAATTTAAGGCTTTTCGGAGCATCTCCCGATACTTTATCGGAAATAATAGGTGCGGAAATTTTCCCAAATGCGGTGGAAATTCCGATTTTGGTGAAAGATAAAAATGGAGACAACATTTTCAATAATGGAGATTCAATAATATTTTTAGGTTATGGCACCTCGCTTTGGAAAAAAAGCGGTTCCTCAAGAGGGATGGATTATTATTTTTCGCACTCGCCATATAGCTATTATCAATATTTTTATCTAGGCGCGAATGGAACGGGAAAAAGGTTGGACAATCTCACAAAAAACATAAGTGGCGCAAAGGACATAACTTGGAAAAAATATGTCCGCTCCGAAAAAAACTTGCTTTTGCGAGATGCTTATTTCGGAGAAAATTCGGTAAACGAACATACAGGCAAAGAATGGTTCTGGAAGTGGGGCATAACTAATGTGGAACCATCTGAATTTCAGGAATCTGTGAGGAATTTGGTCAATATACAGGGAAATTCTGCCTTTATTGGCGTAACGTTTCTTCCAAGACGTTCAACCGAATCGAATCCGCAATTTTCTTCAAGCCCTTGGAAACAAAAAATAAGCGACATAAATTTCAATTTTTACTTTCAAGGTCAGAAATTGCAAAGCATAGATACCATTGAGAGCGGGACCTTTGTTTTTGCAAGCACAAAGGCAAATTCAGCAGGCAATGCCTATAAAGTGGAAACTTTGAGTTCCGATAGATTCAGCGGCTTATCCGTTGCCTACAATTACAACGTGGCGCAAAGCGCGGGCGATGAATGGCTGTTTCCGGGGACTGCAAACGGCGCGGTTAAAATTCCCGTTCGTGCTGATATGGAACTTATAAAAACCGTGGACTTTATTCCCGTGGGAATTATAGATGGCACCAACGATTATGCATACGATATAATATCAAGCAGCGGGGACACCAAATATTTTTTGCACAGAAAAAACAGTTATAAAAAACCTGCTGCCATTGAAGCAATACCGGACAGAATAGGTTCCATTGAACCGGAGAAAATTCCTCCTCAAACTGAGTACCTGATTTTGACTTCTGAAATGTTGCAGAACAGTGCGCTTAAACTAAAAAAGTTCAGAGAAAACGGAGAAGCTCCGATAAAATTAAGCACAGCGGTTGTACTGGTAGAAGATATTTATATGGTTCATGGAGCGCAGAAAAACTCACCTGTTGCTATCAGGGATTATATAAGGTATGCAAAAAAACTCTGCCCCAATTTGAAACATGTTCTGCTCGCAGGGAACGGAAATTACGACTATAGAAAAATCAGAGCTAATTCACTAGTTAATTTAATTCCGCCTTATGAGGCAGAGGACACTTCCAGTGATGATTTTTTTGCTATTTTGGATTCCGGGGAAGCGGTGAGATTTGGAGATTATGAATTGAGTTTAGCAATAGGTCGCCTTCCCGTTTCAAATGAAGCTGAATTCGAAAATTATATTCAAAAGGTAGTTGATTATGAAAAAAAATCCACTATGAATAATGGAATTTGGCGCAACACAATTATATTCAACGCTGATGACCAACTGCAAGGAACTAAAATAGATGGCATTAGACATACGAAACACATGGAAGAAATAGCCCTTAGCATGGATACGCTTGCTAAAGAACAGGGTTTCGCGATAGACCAGAGAAAAATTTCGTTGCTCCAGTACGAAAGAGATGGTAGCGGTAAAAAACCGGATGCTACCAGAGAATTGCTGCTACGTTTAAACCAAGGTGCCCTTTTCACTTTTTATTATGGGCATGGAAACTTTGTGCAGTGGGCAGATGAAGACTTACTGAACATATCCTCGCTGAACTATATAAATAACGCAGGAAGGTATACGATTTTGGGTTCTTTCTCATGCGCGGTAGCTCGCTTTGACGATGCAAACGCAGCCAGCCTTTCCGAAGCCTTTGTGACCGCAAAATCCAGAGGGGCAATAGCCGCGATCGGCTCTGTTAGAGATAGTTATTCCAATTATAATGAAAATATTTCAAAAAAAATCTTGAACAATTCTCTATCAGAAACTCTTTTAGGTGATGCCTTTTTGAAAGCAAAAAAAGGTTTTAGATCCTATAGCTATGAAAGATACAATAACGAAAAATATGTGCTTTTGGGCGAACCTGTTTTGAGTATGCCAAGGCAGGGCATTTCGCTGGGGCTCAGTAATGTTCCAGATACAATTCAAGCTTTGCAAAAATTAACAATTTCTGGTAGTGCTTCCGTAGAAACGGGGTTGGTTCGCGTGCAGGTTTTGGAAGGAGAAAAATATAGAACGCTTTCGCAAAATTTGGGAAACGGCACTATTCACAGAGACACGATAAAGGTTCTGGGCAGCCCTATTTACAGCGAGGAATTGCAGATAAAAAGCGGTGTATTTTCAACGGAATTCATCACTCCGCGCAAACTATCGCTTGGTGACACTTCTGCGCAAATAAGGCTTTGGGGTTACAAATCAGGTTTTAATGAGATAGGGAGAACGGCGATATATGGCATAAAGCTATATGGAACCTCGCCCGATGCGAATTTAATCAATGACAATAATCCACCGAGCATAAGGATTTATCCGTGCCAGCGTTATGGAATTGCCACTCCTTATCCGGAAAATGCACTGGCGAGTTTGGAAACAGGTTCTTGCTTGGACGTTGTTATAGAGGACGACACGGGCATAGATTACAGGGAGGAAGCGGATGAGGGAATTTCTTTTGAGGTTAGCCCTGTTGAAAATCGTTGGCACCCCTGGCCCTTTTTGGAACAAACTGGAAAAAGAGCGTTTGTTAGGATGAATTTTGGCCCGTCTTACGAACCAGGCGAATATGTTTTTAAGGTTCTAGCTCAGGATATTTTGGGTAATGTCGCGTTCCGTTCCCTCAGAATTTCGCTGAGTCAAGAATTCAACGAAGGTTTATCCTATGTTTTCAATAAGCCTAATCCTATGAAGAAAAATGGAACTACTTTTTATTTCAATGATTTATCCGGCGATAGAAGAATTAGCAGCGTTAGGATAAAAATTTTTGACCAAAACGGAAAGTTGGTTAAAGTTATGAATAACGTTGAATCTGGAGAACCTTCTGCTTATTGGGATGGCAGAGATTCAAGAGGTCGCTTGCTCGCAAACGGGCTTTATCATTACGTTGTGCAAAGCACCGTGCAATCGGAAAACGGCAGCAGAAAAACTTTTGAAAAGAAGCAGAAATTGCTCATTTCTAGGTGAAGCAAAAAAGAATTTTTCTATATTTGCATGGACAAAGCCGGAGTGGTGAAATTGGTAGACGCGCTGGACTCAAAATCCAGTAGGGGCAACTCTGTGGGGGTTCAATTCCCCCCTCCGGCATAATTAACCATTTATCCATAGAGGGTCTTATGAAAAAATTCCTGTTCACTATAATAGCCTTGTGCTTCTCTGTTTCCTTTGCTCAGTTCGAAGAAGACGAATTGGAAGAAGACGAGTTTGAAGAAGAATTGGAAAATGAGTGGGCGAATTTCGACTACCAACATGCTGGTTTAACCCAAATTGAATTCCAAAACGTGAAAGAATCTGGAATGAGCAAGGAGAAGCTCATGTACTTGCTGGAGATAGGGATTCGCCCGGCAGATTATTTAAAAGAACCCTGGAAAAGTTTGGGGGTATCCGAAAAGGAGTGGCTGAAAGAGCGTGCAGGTGGAATGGATGACAGCGATATAGACCGCACCTATAAAAATAGAAGCGGTGACCAATGGCTTGCGCATTTATCTTTATTGGTTCCATCTCTATATCAATGGCATGCCGATGAAATTGCAAAAGCCATAGCGATAGACGTTCTGGAAGCCGCCGCAATAGGCTTGACCGTGTATTTAGCCTTAAATAATGAAGGGGATGAAAAATCGTGGGCTATCGGGGCAGGCGCGATAGCTGCTGTTCATATATATTCATGGCTAGATGCCGTTGTTTCAACCCTGTGGGATAGTAATCCCGATGCTCGCAATTTCTCCTTTGGCATTATGCCAACGGGTAAAAACTCCTTTGCCGCTACCGCCATATTAAGGTTTTAGCTGCATTTAGTCAAACTTCGCGTCTTTCGGTATCATCCCCAGCTTTCTTTTTGCCCAGATTTTAACGCTCTCAAGCAAACTGTAAACAACAGGCACAACTATAAGCGAAAGGAACATGGAGCTTGTCATTCCACCCATGATAACCCAGCCTATACCTCTCTTCCATTCAGAGCCTGCGCCGCTTCCCAAGGCTATGGGCAACATACCCACAACGCACGCCATCGCAGTCATAAGTATGGGGCGAAAACGAATTTCAACCGCCTCGTGCAACGCCTTGTAAACGCTGTTCTTTTGCTTTTTGATTTGGTTTGTGAAATCCACAACCAATATGGCATTTTTGGCAACCAAACCCACGAGCATTATTATGCCTAAAAGCGAAAATATGCTCAAGTTGTTACCCGTCAGGGCAAGTGCCCACAACGCGCCTATAACGGAAAGCGGAATTGAGAACAGAACCACAAAGGGGTAAAGATAGCTTTCATAAAGCGCAACCATAACCAGATAAACCAAAAATATGGAGGTGAACAAGGCTATGAACAATGCGCTGAAAGAATCCGCCATTTGTTCCATGCCGCCAGACTCTCTGTAAGTTATGTCCGGTTTATCCTTTAATTTTTCCGCTAATTTCGCTTTCACATCCTTGCCTATATCACCTAGGGAACGCCCTTCTATGTTGCCCAGCAACGTAATAGAGGGAATACGCCCATAACGCTCCATTTGATTGGGTCCCGTGCCTTCGCTGATATTGGCAATCTGTTTTAGCTTAACGGGCGCACCCAACTGGCTCATAATAGTCAAGTTGCCCACATCTTCCGCACTGCGGCGGTCAAAGTTGTCAAAACGGACATTTATATCGTATTGGTAATCGCCTTTTAAGAATTGCGCATTCGTGTTGCCGGCGAATGCGTATTGCAAGGTTCCACCCACAGAGCCCAAATCCAAGCCTAAGCGAGCCATTTTTTCGCGGTCTATTTCAACCACAACTTCTGGGCTTCCCATATCGGAGCTGAGTTTTATATTGCGTATGCCTTCTATTTTTAAAAGGGTATCCACCATTGTGTTAGCAAAATCTAGCAGTCCTTCTCTGTTTGAGCTTTGCAAAACCATCTGTATAGGAGCATTCTGGCCACCGCCACCACCGAGCATCGCTGCCGCTGCAACGGTGGCTTTAACTCCAGCGTAATTGGAGTTTATATGCCTTTCCAAATCAGCGGCAAAGGTTTCCGAGCTTTTTGTGCGAAGACCCTTATCCACAAGTTTTACACCCATGCTGCTTTTAAAGGCACCGCCGCTGCCAAATCTTGAACTGTTCGCACCAACGCCCGCATAAACGCTTTTAACTTCTGGTATTTGCAAAACATCGTTTTCTATCATTCTGGTAATTTCGTTGTTTTGCATAACGGAAATATCCTTGACAAATTCAAGGTCAACATTCACTTCGTCATTATCTCCGTTTGCCACCATTTCGCTACCTATAAAACCAAGCGGTATCAAAGCGATGGAAATAACGAAGAGTGCGGCAGCTAAAAACAAGGTTGTGAAGCGGTGGCTTAAAGCCCAGTTCAAAATGGATATGATGATTTTGTGAAGCAAGTTTATTGCAGATTCAAAAGTATGAATTAAACTTCCCCATATACCTTTATTTTCAATGTGCGTTAATTTTCCAAAACTGCTCGTCATCAATGGAACAACCGTGAACGCCACCAATAGGGATATCGCAACCGTAATAGCTATGGTGAGCGCAAATGCCTGAAACACGGGGCGGAGCATTCCAGGTGCGATGGCAACTGGCAAAAATACCACCAAAAGCACCAGAGTTAACGAAACTACGGAAAGCCCTATTTCCTTAATGCCATCCACAGATGCCTGCAAAGCATTTTTCCCCATTTCCATGTGGCGATAAATATTTTCCAAAACCACAATAGCATCGTCAACGAGGGTTCCTATCATCAAAGAAAGGGAGAGCAGGGTCACTATATTCAAAGTGAAATCCATAACCGAAAGCCCTATAAACGCCGTGACCAAAGAGAGCGGCACGGCAACCATAACTATAACGCCATTGCGGAAGGAGTGCAAAAAGAACACCATAAGTATAGTCACAAACACCACCGCCAAAAGCAAATCAAAGCGAACCGCATCCGCTGCATTGCGAATGATTGTGGAACCGTCCATAGCAAGCCCAAATTTAAGCCCTTGTTCCTTGTAACGCTCTTCCAAGATTTTTACCTTTTCTTTTGCGGACCTAGCAACTTCCACGGTGTTTGCATCTTCCTGTTTTGATATGTACATACCAACCGCAGGTTGCCCGTCAAGCCGATAAAAGCCCGAAACCTCTTTCACCGCATCAACAACTTCCGCAACATCGGCAACTTTCAGCAAAGAGCCGTCCTGATTCCTTTTAATCACAGTATTGCCTATATCTTCTATGGAAGAGTATTTTGCCGATAAGCGAATAGCACTGGTTAAGCTGTCTGTTTTTATGCTTCCGGCGGGGAAACTTAAATTATTTGTCAAAACGGTATTCACAACTTGCAAAAGCGATAAATTCTGCGCCTGCAATTTTGAGGGGTCAACATTCACCTGCATTTCACGTTGCGAAGATGCTATGGTAGAAACTTCACCAACGCCCGGAATGCTGGAAAATTCTGGCATTATGCGGTAGGTCAAGAGGTCGTGCAAATCGGTAGCGGAAATGTTATCCGCTTTAACAGCATATTGCAAAATTGGCATCGCGTTAAAATTTAATTTTATGACGGAAGGGTCATAGGCATCATCAGGCAATCGCATTCGTGCCGAATTCGCGAGCCTTGTACCATCGTTCACCGCTACTTCCATATCGCTACCGTTTTTTAATTCCACTATTACGATGGAAGCATTTTCCCTTGAAACGCTTCTTATATTTTTCACGCCCGGCACACCGGAAAGCACTTCTTCCAGAATTTTTGTTACAGAATTTTCCACTTCCGATGGATTCGCACCAGGATAAACCGTTACCGTTATGAATATCGGTAGGTCTATGTTTGGCATAAGTTCATAGCGCAAGCTGTTATAGCTTATGATACCCAAAAAAGCCAAAACGGTGAATACAACAACGACGAATGTCGGGCGTTTAATTGAAAGCTCTGCGAGATTCATTGTAAAACCCTCACTGCTGCATTTTCAAACAAATTGTTGTGACCGGTTAAAACAACGCGGTCGCCCAAAACCAAACCTTCTTGCACAACTGCGTTGGTGCCTTCCACCATGCCCAGAACAATGCGGCGCAAAACCGCTCTGCCTTCTTTCACAACATAAACTTTCGGGTCTTTTATGCCACTAACAAGTGCTTCTCTGGGAATAACAACCGCTTTTTCCAAAGACGGCAATTCAAATGAAACAGACCCCGCCAAGTCTGGGCGGAGCACTCCCTCTGCCTCAGGATCAGTGATTAAAACATCAACGGAATAACGTCCGCTCATATCTGCAGCAATGCCTATGGTATGTATAACCGCGTTAAAATCCCTGCTCAATGCGTCTATGCGCACTTTTGCCGACATTCCCAATTTAACCTGCACAATTTCCATCTCCGTAAGCCCTATTTTCATAATCATATCAGAAAGGTCTGCCACCATAAATGTGGGGGAACCGCCGCCTATAACCGAGCCAACTTCCACCATTCTTCTAACCACAACGCCATTCTGAGGGCTTTTGACCGTGGTGTTCCCAAGCTGTTTACGGAGCGCAACAACGTTGGCTTTTGCCGCTTCAACCGCAACGGTGAGCTGGTCAACGGTTTGCTGAGCTGCCGCTCCGCTTTGAGCAAGAGTTTTAAAACGAGCCAAATCCCTTCTGGAATTTGCCAAACTAGCTCTGGCGGTTTCCAGTTGGGAAGTAATCACGGTTGCATCCACAAGCGCAAGCGGAGTACCTTGAGAAACCGTATCGCCAACTTCCTTGTAAATTTGTTCAACCTGCCCTGCGGTTTCTGCAAGCACGGTAACCTGCCTTTGGGCGGAGAGAACACCGTTTATTTTTATTCTGCGGTTGAGATTTTGCTGCTCAACAGAAAAAATTTTGACCGGAACCTCCATAACAACGCTCTTGCGTTTGGCAAGTTCTGCCATTCTTGTGGTTTTATTGTGATTGAGCAGAGCAAATAACCCTACAACGGCAACCACAATGAGTATAAGTGCAAGCCAAGATTTTTTCATAATGCCTTAACTCCCAAAGCCAGTTCCGCCGGTTTTTCCGTATGTTGTAAAACTCTCACATCTACGTTTTCAAACAAATTCTGATGTCCAGTCAAAACAACGCGGTCACCCAAAGCCAAACCCTCTTGCACAATTACGCTGGTGCCTTCCACCACGCCCAAAGCAACGCGGCGCAAAACCGCTTTGCCCTCTTCCACAACATAAACTTTCGGGTCTTTTATGCCGCTGACCAATGCTTCTCTGGGGATTATAACCGCTTTTTCCAAAGACGGCAATTCAAATGAAACAGACCCCGCCAAGTCCGGGCGGAGCATTCCATTTGCCTCAGGGTCAGTGATTAAAACATCAACGGAATAATGACCGCTCATATCTGCGGCAATGCCTATGGTATGTATAACCGCATTGAAATCCTTGCTCAATGCGTCTATGCGCACCTTTGCCGGCATTCCGGGTTCAACCTGCACAATTTCCATCTCCGTAAGCCCTATTTTCATAATCATATCAGAAAGGTCTGCCACCATAAATGTGGGGGAACCGCCGCCTATAACCGAGCCAACTTCCAGCATTCTCCTGACCACAACGCCCTTCTGCGGGCTTTTGACCGTGGTGTTCCCAAGCTGTTTACGGAGCGCAACGACGTTGGCATGTGCCGCCTCAACCGCAACGGTGAGCTGGTCAACGGTTTGCTGGGATGCTGCGCCGCTCTGCGCAAGGGTTTTAAAACGAATCAAATCCCTTTTGGAATTTGCCAAACTGGCTTTTGCGGTTTCCAGTTGGGAAGAAATCACGGTTGCATCTACAAGCGCAAGCGGAGTGCCTTGAGAAACCGTATCGCCAATTTCCTTGTAAATTTGTTCAACCTGCCCTGCAGTTTCTGCCAGCACAGTAACCTGCCTTTTGGCGGAAAGAACGCCGCTTATTCTTATTCCGCGGTTGAGATTTTGCTGCTCAACAGGAAAAACTTTGACTGGAACCTCCATAACAACGTTCTTGCGTTTGGCAAGTTCTGCCATTCTTGTGGTTTTATTGTGATTGAGCAGGGCAAAGGACCCTACAACGGCAACCACAATGAGTATAAGCGCGAGCCAAGATTTTTTCATAATATCTCCTTGTTTAAATTATTCCTCAACCCTATTGCGTAAAATTCCCAAAACCTGCTCCAAAGCCAGTCCTGCCGTTTTTTCCGTATATAGAGCATTAATCAAATTTGAGCGAGCCGTTTGCATATTGTTGTCTGCGGTTAGCAAATCCGTTATTGTAGTGACTTTCTCCTTGTATTCAAGCTCTTTCATATTGTAATTCTCTTCAGAGAGTTTTGCGTTCTCCCTATTGCGCTCAACAAGGCTTTGAGCTTTTAAAAATGTGGATTTTGCAGTTTCATAAGTCGCTTGCAGAGCAAGCCTCTGTTTTTCCATATCTATTTCCAACTGCCTTTTTTGAATGCGGGCATAGCTACGTTCTGCACTGTTGGACATTCCATCAAAAATCGGAACGGTTATGTTCACGCCCACTGTGCCATTATCTTTGAATTTATCTTTTGGAGAGTTGAAAAAATCAAATTTCTCTCCGGCAGACTGCGTACCATAGCTTGCAAAAGCCACGACGTTGGGATATATTTTTTCACTTGTCAAATCTACATTCATCTCCGAAAGTTTCACCTGCTGCTCCATTCTCTTAAGCGTGATGGAACTCTGCAAGGGATTTCCGCTTATATCTCCGGAATTTCTGGAATCCACGCTTAAGCGGTCTGTTAAGTCTATGATTTCGCCCGGGGAACGCCCCATAATTTGCAAAAGGGCATCTTTCTGGGTTTGGATTTGAACTTCCAAGTTGTCTATCTGTGTGCTCAGGGATGCTAAATTTATATCCATTGTGTTCAAGTCACTTTTCTTAGCTATGCCTTGTTTCACCATTGCTGCTATGGCTTCCCTTGTTTTGCCCAGATTATCCTTTGACTTCCGCAAAACTTCTAAATTCTCTTCCATATACACAATAGTCCAATACTGCATTGATATTCCGTAAATTATGCCCTCTCTTAGCTCTTGTTTGCCGAGAGCATCTATCTCTTTGCCCTTTCTTGCCATTCTAATGCCCGTAATGGCTTGAGGAACATACAAAAATTGCGTAAATTTCAAATCGCCCTGCACGTTCCAGTTGATTGGGATTTCTAGCATTGCATTTTTTGGGTCAAAGGGTATTTTGCCGCCACTTGCAAGCGAAGCAATCCAGGCTGGATAATTCGGAATCATGGTGGGGTCGTTTGCCCAAAGGCGGGTTACCGAGCCGCTTGCTGTTAATTGTGGCAAATAACTGCGAAAAGCCGCGCTTACCTGCGCATCTATGCCTTCGGAACCAAATTCTGACCTTTTAATATCCAAATTACCCTTTAATCCCTCGCTTAAAGCCCTTTTAAGGCTAAGGGGAGCATCGGCGGCGTTTACAAAAACAACCGCACCGAGTACCAATAGAAATAAAGTCCTTCTCATACGGGGTAAAGATAAATAAATAAAAATGCTTTTTCTACTGTTCATAAGGTTTAAAACGACTAAATGAAGTTTTTTAGGGATAAATGAATTTTCAGTTCAGCTTTGGCACTGCTCCGCAAAATTGAACTCCTGAAATCTGTTCTATTGTTTTTGCAGCGTCTAAAAACATTTCACCGTTAAAATCCACTCCCTTTGCCCAAGAGAATATAAAACCGAGGATTTTTATGTTTTTTGACTTTAGGTAATCTATTGAAAGCAACGTGTGGTTTATGGTGCCAAGCCCCGGGTACGTAACCAGCAGAACAGGAAAGCCGGAGAGTTTTGCCAGGTCAGCCATATCAAAATTATACGTTATTGGAACCCTTACGCCACCGGCTCCTTCCACAACTATAAAATCATATTGTTTTTTTGCTTGTGTTAAAAAATTTTTAATCGTTTTTTTTTCAAATTTAACTTTTTCTTTAATTAATGCAAAATGCGGGGAACTGGGAGTTTTTAGGTTGTAAGAACTTGCGGTATATTTATGCTTTATCTTTTTTTTAATAAAGGTAACATCACTTGGCAAACCGCATTGAATGGGTTTGTAATATAAAAGTTTAGCCTTTGTGCTTTTGAGGAACGAAAGAAAAAACGCAGATGTATAAGACTTACCTACGTCTGTTCCCGTGCCTGCTATAAAAATACCCTGTGGCAATTGCTATCCTCGAAAAATTTTCTCTTGCAGAATTTAGCAAAATTTTCTACATTTCAAACCATGAAATTCCTAAAAACCTTTTTGAGGGAGTTTGCATTTCCCTTAGCCGCTGCCATTGTGGTGATAGCTTTTGCTATACAGGCATTTAGAATTCCAAGCGACTCAATGGAAAACACGCTTTACGATGGCGATTTTCTTTTAGGATTAAAATTCGTTTACGGAATTCCCATTCCTTTTTCACATGATAAAATCCCCATTTCCGAGCCAGTTCCTGGCGAGATAGTGATTTTTCGCTACCCTGGCGAGCCTGAATACCCAGATTACAACCGCAAACGTTATACCCACCTTGTGAATGCCCTGATGTTCGGGAACTTTTTTTGGGATAATGATGCCCCTGCTGGAAGCCCCAAACTCATTCACTATGCGGATGGTCCAAAAGACTTTATAAAGAGATGCGTGGCAAAAAGCGGGCAGAAAATTGCTGTGAAAAACGGCAGATTATTTATAGACGGAGTTGAGCAATCTCTAAAGGGGCAGGGAAAATACACGGAAAAAATAAGAGGAAATTTGCCTCGCGATTATTTGAAAGAACTCAAAGTGCCAGAACCCGGCGAAACTATAAATTTTGATACCCTTTCTACCGTTGATTTATGGTGGCTCCGTTCCCTTATGATTCAGGAAATGCCCGATAGCCTTGTTGAATTCAGCATTTCCCTAACCCAAAACGGGCAGGAAATGCAAGATTATACTTTTGATGGCTTTAGAATCGGCGATAATAGAAGTGTTAGTTTGACGCTTTTCCGCAGGCTTGCCCGCACCGGTTTTATTGAGAACCCCAATTTACCGCCAAGGAGCGTTTTTGGGAGCCGTTTAGTTGGTTATGAAACATTTTATGGTTATCAATTAGAGGATTTGGAAGCAATGGTGGCTTTTGAAAATGCACGCTTTTTCAAAGGAGATTCCACCAAGCCTGCGGCATTGAAACTCGCATGGCAGATTTTGGTAAACGGAAAAGCCGTTTCTGAATACACAATAAAAAATGAAGTTTATTTTATGATGGGCGATAACCGTGATAATTCAGCCGATAGCCGCTATTGGGGCTTTGTGAGTGCAAGGAATATCAAAGCGAAGGCATTTATAATATACTTCAGTCTGGACAAAAAATCGCGGGTTGAATTGCTAAAACCCTGGACCTGGCTCTTTTTACCGACTGACATTCGCTGGGGCAGGATAGCCAAGATAATACATCGCATTTAAATTTGTATATTTTGTTATAATCGTATACTTGGAGTTCTTATGTCAATGAAAGGAAAAAAAGGTATTGTTTTTGGCGTTGCCAACGACCGTTCCATAGCTTGGGGCATAGCCAAAAAACTTTTGGAAGATGGTGCAGAAGTGGCATTTAGTTATAACGGAGAGCGTTTAAAGCGCAATTTAGACAAAATTCTTCAAAATTATCCTGAATGCAAGCTCTACGATTGCGATGTTTCTGTTGAAGAGAATGTTTTAAAAATTGCCGAGCAGTATAAAACCGAGGTTGGCCAGTGCGATTTTCTGGTTCACGCCATAGGCTTTGCCGATAAAACCTATTTGGAAGGGGCTTTTTTGCCAACTCCCAAAGAGGTGTTTTTGCAAGCTATGGATATTTCCGCATATTCCCTCGTTTCCTTAACCCGTGCGTTTAAACCATCAATGGGAAAAGGTAGTTCTATTTTAGCTTTAACATATTTGGGTGGTGAAAAGGTTGTTCAAAACTACAATGTTATGGGTGTTGCAAAGGCGGCTTTGGAATCCATAGTTCGCTACCTCGCCTACGACCTCGGTAAGGAAGGGATAAGGGTGAATGCGATTAGCGCAGGTCCGGTCAACACCCTGGCAGCCCGTGGCATCAGCGATTTCACCGACTTGGTGAAAATTCACCGCAAAATTGCCCCTCTGCACGAAACCACAACTTTAGAGCATATTGGTGGCGCGGCATATTTTCTCTTGAGCGAGCTTTCTTCCGGGGTTACTTCGGAGATTATGTATGTGGACGGCGGCTACAATACTGTTGCAGTGGGGCCAATGGCCGCTTACGATAAGGAATGAGTTAGGATAAAGAGTGATTCCTCTTATATTCACCTTTTTTGGCATAGTCACAGACCCCGACTTTGCAGCAAGCGATTCTTTGCAAATTGAAGTAGTTGAAACAGGGGCGGTTATTGTTGCAAATTTCAACGAGCAATTCAAACTTGAACTTCCAAGTGATACCATTTGGAATATATGTATATATTCTCAGTTGGAAAAATGTTATGAGTTGAAATATTTTGGTAGTGATTCCGTTTTTTCTGCGGAAATACAGGGTGTAGAAAATATTACTTGGTTTGAGGATGGGACTGCCAGAATTGAGAATGGAGAATTGAGAATGGAGAATCATGAGCAAGGCGTTGATTCTATTTCTGAAGTTCAAAAAGTTACCGAGCAAATCACCGAGCTTAGGAAAGTTGTGGTACAATTGCGTAAAAAACCAAAACGTAAACTGGGTGAATCCGTTGTTAGCGCAAAGAGCATAAAGAGAATGCCAGGGCTTGCCGAAGCAGACGTTGTGCGTAGCATTCAGGCTTTGCCGGGTGTGGTTGCCAGTTCGGATTTCAGTACAAAAATATATGTGCGAGGAGGAGCGAGCGACCAGAATTTATTTTTACTGGACAATGGAATTGTTTATTCTCCAACCCATTTCTTTGGACTTTTTTCTACATTTTTGGTTGAAGCCGTTGATGATGTTAAATTTTACAAAAGCGGTTTCCCCGCTGAATATGGCAACCGCCTCAGTTCCGTTGCCGCCATAAACAGCAGGCAGGGCGGAAACGACACTTTAGATGAATGGTTTAGCAAAAATTCCATAAAAATAAGCACCTTCGCCGCACAGGCACACACGGAAGGGAAGCAAGGGGATGCGAGATGGGTTATAGCTGCACGTAGCACCTATATAAAACAAATTCTAGATGTATTAAATGCCGCAGGGGCAACCGATTTTACAGTTGATTATAAATTCACCGATATTCAAGGTGCTTTTGATTACCAATTGAGCGAAGACAAAAAACTGCACGTTGCCATATATACCGGCGCAGATATTCTGAATTTTTCGCCTCTTTTCCTAGAATGGGGGAATACCGTTGTTCCTTTTAATTTTCAGTGGACTATAAATGATAAATGGAAATCCAACATCGGTTTTTCTTACAGTGAATTTCACCAGAGTTTTGAGATAGAAGATTTGTTCGGAATACAAAACGGTGTTAGCACTTTTGCGATTCGCCAGTCACTGGCATATTCTGGAATTGATAAGCATACTCCGGTCTTTGGCTACGATATGGAATTTTCCAATATTTCTTTTGTGCAAAATATTGAAATGACTGGGCAAAGGATAGAAGACAAACCGCAAACAACTCATCATATTTTATATGTGCAGGATACGTGGCAGCCAAAAAATTGGGAATTGCAATACGGTTTACGTTTAAATTACCATGATCTTTCAGAACATTTTGGAGCAGAACCTCGCTTTGCCGCATCGTGGAATTTTGCGGAAAATCAAAAGCTGGAATTCCACACCGGTTATTACCTGCAATATCTGAACAGCCTTATGTTTTCCGACCAAGAAGCGTTAAACGAATTTTACTACCCTGCCCGCAAAACTGCAATCAATGGCACGGTAAAACCATCAAGTTCAATACTTTCCGCTATTGGCTATTCATATTCCAATATTTTAGGGATGTTCAATTTCAACACCGAAGCCTATTATAAAACGCAGAACAATTTAACAGTTTATAACCAGCAGGGGTATGTGGACGACGAAGAAACGGACAAAATTGAGTCGCTTGGAGACATGATAATAACCGGTGAGGGTTATTCATTTGGCTATGAAATTTCACTGCAAAAACCGGAGGGCCGTATCAGCGGTAGCATAAACTGGAATCAGGGTATTTCCGTTTTCAAGGATGGTCTGAGCAAAGCATATTTTCCAAACTGGCACCAGCCTTATGCCTTAAAAAGCGATTTATCCTTTAACTGGTTTGAAAAAAGAATGTTTTTGCGTACATCTTTTCAATTGAAATGGGCAAGTGGAATGCCTTATACTCCATATTTAGGTCACCTTGTATCCTACGACATAGATAGGCAATTCCCAGGTTATGAAATTATTTCACCGCTCGGCGGTCGCAACTCGGTTATGCAAACCTCTTATTTCCGCTTGGATGCAAAATTAATAGATTGGGGCAAAAAGGACAAATGGAATTTTGGTTTTACAATTTTAAACTTGACTGACCATGACAATTTATTCTATATCTCCTACAATACCCGCCAAAATCCGCCCGAAGAAAACAAAATTTACCAATTCCCACGTTTTCCGTTGTTGCTCAATTGGGAGTATTATTTTTAAGCTATACGCTCATCAGCGGTGTATTGCGCTTTTGCCAACTCCGCATCGTATCTGGCTTCTATGCCTTCCTGCTGTATTCTTATCCGCTCTGCATCGCTCTGGGCTGCCGTCTCGCGGTAGCTGCGCATCGTGTCTTCGCGCTGACGCTGGGCTTCGAGGGATTTTTCGTTGATGGCGGCAAGCTCGGCAGCCTCCGCTTGCTTTATGAGCGCTATGTCTTTTCCCGCGCCTTCCGCCAGCTCTATTTCTTTTTTGTATCTGAAAGTTATTTGCTCTATCTCTATCTGCGCAATATCGTTGTATTTTTTCGCGCTTATCCTGCGGAACTCCCATTCTTTGGTCATGGTTGCTTCCGCCGCTTTTATGCGTTCCTCGTTTGCCTTGTCATCTATTTCCTTCAGCTTGTCGGTGTAGTCAGTCGCCACTTGTTTTTTATACTCTGCTAGGTTGGCAGCCACAGCTTTGTCTCTTTTTGCCAATTCCTCTAAATTTTTGTTCTGCTCAATATAATTGTCTTTCGCTATCTGCTGCTCTATTCTTTTGGAATCTTGATATTTTTTTAGCCAGTCCTGCAATCTTTTGGTTTCCGCCGCGTATGCTTTGGTTGCGCTGTCGTCTTTGGGCAATACGGGTATTCCCGCCGCATTCTTTGCCGCCTCAGCCTTTTTTTCCTCCAGCTCGGCTATCTTAGCTATGACAAGGTCATACTTGGCCATGTCGTCGTCGCTCAAGCCTTCCTCTATATTGCTTTTCTTTGTATATGCCTCGGCTGTTGCCTTGAGTTTTATCAAGCGCAGTTCTTCATCATCCAACTTTAACTTCTCTTTAAGGTCCATTATTTGAGCTTGCAAGCGAATTTTCGCTTCTCCATCGCTGATTTCTTTGCCCTTGCTCTTCACTTTATCGGTATCATATTCTCTGTCCACGATTTTTAAATATTCGAGCATTGCCTCATTTCTTTCCAACATTGCATAAGTCGCGGTTTTCTCCGCTTCGGCCTCTTTCTGGCTTTCCACCCGCCATTTTATCAAGGCATCGGACACAGATTCAATGCCGCTTATCATCGCTTTGAAAGCTGGGGAATCCACTATGCCTGCCAGCAAGCCCATAAGCGCGGCCTTCGCCTTGACACCGGCGTCATTCAATTTTTCCATAGCTTCGGATATACCTTTCACATTGCCCGCTGCGCCTGCGCCCTCGTCCACCATCGCCTTCAGGCCTGCCGAACCGTCTTTGAGCATAGTAACCATAGAAGCGCCGCTTTTGCCAAATATATTCATAGCGACAGCAGCTTTTTCCGCACCAGATGGTAAAGTCTTAAATCTATCCGCCATCTCCATCAAAACGGCATCGGATTTTTTAAGGCTACCATCAGAGTTAGTCACTGCTATGCCAAGCTGTTTAAAAGATTCGCCAGCTGATTTATTTCCGCTTGCTGCTTCAAACATTGCTTTGGACAATTTCTCCATGTTCCTGTCCATAGCTTCCGCGCCAACGCCGCTCAGTTCAGCAGCGTGGCGTAAGCCTAAAACGCTTTCAGCCGTCACTCCTATGTTCTGTGAAAGTTTGGCGGCGGAGTCGTAGCTAGCCACCATCTCTTTGCCAAAATCTTTAAGAATAGAAACGCCTTTATTAATACCTTGGACGGCAAGATTTGCCATTACGATGTTCATTCTATCAATGGCTGAGTTTGTTTTTTTAAATTTATCTTCCAGATTTTCGGCTTCTTTGCCTATTTTTTTTAAGGTAGCAGTACCATTATCTTTGACAGTTAATTCATACACGAATGCCATAACCCCTCCGTGTATTTTTTTTACTACTTATCTTCCATTCATATTCGCCGCAAAATTTTCGTTTATGTACAAATCGTTGCCTATGATCTTTAAATCCTTTGGATCTACTCCATCTTTTATCAGTAATTTTCTCTTCCTTTCCGCTTGATACAAGTCTAAATGACCATCTAAACGCCATAGGAAACGCCATAGAAGCCAGATCCCCCAAATTGGGGAAGTTAGAAGTAGTATTGCACCTAAATTCGCTAACATTTCCATATCCTCTACCTATAAATATACATTTTTTTCCGCGAGGTGGCTCGTTTTTTCTGAATATTGTCATATTTTTATTTTCCCCTTTGGCGAATTTTCGTGCCGCTTTATGCAGCGTGAGCATATTCTCATTGAGTAGGAATAAAGCCAAATGCAATTCTTCCCGCAGTATTTACATTTATAAGTATTTGTCATAGTTTCACCTCCGAAAGTCCTGCAAAATCATGTTCGCAAGTATTTGCGTGGTCAATGTGTCGTATGGTGTTTCTATGTCGAACCATGAGAGGGCTTCTAAGGTCGGAACGCCGGGAGAAACTGAACCCAAAACCACGGCGTTCCGCACCAGAATCATAAAGCCCATCAAGGGGCAAGCCGTTAACTGCCACGGATTGCCTGTTATGCCAGCTTGCTTTGCGGCATCGTGTTCCAAGCATTTGCAGTTCCCGCCCGTATCGCATCCGCACTTGCCTCCATTGCTATCCCTGCACGCCTTGCAGTTCTGAGGTTCCCACCACTTGCTCAGCAGGAGCAACATTCTTAATTTTTTTTTCCGCAGGCTCGCAATGAGCAGCAAACCAGATGGCAAACTCTGAATCCGTTTGCCTCAGCAATTGGATAAGCCCTGCCTTGTTCGTAAGGTCAAATTTTGAGAATATATGCGACTTGCCATTTTCGTCCTCCACGCCGGAGAAATCCTCCATGAGCCATGCAGCGTAATAATCATCTTTTTCCAAGACATAAGAAACACGCTGGCAATACTATGTAAAACTGGCAAAAATCCGACTATTTTTCACAAACTTTTGGAAAACCCTGCAAAAATCGTAAGAATAATCTATATTTACCATCAAATGCAGTTTTATGACATAATGTTAAAGCGTAGTTTGGAAAATTTTTTGTGGAGATAGAAAGTATATGATAGAAGATTTAAATTTATTACGGGCAGAATTCTGCAATGCCAACACCAGGATTGCAGGAGCGACCCTTAAACAGCCCAGCGGAACGCTCCTAATCGGAAAACAAGTTTCCCATTTTTTGTAATTTACTACGCGATGACGCGAAACTCACCAAACTCCGTGTTTCCAGAGGTTGGGTGAGGTGAACAGAAACGGGAAAATATCAGGAGAACAACGTATGGAACAACGCACAGAAAACAACGGAACAGAAACAAAAAAAGAACTCTTAACCACAATAGAGAATAAATTCCTATTCGTTGTGTCAAGGTATTTTTGGCATATAATCACCTCTCTTGCATCTCTTGCAATTATAGGCGGTATTTTGTGCTTTTTATACTCGCTAACCCCGGTTTTTAAATCTTCACCAGTCAAAACTCATTATCCTGAGGAAGAAACTGTTTCAATAGAGGAATTGCTAGACGTGCTTGCGCAAAAAAACAAGCCGCAGCCTCAGAGACAAGCTATGCAGAAAAGAAATCCAGAAGAAACGGCATCGGTGAATAACGAAAGTTTGGAAAGATATTTGGCAAAACTTTCTGAACTTACCGAGCTTGTGCCAGATATAAAGAAAGTGCAGCAAAATTGCCTTGAATATAACTATTGGTATGGTTGTTCAAGATATGCACTAGACACAATTAACCGGGTTAACGACGCTTTGGATAAATTGCAAATAAGCGATTACGACAATCGCATTCTATTGATTAACATATACATAAAAATCGCTAGCAATTATGAAAAGAAAAATCGCTTCAACTCACTTAACGCCGCTTTAAATATTGGAACAGAAGATTTTTCAAAATATCTCACCGATTTAACCACTCTACATGAAGCGGATAGCGTATTCAAGCCAAATATCAACCTCTTGAAAAAAAATGCAAATCTACTTGAGAAAAATCCCAATGACGGCAAACCGCTTCTGCAATATATAATTCAATCAGCACCTTCATTCAACGATTCCGTTTGGCAGGATTTCGCTTCTTATATGGTGGATACCTACTACAAAAGATTTAAAAACTTTCAAACACAGAAAAAATACACTGATGGTTTTTTCCCGATGGTAAAGGAATTTGAAGCATCTCAGCAAATTTCTGCGCTTAAAAAATATCATGACCTGCTGGGCGAGAAAAATGAGGTTAGAGAGCAAAAAATTAAAGAGATAGATTCTAAATATGATATGGATATGGCAAATGCAGAAATGGAATATGAGGGCAAGAAATCTGGACAAAGCGATATTCGCAAAAAATCAGCGATCGTAATTGGCGGAGCAATAGTAATTGTTGCCTTTTTTGCCTTGATTTTGGTTATTCTTTCCATTCAGCGGAATGTTGTCAAGTTATTGAAAGCCCAGGAAAAAGATCAAGTCGGTATATGAAAAAGAATTCTGGAAATTCTCAATCTCATTTCTGAAAATATTTATTATACCATTCAATCGGGTCGAGCATATTATATTTGATAGGTCCAAAGATCCGTTCTCCGTCTGGTGTTATTCTACCTGCCGCTAAATGCACATGAGGTCCGGTTGTGTGCCCGCTGGTTCCAACGGAAGCTATGGGGTCTCCTTCCATAATTGCCTGCCCATTCAAATAAAATCTCTGGTCGCAATGCATAAAAATTAAAATATCATTGTCTTTTACAATAGCTATCATAAGCCCGCCACGTTCGCTTTCCATAGTCCAGGCAATGCTGCTGAAAGGAGCTAAAATCCTTGTTCCCTTGCGAGCACCTATATCAATGCCTTCGTGTTTCCTTTTGCTGGGAGTTTCATTTGCATTGTAAAGCTCGGTTATATAAGCAATGCTATCATTAAATAGCCCTGTAAAAAAAGTCCATGCGGAGTGCATGGAATTATGGCGCGGATTGTTGAATTTGGGGAGGTTTAATCGCAAGGTATCGCCAACCTTGATTTTGTTATCTACGGATAAATCGTTGCCATTCAAGTATTCCTTGACCATGCTTTCCGTGCTTACAAGAGAGTTGTATTTTCCTATTGCAAATCGCGCGATTTGTGTTAAGGATTCCTCTTCTTTGACAATATGAACTATATCGCCTTTTTCCGAATATTTTTGAACATCGTTCGCAAAATTCCGCAAATTGCTGACATGCTCTATAGGCTTGCTCGGTATAAAAAATGGTAAAATACATAACAATAAAGTAGGGAGCCATGCGTATTTTGCCATTAAAAATAAAGGTGTTTTGGGAATATTTATCTCAGCAATTTTCAGTTTGAGCAAGTCATCAATTCTTGCTGTTTTTAAATCTTTTTCGCTAAAAATAATGATACAAGATTTTTCAATATCAGCAATGCACTCATTTTTCTCTTGCGGAAGCATAACCGCAATCCTTGCGAATTTTCTTTTTAGCGAACTTATGTTCGCATAACAATTAACCCATTTTTCCTCTTCCTCTGGGTATTTAAAGCCCAATTCACTCCGAATTATTTTCCATCCATTTTTTTCGTTAAAATCAGAAATAGCGGAAATATCGTTAAAAACGTTTCGCTCAAAAAGTGCGCTATTTTCCAATTCTATTAAAAGTCCTTTTTTATTATCCTGTAATTCAGGCAAAACACGAACCGCTGTTGTGCTTTCAAATCCACGTAACCCAAAAAAACACGCTTCATCTAAAATGGCTTCAAGCGTATTTTTTTGCATTGCAATGTTTACGCTATGGCTTTTGACTTTGGATGAGTAAACGCAGGCAGAGCAGTTTCCAGCGAGTTCAATTTAACAGAAACATCTTCTGCGCTAATGTTGTTCGAAATAATAAATTCTTTGTTTTTCATCGTTGAACGGCCCTTAAATTCAATATCGGCATTTGCAACAAAAGCTAGATTCTGTTTTTCCAAAATTGGCAACAAGCCAAAATAACGGAATAAACTAAAATTCTTTTGCCAGGTTCCACGCTCAACTATAACGCCGGAAATTCCTTCGGGCAACTTTCCGGCTTCTAAAAATTCGTTCGCCGTTAAGGTGATAATTTTATGGTTTGGAATTTCTCCATTGACCAAGGCACTAGAGGCTCTTTTTTGAAAATGCGTGTCGCAAATAAAAGCAAATGTCATAATCTATTTCCTATGTTAGCATTAATATATAAAATTTTACTGCTGTTCCATATATATTTCTATATTTTCCTCTCCATTTGGAAGAATGCCGGAGTGGCCGATCGGGGCGGTCTCGAAAACCGTTGTTCGCAAGAACCGAGGGTTCGAATCCCTCTTCTTCCTTTGAGAAGAGCCTCTACTCGGCAGGCTGATTTTCTGCTAACTGGCGTTGCTTCAATGCCTTGATGGAGAGTTTTACCTTGCCTTTTGGGTCAACACCCAGACATAGCACGGTAACTTCGTCTCCGATGTGCAAACCGGAATCTTCCACTTTTTCTAGGCGTTGATCTGAAATTTCGGATATGTGGATTAAGCCATCTCTGCCGGGCAAAATTTCTACAAAAGCACCAAAGGGTTGAATGGATTTCACTTTTCCCTTATAAATTTTGTTCGGTTCTGGCTCGCTCGTGATTTCCTCAATCATCTGCTTTGCCATTGAACCAGCTTTTGCGCCTGGAGCTGCAATTTCCAAATTGCCATCATCGCTTATGTTTATTTTGCATCCTGTTTGGGATTGGATTTTCTTTATCACCGCACCGCCAGAACCTATAACATCGCGAATTTTGGTTGTTTGAATACGCATCTGTATCATAACTGGTGCAAGCCTCGATAGCTTTGCTCGTGGCTCCGTGATGGTCTCTTTTATTTTCTCAATGATGTGCAAACGCCCTTGCCTTGCTTGTTCAAGAGCTTTAGCCATAAGTTCTGGAGTGATGCCTTTTATTTTAATGTCCATTTGGAATGCGGTTATTCCGCTCTCCGTTCCGGTAACCTTAAAATCCATATCTCCAAGATGGTCTTCAGTGCCTGTGATGTCGGAGAGAATTTCAATTTTCCCGCCTTCATTCACAGAACCCTTTTCGGATATTAAACCCATCGCTATTCCAGCAACCGGGCTGCTTATGGGAACTCCCGCATCCATCAGGGAAAGCGAGCCACCGCATACAGAAGCCATGGAAGAAGAACCGTTTGATTCGAGTATTTCAGATACAATCCTTATCGTGTAGGGGAAACCATCCGGCGTTGGAAGCACGGCATTCAACGAACGTTCCGCCAAATGCCCGTGACCTATCTCGCGCCTAGAAGTGCCGAGTTTTTTGACTTCGCCAACGGAGAATGGAGGGAAATTATAATGAAGCATATAGCTCTTTGCCACTTCGCCTTGCAAAGTTTCAACATGCTGTTCATCGTTTTTTGTACCGAGCGTACAAGTTACGAGTGCTTGCGTTTCGCCGCGCTGGAAAATTGCGGAGCCGTGGGAACGCGGCAATATTCCGAGTTGAATTTCAATAGGGCGAATATCGGTTGTGCTGCGCCCGTCTATGCGCACGCCCTCGTCTAAAATCATTTTGCGCATGGTGTCGCGCTCAATTTCTTTGAACGCCGCTTTTGCAAGAGATTTCAAAGACTCGTCTTCGCCTGTGATTGCAACAACAGTCTCGCTTGCAATGGCTTTTTCTTCAAGAGCCGCCATTGCAGGGTAATGCTCGGTTTTAACCATAGGGGTATGAAGCGTTTTATACAGCTCATCGTATATTGCAGCTTTAACGGCTTCGGCAATTTTCATGGCATTCTCATTTTCTGTCTTTGGCGTTAAAACCATTTTTGGCTTTGCCAAACGCGCAACCAATTCGGCTTGCGTTTTGCACAAATCCTTAATGGTTTGGTGCCCCGCCTGAATTGCATCTATCATAATTTGCTCGGAAACTTCGTAAGCTCCGCCCTCAACCATGCACACGCTGTTCTCCGTGCCTCCAACTACCATGTCCAACTCGCAGATATCAAGCTGTGCGAAAGTTGGATTTACAACGGGTTTGCCATCAACAACTGCAACCCTAACCGCTGCAACCTGTTCCTCAAACGGAAGCTCGGAAAGCCCAACTGCAATGCTCGCTGCGCTAACTCCAAGAACATCGGCATCAAAATTTTTGTCTGAACTGAGCACTTGAACTATAATCTGCACTTCGCGGCTAAAGCCTTCCGGGAACATGGGGCGAATCGGGCGGTCTATAATTCTGGCTTTGAGAGTTTCGTCATCGCCGGGAGCTGTTTCTCTCTTTTTATAGCCACCGGGCAAGCGACCTGCGGCATAAGCCTTTTCCCTGAATTCAACGGTTAACGGAAAAAAATCCGTTTCTTTTTCCGGTCCAAAGCACACGGTGGCGAGCACAAAGGCGTCACCCATTTTTACAACCGCAGAGCCTGCGGCTTGTTTAGCCAAACGACCTGTTTCAAAAACAAGTTCCCTTCCATCCGGCAATTTAGCAGTAGCTTCTTCAGCTTTAAGCATCTTAAATTCTTGCATAAAAACTCCTTAAACGGCTAGTTGCCACCACGTAAATTGAGTTCTTTATGCAAGGTGCGGTAGCCTTCCAAGTCTTGACGGGCATAGTATTTTAGAAGCCTTTTGCGTTTAGACACCAGCATTTGCAAACCGCGCAGGGAATGCACATCTTTGCGATTTTTGCTGCAATGTTCGGTCAAATTAGCTATGCGTTCCGTCAAAATTCCTATTTGTGAACGCACATTGCCAGAATCGCTGGCATTTTTGCCTAACTTAGCGATAATATCGGCAGTTTTTTCTTTGGTTATGGTAGCCATTACCTTCTTTCCTTTTTGATTATTGTGTTGAACTTGAATATAGAAAAATTGTCTGAACCGGAGTTTCGGTTCAGACAACGCATAAATCAATAGCAATTAGATTCAGCTTTAGCAGTACCCGTTACAGATTTTACCTCCAGCCATGCGCCAGTTGTTCCTGCAGCACAAACATTGTCCGCACATAGCGGGTTACTTCCAACTCCACCTCCACCTCCAGTACATGTTATAGGTTTGGAAATGTTATCGCTACAATATACAGTACCGGTCCAAGAAGAGCCGGGGTTATAATTGTAAATTTTAAGAGGCATACCACTACTAGTACAGCTATTGGTTAAAATCCAGCACCCTTGTGTTACTATTTTATCCTGAGGGAGCATTGAAGCATTACTAGCATTACAGGTTGCTTCTCCAGTCTTGGACGAGCTAGACGAAGGCGTGGCACTTGAACTGCTATTGTTGCTTGTTGTAGTGCTTGAGCTACTTGCAGTTCCGCTACTGCTACTAATGTTAAACGTGCCGTCATTTGCTACGCAGCGGATAGAATAATATTCTGTGTCCATAGCGTCGCTTCTTGAATAGAAATAATTATTGCCATTGCTTGTTCCCATTAATACAAAACGATTCTTATTATCGTTTGTCCAGTAAAAACCGTTCTTATCTCTATCATACCAACCATCTACTCTACCTTCATAGCCAGAATAATCATAATTTCCAGAATAGACATAAAAAGCACTTGACATTCTTCTGTTGCCGGTTGTAGATGATGCCGTTCCTGCGCCAAGCGTAGTCCATTCATCCACACTTGGTATATGCCAGCCTCTGGGACACAGACCTTGGGGCTTGTTTCCGTCTATGGCTATGTTATAGGTATAAGCTCTTCCATTAGGGCTATCGCAGCCAGATAAGTCCGCTCCTGCTGTACCCAAAGTCTTTCCATTTACTACATAGCACCAGCCCAGCGTATTGCCTCTGGAATAGTTCAGATTCTCTTTCATCCAAATTTTCCCACCGCCTGCCGCAGGAGCAATTTCGTATTTATATTTTTTGCCATCTCTTGGGTCGGTAAAATATGTGCCATCAAGTGTTCCGAGTTCATTCGATTCGGAACTGCCGCCGCTACTTACGAGCGATGAGCTTGATATATGCTGCTGCTCGCCGGATGTTGAACTCGCATCCCCGCCATTGGGTGAGGAGCTTGAACTGTTGCTCCACGTCTGTGCTGAGGATGAGCTAAGATTATCTGAGGAAAGATTTGGATTTTCCGGCGATGGTGGCGGTGGAAGGTCAATGCCGGAAGAACACGAAAAAGGCAGCGAAATACAGAGCAATGCCGCCAATGAAATAAGAAAGTTGTGTTTCATAAAAGCTCCTATTGTCATCTTTTTGAATAATATATAAAAACCGACTAGTTGTAGAAAGTTTTAAAGTTTTTGCCGTTTTTTGCCGATATTATAAATCAAAGGAGTATTTATATGACCATTTACGGTTGTACAGGGTCTATATTTAATTATGTTAAAATCCCGCAGGTTGAGGCGAAATTGCAACAGAAGCAGCCGGATTCTGTTGCACCAAACGGTTTTTCGGAGTTTTTAAAACAAAATAATGAGACAAAAAAGGCAGCGGCGTTGGAATGTATATCAAACAAAATTAAATTTGGGAAAAGATTGACCCGTGATGAAATGGAATTTCTGAAAATTCACAATCCGGATTTGTACGCAAGAGCGGTTAAAATTGAAAACGAGCGCGAAGAGCATCGCCGTGCGCTGAGGAATTGCAAAACCAAAGAAGAAGCGAGAAATCTCCATATAGCAAAAGCTTTTCAACCTAAAATGGACTCCGATGTAAAGATGGCACTGTTTGATGAATACATTGAATTTGTAAAGTCAGGTGAATACAAAGAACTCCCAAACGAACGCGAATTGGACGAGGAGAAAATTTTTACTTTACCTACCGATGCTTTTGATTTTAATCACCCTTTTGACCACCGCCTACCTAGGTCTAATGCTGTATTTATGGATAGGTTTGCTGAAAAAAGGGCAGCCGCGAACTGACTTGGCGGCAAAGTTTCCATTCGTTTCCGTAGTAATTCCGATGCGAAACGAGGAAGCATTTATAAAAAACACATTGGATGCTATAAGTGCTCAAAAATATGCAGGTCAATGGGAAACCATTATTGTAAACGACCGTTCAACGGATAAAAGCCCAGAGATAATTCGTAATTTTTGCGAAACTCATCCTAATTTTTCGATTATAGATATTCCGCAAGATTCCCCGCAAATTGCTTCACCAAAAAAAAGAGCTTTGAATGCTGGTTTCTCAGCCGCGAAAGGAGAATTTTTGTTAATCGCGGATGCCGATTGCACTCCGCCGCCGAATTGGCTGAATTCAATGGCTCTACATTTTGCAAACGGAGCGTCTGTTGTGCAGGGTTCAAAAGCAAACGACGGCGGCGAAAGATTTTTGCACACCTACCAAAGGCTGGAAACCCTGGGTTTTACTTTAATAGAAGCTGCCGGATATAACCGCAATAAACCTCTTGTGGCGAGTGCTGCATCTCTTGGCTATAGCAAGGATTTATTTTTTAAATGCGGAGGTTTTGAGGGGCTTTACGATTTTGCTTCTGGCGATGACGATATGCTAATACACAGAATGGCTAAGGTAAAGGGAACAAAATTTGCTTATAACTGGGACACCAGCGCAATTATGCCAACCGCTCCGGTTGATTCGTGGAAAGCGCTTTTGCAGCAAAGAGCGAGATGGGGAAGCAACGGCGCAAAATACGAGAACAAGGCGTATTCTGTTTTTTTGTTCTGCATATATGCATTCTTCGTATGGCTTTTCATTTCGCCGTGGCTTGTGCTTGCAAGCATTCTGCCGCTAAGTTATTTTTTGTTCCCCTTTGCAATAAAGTTCGTCATGGATTTTCTATTGCTTTTTACAGGTGCACTTCGCTTGCGCTCCGTAGAGCTTCTATGGTGCCTGCCACTTGTTGAAGTTATTCAAATCCCGCTTTTTACCGCAGCCGTGCCGCTCGGGATGCTTGGATGGTATAGGTGGAAAAATTGAACAGTATCTTGCTAAAAAAATGACAAATAAAACTCCCTCTGACGCTCAAAACAAGCATCCCAAGAAAAACGCTCTGCATAAGCTCTGCCGTTTTTTCCCATTTCTCGCATTTTCTCCTTGTCTTCCGCAGTTTCGCAAATCGCTTTGGCAAGTGCTTTGGGTGTCATTTCCGGCAAAATAATCCCACCGCCGGATTCTCTAATATGCTCCGCCGCCGCTCCGGTGTTCGCCCCAATCAAACACTGTCCGCAAGACATCGCCTCTAGAATGGAAAAACCAAAAGTCTCCCAGCCGCTCAGGGCAAAACCCATCTCGCAGCTCGCTATCCACTTTGTCATCTCCTCTTGCTTTTTGATAAAACCCGCATATTTTACATGTTCGTATTTTCTCACCGCTTCCTCAACAAGGCGAATTCTGTTACCAGTTCCAACAAAAACAAGCGCAGGCTCTGCGCCCAATTCCTTGCAGATAATCGGGTAAGCATCCAGCAAAAGCGATACTCCCTTTTCCTTACAAAAGCGATGCGGAAAAAACATTGTTAATCTGTTTGAATTGCCCGCCTTCAATTCCTCAACGAGGGCATTGTCTCTGCAAGCTGGATTAAATAGACCCGAATCTATGCCAAGGGGCAACCAATGCAAATTCAACAACCCCCTGCTCCTCATTCTCTCCATAACCTCTTTGCAAGAAACCTGAATGCCTTGATAATTTTTGAATTGGTAGCGTGCATAGGTCCAAGCCAAGTTTTCAAGCTGTTGCCCCAAAAATCCGTTTATTCTGCCGAAGGTGCGGCGAATATAGGTCACTGGAAAATCCGCATGCCAAAAACCCGTAAGCACTGGCTTGCGCTCTAAACCCTCGCACGCTCTGCGAACAGCAGCGGGAAGCACATAAGGCGAACCGACTTCTATTATGTCTGCATTGTATTTTTCGATATAACGCCTGATGTGGCTTGCGCTGTAAATAAAGCGGTATTCCCACCATTTGCCCGGAACTTTCAAAGCCTTGACATGCTCTATTGTCAGCGTGGGAGAAATTTCCTCAGCTCCATTATAGTTATCCTGCATTAAAAAGACTAATTTGAAATCGGTTTGTTTTTTTTGATAATGTTCCATTTTTTGCAAATGATAACGGCGAACCCCCCCGCCACTAGGCGACCAGAAATTATTTATATCCAGAATTATCCGCATGGATTAAAGCTAGTAAACGTTGATTAGCACAGTTTGCCCTTAATAACCGTGTAAAAATTTTCTATATTCACAAAAATATGACTATTAACTCAAAAAAATGCTTTGCAAAACACATTTCCAAAGCGGATTTGCCTTTGCGTAGCCTCCGTAACCTATTTCCCCAAGCGGATTTGCCCTTGCGGAACTTTCATAAACAACCAAAAAAGGAGCATTTGCCATGAAAATCAGCAAAATCAACATAAATCACCTGCGCAATGACGCGCATTTCCAGTTCCACACCGAATTCCGCGACCTGGTCACGGCTCACATTGACGCCTACCTGCCGCTTTACGAAAGGGAAGACGAGGCATTTAAAGAGCGAGCTTACAGCGAAATTACGCGGTATCATAAATTCGCATTGGTGACAGCCATTGGGCTTGCCTTGGCTTTCATCTTTTCATGCTCATCGGACAAAGACGATGGTGACATAGGCAGCGTTTCCGGCGGTGGCAGTGGGAAAGAAGTCATATCAACAAGTCTTATGACGGTGACGAAATATGATGATGTCGACGGGGTAATAGGTACCATGACAAGCAGAACCGAATACGAATACGATAGCAGAGGAAACCTGACAAAAGAGGTTTCCTACAATGCCGACGGAAGCATTAGTGGCAAAACCGAATACGAATACGATAGCAGAGAAAACCTGACAAAAGAGGTTCGCTACAACGCCAACGGGAGCATTAGTGGCAAAACCGAATACGAATACGATAGCAAAGGAAACCAGATAAAAGAGGTTAGCTACTACACCGACGGGAGCATTAGTGGCAAAACCGAATACGAATACGATAGCAAAGGAAACCGGATAAAAGAGGTTAGCTACTACACCGACGGGAGCATTATGCACAGATACGAATACGAATACGATAGCAGAGGAAATCTGACAAAAGAGGTTCACTACAACGCCAACGGGAACATATCTTCTATGATTGAATACACCTATACTTACATAAGGCTTTGAGCATGAAACCCAATTGTATGAAGGCTTGGGCTTGCCTTGGCATTCACCTTTTCCTGCTCATCGGACGACAATAACCACTAGGCGATTTGCAAAAAATATTTGCCAATAGTATGTTAACGCAAGGCTTTAACAGCCTTCAAAGGGAGCTTTGTGTAGCGAGCTACGAGTGCAGGCTCCACGCCATCTCCAAGCATATTCCGAGCAATTTCACTTCTGCCTCTTTTCAGGCCCTTAGCCTCGCCAATAGCAACGCCTTTTTCCTCAGCATAAGCCAAAGCATTCATGTGGTCGCTGAAACGCTTCATATCACTTTCGTAATCCATAAGCTCCTTATCCGTAAAATTAGAAATTCGTGCAATCTCAAAAAGCCGCTTGAACACCATTTTGTTGAAGCTCTTGGGCACCTTGTCAAGGTTGTGTGCATTCTTAAAGATGAAAAGCAGCCTGTCAATATCGCTCTTGCATTCCTCCTCGGTTTTGTCAAATTTGGGAAGACGGACATAAACCAAACGCATAATATCGTAGCGAACCTGAGGGTGGAGCTCGTTGGAAAGGGAAATGTATTGCACAACCTCATTACAGTTTTTTCCAAAATCCGTGTCAAAGTTGAGAAAACTGAGCGTATAGACCACCGGAATGTTGTAATCGTAAGGAATTCTCTTCCCCCTGCTCTCCATCTTGCCCCTCTTTGCAAGGTTGGCTACCGCCATACAGAGATAAAAAAGACTTCTTTTGATAAAATGCTTCTGCTCTTCCACTTGCATTTCAACAATGAACCTTGCACCAGAAGCATCCTCGCATTGTATATCAAACACGGCACCTCTTTTCCTCTTGGTTTTGCCAAGCTGGACTGTGTGTATGATTTTGACATCCACGATAGGTTTTTTGAGAACCCGCATGAGGAAAGTGTTGAGAAGGAACAAAAGGAGTTCCTTGCATTGCTCGCTGGCAAAGGCTTTTTTGAAAGTGAAGTCCAAAGTGAGCGGAGCAAACTTCGGCAGTTTTTTGTGCATAATATGCCTCCTCGTGAAAAAAATTCATGTAATAAAGTCGCTCCCTTGATGGGAAAATATAGAAAATTATCTGAACCAGAATTCCGAAAGCGACAGGCGTATGGAAAAATCGCGAGAAGAAACTGAACTTTACTATAATATCAAAATGCTAAAAAAATTCATCATCATATTTTTATGCATAATAATCCTTTTTTTTCTTTCGCTGCTTATACCCGTAAAAAATGACGATAATTGCAGCAAAATTCTATTCTCTTCTAAAGACGAGCTTTTGCGGGTTTGGCTGAATGAAAATCAACAATATCAATTTCCTAAAAGCGAAAAAATTTCGGAAAAATACAAAACAGCAGTTTTGCATTTTGAAGATAAAAGATTTAATTGGCATTTTGGAATAGACCCTATTGCAATAATCCGCGCAATGAAACAGAATGTAAAGGCAAAAAAAATTAAAAGCGGCGCAAGCACCATAACCATGCAGGTTGCTAGACTAAGAAAACCTAAAAAACGGACATTCTTCGCAAAACTGATAGAAACCCATTCTGCCCTTAGAATGGAACTCTGGAAAAGCAAAGACGAAATTTTTGCAGAATATGCAAGTCTGGCTCCGATGGGCGGGAATATAATTGGAGCAGAAACAGCTTGCTGGAGATTTTTTGGACATGGGTCAGAGGAAATCACTTGGGCAGAAGCTACTCTTTTGGCTCTGCTTCCAAATCGCCCTTCTGCATTGAATTTGGAAAAAGAAAGGGAAAAACTTTTGATACGAAGAAATAACCTGCTTAAATCCCTTTCAAAAGCGGGTTACATAAACGCGGAAATTTTAAGTTCCGCTTTGCAAGAATCCTTACCGAAAGTAAATGCAGACTGGAGATTCAAAACTCCTCACTATGCAGAAGCCGTTCTTTCGCTATTTCCTAATCAAAACATCTTTCACGGAACAATAGACAGCAAAATTCAAGCACGGCTGGAGAGAATTGCAAAAAATTACGGACAGAGAATAAGGGAATATTCAAATGTGAACATATCTGTTCTAATAACAGAAACCAAAACAGGAAAAATTAGAGGCTACCTCGGTTCGCTTGATTATTACGATACGCTCTCCAAAGGAATGATAGATGGAGTGCGCGCCCACCGCAGCACGGGAAGCATTATGAAACCGTTTTTATATGCACTCGCAATGGAGAAGGGACCTTATACGCCGGAAAGCTTAGTTGAAGATGTCCCAACTTGGTTTAAAGGCTTCTCTCCACAAAACGCAGACAAAAGTTTTAGCGGAATTGTGCCTTTCAAAGAAGCCCTTATTCGCTCTCTCAATGTTCCTGCGGTTAAAATTTTATCGGATTATGGAGTTGAGGATTTTTATTTTTGGCTGAAAAACGCAGGACTTGTTGGCTTATCACGTTCACCGGAGAGCTATGGGCTTTCTCTGATTTTAGGTGGTGGAGAAGCAGCTTTGCAGGAATTAGTTCCGCTTTATTCAATGCTGATGAATGAAGGCAAAAGAACAGATTTGAAATGGTTGGAAGACAGTGTCCCCCAAAAAAATGAACAGCTATTACAAGCGATCACAGCTTATAATATCAAAGAGATTTTGACATCGGTTAAGAGACCAGATTTTGAGCAATATCATTTGCAATTCAACAACCATATTCCTGTTGCTTGGAAAACAGGCACTAGCTATGGTTCAAGAGATGCTTGGGCAATAGGGGTCAATGAACAATGGACTATTGGCGTTTGGGTGGGGAATTTTGCGGGTGGTTCAGTGGCAAATTTGAGCGGCAGCTCTTCGGCGGCTCCGTTATTGTTTTCTCTGTTCAACAATCTAAGCGACAATAAAAGAAAAATGTGGGGAGAATTCCCAAGCGATGCAAAATATGAGGCAGTTGAAATTTGCTCCCTCAGCGGCTACAAGGCAAAACCCATTTGCCCTCATAAGAAAAATATACCGCTTCCTATAAATAGAATGCAAAACAGAACCTGCTCATTTCACAAAGAGATAATAGTTTCAAAAAGCACCGGTTTTGAAGTTTGCAGCTTGTGCTGGAATGTGGAAGATACTTTGCACATTGTTGAAGAGCATTACCCGCCCTCTGTCCGCAATGAACTTAGAAAAACTGGCAGGGAACCAAAAGCGGAAACTTTGCATAATCCGCGTTGCCTCGCTAAAAAAGAGGAGGTTCAATTTTCCATTGTCTATCCAGAAAACGGGGCAAGGCTTTTTTTGCCAAGCAGCGATGCTTTGAGTGAAATGGGTTTTATCGCTATTGCCGCCCATAAGCAACGTGATGCTGAATTGCAATGGTTTTTAGACGGTTCATTTTTGGGCGTAACAAAATCCGAACATAAAATGGCGGTGACAGTTGGCAGCGGCGTGCATCGCATTGGGGTTCAGGATACACTTGGAATTTATTTGGAAACGAGGTTTAGAGTTAGGAGTTCAGATGTCTCACAACCTTAAAGATTACGATTTTGATTTTCCGAGTGAGCTTATTGCGCAGAAAACTGCGGGTAAAGGGAAAACTAAAATTTTGCATTGCCCTAAAAACGGTGGAACATTGCGAATTTTAGAAAGTGATGAAATAACGGATTTATTTAAAGCGGGTGATTGCATAGTTGTAAATAATACACAAGTTATTCCAGCGAGGCTTTTGGGAAAAACAAAGCATGGGGGCAAAGCGGAAATTCTTTTGCTCAAACAATTAGAATCGGTAGCGGATAATTCCGCAAGATGGGCAACTTGGGTTAAACCGGGCAAGGCGTTTGAAAACGGAAAGGAAATTTTTATTTCAAAAATAAAATGCAAAAGCGAGGGTTTTGCGCAACCAGAGGATTCCAAAACTCGCATAATAAATTTCTCCATTCCAAATGCGGAGTTCAATTCCTTTTTAGCGGAAAACGGCCATGTCCCTCTGCCTCCTTATATAAACAGAAGTGATAATGCAAGCGATAGAGATGATTATCAGACAGTTTTTGCAAAGTATGCGGGAGCCGTGGCTGCACCAACGGCAAGTTTGCATTTTAGCGAGGATATGGTTGCCGAATTAAAAAATAAGGGCGTTCACTTTGCGGAAATAACCCTGCACGTTGGTCCCGGTACTTTTGAAAACATAAAAGAAAGCGAAGATTTTCGCAAGCACAAAATGCACAGCGAAGAATATCAAATCACAGAAGAAGCGGCAAATATAATAAACGAGACCAGAAAAAACGGCGGCAGAATAATTTGCATAGGCACAACAAGCGCACGGGTTTTGGAAACCGCCTGTATGGGCAGACACGTAGGTCTGCCCATACAGGCATCTAACGGTGCAACGAACCTTTTCATTTACCCCGGCTTTGAATTCAAAATGACCGACGCTCTGCTCACAAATTTTCATTGGCCAAAATCCTCGTTGATTTTGCTGGTGTCTGCATTTTACGGCAGGGAAAATACACTGAACGCCTACAGATATGCAATTCAAAATCAAATGAAATTATTCAGCTATGGAGATGGGATGCTGATTATCTAATCTCTCCTCTATCATAATATTTATTAAGGATATGGTTTCTTCGTATTCTCCAATTAAAATTTTCTGTAAAATATTTTCAATGCTGGTGCCGATGTCTGCCACCTGTGTAAAAGGTTGCAGAGAGTTCGTCGCTTTATCAATAGCGTCAAAGTCAAAAACGCCAATCGCTTCTCTTAGCTTATTAAGTTCGCTTTTCAGAATTTCAAAATCAACAGAACAATTTTGTCCATTTTTCTTGCTTGCTAAAAGAACGGTGTTTATGTTATTTAGAAGAACTTCCAAAGCGATTAAAAACTGGACGTTGTGCAGCCTAATAAATGCTAAATTTCCTTGTTTTCCCGCTGTTTCCAAGGATTTTGCGGTTTCAGATAAATCCAGAGCGCCTATACTTGCGCTTGCGCTCTTCAATGCATGGACGTATGTTATATACAAAGAATAATTATCCGTTTCCAAGCTCTTTTTGATTTCATCTATTTTCCGAATTCCGTCTCTGTAGAACACGGCAAGAATCTGCATATAGCTTTTAAGCGTTCCGCCAGTCAGCGAAATGCCCTTTTTAATATCAATGCCGTCAATTTCAATTTCTGGCATTTCCGAATCATTGGTATCAACTACCTTTGTCTCCAATTTTTCTTGCTTTTCTTTTGGGAGCCATTTTGCCAAAATGGCATTGAGCTTAATAATGTCTATGGGCTTTGATAAAAAATCGTTGAAGCCGTTTGAGAGAAACATTTCCTTTGTGCCAGAGATAGCGTTGGCGGTTAGTGCGATAATTGGCAAATTTGCATAATGCGGATTTTCTCTTTCCATTTCCCTTATGAATTTTGTGGCTTCAACGCCATCCATTTCTGGCATCATGTGATCCATGAGCACCAAGTCGTAGTTTTTTTTTCTCACAGCCTCAATAGCCGCAGAGCCACTCAAACGCGAATCAATCTGCATTTTGTATGGCAGCATCAAACCTTCGGCTACTTTTAAATTCGTGCTGATGTCATCCACGATTAAAACACTAGCATTCGGCGCAATAAACCGTGCCGTAACATTTTCATTTGTGCTATACGAGAAACTACCGGATATACCGTTCAATATATTCGCAACGGATATGGAATGCACAGGCATAGATAATATGTCTAAATTCATGTCTGACGTTGCATTGCCAAATTCCGTGAGCAAAACTATTTTTGTTTTGGAACCAAGCTCTTGTATTATGCTTCTGGCATTTCCCAGCAGGAAATAAGAGACGAACAAGAAGGTATAATCTTTGGATTTCAATTTTTTCAACAGCTCACCATCATTTTCGGCACGTTCGCAAGTCACACCCAAATTATCCACAGTGCAGATTATGGAATCTGCATATATTCCATTAAGCTCATAAACGAGAACGCTTTTCTCTCCCGACTTTTCCACTGATGCCAGAGGTTCAGGTGAGCGTATTTTCTGCGAAAGCTTAATGGTAAATGTACTACCCTTGCCGTATTCCGATTGAACGTTTATGTCTCCACCCATGGCATTCACAAGTTTTTTAGTTATGGCAAGACCAAGCCCCGTGCCTTCAACACCTTTGTGATTTGCCAAATCAATCTGCACAAATTCGCCAAACAATTTCCTTACATCTTCCGGTTTTATACCTTTGCCGCTATCCGCTACATCTATAGTTAGGAGAGCTGTGTCTTCGGCTATTTCCACATTTACGGAAAAGGAGACAAAGCCTTTTTTTGTGTATTTCACAGCGTTGCTCAATACATTTAGCAGCACTTGCCTTATTCTAACCTCATCTCCAAAAAGAGAATTCGGAACATTGCAGTCTATGTTCACCACGAAACTGAGATTTGAATCCACTACGCGCATTCTGATAATGCTCACCACATCCTGTATTAGCGAGGAAAATTGGTAGTTGCTAGGGATTATTTCCAGCTTGCCGCTCTCAATTTTTGAAAAATCAAGGATGTCGTTGATTATGGATAAAAGATTTGCTCCGGCTTGTTTAATTGTTATAATATGCTCACGGGCGGTATCTGATAAATCTTCGCGCAATGCCAGTTCAGCCATGCCGGTTATAGCGTTCATAGGTGTTCTTATCTCATGGCTCATCTTGGCGAGAAAATCGCTTTTGGCTTTTGATGCTGCTTCTATCAACAGATTTTTTTCATCGGATTTTCGTTTTGCAACGGTAAGGCGGAACAATACAAGACTGAGCATCAACGCTAAAAACGCACCTAAAACAGCAATGAATATTCTCATATTCTTTACCTTTTGGTAGTATTGATCCATAGGAGCTAAAATTCCCATGTGCCAGCCGTTTTCAAATCGTTTGGTAAACAAAATAAGATCCAAATCCTGTTTGTCGTCCATTACTTTATGCTCGGAGATCTCTATGCCTTTTTTTAAATCGTTCACTACATTCGGAATACCTTTGTACGGTAACTCGGCTAGAGATTTACCCATATCCTCTTTTTTTGGAGTGGCGATAATTTCCAGATTTTCGTTCAATAATATTCCATAACCACTTTCGGCAAGATGTGTGTTAATAACATATCTCACTATTTTATTGAGTAGCAAATCTATACATACAACGCCGAGTGGCTTGCCGTCCTTATCAAAAATGCGTTTTGAATAGGAAATCACAATTTCTCCAGTCTGTGCATCTACATAAGGCGTTGTAGCCGCTACGCTACCATCTGCGGTTATGGCTATTTTGTACCACGGACGTTCTTTTGGTGCATAATCTTCTGGCGGTATCCAGCCTGTTCCGTCAAGGTACGTATCTTCAAATACATCAAAAATGCCGTAAATACCGTTAAAACCGGATACATGTGCATCATTAGAAGTCAGATATTCTGTCATTTCAGTCATATATTCAAGTACTGCATTTACGGAATTATCCCGTAAAATTATGCTGCGTATGCTTTGCGAAAGATTTTGCAACGATGTTTCTGCCCCCAGCAAATCGGTAGCTATTTTTGATTGCGTATAAGCCAGAGCATTTTTCGCTTCTCTTGTTAAATAGTTGTTCACAGTGTCTCTTACAAACAAATAGCTTATGAACGCCATAAGAAAGAAAGCCAGCCAAACAAACAATAATTGCCTAAATACGGAGTGTGAGATCAATATTCTCCTAGTAGCTCCCTCCGCCTTCTTAAAGATATTCACCGCACCTTTATACGCGGTTATATTTTTGCCAAACATCAAACCAGGTCCTCCTTTATTATGAAAGGAGGGGGATAAAGTATAATATAGTAAACGCCGAATTGCTATTTTTACTCATGGCTGTCTCTTTTTTTATAGAAATGAAAACCATTGTTGTTAAAATTGGCGGGTCGCTTGCGGTAGATGAGGCTAAATTGCTGGATTTTGCAATTGCAGCGGCAGAGGTATCCAAGGAATCTCGCTTAGTTATTGTGCATGGCGGCGGCAAAGACATAAATGCAAATCTGGTTTTGCTGAACGAAGAACCAAAATTCATAAACGGGCTTAGGGTTACGACTCCTGCCATAATGGATATGGTAGAGATGACTCTCAGTGGTAAGGTCAATAAAAAACTTGTGAGAATGTTGCTTTTAAACAACGCAAACGCTGCGGGAATTTCCGGCGTTGATGCCAAATTTCTGGAGGCAAAACCTATGCAGGGCAAAGGCGATTTAGGGGCTGTTGGTGATATATTCAAAGTCAATACGCAGATTTTGGAGGCTTTTTTTTCCGCAAATATAACCCCTGTAATTTCGCCGGTATCTTATGGAGACGGGATTTCCTACAACGTGAATGCAGACACGGCTGCCTCTGAGATTGCGGTTGCGCTGAAAGCGGATTGCTTCATTTTAATAAGCGATATAAGCGGAGTTTTAGACAAAGATAAAAAAATCATTCCACATTTAAATAGAGAGTTGGCAAATGATTTAATTCAAAGCGGTGTTATTTCCGGTGGAATGCTCCCAAAAGTTCAAGGTGCTTTGGAATCCATAGAAAGAGGTTTAAAATCCATACACATTGTTGGATGGGAAGGTACGGAAGTTTTCAAAAGACAGTTAGCCGGCACTGCCAACAGCGGAACTATTATAGATAGTTAATTATTCTGTTTTCCATCCCAGCTTTCTATCCGCCGCTAAGTCCACCACTGCACTCGCAGGCAATTCATAAAGCAGGGTGCAAACTTTTACATTCTCAAAACCCGCTCTCTTCAATGCCCTTTCGCAGGAAGAAGTTGTTGCCCCCGTTGTGTAAACATCATCCACAACAACAACTCCGTTTTGTGGAGCGAGGTTTAAACTTTTTGCATTTTTTGCTTCAAATGCTCCAGCAACATTTAAGGAACGTGCGCTACTTCCGAGCAATGTTTGCGATGGCTTGTAAACTCGCCTTTTTAAAATATTTGTTTGCAGTTTTCCGCCGCAATGCAGGGAAAGCTCAAATGCGGCAAGTTCGCTTTGGTTGTAACCTCTCTCCCGCATTCTAGCGTTATGCACGGGTACGGGAATAAAGGGCATGTTTTTTCCCCAGCTCTCTAAAATTTGCAGGGCTTCTCCCTTATGCCCAACAGAGGAATGTGCCACTAAATAAGGGGCTATTTTCCGCATACCCTTGTATTTCATCGCCAAAATGAGATTTCTTGTAAGCGAATTCATGGGGAATAAGCAGATTGTATCTTCTTTACCTGGCAATATAGGATGCTCGCCATAGACAATAAGCTCTTCTTTGCAATTAGGGCAAAGCCAAGGGTCAAGTTTTTGTGAATTGCGCCCACACCCAACGCAAACATTCCCAAAAAAGAAAAACGAAAGCGATTCTTTAAGATTCATAATATATTAGACGCTTTTCGCCGGTAAAAAAATTCAAAAAAATTATAATTAATGAATAAACTGCCACCCGACTATCGTAAGTATGTAGAAATTGACATTGTTAAATCATTTACAACCTCCTTGTATAACTCTTTTAATTCAGTTTTTTGTTCATCTGGCAAATTCTTGTCTTCCAGTAATTTGCCAAAAACATCAAATTCACTTAAATCATCAAGATTTGCCGCATATTCCTGCGTTAAAACTTTGTCCAAAATTCGTTTATCCTGAATTTTCAAAACCTCAATTTTTGTGCCTGCGATTTGTTTGTCAATCCAAACTTGAAAATCAGCAAAAAGTTCATTTCCATCGTAGATAATCTCCACCCAAACCGATTCTTCGCCTTTTTTTAATTCGGACAATTTTTTGGAAATGGAACCTTTATCGCCTTTAACTGATTCCATTTTTTGGAACAAGGGAATTTTCATCTCATTTTTTGTGTTGTTTTTAAAATCCGCAATTACAACGCTCTTCTGCTGGTTTGCCTCACCAAAACCCATTGGGATGGGCGAGCCGGAATAACGGACATTTTCATTTATTGCCGATGCAATATGAAAATGCCCAAGAGCCACGTAATCAAAAACCGGAGAGAAAATATCGTTACCAATGCATTCTATTGTTCCGATATAGGTATCGCGAACTCCGTCGTCTGCACATGTTTTACCGCCCGCTACCGACAAATGCCCAGTGGCTATAATCGGAATGTTTTTATTCAATTCATCGCGTTTATTTTTGGCAATTTCAGCAATTTCAGCGTAATGTTTGCATAAACTTTCCCTAATGCGTTTGGAACGGTCTGAGTAAGTTTCATTCTCAGCAAAACGGCTGATGTCCCTTTCGCGCAAAAACGGCACGGCGCAAATTATCGCAATGGGATTTTTATTTTCATCTTCAATCGCAAACACTTCGTCTTTGGGATTTTCACAGGCTTTCCCGACAACTTTTACATTCAATGCCAGCAAAATTTCTCTTGGTGCGTCCAGCAAGCTCGGAGAATCGTGATTCCCGCCAATTACAACAACATTGCCGCACCCGTTGCTTCTAACTTTTAGCAAAAAATCATAATACATTTTGAGCGAAACGTTTGAGGGAGTGGCAGAGTCAAAAATATCACCAGCGATGAGCAAAATATCAATAGCATTTTCTTTTATTGTGTTTATCAGCCACTGCAAAAAACGCTCATGTTCTTCGTAGCGTTCTTTTTTCGCATAGAGCATTCTGCCCAAATGCCAGTCGGAGGTGTGCAATAGCTTCATATCAAACTATTAAATAATCCAATGCTCGGACTCGTAATCCATCAATCTTTTGAACTCTTCTTCGTCCGTTAAATTCACTGTTTGCGGGCTAAGCGATGCATAACCTTGAGCGAGCCACCAATCGTCGGTTCCATACGATAAATCCATAATTTTGTTACCCATGAGGTTATATGCTTTTAATGATGCCCTGTCAGATTCTTGCGTTGACGTTATCTTGGAATCGCTGTTCAATAGATAAATAGTTTCTTCACCCAAATAATCCTTGGATTTTCTCGCTTCCACATAATAATCATTGAACATTCCAGTGCTTGTTCTGGATACTCGGACTCCTTTACATGGACTTTCATGGTCGCAAGGTGGAACATTGAAATTCCATAAAGTTTGCTTTGGCATACCTACAAAACTTTTTTCTTTTAAAATATCTTGTACCCATTTCAGCGCAAAGGAAAGAGCGCAATCGCTTTGCTTTTGCAGAGAAACTGCTATCGCAGGAAACCCCCATAAAGCTGCCTCTCTTGCAGCCGCAACGGTTCCGCTGTAAAAAGACGCAACGCCTGCGTTATCGCCGTTATTCACACCGGCTATCACCAAATCAAACTTGAAATTCTTGTATATATGTTTTAAAGCGAATTTCATGCAGTCTGCAGGAGTGCCATCTACCCAAAAAGCTTCGCAAGGAAAATCTTTTGCAGGCGCATAGTACAGCGAACGATAATATGAAAAGCCATGACCAACGCCACTTTGTTCGTTTTGTGGCGCAACAACTCTCAAATTTGCGTATTTGGATACCGATTTCACAAGAGCCATCAAATTAGAAGCTTCTATGCCATCATCGTTAGTTACAAGAACGTCCATATAATCATAAATTAGTAATTTCTCATAGGTGCTCTCCCTATATGTCCACATACCTTTTTGCGCGTCTATTTGCAATTATTGTGATTTTTGCGCCATGCCTGCACCGGAACGTTTGCACAGCGAATACGTGGATTTACTTTTGCAGGAAATAAAATATAGAGCGGAAGGCGGATTGAAAAATTTTGAAACCGTATATTTGGGTGGAGGTTCACCCTCTGCCTTGAGTGCAGGAAATTTGCAAAAATTGCTCGCCGGTTTGCAAAAACATGATTTGCAAACGGATAAATTAAAAGAATTTTCAATGGAATGGAATCCTGAACAGGTTAGCCAGGAACGGATAAATATAGCTTTGGAATTTGGGATAAACCGCTTTAGCCTTGGAATTCAAAGCCTAGATGACGGCTTGCTGAAAATGCTCGGTAGGCAGCACTGCGCAAAGCAAGCACTTGTTGCTTTTGAAAAACTGAATGAAAAATTCAAAACTGGCAACGCGGATTTAATGTTTTGCTTACCCAATCAAAGCACAGAGAATTTTTTAAGCGATGTTCAAACTATGCTCAACCAAAAAGCAAAGCACATAAGTTTTTACGGGCTGACTATAAAGAATAAAAAAAAACTGCCGCCACAACCAGAAGACCTATATCCCGAAATGTATTTAAAAGCGACGGAAGTTTTAAGCAAAGCCGGGCTGAATAGGTATGAAATTTCCAATTTTGCGATGCCGAGCCATGAGAGCATACATAACATGGTTTATTGGAAAAGAAGCCCCTATCTGGGGGTCGGTCCGTCTGCGCATAGTTATCTGGACGGCATTCGTAGCTATATAGGCGGAAAATACATTTCTTGGAAAAAGTGGGTTTTAAGCGGTTGCCCGCAAAGCAACTTAACTTTGGACATTCCAAGCGCAGAAGGCAGGGAGATAGAAGCCGTATGGCTATCTTTGAGGACAAGGGAAGGTTTGTCGCTGAAGAATTATGAACGGGAATTCGGGAAGAAATTTGACCTGAAAAAAGCTGAACCTTTCATAAAAAAAGGATGGTTGGCGAAAAATGGAGATTTTCTTGCCTTGAGAGATGAAGGTTGGTTATGGCTTGATAGAATACAAAAATTTCTATATTCTTAAACATGAGTGAAGATAAGGATCAGGAAATTCGTCGCAGATTATTAGTGCTTTTCAAAAACCACAGTGAAATGGCAGATGCCTATATTTCGCAGTTTGGCACGGAAATAAATATGAAAAATATTCAAACTATAAGGACGCAATTCCCTAACATTGGCGATACCAGCTCCATGCCAGCTACAACGGCAGAAGAGCCTGAGGGAGAGGCTCATGAGAAAACATCGGAACTCATCTTTAAATTTAATAATAAAGCGTTTGAAACTCCGAAAGGCGATCCAACAAAGGAATCTCCGCTTTACCCACGAGTTGTTGACTGCCCTGTTTGCAAGAAGTGGGGTTTGAATTCGCAAGAGCTAAGGGCAAAATCGCTTTCCATACTGAATGACCCATTTATGGCACCGATTTATGTCACGACAGGGCATTTTCAAGAAATCAACTATCTGCTCGCAAGTGTAACTGTGTGCGAGGGTTGTATGCTCGCAAGCCCTGACCGCAAGGATTTCATACTTTACAACAGAACCACAAGGCAAAACCAGGATAGCCAGCTACCACCACAGGTTATAAGAGAGTTAAAGGAAAGTATTGATAAGCGAAAGGCTTTTTTTGAGAAAACGGGAATTGGCGATGCGTTATTCAAACTCCCAAGATGTTATGCTGCTGGCATAGTCAGCTATCAGTTAGCGGATATCAGAGCAGAGATAGAAGGCGGGGCAAAAGTTCTGGGTGCGTTCTACAAGCGCGGTAATTATTGGACCCGCATAGCTTTGCTTTGCAGGCAAGCCGGAATGGACGACTTTCAGGCATTGGAGAAAGCTGCCGAGCATTTCAAAACCGCATTCATGCTATCTGATTTTCCAAAGCAAGAGATGGAGTTCCAAGTGCTCTACATACTCTTCAATATACATCTCTATTTTGGAAAACCAAAGGAAGCCCGTGATTATCTGAGTGTTTTGGACAAAACTAGGCAGGATTTGGAACAAAAGGAAAATGTCCCTGATGGCGTTTTGCCTAATTGCAAGAAATGGCTGGAAATGGGAAAAAACCGCTGGGACGACCGCGAAATGCCGAATTTCTGGAAGACGCCGGGAATATCATAGCCCGATATGGCTTACAACTATTACGCTGTTGGCCACTGCCCAAATAAAAATTTTGAATTGGAAAGTTTTAACCTCTTTGAAGCAGGGGTTTCAACTTTAGAAGAGCTTGAAACCGAGAGAGATTCTTGTGTTTCTTTTAAATTTTACATGGATTCAAAAGAGGAGCGAGACCGCATAGTAACCGAGTTTGCGCATCTAGATTTTGAATGTGGCGAAGAAGAGGCAAAGGATTGGGATTTGTGGTGGCGCGAAAGGCAAACTCCCGTGAATGTCAGCAAAAATCTTTGGGTTAGACCTCCTTGGGTAAATTTCTCTGCGCCAAATGCAGACGGCGTGGTTTTGGCTTTGGAAGCGAAAACCGCCTTTGGCACGGGCGAGCACAGTAGCACGGCTTTAGCGGTGCAGCTTATGGAAAGTGTGGATTTCAAAGGGAAAAGTTTGCTGGATATTGGGACGGGAACCGGCATTCTTTCTTTGTTCGCTTTGAAAAAAGGGGTGCGTTTTGCGGTTCAGACGGAAATTGACCCCTTGACAATTCCCTGCTTAGTTGAGAATTTTGAGCAAAACGGAGAAAACTGCCCAAATGCGGTTTTGGGCTTTTTGGATTCCTTTAACGAAAAGGCAAAATTCAACATAATAGTTTGCAATATGCTCCGTACCGAAGTTTTGCCTTTACGGGCAGATATTGAGCGGCTTTTGGCAAAAAATGGCGAATTTATTTTAAGTGGACAACTGGAATGCGAAAAACACTCTATTCTGGACTGGTTCAAAGAGGCAGGTTTTAGCATTGAAGAGGAAATTGTAAATGAAGAATGGTGGGCAGTATTTTCTAGATTATCCTTGAGGTAAAAATATGTCTAATAAATGGAGATTTTTTTGGGTTGCTTCTTTTGCCCTAGTGGTTTTCTTTCAGGCTTGCGGAATGCATAGCTGGGAAGAATTACTTATAAGCACGGCGGACGAGAAGAAAATGGGGCGTGAGTTTGACAGCCTGGTTAGGATAGGGCATAAAGATGTTATGACGGCTAACGAAAAACTTTTTTCTCCTAGCACTCCTGCGCAGCAGGAACTTTACGACTTCTACCAAGCTAGGGGAAAGGAGATGGTAAAATCGATAGACCCAAAAGACATGGATGCCCTTATGACAAATGAAAGACTTTGCCGCAACAACCTGAGCAATAAAAACGAAGCGTTGGCCTGCACTCAAGATAATTTCTTTGAGTTTAATATTATAGAGAGTAATCAATTGAACGCTTTTGCGGTGCCAGGTGGTTATGTATATTTTTACACCCAGATATTAAAGCCTGCCAAGGGTTTCCAAAGCGAAAGCGAGCTTATGAGTGTTATGGGGCATGAGATTGGGCATGTGGTGTTGCACCACAGCAGGGATAGAATGGTTAAAGCCGCTGGCGCAACTGCAGTTATACAGATATTTTTGGGAGATGGCATAGCTGGGCTTATAGGCTTGCTAGGCGCTCAATTCTGGCTTGCGTCTAATAGCCAAAGCGATGAATCTCAGTCCGATTCAATGGGTTTTTATTACACCAATAAAATGGGAATATCTTCTGAAGGCTTAAGTGATTTTTTTAATAGAGGGCTTATAAAAAAAGAGGACGGGACATGTGACAAAGCAGCGAATGCTTCTGTTGGGGATGTATTCAGCACCCATCCTCCATCTTGCGAAAGAGTACATGCCAATAATACCAGAATATCTAATTTTCATCAAAATTTCCCAAAAGATCTACATACGTCACCAATCACTAATAAAAAGTTTACAGACCTTGTTACAGCGGCAGGAATTTGAAGCTCTATTTTGATGCGACCTGCCCACTCTGTTGCTCGTTTGCGAAACTTTTGCGAAAGCACCTGAGTGAGCAGATTGAACTTTTGGAACTGCCAAACGGTGCTCAAGCAAAAGATTTTAAGTTGGAACTCCCAAGTGGTGAATTTTTATACGGCAAAGAAGCGATAGACGCTTTGGAAAAGGAAATTCCCAAAGTAAAGGATTTTTTTTGGATGCTACCTGATTCCTATAAAGGAAAGGCTCTGCGCGGGACTTACGCTTTGACTAAATTTGGACGCTGGTTTTTTTATCTTTTCAGAAGAAGGCGATGCGATGAGTGCGGACATAAAGAATAGGGTAAAAGAGCTCACCTCAAAACTCAACGAGGCAAACCGCCTTTACTATCAGGGCAAAACAACGCTCTTTTCCGATTATGAATACGACTTGACTTTAAGAGAATTGGAAACTTTGGAAAAAGAGCATCCCGAATTAAAACAAGCCGATTCCCCAACGCAAATGGTTGGCAAAGAGACCGCAAGCGATTTTGCACGCATAGCCCACAAAACCCCGATGCTCTCCATTGCAAACGCTTACAGCGAAGCGGAGATTTTGGACTGGGAACGCCAGCTTCACGGGCTTATCGAGGGGAAATTGGAATATGTGTGCGAGGTGAAAATAGATGGAACCAGCATGTCTCTTCTGTATAAAAACGGAAAATTGCTCAGAGGGCTAACAAGGGGAGATGGCGAAGCTGGCGATGATGTGACCGCGAACATAAAAACCATAAAGGACATCCCTCAATTTTTAGCAGATGCCCCAAGTAGCGAATTTGAGGTTCGCGGCGAAGTGTATATGGAGCACGGCACTTTTGAAAAATTAAACGAAGAACTGCTCGCGCAGGGCAGAACTCCTTATGCAAATCCCAGAAACACCGCAGCGGGCAGCTTAAAACTCAAAGACCCGGAAGAAACGACAAAAAGGGAACTGAGATTTTTTGCCTATCAGTTGCTGCACGATAATCCTCAGTTGCACAGCGGCAATTTGGATTTGTTGAGAAAATTAGGTTTTAATGTTTTTGATTTTTTTGTAAAGGATTCCGTTCAGGGGATTTTTGAAGCACGGGATTATTTTGACGGGTTGCGCAAGAGTTTGCCTTTTGATATTGACGGGATGGTGGTGAAGGTCAACAGCGTTTTGCAACAGCAAGAGGCTGGCAGAACTTCCAAGGCACCGCGCTGGGCTATAGCGTATAAGTTTAAAGCGGAGCGGGCTTATTCGGAGCTTTTGAGCATTGATGTTCAAGTTGGACGCACAGGAAAAATAACTCCTGTCGCGAATTTAAAAGCCGTTCAGCTCGGTGGCACAACCGTCAAAAGGGCAACGCTCCATAACTTTGACGAAATAAAAAGATTGGACTTGCGAATAGGCGATTTTGCTGGCGTTGAAAAGGGGGGAGAAATTATCCCGAAAATTGTGGAGGTTCAAACCGAAAAAAGACCCCCAAATGCAGAACCTGTGAAAGAACCGGAATTTTGCCCTGTGTGCGGGAGCGTTTTAGCAAAAGAGGACGTGGATTTGCGCTGCGAGAATCTGCAATGCAAAGCGCAGTTGCAGGGATTTTTGGAATACTTTGTATCGCGCAAGGTTATGGAAATTGAAAATCTCGGCTCGGCATTGATAGAGATGCTTTTGAACAACGGTATGCTCAAAGAGGTCTGGGACATCTACCGCTTAAAGAAAGATGAATTGGCGGAACTTGAGGGGATGGGTGAGCGCAGTGCGCAGATTGTTATGGAAGGCATTGAAAAAAGTAAAAGCAATAGCCTAGAGAGATTGCTTGCAGGATTTGGTATTCGCCATCTAGGGGTGAATGGTGCAAAAATTTTGGCAAAACATTTCAAAAATATAGATACGGTGGCAAAGGCGGAAAAAAAGGAATTGGAAAACATAAATGGAATTGGAGAGATAATTGCAGAGAGCGTTTATAATTTTTTCCATTCGAGCTTGGGCGAAGAATGGGTGAAAAAAATAAAGGAAATAGGCATAAACACGGAATATAAAGGTGTGAGCGGAACTCTTTTCGCTGGGCAAACCGTGGTTTTAACAGGAACTCTCCCGACCTTGGATAGGGAAGAGGCAAAGGAAATTTTGGAAACTAACGGCGCAAAGGTTACCAGCTCGGTTAGTAAAAAGACATCTTGGATACTTGCTGGCGAAAACGCGGGGAGCAAGCTGGAAAAAGCGAGGGAGCTTAAAATTCCTATTTATGGAGAGGAGTGGTTTAAGGAAAAAATTGCTAATTGAGGTATCTCTCTTCGGCTTTTTTCCAATCCACGATATTCCACCAAGCCTTGAGCCAATCTGCGCGAACATTTTTGTATTTCAAATAATAAGCGTGTTCCCAAACATCCACTACGGTTATGGGTTTGAGCCCAAAACTGATAGGGCTAATTTGGTCGTGAGTATCTATAATTTCCAACTCTCCGGCTTTGTTTTTCACAAGCCAAGCCCAACCGGAACCAAAATGCCCTAAGGCTTTTGCGGTAAACGCTTGGGCGAAAGTTTCAAAGTTTCCCCATTTTGCATTTATTGCCTCAGACAATTTTCCAGAATTTATGCCTGTGCTTTTTGGGCAAAGGGATTCCCAAAATAGGCAATGATTATGATAACCGCCGCCGTGATTTCTCAAAGCATCCCTTTGCTGTTCGGGAGCTGTCTCCAAACTGGTCAAAATTTCCGTTATGCTTTTGCCCTGCCATCCTGCTGCTTCCACGGCTTTGTTCAAATTTGCCGCATAAGTAGCGTGATGTTTTGAGTAATGGATTTCCACCGTGGCAGAATCGTAATGGGGTTCAAGCTCGTTGAACCCGTAAGGCAATTTTGGGAGTTCGAATATCATAATAAACATAAATATACATATTTTTTTACGCTTTGTCAAGGATTTTGTACAATTTTACTAGAAAAACCCTAGCGAATCCATCGGTACTATTTTCACATTTTCCAAAAACATTTTATCGCTTGCACCCACAACGCTAATTTTAAACGAATCCGGGTTAAAATATTTTGCCACCATTGCCTTGACCTGTTCCGCAGTAACCGCTTTGATTTTTTCAGGGTATTCCCTGTAATGCTCCAAGCTACGGCCATTCAGTTCAGAAACCGCAAATGTATTCGCCGTTGTCTCTGCATTCTCAAACATGCCTGGCATGGACTCTATGAGGGATTTCTTTGCGAATGCAAGCTCTTCTTCGGTAGGTCCTTCCCTGCCGAGTTTTAAGCATTCTTCCCTAATCACCTGCAAAGCGGTTTTTGCGGACTCCGCCTTTGTTTGTAAAGCAATTCCAATAAGAGCTATGTCTTCGTAATCGGACTGGGCAAAGCTATAAATGGAATATGCAAGCCCAGCTTGGGTGCGAACTTTATTTGTCAACCTAGAAGAAAACGAGCTGCCCCCTAAAATATAGTTTGCAATAGCAGCTTGATAATAATCGGGATGCGGACGCTTGACAAATGGAGCCGCCATTATTATATTCGCCTGACTGATATTTTTCTCGCTTGCGAAAATGCCCGTATGTTCATTGAATTCAAGCGGCGGGAATTGTGAAGGTGCCAATTTTTCTTTTCTCCATTTTGCAAATAATTCTGTTAAAGTTTTTTTCAATGAATCTGTGTTGAAATCCCCTGCGGCTGCTATTATAACCCTGCGAGGCACAAAAACTTCATCCTTGATAGCTAATAAGTTCGCCCTTTTAACTTTTGCAAGATGCGTACTATCCGCCTCCCACAATTTGGGATTATTTTTGTACACAACTTTTGCAGAGAGTGCGGAAGCGTGGGCACTTGGCTGGTCGTAGCGGTGCGTATATCTTTGAATGGCGGAATTTTTTTGCAATTCAAGGCGAGCGGAATCCAAGCGGGGTTTATTGAAAAGCTCAAAAAGCAACGGCAAAACCTTATCAAAATCGCGTGAGAGACAATTCAAATGTATTGTACTCTTAGTATTCCCAATGCTGCCGCTTATCCCAGCGGAGAGGAATTCCAGAGAATCATCAACCGCCGCCGGGCTTAGTTTTTCCGTGCCGCCCCTTGAATAGAGAGAGGAGAGCAACTGAAAAGCGGCAACCTCATCCCTGTTTTTAGGGATTGTATTTTCCTTGAAGTAAAAAGTTAAATCTATGAGCGGAACGCTGGTATCTCGCACAGCGTAAAGGGTTATGCTATCTGTTATGTCTGTGCGGTAATCGCCCGGATATGGAGCGGTGTATTGAAATTCCGGGAATACTATGTCTTTATAAGACTCCGGAATGGTCTGCTTAGTGTTGACAGATGCAGAGCAACCCGCTAAGAAAATTAAAAACGCAATTTTACAGTTATTTCGCTTGCGGTGGGTAATGTTCATAGGGGTAAATCTGTATCCGTATCTGTATCGCTCAATACTTTTTGAGCATTCTCTTCTGGTAATGTTTGAACATCAAGCAACTTTTTCTCTATTGCTCTTGTTCGCGTATCTGCATTTTCAATTTCATTGAGTGCAGTGTTCAATTGTTCTTTTGTTTTCGATAGTACATTTTTTATACTACCAACTTCATTTGCCATTGTTTGCATTTCTCCAAGACCTTTTTGTACAAGTTCAAGTCTCTCGTTTACAAACATAAATGATTCTCCAAGCCGTGTTTCAAGTATTTTATGCAATTTTTCATCTAAGGTTTGCCTCATTTCATCTAATTTCTTGTCATTTCCTTGCTGTATATCAGCCAATCTCTTTTCAACCGTATTAGCTAATGCTTCAATTTTTGCCGAAAATTTTTCTTCAAATGCTTTTAGAGATATTGAAATTCCTTCGCGATGGAATTTTAAGCTAGAATCCATAGTTTGCGTAATTTCATCTAACTTTTTCTCATTTCCTTGCTGCATATCAGTTAATTGCTTTTCAACTGAATCACGAGTTTTTTCAAGCCCATCATTCGTGTCTTTTGTCAATGCTTCAATTTTTATCGAAGATTCTTCTTCAAATGCCTTTAGGGATACCGAAAGTTCTTTGCTGTTGGATTTTAAGCCAGAATCTATAGCTTGCGTAATTTCATTCAACTTTTTTTCATTTCCTTGCTGTATATCGGTTAATTGTTTTTCAACTGAATCACGAGTTTTTTCAAACCCATCATTCGTGTCTTTTGTCAATGCTTCCATTTTTGTCAAAAATTTTACTTCAAATCCTTTTAGAGATGCCAAAAATTCTCCGCCGTTGGCTCTTAGACTAGAATCCACAAATTCCTGGATACTATTCATTTTATTGTCAACCAATCCCGTAGAATTGGTAATTGTAGTGGACAATTGCTCCGAAACAGATTTTAAATTTGAAGACAATTCTTCCCTTAAATCTCTTGCGGATTTATTTGTTTCTTCTCTATTTTTTCCAAATTCGTCCAATAAATCGGCTTCATTTTTTTCAAGACGCTGCATAAACTCTGTGAGCATATGTGATATATATGACTGTAAACTTTGTCTATTCTTTGAGAAAAGCACAAGCATTGCAATAAATTGTACAATTACAATTGCTAAAATTACAAGCCCAATAACAAGTACCATATCCATAACATTCTCCTATATTTTTTACATAAGTGCAAATATACAATTATTTTATAAGCAATTTTACCTATCATCCCTCATAATTTTATAATGAATCCCGTCCAAAATCGCAAACCACGATGCTTCAATGATGTTGGTACTGACCCCTGCGGTGTGCCAATTTTCCTTGCCATCGCCAAAGGTTATCCACACTCTCACAGAGGCGTCTGTCCCAACTTTGCTGCCCAAAACACGAACTTTGTAATCGTCTAATTTCACAGCATTGATGCTTGGGAAATGCTCAACCAAAGCTTTGCGAAGTGCGCAGTCCAAAGCATTCACTGGACCATCTCCATTGCTAACTTCGTGTATTATTTTTTTGCCTATTTGCAGTTTAACAGATGCTTCGGAAACGTGAGCTCTATTTTTGCCCATATCTTCTATAACGCGGTATCCAAGCGTTTGGAATTTGTCTTTGTAAAGACCAAGATGGCGGCGGGCGAGCATTTCAAAGCTGGCTTCCGCAGTGTCAAAAGCAAAACCCTGATTCTCTTTTTGTTTAACGCATTCCAAAAGTTCTGCAACAATCGGAGATTTTTTATCTATGCTGGGCAAAATTTTAGAAAGCTTCTCTGCAATCAAAGCACCGCCGGCTTGGTCGCTGGTGATGAATTCCCTCGTGTTGCCAACTGATTCCGGCTCAATATGCTCAAAGCTGCTTGCAATTTTCAGCACGCCGTCTATATGCGCTCCACCCTTGTGAGCAAAGGCTGTTTCACCTACAAAAGGTGCGCGCGCATCGCTCTGCAAATTTGCCACCTCGTCTATGGCAAGGCTATAATAACGGAGTTTAGGCATATTGTCTTTGCATTTTAGATTGCAACCCATTTTAAGGCAAAGGTCTGCCGCAATGGTGATTAAATTTGCATTCCCACACCGCTCGCCATAGCCGTTGACAACACCCTGTACATGGGTGGCACCCGCTCTAACCGCGGCAAGCGAATTTGCAACCGCAATGCCCGTATCGTTGTGGCAATGTATGCCAACCTTGCAGCTCACATTTTTAAGAACTTCCTTGACAATTTCCTCAATTTCCCAAGAAAGGGTTCCGCCATTGGTATCGCACAGGGCAATACATTCAGCACCGGCTCGCTCTGCCCTCTTTATGGTTTCCATCGCATATTTCGCATTTGCTTTATAGCCGTCAAAAAAATGCTCGGCATCGTAAATAACTTCCTCTGAATGTTTTTTCAAAAATCCCACCGAAGAACTTATCATATCCAAATTCTCTTGCAACTCGGTGTGAATAACCTCTTTAACGTGAATATCCCAAGATTTCCCGAATATGGTTTTTACGGGAGCCTCGCTTTTGACTAAATGCTGCAAAATCTGGTCTTGCTCAGGCGATATTTTCGGCTTTCTTGTGCTGCCGAATGCGGCGATTTTTGAATTTGAAATATTCTCCTTGCGAATTGCCCTGAAAAATTCCTCGTCCGTTGGATTGCCTTTATTGGGCCAGCCGCCTTCGATGTAATCCACGCCAAATTCATCCAATAAATGAGCTATCCTTATTTTGTCATTAAGGGAAAAATTTATGCCTCTGGATTGATTGCCATCTCGCAAGGTGGTGTCGTAAATGGATAAAAATGTCTCTTGTTTACTCATATCTCAATGCCTCTATTGGGTCTAATTTTGCAGCTTTGCGCGCCGGATACCAGCCAAAAAAAACGCCAGTCGCAAAACAAACCGAAAAACTGATAATAATGCTAGACACCGTGACGCTAACGGGCCAATCAGCAAAAAATCTCACCATATAAGAAACTAAGCCCCCCATCAAAATTCCCATAAATCCGCCTGTTAAACTTATCAACACAGCCTCAAACAAGAACTGCATCAGAATATCAAAACCCTTTGCCCCTATCGCCATTCTAAGACCAATTTCCCTAGTGCGCTCGGTTACCGAAACATACATGATGTTCATAATTCCAATTCCACCCACCAAAAGGCTTATACCTGCGATAGCGGTCAAAACCACGGTCAAAAGGTCTGCCGTGCTGGAAACCATATCCAAAATTTCCTGCTGGGATTGAATGCGAAAGGCATCGTTGTCAGGAGGGAGTTTGCGCTCTTCGCTCAGAATTGCTTTAACTTCCTCAACGGCAAACGGTGCACTCTGCTCATCACTTGTGGCAGCATAAATGCTCTGAACATTCGTTGAGGCCAGAACCCGCCTTTGAACGGCGGAGAATGGAGCCAAGATAACATCGTCCTGATCTTGCCCAAAGCCTGCGACCCCTTTGCTCTTCAATAAGCCTATCACTTTGAAAGGAATATTTTTGTAGCGAATGGTTTGACCGACTGGCTCTGTATCGGGAAAAAGATTGTCTGCAACGGTTTTTCCCAAAATGCAAACCTTGGACATATTCTCTTCACCTTCAAACATAGCACCGTCTTCTAATTCATAACCTCGTATTTTAAGATATTCGGGATAAACGCCCGTGATTGTGCCGGGCCAATTGCTGCCGGCAACCACTACTTGCCCCCTTGCAGACACCACTGGCGAAATTGCAGCTAAATACTCGGATTTTTTTCTGAGCACTTGGACATCGTTTACAGTTAGAAGTTGTACTGCAGAACCATCCATGCGCACACCGCTTGTGGAGCGGGGGTTCGGAAAAATCATAACCACATTTGCGCCCAAACTCCCTATCTGTTCTTTTATAGACCTTTTGCTGCCCTCGCCTATCGCCACCATCGTTATAACCGCCGCAACGCCAATAACAATGCCAAGCACAGAAAGAAAAGTTCTCATCCTATTTCTGAGCAACGCCTTAAAAGCTATTCGCATAAGGGCTAAAGGAGTCATAAATTGGAAAGGTAGAAATTTCTATAGTAACAGCCGTGAGTGCGAGTTTATTTACACTTTACTTTTTCCAAGGAAAGTTGTGCAACCTTCTGTTATTATTGCCTTCTTGATAGATTGGAACATCATAGTCAAATACGTAGAAGTCTGAATTTTCCCTATGGCTCAGATTTGGAGCTAGACGAACCGCCATTCCACCGATTTGCTTGGAAAGCGAGAAATCCCATTGAAAGCTGAGTTCGCCAAAGATACCCTTTCTTTCAAAATCCCAGCCGCTTCCTATTTGCAGATGCTTTTTTTCCGTCCCCTGCCGGAAATTCAACTGCACGGCGAGCTTTTCGCCCAAAAATAAACCGCCTTCGGCAAAAAACAAACTCTTTGATAAAATACCTGGCGGCTGTGGGTGCAAAGGAATTTGCCCTACCGCATTTATGCCGCTTTGGTCGCCCTTTGTGTAACCAAGGGTTAGGGCTAGGGGGAAATTTTTGTTGTAGAGTTCTTTTGCCGCCTGGGTTTGGCAGCCGTAAATATCAGCATTGAGCACGCCGCAAGCCGCCCAGACGGGAATCTTCTCGGAAGCCCATAGCAGATAGTAGCGGTCTAGCAAGTCCCTTTGAGGCAGGCGGTAAATATTTTCGGTTTTTAGCGAGGGATATAGTGCTCCAACCAGATAAAAGTCAAAAATAGCCGCTAAAGCTATATCCACTCCCAATGCTGCCCGTAGCTGGTAATTTTCCCTAACAAAAGAAACCGAATGGTCAAAAGCGGGGTTTATGTCTATATATAATATGGGTTCTTCTTTTTCTTTTTCCAATAGCGGCGCCTTTATTTGAACAGCGGCATAACCGTAAAAATCGTCTGCATATTCTGGGGAATGCCAGGCTGCTCCAACGCTTGTTTCCAAAAAAGACGGGAAGCCAAAGGCATAAAGGGGTCTTAAAGCGAATGCCGCCGCCGCCCCATACCGATTTTGATACAGAAAATTTTCAACGTTAAGTGCCGCATAGCCAAAGTCTATTTCGCCGGCAATGGAGCCAACCGGAAAGTGCAAATCTATATCGTAAATACCGGCAATGGTGAAGTTGAAAGCGGTTTTACTTTCTGAAATACTTTGCAACATCCCTGTGAAATACCATTTTTTGCCGGAAAACCCAATCGCCGTCACTTGCCCAAGTTCTTCATAAAACGGAAAAATTATCTTTGCCGCTGGAACGGTATTTTTACCCAGTCCAAGCCCGAATTCCATAAAAGAGAGCGGATGCATGGCAATGGAATGCCTGATATCGCGTTCCGAAAAACCGATGCGGGTAGCGTAACCAATTTCACCTTCGTTTATAGAAGTTGCTGTAGGCGTATAAAAATAGCCATTATAACCACCGGGGGTTATGGAAGCAAAAACGTTCGCCTGAACTAGTATTATAAAGATTACCAACCTACGGCTGTTAGTCAGCATACTTCAATCAATCCAAAAGGTGAACTAAAAGCCCGTCTCTTAGTTTTGGTTCAAACCATGTGCTTTTAGGAGGCATTATTTCATTGGCATCCGCTATGTCCATAAGCTCATCCAAAGAGGTGGGGAACATTGCAAAGGCTGCGGCACATTCGCCGGAATCCACCCTGGATTGCAATTCGCCAAGCCCCCTTATTCCTCCAACGAAATCTATTTGCTCCGAAGTACGGGGGTTGTCTATTCCGAGCAGGGGTCTCAAAACGAGATTTTGCAAAAGCGAAACATCTAAATTTTCTACTGGATTTTTTTTTGGGTAAAATTTTTTCAGAAATTCACAACTATACCATTCGCCTTTAAGATAAAGGTTAAACTGCTTTGCTTTTTGCGGAATGGCTGCGCTTGGCAGCTTTTCAACATCGCAAATTTTTGAAAGAGCGTCTAAAAATTCTTGGGGACTTTTTCTGTTCAAATTCTTTACAAGCCTATTATAAGCCAGAATTTTTAGCTGCGTGGACGGAAAGAGAATGGCTAAGAAACGGCTATATTCCTCATTCCCTTCGTGTTCGAAATTTTTTTCCTCTCTTACCTTTGCAGCTCTTGCTCCTGCTGCGCTTCTATGATGTCCATCTGCTATGTAGGTGCAAGGTAGCGAGGCAAATGATATGCGAAGTCTCTCTATGGTGGTTTCGTCATCCACAACCCAAACCGTGTGCCCAATGCCATCTTCTGTTGTAAAATCATAAACCGGAATTTTTTTTACAGTTGATTTTAGCAACGCGAATTGCCCTTTATCCCTATATGTCAAAAACACAGGACCTGTTTGGGCGCCTGTGGTTAAAATATGCTTTAAGCGGTCTTCTTCTTTATCTGCTCTGGTAAGCTCGTGTTTTTTTATTGTGCCTTTGATATAATCTTCTGCTTTAACGCAAGCCACAAGCCCATACTGTTCTCTGCCATCCATCGTTTGACGATATACATAGAAGCAAGGTTTTTGTTCCTGGAAAATAACACCTTCCTTTTCCATTTTTTTCAAGTTCAATTTTGCATGTTCATAAACTTCTTTGCTATGAGGGCTTGCTCCCGGAAGTTCTATCTCTGAACGAGTGATTCTCAAATAAGAATGGGGTTTGCCTTCTGCCATTTTAGCAGCTTCATCGCGGTTCATAACGTCATAAGGCAAAGACGATACTTCTGCGGCTAACTCCGGTTTAGGTCGCAAGGCGCGAAAGGGGTGTATAGAAAACATTATGGAAATATAGAAAAATCGCTAAATTACAGACGATACACTGTTCATGTAATCCAAAATATAGGCAAAGGAGAGTATTAAATCGCTTGCCACTATAAAAATAAAAGAATTGACAACGGACTGCGAAGTGGCAACTGGCACGGCGCGCAAATCGTTTTGAATACGAGTTCCATAATAACTGGCATTGGTTACGATTATAGAGGCAAATATAAATGGTTTTACAAAACTCATTGCGAAATCGACTGGTTTTAAAGCGGTTAAAATTGAGAGCGAATAGGAATTCCATTCCAATTGTATTCGAAAAACTCCTTCAAAAAAGAAAGTTGCCATTTTTGTTATAAAAAATCCCGTGCCTATTGCGGATAGGCAAAAAAAACAGTTCGCTATCAGCATAGCCACGATTCCGCCTATGAGCGCTGGCATAATTAAAAATCTTATGGGGTCAACGCCAAGGCTTTCCAGAGCGTCTATTTCCGTATTCACTTTCATGCTGGCTATGCGCGTGGTTAAGGAGCTGCCGCTACGACCAGCTATCAAAAAGGCTGTTAAAATTGGACCTAGTTCGCGTACTATGGCTATTACCATCAAGTTGCCAAAAAAGTTGCCAAAGCCTACTTTTGGTATTAAGCCTGCGGTGTTTATTATCAATACTGTTCCTAGAATTGTGCCGACTACAAGTATTAACGGCAAGGATTTTATGCCTATGTTGTAAATTTGCGAAATTATTTGTTGAAAATCTATTTTTCTATTACCCTTGTAAAAAAATGAAGCTAGCGCGCTAAATTGAAGCACCAACAACTGCCCGATATGCGAACGCAAAAATAATTTTCCAAACCAATGTATAAATTGTCCTGGTATGGAAAATTTAGACATTGTTGGCTCCGATTTCAATTTCGCTCAACAAAGCGTCTATTTCTTTCCGCAATTCCGGCAAGCCTTTTTTTGTTTTTGAGCTAACAGCAAGCGGTGGTTCCGTTAGGCAAAAATTTTCCTTGAACTTTTTTTTGGCTGCTATTAACTCCGACTGATTGAGCTTATCTGCTTTGCTTGCGACAAAAAGGATTGGGATTTTTGCATTTCTTATTCCGTTGATGGTTTCAAAATCTATTTGGTGCCCCCCATGCCTTATATCCAGAAGATAAACTATGCCTTTCAGGTCGTGTGCTTTTTCCACATAGTTTTTTATGCGGTTTGCCATCTCATCCCGCATGGTTATGCTGACTTTTGCGTAGCCTACGCCGGGTAAATCGACAAAATAAAAAGAGTTGTTTTGCGAATTTTGTACCAGAAAAAAATTGAGCTCACGGGTTTTGCCCGGTGCGTTGCTTGTTTTTACAAGCCGTTTTTCAAAAAGCGCATTCAGCAAACTGGATTTGCCAGAGTTTGAGCGCCCTAAAAATGCAATTTGAGGAATACCATCTTTTGGTACTTGTTTTATAGAGGTTGCGCCTAGAGCAAAATTAACCGCAGAAATTTGCATTGTTTTTGTAATTTAGTAAATTTAAGAAACTATGCGTCCTCTCAAACTCTACAAAAAACTCTTCTCCCTCTACGGCGCCCAAGGATGGTGGCCCGTGCGTAGCGAATACAAAGGGAGGGGATATCACCCAAATAAATTTGGTTTACCAAAAACGAGAAAAGGCAAATTTGAAGTTTGCATGGGTGCAATTTTAACCCAAAACACCGCCTGGACTCAAGTGGAAAAAGCCCTGACAAACCTCTTTGCCGCAAAAATAAACACCCCTGAAAAAATCCTAAAAACAGATGACGAAACCATCGCAACCTTAATAACCCCCGCCGGCTACCGAAACCAAAAAACCAAATACCTAAAAAACATCGCGATGTGGTTCAGAGATAACAGCAGTAATGGAGAATTAGAAGCCACTCGCAACAACCTCCTCCAAGTAAAAGGCGTTGGCAGGGAAACCGCGGACTCCATTTTGCTCTATGCTTTTCATTTACCGACTTTTGTCATAGATGTGTACACAAAAAGAACCCTTGCCGCTTTAAAAATTTTTGACGAAAAAACTCCTTACGAAACTCTGCGGTCGTGGTTTATGGATAACTTAAAACCTTCAGTAGAATTGTTTCAAGAATATCATGCGCTATTTGTGGAGCATGGAAAAAATTTTTCTATATTCAAAAAATCCCAAAAACTCAAGTGAGACAATGGAAACCCGTTATAACCATAAAGAGATAGAAGAAAAATGGCTCAAAAATTGGAATGAGCAAAAGAATTTCAAACCTGCGAGCGATGCAAGTAGGGGCAGCTCTACGTGGCTGTCCCTACTTGCAGAAAAAGAACATTTTTCCATAGTAATTCCGCCGCCAAACGTGACAGGCGCGTTGCACTTAGGCCATGCGCTCAACAACACCATTCAAGACATTCTAATCCGCTATAACAGGAAACTCGGCAAAAACACGCTTTGGATACCCGGCACAGACCATGCTGGCATTGCAACGCAGGCGGTTGTGGAAAAGCGGTTGCTAAAAGATGAAAGAAAAACCCGCCACGATTTGGGCAGGGAAGAGTTGGTAAAGAGAATTTGGGATTGGAAAAATGAATACGAAGCTCGCATAACAAGCCAGCTTAAATTGCTCGGTTCCAGTTGCGACTGGGATAGGCAGAGATTTACGCTAGACCCTATTTGCGCAAAAGCGGTTCGCTATGCATTCTTTAACCTTTTTAAAAAAGGCTTGATTTTCCGCGGCAAAAGGCTTGTGAA
>Ga0268262_10000275_pt1 | contig 68824 bp, 66 predicted proteins | sample TergutNc150P3_FD_190354 | JGI IMG/M metagenome (GOLD analysis project Ga0268262, IMG submission 190354) | Nasutitermes corniger P3 segment gut microbial community from laboratory colony in Florida, USA - Nc150 P3 (SPAdes) (version 2) | ecosystem: Host-associated > Arthropoda: Insects >...
GTATAAATGAGAAAAGAAACGGAACTATCATAATTTTTATTGTTGAAAAAATCATATTTAATTTGCTAAAAATATAACTTGATTCACGTAAATTTACGCCTTCTGAAAAGGCTTTATAAAACAGAATGCCATCGTCGAAAGTGGAAATCGCAACTATTATGCATATAGCAAAAAAATACCAATTCAACTCACTACGATGTTTTTTCCCAACAATCTGAAACGTGCCGAGAAAGAGCACTATGAAAGATATAACAAAATATATTACCGCAAGAATCATTTTGCAATTATTTCTATTTCAACTTTTGACCCTAAAGGCAAAGCAGCAACGCCAAGAGTGCTACGTGCCGGATAGGGTTTGTTAAATTTATTTTTATACACTTCATTCATCGCCTGAAAGTCATTCATATCAGTTAGAAAAACATTCACTTTTTGAACATTATCAGGAGTTAGCCCCGCACTTTCCAGCAAATTGAATATATTGCTGAATACCTGTTCGGTTTGTGCTTTAACATCGCCTTCCACCAATTTCCCAGTTTTTGGGTCAATCGGTATTTGCCCCGAAAAAAGCACAAGCCCATCTACGTTCACGCCAAGAGAATACGGACCCACTGCCGCAATATCTTTTGAACTGATTTCTTTTCTTGCCATATTTACCTCCAGTAAAACTACTCACGCACCGCCTGTATTTTCTTCAAAATTTTCAAATGTATATCTGTTGCGACCATTTTTTTTGGACTCGTATAAGGCTTTATCGGCAGCTTTTATATAGTCTTGTGCATGATGAAAATGTTTAACGATACTAGTTGTGCCTCCAACAGAGATGGTTACACAATCTGCTATGAGGCTTGCTTTATGAGGCATATTGCACTCACGTACTTTTTCCAATAATTTTTCTGCAATCACATGAGCGCCATTCTTATCGGTATTGGGCAAAACAACGGCAAATTCCTCTCCGCCATACCTTGCAACAAAATCCAAGTCTCTCGACACGCATTTAGAAAGAGTGCTGGCTACCGTTCTAAGACAATTATCGCCAGCATCGTGACCATACGTATCATTGTATTTTTTGAAATAATCAATGTCTATAATCAGCAAACTTAGGTTGCTATTGGCACGAACCATAGATTTTATGATTTTTTTCAAGTGCCCATCCATATACCGCCTATTGTAAATACCGGTGAGCTGGTCAATTATGGTCATATTGAGAAATTCACCAAGAGTTCTTATTTCATCTCTATGAGAATTATCTTCGACTGGTTTTAGTTCCCAATCAAATAATGTTTGGTTTATTGTTTTTACCATGCGATTGAGCGGTTCCAACATTCCAACTACAAATATATTGAAAACTACAAAGACAGCAAAAATAATTGTCATCATTATGCCAAAAAGAACTGTCATGCCGCGCAGAGAATTTCCAACCTCAATAGGGCACATAGCGGTTATATACCAATTTAGTGCTGGAATTAAACCAACTGCAACTACTCGTTTCTTGTCTTTTGTTTCAAAAAATTCTATTTTTTCATCAGTTTTAAGTCCTTTTGTTATGGCTAGAATTTCTGTGCCGTGACTTAACGCTTCTGTTATGTTTACTTTCTTTTCAACAAGAGAAATATCACTTGCTCCAGTTATTTCTCCATCAGCTTTATGAAAATATATTTGCGCAATTCCTGAATAGTTTTGATATACATTATTTATAAAATCAAACAGATTTACGCCAGTTCCCACAATGCCAATGGGTTTATGCTGATTGTCAGAGACTAGTGCGTTTATCCAGAGGTTTGTCACATTGAGGTTAGGATTATAATTGATATTGAAATTGTATTTATCTTCTCCATTGAGAGTCATCATATACCAATAATTGCTTGTATCTGCCGTATCAACCGTATATGCGTACAATTCATCGGAAAAGAATTTTTTATCAATATCGTTTACCCAAAAAATTGAGTTGCTTGCAAAAGCCTTGCGGTATTCTGCTATTTCTTCAAAAGCGATCTCTCGCAGTTCAGAGTTTGCAGGATTAAGAAAGTACCGTTGTATCAATGGAGAATTCGCCATTTTTAGAGCAATGGCAATTTCGCTCTTCAAGGAGGCTTCCAGTTTGAGCTTCTCCGTTTCAATTATCTGCTTCAATTCATATCCAGCATTTCTATGCTGGATTTTACCAATTAAGATTACAAAAGCCACACTTCCAAACAAAAATATAAGCAAAAACAAAAGAGAAGAAAAAACGATAAATCTTCGTTGCATTGAAGTTTGATGCTTACGGGAAACCGGTATGGAAAATATGGTTTTCATCATACTTCCACCACCGGACTATGTCTGGAATATTCTTGCAAGCTGCACACATCCATAATATCTAATTTTTTCATAGCGCACAAACCATCAACCGTGCGTTGCAAGCCGTGCAATGTTGTGGTGACTGGAATTCCGTGCATTAGGCAATTTGTGCGGATTTTCATTTCATCGCTTGCTGGTTTTTCTCCTTTGCTCGGAGTGTTCACTATCCAAGCGAGTTTGCCTTCCTCTATCAAGTCCACAGCGTTTGGTCTGCCATCTGCCACTTTGAATACGGCATTTGTTGGAATTCCGCTATTTCTCAGCATTGTGCTTGTTCCTCTTGTACAATAAAGAGTAAAACCTAAATCTACTAATTTTTTTATATAGGGAATTGCAGCAGCTCGGTCTTCGCTGCGCAGACTTAAGAAAATATTTCCGCTTTTAGGCAATTTGCTGCCAGAGGCTATTTGGCTTTTCAAATATGCCATGCTTGCCGCACGGTCTATACCCATAACTTCGCCTGTGGATTTCATTTCAGGGCTTAAAATTATGTCCACACCAGGGAAGCGCGCAAATGGGAACACCGCTTCTTTAACGGAAAAATGGCTCGGTATAAATTCTTTTGTGAAACCGATCTCTTTCAATTTTTTACCAGCCATGCAAAGCGAGGCAATTTTTGCAAGCGGAACGCCTATGGCCTTGCTCACAAAAGGAACCGTTCTTGATGCTCTTGGATTTACTTCCAGCACATAAACAGTTTCGTTTCGTATGGCATACTGAACGTTCATCAAACCACAAACATTCAATTCTTTTGCCATTGCTTTTGTGTGTTCCCTTATGGTGTTTTGAATTTGCTCAGAAAGCGTTATAGGTGGAATTGTGCAAGCGCTATCGCCAGAATGTATTCCTGCGAGTTCCACGTGTTCCATTATGCCGCCTATGACCTGAGTCTCTCCATCTGAGAGGCAGTCCACATCCACCTCAGTGGCGTTCTCCAAAAAGCTATCTATCAAAATGGCTCTGCCCTCTGAAACTTCCATAGCTTTTGCCATATATTCGTGCAAACCAGCTTTATCGTAAACTATAACCATAGCTCTGCCGCCCAAAACAAAGGAGGGGCGCATAAGCACAGGGTAGCCTATTCGCTCTGCGATTTTTTCGGCTTCTTCTTCGGTTTTGGCAAGTCCGTTAGGTGGCTGCAAAATACCAAGTTTTTTAATCATGTTCGCAAAAAGCTCGCGATCTTCTGCAACGGCAATATCGTTTGGAGAAGTGCCTATTATGTTCACACCGTTTGCCTTTAACCCTTCTGCCAAGTTCAGCGGTGTTTGCCCACCGAATTGCACAATAGCACCAAAACAATTTTCCCTTTCGTAAACTTCAAGGACATCTTCCAAAGTGAGTGGCTCAAAATAAAGTTTATCAGAAGTATCGTAATCAGTTGAAACGGTTTCGGGGTTTGAATTTAGCATTATTGTTTCAAAACCAGCTTTTCGCAGTGCAAAAGAGGCGTGAACGCAGCAATAATCAAATTCTATTCCTTGCCCAATGCGATTTGGTCCACCGCCTAATATGAGAATTTTTTTCTTTTCTGTTGTGCCAGTCTCTTCGCTTTTGGAATTTTTTGCCCCGCTGGAATAGCTTGAATATAAGTAAGGGGTAAAGGCTTTGAACTCTGCGGCACAGGTATCAACCTTATGGAACTGCGGACGGAGATTTATTTCCTTTCGTTTTTTTCTAACAGCTTCTTCTTTTTCGCAAAGTATATTTGCAATTTGTTTATCGGAAAAACCGAATTCTTTTGCTTGTTCAAAAAGCAAGTAGTCTTTTGCGAGGCCTTCTAAATTTTTTGCGGAGCGAATTTCATTTTCGTATTCTGCAAGCTCTTCAAATTGCCGCAAAAACCAGCGGTCTATTTTTGTGAGTTCATAAATTTTCTCAACACCCCATTTACGGGTTATGGCTTCAAGCACCATATATATGCGATTCGCGCTGCCTATACCTATTTTTGTTTCCAACTCTTCATCGCTTAAGTTTTTGAATAAATGCTCTTTTCCGTCTGCGCCAAAACCAGCTCTGCCCGTTTCCAAAGAGCGAAGTGCTTTTTGAAAAGACTGCTTGAATGTGCGCCCAATGGCCATAGCTTCGCCAACAGACTTCATTTGCGTTCCGAGCTTGTCGTCTGCGCCTATGAATTTTTCAAATGCAAAGCGAGGAATTTTTGTCACGATATAATCTATTGAAGGTTCAAAGCAGGCACGTGTTTTTTGGGTTATATCGTTTGGAATTTCGTCTAAGGTATAACCAACAGCTAATTTGGCGGCTATTTTTGCAATGGGAAAACCTGTTGCTTTTGAAGCGAGTGCTGAAGACCTTGAAACTCTCGGATTCATTTCAATAACAACCAAACGTCCATCATTTGGGTTAATAGCGAACTGCACATTTGAACCACCCGTGCTAACTCCAATCTCGCGCATAACCGCAATGCCTGCGTTTCGGAGTTTTTGGTATTCCACATCTGTGAGCGTTAGAGCAGGAGCTACGGTAATTGAATCGCCCGTGTGAATTCCCATTGGGTCTATGTTTTCAATTGAGCAAACAATAACGCAGTTGTCCTTGGTGTCTCGCATTATTTCAAGTTCAAATTCTTTCCAGCCTTCAATGGATTCTTCAATAAGCAATTCTTTTGTTGGAGAGTAATACAAGCCCCTTTCGCATATTTCCTTGAATTCTTTTTCATTCCGAGCAATGCCGCCACCTGTGCCTCCAAGCGTGAATCCTGGGCGTATAACAAGGGGCCAAGTATTCAGCATATTTTTTATATTGCAAGCCTCTTCATAAGAATGTGCGGTTTCGCTGCGGGGCATATCAAGCCCTATGCTTTTCATGGCTTCTTTGAACAAGCCTCTATCTTCGGCTTTGCGAATCACATCAGGAGTTGCTCCAAGCATTGTCACGCCATAACGTTCCAGCACGCCGCTGTCTGCAAGCTCCATAGCGAGGTTCAGGGCAGTTTGCCCACCTAGCGTAGGCAGCAGGGCATCTGGGCGTTCCCTGCGAATTATCTCTGTCAAAGCCTCTTTGGTAAGAGGTTCTATATATGTCCTATCTGCAAAATCAGGGTCTGTCATTATAGTAGCTGGATTTGAATTAACCAGCACCAATTCATACCCCTCCGTTTTCAGCGATTTGCAAGCCTGCACCCCAGAATAATCAAACTCACAAGCTTGCCCAATGACAATAGGTCCGGAACCTATAAGGAGAATCTTTTTTATGTCGTTGCGTTTCGGCATTGGGGGTAAGGTAGAAAATTTTTTCTATCTTTTTCCAAAGAGAGGTACAAACTATGTCAACGGAAACGGCAGTTTTAGCAAATGAAACGGAAATAGCAAACGCTATGAATGTTTTTGGGCTTGGCAATTTTACGGCTAACGTATTAGACGAAATAGAACTACAAAGGCATCTTAAAATAAGTTTGGAACAAGCAGACAGAGGGGAATTAATACCAGCAAGCGAGGTAAAAAAAGAAATCGGGGAGCTTTTCGCAAATGGACACTTCGACCGATAATGAAAATAAAATAAGACCCTGCTATTTAACACCAGCTTGTAAAATACAACTAAAAGAAGCCTTGGAATTTGTGGCAAATTATTCGCCAAAGAAAGCTAAACTAATGTATGACAAATTTTTCCAAATATTAGATTTACTGGAAACGTGGTCAGAAATAGGAACTATATACACTAGTGAATTAAGAAAATTCCCACTAGGCAAATTTCCCTATTTCATATATTACAGAATAAAAGAAACTAACATAGATGTAGTTGGCATTTGGCACACCAGCAGAGGAGCTGACTTTGAGGAACTTAAATAAATATTTCGTAAGGCTCACTTCTGCTCAATAACTATCGTAGCCTGCAAGCACTTATTCATCTCATCTTCACACCAAAGCGATTTGCCCTGCGTGATTGTGGGGTTGCCCACCTTTGTTGTTTTGCCTTTTTTGACAGGACGCTCGGTTGTTGTTGTGCTGTTATTGACTAAACGCCCATCATTTGTCACCGAAACTTTAGCAGTTAGTTTATTGCCTTGATTGCGAAATTCCTTGCCCATCAATTTTGTTTTCATGCACTCCGCATAAGATTTCACAATCTTTGGACCCTCGGCACTTACAATATCAATTTCGCTTGCGTTTCGCTCGTATTTTGCCTTTTCGTTTCTCTCGCTTTTGTCGTAGGCATCTATCACTTTTTCATTCTTTTTTGTGATTTGGGCAAGTCCATTTTTCACAGCCTTGTTTTCTTGGCAAGCGATAACAACTTTGGAGTAAATTTCTTGGTCGGGCTCGCTTTGTGCATAAGAAATTGCAAAAGTCGCAAATACCGCTGTTAATACACTGAGAATTTTCATAGGATACCTCTACAAAGAATATAGAATTTTCTACTTTACCCGCAAATGAATTCTAATGACCTAGACACCATTGCTGTTTTGGATTTTGGTGGGCAATATGCTCATTTAATAGCGAACCGAATTAGAAGGCTCGGAGTTTTTGCTCGCATTTTTTCGCCAAATTCGCCTGTGGAGCACTTAAGTTCAGCAAAAGGCATTGTATTTAGTGGTGGCCCTATGAGCGTTTACGACAAAAACGCCCCAGCGTTCAACAAAGATATTCTAGGCATAAACATTCCAAAACTTGGGATTTGCTACGGTCACCAGCTCATAGCGCAGAACTTGGGCGGCAAAGTTAGCCCAGGGAAAGTCAAGGAATACGGAATATCTAATTTGCAAATAACAAAGAGCAATTCCCCTTTGTTCAAAAACATTCCCGAAAACAGCTCTGCTTGGATGAGCCACGGAGATAGCGTTTCAAACCTGCCAGACGGGTTTAGCACAATAGCTCGCACCAGCGACTGCGAATTTGCTGGTGTTGAAAACACAGAAAAGAAAATTTACGGAATACAATTCCACCCCGAAGTTAGACACACCGAATTTGGCGACAAATTTTTGGAAAATTTTGTTCTTGATATATGCGGTTGCAAAAAATCTTGGAGCATAAAAAGCTATGTGCCGCAGATAAGCGAAAAAATAACAAAGGCAACGGCGGGCAAAAAAGTATTTTTGCTAGTCTCTGGTGGTGTGGACTCCACCGTGGCATTTGTGCTTTTGAACAAGGTTTTGGGGCAAGAAAGGGTTTTGGGGTTGCATATAGACAACGGCTTAATGCGACTAGACGAAAGTCAGCAGGTTATGAATTTTTTGCAAAAAGAGGGTATGAACAATTTGCAAATTTGCGATGCAGGAAAAGATTTTTTGCGTGAATTGCAAGGCGTTTCTGAGCCGGAAAAAAAACGAAACATCATAGGCGAAACTTTTTTAAAAATTAAAGATAGCGAAATGGCAAGGCTCTCGCTAAACGCAAACGACTGGATAATGGCTCAAGGCACAATTTATCCCGATACCATTGAGAGCGGCGGCACAGAAAATGCAGATTCCATTAAAACGCACCACAACCGTGTGCAGGGCGTTTTGGATTTGCAAGAAAAAGGTTTGCTTTTGGAACCGCTTGCGGATTTATATAAAGATGAGGTGCGAATTTTGGGCGAGGAACTCGGTATTCCAAAAGAGCTCATTTGGCGGCATCCTTTTCCTGGCCCTGGTCTTGGCGTTAGGCTTTTGTGCAGCGATGGCAAAGCCTCTGGAAAATCCGAGATTCCCGAATTGAAAAAAGCCATTGACGAACTTTCAATAAAGGCAAGGCTTTTGCCGATAAAAAGCGTTGGCGTTCAGGGCGATGCAAGGACTTATGCACAGCCTTTGTTGATAGAGGGAGAACATTCTTGGGAAACTTTGGAAAATATCAGCACTTCTTTGATTAACCGTTTTAAGGCTATAAACCGTTCCGTATGGCTAGTTGGCAGCGTTTCAGAAACTGCCTTTGAAACCACAGAGCAATATTGTACAAAAGAGGCTCTTGATACGCTCCGGCTTTTTGATTCCATTTGCTTTAACTTTTTGATTGAAAATAATTTATACGATAAAATTTGGCAAATGCCAGTTGTGCTTTTGCCGCTTAAAATCTCCGGCAAACCCTGCATTGTTATGCGCCCTGTGAATAGTGCAGAGGCAATGACTGCGAATTTTGCGAAAATAGAGCAGAGTTTGTTGAGGGATTCGCTTTGGACCAAATTGAAGGAAGCTGGTTTGGGCGCTTTGCTTTACGATGTTACTCACAAACCGCCTGCGACTATTGAGTGGGAGTGATTAAAAGTTTTGAAAAGAGCGGGAAAGGAGACTCGAACCCCCGACCCTAACCTTGGCAAGGTTATGCTCTACCAACTGAGCTATTCCCGCTTGAGTTCGGTTTGTAAAGATAGAAATTTAAGCTGCCTTTGTCAAGGGTAACTTTTAAGATTCTTCGCTTTCTGCGGTTTCTGTTGTTGCTTTGCGCGTGGTTTTGCGCTTTGCGCCAACTATTTGCCCACCAAAACGCTTGTTAAAGCGGTCTATGCGGCCTGCGGTGTCGAGGTGGTGCATTTTTCCGGTCCAAAACGGGTGGGTATCAGACGTTATTTCTAGGGATATAACTTGATATTCTTCGCCATTTATGGTGCGTTTTTCATTAGAAACCTTTGTGCTGCGAGTCAAAAACTCTTTGCCCGTGTTTGCGTCTATAAACACGGTTTTGCGATATTCAGGGTGGATTCCTTTTTTCATGGTGTAAAATATAGTAAAATTTTGGGATTTTGGCAAGGGGTCATATTATCATACCAAATATCCCCCCTCTTCCCCAGCCCCAGGACCTAGTTCAAAAATACATTCTGCGTAGTTTTTGAACATTTCGTTGTGTTCAATGGCTATAACGGTGTGGCCTTTTTGAGTTAAGCCTTTTAGCAAATTCAATAGCAGGGCAGTGTCTTTTGCGGAAAGCCCCCTTGCAGGCTCGTCAAATAGATATAGGGTATTTGGAGATTTGGCTTTTGCCAGGTCTTGACCGAGCCTTAGGCGTTGCAACTCGCCGCCGCTTAAATGCGTGGTTGGCTGACCGAGCCGCAAATAGTGCAGGCCTGTGTCTGCGAGCGGTTTTAATTTGCTGGTTAAATTTTCAAAATTCGCGAAAATTTCCAAGGCTTTTGAAACGGATAAATCCAAAACATCGGCTATGGACATCAGTTTAAAACGAATTTCCAAAATTTCGTCTCTGTATCTTTTTCCTTGGCAAATAGGGCACTCGCTTTCTTCGTAGCCGCTTGGGTCTAGCAAATAGCCGTCTCCTTTGCAGGTTTCGCAGCGGCCTCCGGGTTTGTCTGTGCCAAATTTTGGTGCTAAATAACCTCTGATTTTGCTCTCTGGCAGGCTCGCAAAAAGATTTTTGATAACTTGCATAATGTCAATGGCTGTCGCTATTGTGCTGCGTTTTTGTGCATAGGCTCTGCCTGTTCTCGCCGCTAAAACTGCCAAGTCCGTATGCTTTCTGGCGTAAGGCTCAATAACTCCCCACAAAAGAGAGCTTTTTCCCGAACCGCTAACTCCGCATATAACGCTCATCGCTCCCATTGGAATTTCAATTTTTAAATTCTTCAAATTGTTGAAATTGATTTTTGAAATTTTCAAATATTTTTTAACATTATTTTTCGGCAAATCTAAATCAATTTTTTTCTCAGGAACAAAATTCAATATTTCGCCGCCTTCCTCGCCTGCGCCAGGTCCCATTTCAATAACATTGTCCGCTCGCCTAATGAGCATTGGATGATGTTCTATAATGGCAAGAGTATTTCCTCTCTCTTTTAACCTTAGCAATACACTCCACAATTTTTCAATGTCCTTTTCGTGCAAGCCGCTTGCTGGTTCGTCTATGCAGAGCAAAATGCCATTCAAATGACCTGTGCAAAGCGCGGCAAGCCTTATCCTTTGCGCTTCGCCGCTGCTCAGAGTTTCTGCCAAGCGCCCCAAACTCAAATGCCCCAAACCCAAATCGCACAAAATTGAAATTCTCAGCGGAATATCCAAGAGCGTGTTTTTTAATCTCTTTGGAACACTCTCCAAATATGTTGGCAATTCTTTGTTGAGTTCAAGCAATGTTTTTGAATGAAATTCAACCCACGACAAATTTTCCCATTTGCTGTTCAAAGCGACATTTCTCAGTTGAAAACCCTTGCAAACAGGGCAGTTTAAACCGTTTCCCGTACACTTTGGGCATTGCCCAAGGCGGTTCCAAGGCGAAAAATGCCCTATGCTCAAAGATTCCGCTATGCAGTTGTGAGCTTCGCAGCGTGGGATTGTGGATAAAAATAATTTTTGAGTTTCCAAGTCTGCCAAAACCAAACTTTCATTTACTTTCAATGCACCCTCTATTGCCTCCGAGAGCCTTGTTCTCTGATTTTCTTTCGCAACTATCCTGTCTATTATCAGATGAAATTCCTGCGGAATTTGGGTTTCCATATTCTTGCTTAAAAAATCAAGCGATATGGTTTTATTATCGGAAATTGCTTTCACAAATCCTTGGGCTAAATAAATTTTTGCAAGCTCGCTCAGTGTTCTGCCATTTATGTACACAGGTGCTAAAATTTGAATTTTTGTTCCCTCTTCTATCGCAGACAATTTTTCCACCATAGCTTGGGGATTAAGTGATTCCATTTTCGTTCCACATTCTGGGCAAACCGGATTTGCACATTCTGCAAATAGAACTCTGAGCATAGGGGCAATTTCTGCGAGGCTTGCGACCGTTGCTTTTTTTGCTATTATTTTATCTCCACATTCAAGTGCGATACTCGGTCTTAAATTGTGTATGGCTTTAACGGGTACGTGTTTTGGTCCTCCGAGCATAGCAATAGCCGAGTTTCCCAGAGTTTCTAAATATCTGCGCCTGCTTTCTGCGTGAACAACGTCTAGCACAAGGCTGGACTTTCCGCAGCCCGAAGGTCCGCAAACAACTGTTATTTTCCCAAGCGGAAAATCCGCATCTATATTTTTTAGATTATGAGCATAAGCTCCCAAAACCTGTATTTTATCCCCTTCCATATTTCTCTTCCCTTATTGAATCAGTGGTTGAATTTTGCATTTACAAGCGACATTGCTTTGTAATCCATATTGCTAATTGTTTTTTCTACCCTGCCCGCAATCCAAGTGTGCAACAAATGCACTGGAATTGCAACAGAAAGCCCAGCTTCCGTAGTTATCAAGGCTATGGAAATTCCACCTGCCAAAAGTTTTGGGTCTGCTGTGCCGTGCATAGTTATAACATTGAAAAGCTCTATCATTCCCATAACGGTTCCGAGCAAGCCGAGTAGGGGAGCTGTTGTTCCCAAAACGGATATTGCAGAAAGCCTGCTCTCTAAACGCGGAACGATTTTTGCAAACAACGCTTCAAGTGCTTTTTCCGTTTCTTCCCTTGTTCTCAGTTTTGGGTCAAGAACGGTCTCTTCAATTTTTTTATAAGAACGGCGGTTTAAAATCAAAACAACAAATCTCTCTACGATTAAAAGCAAGGCAACTATGAACATAGCCAAAATGGGGTACATCAAAATTCCTCCGTCTTGCATAAGACCGTTGAATTTTTCCCTTAATGTTTTATTCTGCTCACTTGCCGCTATTGCTCCGAGGTTTGCATTTAAAAGCGGGTCTATTGGCACAAGCAAAATATTGGAGGAGTCCAAGTTATCAAAAGAGAAAGTTCCAAGCCCGCCGAGGCGAATTAGCGAATCGTTAATTTCTGTTTCTGAGTTGTGCTCAATATTTTTTTTTGCGAGCGAGAAAAGGATTTCTGCGGATTGCAAAGGGGAGTCGCCTGTTATTGAAACATCTGGGACAATTCCCTTGCTCACATTTCTCAATTCCTGAATTCTGTCTTGGCTGGGGAATACGGAGCTGAAAGCCGACCTTGCCTTTTCTGCATCTTCGTTTGCAAAATCCAAAGCCTCTCTTGCAATTCTGAGTTCTTCAAAAAGTTTTGAGCGTTCCGAAAATATTTCCTCTGTTTTCCCCTTGCGTGTTTCTAATTGCTGTTCTATGCGTTCCCTTTCTTCATTTTGCTTTGATTTCTCTTGCCAACGCTTTGCAACCGCCATATCACGAGCTTGGCGGGCTTCTTCCAAATCTGCCTTTGCGCTATTGACTTCGGCTTGCTGCTTTACCAAGTCAACCTGAGCAAAAGCCGCCGTTGTTAGCACGAAAATAATGTAATATATTATATGCACAGGAATAATGTAGAAAAAACATACTCCTTCACAACTTCCTTTTGCATAATGATGTTGGGCAATGTCAAATATTTTGTTTTCAGAAAAATTTTGCCCATAATGTAGGTTAAAGGGTCTATCACCGCCACAGCGGTTGTTGGAACGCCAGCCAAATAGGTTTCCAAAACTGCGGTGCCGGGTGTGCAAACTGCCGCTTTTGCTCCCGCAAAAGAGGTTCCGTGTTCTCTTAAAATAACGGGAAATTTACCGCTGAGTTTTTTGTTCAAAAAATCAAAGAGCTCCTTGCGCGAAGCCACAAAAACAGCGTCTTTTTCGTTTTTTGCAAGTGCCATATATTTTTTCAAATTCCGCTTTAATTGCCCCAGCCTGCTGCCGGGTAAAAATAAAACTTTGTCTTTGAATTCATCGCAAATTTTTGTGTTTTTCAAACACGGATGTTTAACTAAAATTACATTTGCACCAAAACTCTCGTAAATGTTTTTTTCAAATTCAAAAAACACTCCAACATTTATGTTTTTGAAATGCTTACCCCTGCTTTTTTTCCAAGCCCAAATTTGCGGTGGCGCGATATAAAAAACCGGCTTGTTTATTTTTTTTGCGAGTTTAGTAAGAGGCAAATTCATTCCGGGGTAGTCTATGCAAATCAAGGCTTTGCAATCTTCGCTTTGCAGTATTTTTGAGAGTTTCTTCTTTATAAAAAATAATTTCGGCAATTTTTTCAATACATCAAAAAATCCGTTCACCGCCATATCTTCAAAATTCGCTACGGTTTTCAAGCCTGCGTTTTTCATATATGTGCCGCCTGTTCCTAAGGCTTCAAGCTCCTCTTTTAAAACGGTTTTTACAACATCTTCGCCTATAATATCACCGGAATCTTCTCCTGCAACTATTAATGCAAATTCAGATTTTTGTTGCATCACCTCTTTGCCCACTCATTTATAAGCAAGCCAGCTATTATGCTTGAATGTTGGTTTCTGAGTGTTCCGTGAACTTGCATAACCACAATTATCATCGCTTTTTCCGGATCGGTTTTTGACTCTGCAAAGCCAGCGAACCAATCGTAGCGGCCATTTGGTGATTCTCCGTTCAAAGAACCGGTTTTTCCGCCAATGTTCAGAGAATTTCTGTTGTAGTTGAATACGCTTTTTCTAATATCCCTTGAAGCTGTGCCATCTATTATTGTTTTTAAAAATAAATTTCGCATTTCTTCGTAGGTTGTTTTTTGAAAAGAGTCTTCGGGTTGAATAAATAGGAGTTTTCTTATGGCATTTGCTGCTTGCAGTGGAGAGAGCATATTCCGCTTTGTGAATCCGCTGGAACTTTCTGCAAGTTCGTAATCTGAATCGGGATAATTGAAATTTGCAAATCCAAGTTTTTCGGCAATGCTTTGCATTTTTTCGCTTCCAAGTTCCATGCCAATTATTCCCATTGCAGGATTATTGCTTCTTGCAAAAGCGTCTTCAAGGGTTATAAAATTGGTTTTTTGATTTTCTTTTGGAAAAATCTGCCTTTTGTAGAGGGTTGAGTTTCTGCCTATTCTCGGAAATTCGCTTTTTGAATTTTTTCCATTTTCTAAAGCAGCGGTGGCGGTCACTATTTTTGCAAGGCTTGCCGCAGGGAAAGAATCTCGCTTAAAAAAAGTGGGTTCTTCTGAATTTTTGTCGTTTTCCCTTTGCCCCCAAGCTAAGATTTTCCCGCTTTTTGCATCCATAAGCAAAATAAAGGCATTAGGTGGGTGGTAGCGGTTCAATAATTTTTTTGTGACCTTGGCTAAAATTGAGTCTCCCTGCTCTGCGGCAATATCTAAATTTAAATCTAAGTTTGAGCCAGAGCTTGGCTCTGAGATTATGTCTGAGCTTGAAAGTTCAAAAATGACAGAATCACTTTCGTGTTCGGCTCCAACGGAGTTGAGCAGGGTAAAAACCAAAATAAACAGCGCTAGGCAGGTTGCAAGCAATGAACCACGTCCTATTTTTTTTGATTTTATGTTTATATAAATCATTTGCGAAAAAGAATGTAGAAATTTTTTTACATATTAAGTAATGTTTCCAGCATAGTATTTATAGTTGTTAAATAACGCGCACTTGCCTGATATGTGTGCTGATATTGGATTAGGCTTGCTATTTCTTCGTCTAAATTTACTCCCATAACTTCATTTTGGCGACCCATAAGCTGTTGCAAGGCAAAAGCACGGGTATTTAGACCTGCACCCGCAGCGTTGCGTTCAGTACCGAGTTGACCCAACATTCCAGAGTAAAACTGGTTTATGGTTTGAGTGCTTTTTCCAAACACATCGCCTTGCATAAGCAATTGGTTGCGAAGTTGCGAAAGCAAAAGGGCATTATCGCCATCGCCTGGCCCTGCATAGCCGGTTGTGTTGTAATCAAAGCTTATTTCTAAGGTTTTGTTTGCGGCTGCTGCAGCAATTTTACCATCATCATCGTTAAAGATAATTTCTGCGTTTTGGTAGTCCACATAGTAATCCAAGCCCTCTTGCAAGGCTACGCCATCTATTTCTATTTTAAGAGTGCCTTTGCAAATATGCCTATATAATGGGTAGGAATTTCCGTCTGGACTAGATACAGATTCTACGTCCTGTAATTTCAAAGTTGATGCTTTGGCTGGAGTAGGAGGTACAGTACCAGCAGGCTCTATAGTCAAACCTTGCGTACTTGTGTCTATCATCTTCCTATCAACATTTAAAATCTTTCCGCCAGCACCTGCTGCAATGTTGTTTATATCGTCTTTAATCGCTTGTCCGAGCTTTATGTTTGCTGCGCTGAAATTGTTTGGATCACTATCAAAAAAATCTATGAAAGACAAACCTGATAGAGCATAGCCAGTTTGGTGAATTTTATTCACCTCGGTTATGAGGCTTTTTGCCAGATCATTCACGTAATTTTCGTATTTTGGAATATCCACGTCTCTAACATCCATCAAGGCTCTTAGCTCTCCTTGCTTTGGAATAAACGCGGTTCCTGTTAAATCAAGGCGAACTTCCACCTTTGCATATCTATAGCCATCATTTTCTGTGAATTCTGAGCGGCTTACGATAAGTTCGTGATTTTTTGCGGGGCTAACCAGCAATTGTCCATTTGAGCTTACGGTGATTACTCCGTGTTCGTCTTCAAAATAATCAATATCTGTAATCTGTGCTAGGTCTTGCAGCATTTTATCACGTTGGTCGCGAGTGTCGTTTGCTTTGTTTCCAATTTTGTTTTCAGCAGCGGATATTACCATATTGCAACGGTAAATGCCGGCAGTAAGTTCGTTTATTTTATTAACGCGAGCCTCTATTTCATCGTTTATGGTATCTTTATATGATCTGAGCTGCGTTGTTAAATAGTGAAATTGGGTTACTAAACTTTCAGTTGTGGAACGGAGTGTTTCCCTAGCTCCTGCGCTTTCTGGGTTTTTAGAGACATCGTCCCAGCCATTCCAAAAATCATTCAAAAGTGAATTAAGAGCGGATTTGCTTGCTCCAGACTCGTTGAAAATATCTTCTATTCTAGCATAAGAGGCATCTTTTACGGAATAATATCCATAACGAGTGGATTCATCGTTCACCAAACGATCTATAAATTGGTCGCGCACTCTATTTATGGAATAAACCTCTACCCCAAAGCCCATTTGCCCATAAGAACCATCACGCCTCCAGTCTGAGCTTTGCTCTATGCGCTTGCGGGAGTAGCCTTCTGTGCCGGCATTGGTTATATTTTGACCAGTGACGTTTATGCCCAGCTGTGAAGCCGACAGACCGCGAGTAGCTATATTTAAACCTTCAAATAGAGACGACATACTGTTTTAGGTGCAAAAATCGTGCCAAATTAATTTTCTACATTATCCCTTATGAAAATTCTATGCTTTTTGACTCTCGCCGCCGCCACGCTGTCTTTTGCCCAGCTTTCAGGGCAAAACATTAGCCTCTCCAAGCCCAATTTAGACAAGGGCTATTCAATAACAAAAGCCCTCTCTTTGAGAAAATCTGCCGATGCGCAGGATTTTCAAAAGGCAAAGGATTTGACCCTTGAAGAAATTTCCGATTTGCTATGGGCAGCAAATGGCGTGAACAGACCAGCAGAAGGCAGGCGCACCGCTCCATCTGCTATGAATAACCAAGACATTTATTTATACGTTCTTGCAAAAAGCGGCGCATATTTATACAATGCCAAAGAACATTCTCTCAGTTTAGTTGCAAATTCAGATTTACGCGCCGCAGGCGCAGGCGGTCAAAAGGCTTTTGGAGATGCTCCCATTATTGTGGTGCTGATTTCCGATATTTCTAAGTTCAGCAGTGGCGATGACATAACCAAAAAAAGGCTTGGTGCGATGGATGCAGGCATTGTGTCTCAGAATATTTCCTTGTTTTGCTCCGGCACTGGCTTAATCACCAGAGTCCGCGCATCTATGGATGTTGATGCTTTGACCAAGGCTTTGAAACTAAACGCCTCTCAGATACCTATGTTAAACCATCCAGTGGGGAAGTGATAAAAGCGACAATTATTGTCGCTTTTTAGGGCTTATAGGCTCCAATCCTATTTCCTTTTCATCATAGTTATATTTCCAAAATCTTACCTTTATATTCTTTTCTTTCATAATTTCATTCCCACGAATTGTTAGAGGTAATTTCTCTTTATTTTTTCTCCCCTGCTCACTGTCAGGCTCTTTGCAAATAATTATTCCTGAAATTTCTTTTGCTGTCTTTCTATATTTATAAATATACGATAATAATCTATCAAATGAGTAAAAGCCAGCTCCGTCTTTTCTTGTCTCTTCCCAAACAACTAATAATTCATTTTTCTTTTTCAATTTTATAATTCTTTTTTCTTTTGGATCATATTCTATGTCATAGTCATTACCAAATTTTTCTTTTATCATATCTTCACGTTTTGTATTTTTATCTTTTATATATTTTATTTCTATTTTACTACCACTTGCCAAAACCGTATCTATTAGATCGCCGTCAATATCTTTAGCAATAATTTCTATTGAAATCTCTGCTTCTTTTCCAAACTTTTCTTTCACCAAGCGAACATACATAAGTATTTGGCCAAATACACCACAACCTTTTTTCTCCTTTTTCAATTCAACGATTTTAAATTTATTTTTTTCAGTTTTATGCTGTAACAAAAAATCAATTTCTTTCTTTCCTATTTTCTGATGCCCTTCACAATTATCTCCGTATATTTCATATCCGGGAAAGTATTTGCGAAATATTTTATCTTGTCTAACAAAAAACTCACGTTGCATCTGTTTTTCACGAGGGAAATTGGTCATTTTAAACTCCTTTGGTTTTAAATTTGCCGTAATATAGAAAAAAATTTCAAATTTGTCAAGTTAAATTCGCATTAATATAGAAAACTTTTCTTGCCTGTCAGTCCTTCACATAACGCACAGATAATTTGTCGCTGAGATATGAGTTATATTCTTGATACAGCTTGCTATCGTTGGTTAGAGATAAACTCCAAGCGAGATCTTTATCGTAATCGCATTCAGTAGCAGACCACCAGAATGAGCCGTCTGGCAATGCTTTGAAGCCGAATACGCTCGCAAAATCATCGAAAAGCAACAGTTGCCATTCCGCTTTTGTTGGCAAATGCCAACCTTTAGGGCAAACTTTTTTTGCGGTTTCAAAGTCGTATTTGCCTTCGTCTCCATAATTAAAATTTTCTGCCATCCAAATCCGATTGTATATCTTCACGGTTTTGTAAGTTTTGCCATCTCTTTGGTCGGTGAATGTACTTTGCGTGAGTCTTGCCTCATATTTTCTGCATAATCTTTCTATGCTATCACATTTCACCAATAAATTGCACCAATCCGATGGTATGCCTTTATCATCTTCACACCCATAATACAACCCCGCCATTGAACCTGCCACCATCGCTGTTGTATCGGTATCGCCTCCGAGATTTACCGCTTCTAGCACGGTATCTTTAAAATTGTCGTTTTTCAAAAAACACCACAAAGCGGCTTCAAGAGTGTGTACCACATATCCATCGGATTGAATATCATCCCTTTTTAATTTATATATATCGCCTTCTAATATGCGTTTATAATGGGAAAATTCGCTCTGACATTCTGGCATCCAGTCATATATTCCCCCAAATCGCGGTGAATGTGCAATATCACAAAGTATGCCCGTAACATCTTTACTTTTCCAAAAATACACTAGCCGTAGGTATTCCGAGTATAATGTGCAACCTAAAACGGCGCGTGGGTGTGCGTGGGTGATAGCGGAATATTTTTCTATATTTTCTAAACGGGAACCAAGGCTATAGTTTTCAATGTTCATAAGTGCCACCGGAGCAATACGCATCAATGAACCATTGCCACAATCACTTTCTTTGGTTTGCCCGCATTGGCTTGCCGGAGTTCCTTTTCTGAATGTCTTAATCGCTGCAAAGGTAGTGTGCCCATCGTCAAAGCATTTTCCATGGGGGGTCATATAGCCATTGAATCTCCAGTCGGAAAATTTGCGCATAAGGGCATCGCAATCTCCGCCTTCCACCATGTTTTCCATAAGGCATAATGTTAGCGAAGTGTCATCAGACCACGTGCCAGCGGGCTGCTTGTGCGTTCCGCCGCCTATCATATCGGTTGCTTTAAATGTATCTCGTACCTGATTTTCAAAGGGAACGCCAAGAGCATCTCCTATTGCACCGCCAATTATGGTGGAGACTATTTTATTTAGAAAACTTTCCTTCGGTGGTTCTTCTATATAGGCACCCACATCCATATCAAAGGTGAGATCCATTGATGTTAAAATGTCTTCTACATTTATAACAGTTCTATGACCAAACTTCTTTTTGAAATCGGCTTCTGTGTGTCGAACAATGTCTGCGACCGTTTTAAGCCCTGCATTACGCAACCAAAACTTGTGCATTATGGCAAGATCCAAATCGTCAAAGCCCAAAAGCAATTTTTGAGCTATTTCTTCTTTTTGCTCCATTGTGTACCTCGTGTTCAATTAAATATAATATACAATCCCTTTGCGACAGCTATTGTCGCGGATTTATGGCTTTTCACACAGCCATTTCCCATATTTCACCATTTCTTGCTTCAATTCATTCGGGGTTATAACCCTGACATTATACCCCCAAAAGCGAATCCATTCCACAAATCCCTATACAAATCTTTTCCATAAAGCCTGAGCGTTTTCTGTGAACTGCCAGAAATCGCTTTTTCCAAAGATTCAATATCTATGCTCTCGCCAAACATCCAAAACAAAATTTTGGACAGGAGCAAAAAAGAGAAAATATCGCTTTCATTTAATTCGCCGTAAAAATTTATAGCCTGCACATTTGGAATTCTATACCGCAAATTCTGATTTACACCGATGCTTTTCATATCCGCCAAATCGCGCTGAATATCTCTTATATTAGCTATGATGTCTTCGCTGTCCAAAGCATTTTTTACATCTTTAACCGCTAAGAGTCTTCCCTTTTTGTGAAGGAAAAAGCGGTACATAGCGAGGATTCTCTGCCATTTTAGGGTGTCGGTGTTGCGCATATTTGGGAAGGTAGAAAATATTCTAAAATCCAATTCTTCTGTTTCCGTAAGGCTCCTTTGCTAAAACCATTTCGCTCAATTCCTTTGCAATAATATCCACAGAAAGCTCGTTTTTAGGCAGCCATTGCAGGCGTTTATAAGGAAATATTGACATTCTCTAGATGTCATAGAATAGTGAGTTGAACATTCCAATTTTGCTCTAGAATAGGCCATCTCTGATGTTGCTAGAAAGTACAAAAAATTAAGCATAAGCACCTCTCGTTGGTTATATACTTGTAAATATAAAAATTGGTTGCGACAATGAGTGTCGTGGATTTTCAATTTTAGTGCGTTTCTATGTAGTAAAATCAATATCAGCTATTGAGGGCATTCTAAAGGAAAATTTCGTATTTCCGTTTTTCCCTGTTATGGCAAAATCGCCTTTTGCGATTATATCCATACCTATAATCAAATCAAACTCGTGTATGGGTTTACAAGAAAGCACCGTAAGTTCTGGAATGATAACTTGATTTGGAAGTTTAATCCCTGTTACAAAAACAGGAACTCGTTCTATTCCGTTTGCGTGTCTCATTTCGGCATAACAGATTTTTTTCAATAAAATGCGTTTTGCTATAGTATTTGATATAACGGAACAAGTTGCACCTGTATCCCAAAGGGCTTTTACTTTTACGGATTTCATCTTATACGGATTAAAAATAGTTGCTTCGCTTATTATTCTGGTTAGTAATCCTTTATTTTGCTTAGTTGTGAAAGCTTTTGTTTGCATTTATTTTACCGAAAATAAAGGACCTATGGTTGCGGTGTAAGCTTCTTTTCCTGGCAGGCATTTCATAACCGAGTATTTTCCATACCCAATGGTTTTATCTCCGGTGGTTAAAGCTTCTCTCAAAGTATCAAAAGCAGCCACTACACCAGAAAAATCCATTAAAAGCTCTTTACCCTTGTATTTTTTCACCAATTTCTTTTGGTGTTTAATAAAATAATCAAGCGTAAAATTATGAATATCCTTTTTCATTGCAGCCTCCAAATATAGAATATAGTAAAATTTTCAATCTTTCACGCACCGCACTTCCAAAAGGCATAGTTTGTGCGAGTTGTTGTGAAAAAATCCGTTGTTGCAAGATGAATGCCACGAGTAGCTTCTGTCGGGGCTGTCTTCTTCTGCGCTCCACCACTGACCCTTTTCGCTGCTTGCGCCGGCGGAACTTAAAAGCTCATACCATTCCCTGAAACTAGGCAAATGCCAACCTTCCCTATATATCCACCAAAAATTCATCAAATAAACTCGCTTCTTTTTTAATATCATCTATTTTTTCGCTTTTCACCAGATAAAGCTCGTTCAAGGCTCTTGTTATAGCAACGTATTTCAAATTTTGTTCCTGAATTCTTTCCCAGGGTTTTTGGTTGGGTTTGAAATGCGGCAAATCGTTGAAATTCAGAATAAAAACTCGCTTTGCTTCCAAGCCTTTTGCTCTGTGGATTGTTGAAAGTTTAATGCAATTGTCGGTTGCAGAAATATAATCTTTTATTTTTACCAACATATCATTTATCGTTTGGCAAGAATATTTCCATTGCAAATATTTTTTGTGCATAAATTCCAATCTATTGTTCAAATATTCCGTTTTGGTTTGAATGTAAAGCGGTCTTTCGCTGGAATTTTCTAGCCTTTTTGCTTCTCGCTCAATAATAAAAAGCCACCTATTGAGAACAATTTCTTTTATGGTTGCAAAGCTATTAGGCATCTCCGCAATAATTGCAGAGCGTTCTTCTTGCTTGAATAAATTTTTCAATTCATCTATGATATCATTAACCTCATCCCTGTGAATTTGCACTTGTATGTTTTTATTTATAAATTCAAAAACCAAAAATAAAATCGGTTCTCTATATCTTAAATTCAGTATCAACCACATTTCCTTGCTCCTTTGTCAATTTAATTTTTCCAGCAAAAACCTGATGCAAAAACCACAGCGGACCGGATTTGTCAATAGGTTTGGTATATTTTACAAGATAACTTTCGTGGAAATGCGTATGATTAGTGTAAATACGCCCATCGGCTTTTTTTATGATTTCAACTACAGTGTAATAGTTTTCCCATCTGTTCTGCTTTTTCTTGCCGGGCGCATAGGAAATGACAAAAACAGTATCTTTTAGAGATTCGTGAACAAACTTCATATTAGCTTTCACAAAATCGCCTTTTTTGAAATGAGTTCCAGCATCCGCTTTCGTGTCGCTTGGCATATATTCAAATCCAGCGAAATAATAATAATCACGTTCTATCAATTCGCCGGATTTGTCAAAACCCCAATGCACTTCTTCGCAATCCAAGCGATTAAACGGCTTATTGATCCAATTCTTGAACGCATTTTCAAATTTTTTTCTCGTATATTTACTCCTCTTGAATTTTTCGCCTATTATACTAAAATAATCTTCCTTTTTCTTTAAAGAGATTTGCCACAATCCCCATAAATACGCCCTTTCGAAACTGGCAAAACAATGTTCCTCTTTTCCTAGGCGAGTAGTATAAACATCAAATTCTGGAGCCTCAAGCTCATAAGTGAGAATCTGTTTTTGCATTATGCCTCCTTTTTTGGGGTAATATAGGAATTTTTAAGTTTTTTCCCCTTTTACCAAATACCCCCCCCTCACACCCCCCTCCGGTCCAAGTTCAATCTCATAATCAGCCAACTTAATCATATCAGGATGATGCTCCACAAAAACAACGGCGTGACCCGCGCTGGAAAGTTTGCGCAAATGGTTCCACAGAGGTTGAATATCCTGCAAATGCAAGCCGGTGGTGGGTTCGTCTAAAAGGAAAATTGTGCTTTCTGAATTTGATTTGCAAAGTTCGGCGGCTAGTTTTAAACGCTGAATTTCGCCGCCGCTCATCGTGGTGGTGGCTTGTCCAAGCCGCAAATATCCAAGCCCAATGCTGTTTAGAATTTGCAGGGGCTTTTCTATTCTTTTAATGTTCTTAAAAAATTCGCAGGCGGTTTCTATTCTCAAAGCCAAAACATCTGCTATGCTTTTGCCGTTCCACAAAACTTTCAAAGTTTCGTTGTTGTATCTTTTGCCCTTGCAAGCCTCGCAAAGCTCCCAAACATCGGAGAGAAAGTGCATCTCTATCAACTGATAACCCCTGCCCTCGCACACCTCGCAACGCCCGCCCTCTTTGTTGTAGGCAAAACGTCCAACATCATAGCCGCGAATTTTGCTCTCCGGCAACTTTGCAAAAATATCTCGCAGCTTGTCTAAAATGCTCATATAGCTCACAGGCGTGGAACGCGGGCTTGAGTTTATCGGTGTTTGGTCTATAAAGCAAACGGGTTTTCTCTTTTTTTCTGCCTCTGAAAATATGCATTCCATAAGAGTGCTTTTGCCCGAACCGCTAACACCAGAAATTGCGGTTATTGCCCCGAATGGAATTTTTACGGAAATATTTTTGAGGTTATTTTTGCTTAGATTTTTGAGAGCGAAATCAGGGGCTAGGGGGGAGGGGCTAGGGACTGGTGGTTTTGTGTCTTCAAGGGCTTTTTTTCCTGATAAGTATTTTACTGTGGAACTGTTGGAAAATTTTTTTATTGACTTTGTGTTTGAAAGTTCTTTTGGGCTTCCTGTTGCTACTACTTCGCCGCCGAATTCGCCTGCTTTGGGACCCAAGTCCACAATGTGGTCTATCGCTTTTATAAATTCCAAATCGTGTTCCACAACAACTATTGTGTTTCCTAAATCGCGAAGTTTGTAAAGCGAATCCAAAAGTTTTTTTGTATCGCTTTGGTGCAGTCCTATCGTGGGTTCGTCTAGCACGTAGAGAACGCCCTCCAAGCCGCTGCCTATTTGACTTGCAAGCCTTAGCCTTTGAGCTTCGCCGCCGCTTAGGGAATCGCCTTTGCGGTCTAATCCTAAATAGGAAATTCCTACGTTTATTATAAATTCCATTCTTCCTAAAATTTCTTTTAGCAGGGGTTTGGCTATAATTTTTTGAGTTCCGTTAAATGGGATGTTTTTTAGCCAGTTGTAAGCCTCGCTGATGGAGAGTTTGCAAGCATCGCTTATGGATTTTCCATCTATTTTCACCGCCAAAAATTCCGGTTTCAATCGCTCGCCTTTACATTCAGGACAAATACTTCCAAAAATATCTCCAATGCCCTGGCAACGCTCGCAAGCTCCGAAATGGCTGTTAAAGCTGAAATTTTTTGGGTCTAATTCTTCAGCAAAGCTAAAGTCGCAATTTGGGCAGCATAAAAAATTTGAATAGTGCTGGTTTCCAATTTTTATTTTGCCATCGTTTTCCGCGTAGGCTTTTTCTATGGAATCCAAGAGCCTTGTTCTATTTTTTTCTGTTAAAGGAACTCTGTCTAAAATTTCGTTTTTAGAATAAATCACCACTAAATCTTCGCCGCCTTTTTCGTATAAATGCCGCGTTAGTTCCGAGGCGTTATATTTTTGCAGGGCTTTGTTGTGAGTGGGGCAGTGCATAGTTCCAAGCCTTGCCCACATTATGCGAAAGAAATCGTAAATTTCCGTTAGAGTTGCAACGGTGCTTCTTGGGCTTTTGGATGCGCTTTGCTGGTCTATGGCTATGGCGGGCGCAAGCCCTTGAATGGAATCCACACTGCCTCTATCTATTTTTCCCAAAAACCTGCGCGCATAAGTGGAGAGGCTCTCTAAAAATCTGCGTTGCCCCTCTGCAAAAAGCGTATCAAATGCCAAACTGCTTTTGCCCGCTCCGCTAACCCCCGTAATTGCCGTTATCTTATGCCGAGGAATTTGAACGGTTATGTTCTTCAAGTTGTGTTTGCGCGCACCTGTTATGATGATGTCTAGGGATTTAGTTGGCATTGTTTGGAATTTAGAAAACTCCTGCCCTAATTTTTGTATATTCTGAGTTAGAGGTATGTTTATGTTAAGAACAGTTGTTTTAGAAAAGGCTAAGAAAAAAAATGTTTCTTCATATTCTGTAGATTCTGAAATAGAACGATTGGCAATTCGGAAAAGATTATCTATTGCCGAGCGAGAAATTTCAGAAGGAAAACTATTGAGTCACGAGAATTTAAAGCGTATGAGAGGTATTATTTGAAAATTCAGTGGACCAATGGAGCAGTTTCTGAATTTATAGAAGGTCTGGGATATGTTGCGAAGTTTTCTCCAAACAGAGCGGCAAAAATGGAAGAGAAAATATTGAAGTATATAGATATTTTGAGCAAACAACCTTTATTAGGCCGTATTTATGAGGATATTCCAGAATATAGAACTCTTGTTGTACATAAGAGATATAGGATATTTTATCACATAGAGAATGTAGGGAATGAAGATGTGGTAATGATAGATGCTTTTTGGCATACATCAAGGGATAAATGGGTGCCTTAGCTTTTCCTAGCTTGCATCGGGAGCTTCCATTGCACCTATTATGATGATGTCTAGGGCTTTGGCTTTTTGCCTTTAAGGTCTGTTAAAATTTCTTTACCTAATAATGTATTATACTTGACTTTTTTTGGAGTTATATCTATACAATCAGGATCGTCAGGAATAGAGTAATGATATTCGTCCTCCAAAAGGGGGTCCAATGGATTTTCATAAACATTATAGGTCCAAACACTTCCATCGGGACAACCATAAGGAGGCCAACAACGATAACCATCCTTACATATACCAATCTTACTCTTTATATCTATAGTAGCACTCTCAAAAGCTCTATACTTATAGTTGAAGCATTTGGATTTAGATTTACAGTATGTAGGGTCGCCCCCCCGTAGTATAAAGGGAATCCCCCGTGCATAAGACTATCCCCGTCGCATTTACAGGGCCTACATCTTGTACCTTCACCTATATCTTCACATGCTATTCCATTATTACAATCTTCGTTACAACAATTTTTGTCGTCAAAAAGAATTTCTATTTGTTTGCTAAAATGTACAGATCTATATAATGATAACAAAGATTGTTCCAACTCCGCTATACATTCTTGCATCAACTCCTCACATTCTTGTTCCGTCAAAGATCTGCAACCATATTCTTCTTCAATAGATTTTTCTATTTTTTTCAAAGAGGCTTTTGTTTGCCATTCCTGCAAAATAGATTCATTCTCTTTTTCCATAAAAATGCTTTCTAAACTTTCATTCGTTATAGCGTACTCTCTCATTAAAACACTTATATTAGTAGTAGCTATAGTAGCAGTAGTTTCTTTTATTAATTTTTTATCCATAGAAATAAAAAGTTTATAATTATAATCACAATTGAGTAATACACAAGAAGAAATATCAGAAAATCCACCTAAACGAGCCTTTATAGTAAATATTTCTCCACTGTCTATATAAAAAAAGTCAGCAGACACATTAATATCTCCACGTTCAGTGAAATTTTGCATTATTTTCCAATGGATATAATTTTTAATGGCATCATCATCAGGAATTTCTAAATCTGCTTTACGTACCAAAAGATGAGAGCCTTTTGGTATTTTTTTATTCGCTTCTTTGATAAATTGTGCGATTGCTTTATCTATGTCTCCTGATGTATTGGCATCAATTTGTTTCAAACCTAAGATAACTAATACTTGCCGTACATCCTGTAAAATATCAATGTGTTTTTTGGGAAGTATAATATATACTACTACAAAAAAATTATAACAAGGTAAATAAATAATTCGGCTATTTTTTCACGATGTTTGGCAAAGAAACGAATTATCAATCTAAATTTTGACATACTGAGCTCCTTTCAAGGTTGTTAAACTTATGTAACAGCCTGTAATACAAGAAGTTACGAAGAGGGCAGCGGCAAAAATAAATCATAATCAATAATAAATATACATTATTTTTTTCAGAAAAAGGGAAAAATTTTTGGAAAAATGTTAAAAATGTGGATTTTTAGCCAAAAAATGGGTTACCTTGTGTACCACTACACAAATTTCAAATAATTTTCTCCGTTAATTTCGTTAAACTTGCTATGCTTGTAAGCATTTGCGAAAGCTACGGGAAGTTTTGATTTTTGAGGTTTCCATTTTATTTCATAAGCCTGAAGTTCGGAAGAATCTTCCGATTCTTCAATAAAATCTATTTCCTGTTTGTCATAAGTGCGCCAAAAGTAAAAATTCTTTGATAAGCACGAATTCCAGCAATCTTTAAGTTTTTCGCCAATTATGTAATTTTCCCATAATGCCCCAATATCATTTCTCAACGCAATTTGCTTAAAATTACCTATAAGCGCATTTCTAACGCCAACATCATAAAAATACCACTTGCCAGCTTTTGCAATCTCTTTTCTCAAATTCTTTGAATATGCACCTAAACGAAATAAAACGAAAGATCTTGAAAGCAAATCTAAATATTTCTCAACAGTATTTTTGCTCATTCCAAGCTGCCTGCCAAGCTCATCCAACGAAACTTCTTGCCCTAATTGAAATGCTATTAAACGAAGCAAATCTCGCATTTTTGAGGCGTTTTTTAGACCATCAATTGCCAAAATATCTTTTAATAAGTACGAACTTGCCATTTCTCTCAAATAATTCGATTTGTCATTTGCATTTTTCATCATCACAACTTCGGGATAAGAACCGTATATAAGTCTTTCTTCCAAATTTTGCCGAGTTTCAAGAGATGTTTCCATTATGGAAATTTCTTTTTGCGAAAAGGGGGCAAGTCTAAATGTTTTGCTTCTGCCAACTAATGGTTCGCCAGTTTTATTTTGCAAATCAAAAGATGAAGAACCTGAAGCGAGAACGCAAACGGGGTGAATTTCGTCTAAAATTAATTTTATTTTTGAGCCTATGTCTGGAATATTCTGTGCTTCGTCTATTGCTAAAAGGTCAATGCCATTCAACAAACGGCGATAATTTGCGATGGAGCGATTTCCCAATAAATTTTGTGCATCGAAGTCTTCGCCGTTCAAGGAAAGCACTTTACCTCTCCAGCGTTCTATTATGCGTTTCATAATCACGGTTTTCCCTGTTCGCCTTGCACCAAAAATCAAAGCGGCTTTTTGAGGTTTTAAACCCTTTATTATTTCACGTTCCAATAAACGAGGAATATTCTTCATAATTGTTAATATAGAAAAATTGTCACTCAATTGACTAAATTTACGTAAAAATCGTCAATGAATTGACTGAATTATCATCCAATAACCGTTTTTACACTGACATTTTGCACATTTTTCTATATTCACCAAACGTTATGCCACATATCTTTGAAAATGTTATTGCAGACAAACTTGCAGACAAACACAAGCAGGGTCTTCTTCGTTCTCTGAGCCAGCCTTCTGGCGTGGATTTTTCCAGCAATGATTATTTGGGCTTGGCGAATCATTTTGAAATAGCAAAATCTGCCGCAGATGCTTATGTTAAATATGGAGCTGGCAGCAAAGGGTCTAGGCTTTTGGGTGGCAATCATAAAATTTTTGAAGAAACGGAAAGTTGGCTGGCAAATTGGAAAGGAACTGAAGCGGCTCTAATTTTCAATAGTGGGTATAGCGCAAATATAGGCGTTATATCTTCTCTTTGTGATTCAAAAACTCACTTATTCTGCGATAGGCTAGACCACGCGAGCATATTAGATGGCTACGCAATAGGCGGCGGGAAATTGCATCGCTTTAAGCACAACAGTCCAGCAGATTTGGAAAAGGCTCTGAAAGAAGCCCAGCCAGAGAGTTTCAAGCTGATAGCGGTAGAAGCCGTTTATAGCATGGAAGGAGATATTGCCCCATTAAAAGAATATGCAGACCTTGCAGAAAAATACGATGCCATGCTTTATGTTGACGAAGCTCACAGCGATGGAATTCTGGGACCCGAAGGCAAAGGCTTGGTTGCGCGGCTAGGCTTGGAGAGCAAGGTTCATTTATCGCTCACAACATTTGGCAAAGCTTATGGAACAATGGGAGCCTGCGTTTTTGGTTCCAAATTGCTTATAGATTACTTAATAAGCAGTGCCCGCAGTTTTATTTATTCCACAGCAATTTCTCCAGGCATGGTTGTGGCAATGCAAAAAGCGGTTGAGGTTTCAACAAGGGAGGGCTTTCGCAGAGAAAGCGTGCTTAAAATGTCTGCTGATTTTAGGCAAAAAATAAAGAAAGCTGGCATGGATTGTCTGCAAAGCGAAACGCAAATTGTGCCCATATTATTTGGAACAGTGGAAAAAGCACAGAAATGCAAGGATTTTTTGCTTGAAAAAGGTTTTTTTGTGCCTTGTATTCGCCCACCAACTGTGCCTAACGGCACGGCAAGATTGAGAATAAATATAAGTGCTTCTCACAAAGTAAGTGAAGTTGAGGCTTTGGCAGAGGCATTAATTTTCTATATTCAGTCTTTATGAAAAAATTTTATACCCTCTCGTTGTGTTTAGCCTTGCTTATGCTGGTAGCTTGTGGCGAAAACTGGTATGGCAGCAGCTCAAGCGGAGGCTCTGATATTAAATCTTTGCGCTTAGATGCAGAAAACGCCTTTAGAAAAGGCAATTATGAGAGTTCTTACAATATTTGCAAAAAAATAACTGAAATTGAACCTTCATCTTCTTTTGGATATTATGGAATGGCAAAAGCAGGCTTGTGGTGGCATGGAGTCAATCCACTAAGCATGTTTAGCCTTGTTAAACAAAAAGATGGAGAATGTCCCTTTATGGGAGAAGAAGTGAAGATGAGGAACAACTATCTTCAAGCTATGAAAAAAGTTGTACCTGCATTATCTGAGTTAGACAGGCGCGATTCTTTAACATCTCTTTGGGAATTTCATACGTACGCCAGGGAACACAGAGGTTGGGACTCAATTTTTACCATAACTATATTCGATTTAACGAGTGGCAAAAATGTAAGTAAAGATGTGGATTTAGATGAAAGACTTTCCGATTTTAGGAAAACATTCTGTGGCGGTTCCTCCAACAATGACTGTAGCGACACAACTTCTGGCAAAAGGAAGCCCTTTCCTTTAAGCGATAAAGAATACAAAAACAGTTATTTTGGTGGCATTTTGCTTTTAACTACCTTTTCAAAATCGTTTTTGAACTTTTTTGACACAAATAAAGATAGCTGCTTAACAAGGAGTCCGGGAGACGACAGAATACCAGGCATAGATTACCCCAGCACTAATTATGAATGGAAAAAATGGGGTTGCATAGGTAGTAACGGCGAAAATAGCAGCGATTACGATTTGTCTATATCAATGATATGTGAAAGAGATGTAGAGGGGAATATGAGCGTTAGGATTGATACCAAACAAGTACTTGATGATTTGGAAAAACAATTGCAAGATTATTATAAAGGTATGTCAACTTGCACAAAAGACTGCGAAAAGAACGTACCAGATGAAGTAAAAGGCTTCAATGATAAAATAAATGATTTTAGTGATGATTTTAGCTATGTGGAAGATTTATTAAGCGGTATGGGGCTTGGAGGAGGAGATGATATGGATGGAAGCCTGAAAAACGAAGTTAACAAGTATAAAGCCTATTCCGCCTTTTACAAAATGGGAACTCATTTTGATGAAGACGGAGACGGTTGCATAGACGAAGAACTCTTAGATGGGTTTGACAACGATGGAGACGGATTTGTAAATGAGAACTCAAGGCTCTCTCCTATAGACCAAAGCGATCCATATTACGGAATTAGCCCGATGAACAATTGCATGGTTGGAAATGACCGTTATAAAAATAGTGTAAATTGGGAATACAACAAGCCTGTACGCTTGTACTCTCCGCCAGATAATAGAGTTAGAATATGCAACGACCCCCAATATGAAAATTGTTCACCGCTTGATTCAAAAGAAGGCGATCCAGACTCAGTAACCGTGCTAAACTTCACGCAAAAAACATACCCAAATGGAAAGAGATACTGGACATCAAACAAAGCAGATGATAAACTTAAAGTTGCGCAAGACAAAGACTGTTCCAAATATAATCTTCAAGACCGAATAAACCTTATAGGTGGTTGTTGGCCTTGGTATAGCCAACAGCAATTTGATGATTATTGCAAGGATGCAAGGAGCCGTAATTGAAATACTTTCCCTCGGCTTTATGTTTTTTGCTTTTTACTTTTGCGTATTCCGCAAAAGGGCCACAGTATCAATCTTTAAAGGTGCATGGCATGGGTGGAGCTTTTATTGCCGTAGCCGATGATAAAGATGCTCTTTATTATAACCCCGCTGGATTAAATTTAATAGGTCGTTTGGGAAATTTTGAAAAAAATCCAGATATGGGTTATATGCCGTTTTCTAAATCTGAAGTGCGTTTGTTTTCTGCCGCTGTTTTTCTTCCCGGAAAAGAAATCAATACCGTGATTGATGCTTGTAGTGCGCCAACGCTTGGCACAATAATAAAAAAAGTTTTGTTCTTTGATTTTGGGTATTTTGGCGATGTGGACTGGTGCCCGGCATATTTTGACGTTATTCCAGACGACTCCGAATTTTGGCCCGATTCTTTAAAAGCGCATCCGGAACTTGCAGAAAATATGAGAAGGCTAGACCGCAGCAAACTTGAAATAGGTACGCAAATAAGCTTGTTTGAAATTGCAGTCCACAATTTTGGATTTTCTAGTTGGGTTAATGCTTCTGCCGCTCCTTATATTGATATGGGTATTTTTGTTCCCACTTTTGGTTATGATCCCATACAAATAGATATGATGTGGGCGCAAACAGCCATTGCGTTTTCTCCTGTGGAGCAATGGTCTGTTGGAGCTGGATTGAAAATTGCGCAAAGATACAGGCAGCCAGGGTACGATTATAAACCAGGTTTGGAATTCCAAAACAACATAGATGATATAAAAGTAAGCTCGGAAGGGTCAGATACTTTGGAAAAAAGATGGGAAAATTTTGGCAATGACGTACTTGATGCAAATATAGCTGTTGGCTTGGATTTGGGTGTGCTTTATCAAATAACAAGAGAGATTAGGCTTGGTTCTTCGCTTCGCAACATATTTTTTAACCAACTAGGCGGCGAGTCAATAACCCCGAACTGGTCTATTGGCGCGATGGCAAGCCCAATGATTTTGCAAAGCAATAGCGCATTTGAGCGAAAAGTGAACTTTGCCATAGATTATGTGGATATTTTAGATGGTACAATAACCGAAAAATTTATGGGGCATTTGAATTGGGGAGCGGAAATTGACCAGGTGGTTATACCCTCTCCAACCAAGGAAATGTCTTTTATGTACCGTGTTTTGTTTGGAGCTGTGGGTGGAGTGGCGGGGCTTGGCGTCGGCTACTTGATTGGCAGCGGCACCGATATGGGTGAAGTTGCTGGAATGGGCATAGGTAGCCTTATTGGAATTAGCGTAGGTACCATTGCTGGCATTAAATTTGGCATGGGCAGTGATGCCTTGCGTGTATCTTTTGGATGTGGTCTTGAAGGTGGCTATCCAGCCTTTAATATGGGATTTGGGCTTTTTGGCGATGCGCTTACCATGCGATTTGCCTCTTATGCTGAAGAAAGGGGTTTAAAAACGGGTCAAAATGGGCATAGATTCTGGGCTGGGGAATTTAGTATAGGTTTTTAGGTAAATAATTGAAATAAATTAACATTTTTTTAACAATAATCAACATTTTTATATATATTTATTGTATGTTGCAAATTCATTACATTCGTGCTTCGGTTGCTAGTTCTGTCCTTTTTTTTGCTCGCTCAGTTCTTTTTCTCGTAGTAGGGCTTGCATTGGTGGCTCTTGTAGCTTGTTCTAGTGAGGATAATTCTGGCGGCGGTGCTGTTACCAGCGGTTCCCCACCTATAATTGATGGCGAATGGCCTTTTGATGCTTCTGGCGAAAGCGAAAAAGTGCAATCAACTCCTGGGCTAGGGGATTTGAATCTTGAAAATGTTATTAAAATTGAATTTAAAAACGGAGGTGCCCCCGAGATAACCAATCCTTTGAGCGAAGTAACAGTAACTAATACCGGAGAAAATGTAGTTGTCACAGCTCCCGATGTAGGAAAAGACGAAAAAACGGAATACAGTTTTGTGATAAGCGGAACCACCAGCAATGGCTCGGTTAAATTTTATGGCGATGTTAGAAAGGCACTTTACTTAAATGGAGTGAACATCACAAACAGCAAAGGCCCTGCCATAAACATTCAAGGTGGCAAACGTGCAATGATCCATTTAATCAACGGAACTCAAAACTTTTTGGTAGATGGTCCAAAATACGATATTCAAGAAGGAGAACAAGCAAAAGGTACCTTCTTTAGCGAAGGCAAGCTTGACTTTGAAGGTAGCGGCTCTTTAGACGTGAAAGGGAAAGGCAGCCACGCCATAGTAGTTGACAACGATATTGAAGTGAGAAATGGAAAAGTAACTGTTAGTGAATCAGTTAAAGACGGAGTGCATGCAAATAAAACAATTCTAGTGAGTGGCGGCGTTTTGAAAATTTCAAGCGTAGGTGATGCCATTCAAAGCGAAAGAAAAGCAGGTGGCGTGATAATTGCCGGAGGGAAAGTAAAAGTAGCAACCGGAGGCATAAAATCACACGGAATTGCAAGCGACTCTGCTGCAGTTTCAATAAAAAAAGATGCCATAGTTCAGATAAGTGTTTTGGGCAATGGCTCAAAAGGAATAAGGTCGCGTGGTTATGTGGAGTTTCAAGACAATCAAAAAACATTGATAAAAACAAGTGGAACCACAGACAAATCTGATCCAACCGATGAAAGCAATTCCGCAGGAATAAAAGTATCCGCAGAAGAAACTATAGAATTATTTTTAGAAGGCGGCGAATTAACCATAAAAGCCACCGGAGATGGGTCAAAAGGGATAAATGCAATAGATGCCTCCATAAGCGCAGGAAAAATAGATATTGATGCAGACGATGACGGATTGAGAGTTCATGGAGAATTGAAAATTCCTACTACAAGTACAGCTAGTGGCAGTATAAAATCAAAGAAAAAAAAAGCCATAAATGCTGATACATGGGATGGCAATAAAGGTGGCATAATCACCCAAGACGGAGGCTTTTAAATGCTAGAGACCTTTCAAAACAATATGCTTCAAACCAGTTTGTTTCAAAACTGCCTACAGCCTTTTTCACGTTCCTCTTTAGAAGAGTCAAAGGCAATGTCTTTCTTGAACAGGTTTGATACAAAATATGTTTTGAAAATTGAAAATGCCTTTGATTTTTTGCAAGACATTCAACAAAATTATTCAATACTCCAAATAAATGATGAGCTCATTCAAAGCTACAGAACTGTTTATTTTGACACTCCAGATTTGCACTGCTTTAACCTGCATCACAACAAAAGAGCAAACAGATTCAAATTCCGCACGCGGCACTATTTGAGCAACGGAAAAATTTACAACGAAATAAAACAAAAATTAAACACCGGAAAAACGGTAAAATTTCGCCAGCGCAGAGATGGAATGGAAAATATAGCCGAATTTGACGGCGATTTTGCAAACCTAATGCACACCAACAATTACAATTTTGAGCAATTAAATCCATCTCTTTTTGTTTTCTTTAACCGCATAACGCTTTTGAACAAATATTTCCCAGAGAGAATGACCTTGGACTTTGGTCTTAGATACGGTTACAACAATGAAGAATTCGCATTGAACAAAACAGCGATAGTAGAACTGAAAAGAGAAAGAACTCCCGATAGAACAGTCTCTCAGGATTTTTTCCGCAAAATTTGCAAAACACCAAGCAGTTTTTCTAAATATGCTATTGGAGTTACGCTAACTCACGATGAGGCAAAGAAAAACCGCTTTTTGCCCAGAGTTAAAAAGTTATCTTATGAACGTAGGAGTGTAGTATGAGTAGTTTTTTGCATTTTGGAGCAGACGATCAAGCTTTCGTGTTAGCAATGGCAATTCGCTTTGTTATTGACATCATTTTCGCTTATGTCTTAATATGTGGCATTTATGCGAAAGAACATCGAATAAGGGAGTATTCCTTCACCTTCTTTATATCAAATATTTTGATATTTTTGGTGACCTCGGCTTTGGCTTCGGTTAAGGTTAAAACGGGTTTTGCATTTGGGCTTTTCGCCATTCTCTCTATTTTGCGCTACAGAACGGAGCAAATTCAAATTCGAGAAATGACCTTCCTCTTTGCCTCCATAATCCTTGGGGTTATAAACTCTCTGGCAACAGATGAGCTTTCCCTATTCACCGTTCTTTTGGCAGATGTTATGCTCTGTGCTAGCATTTTCATTGCTGAAAAAGCATTCATAGGCAACACAGACCAAATACTTCTATTCTACGATAACTCCAAGCTCTTGGCAAAAGACAAGAAAAAAGAACTCTACGAAGACATAAAAAACCGCTTCGGCTACGAAGTGCTAAAAGTGTCTATAGTGAGAATGAACTATCTAACAGACAGCGCAGAAATCAAGTTGGTGTACAAAAGGTAAAACATGGCTAGTGGGAAGTGGCTAGTGGCTAGTGGTTTGATCCTGCTTATGGGGGTTCAGACAGCCTTTGCCAAAAAAGATAAAACCGCAGCCGTAAAAGACACCACTACTAAAGACTCTGTTACTGCTGCGGTTATTGCAGAAATAGAGCCAAAAATAGAACCGAAAAAAGAGTCAAAAAAAGAACAAAAAAAAACAGTTGCAAAAGATACCACAATCATAGCTGTGAAAGCGGTTAAAAAAAATGAGTTCAAAGATGAAACCGAAGTTAAAATAGATGGTATTTTAGAAATTGGCTTTGACAATAACTATAAAGTGAATAAAAAAACTACCGAATATAAAAAAATAGGAAGGGCAGAAGTTGGGGCATCTTTTAGGCCTGTGAAAAAGGTGAGGGCAGAGGTTGGCTTTGAGTATAACAGCAAAGACAGTGTACCTGAAATAGACAAACTTTATGGTCAATATAACCCTTTAAACGTTAGCACCATTCGCTTTGGATATATGAAAAAATCCTTTGGCTTGGAAGAGAGAGCTGGTCTTGACGAGCGTTTTTTTCATAAACGCTCAATAATACACGATTCTCTGAAATATTTTGGCTTTTTGGATCACGATTTAACGCTGCAATACCGCCATGAATTGACCAAAAAATTGGAACTGAGGGGCGGATTTTCTTGGACAAAAGACTCCACCCGCTACCTGCAAAACTACAGCGCAGAATATGACGATAAAAAGAATAATCTGATTTTAGCCGCAATAATAGGGCACTACCTGCAACCTAACCCTAAAAAAGATAACAAAGATATCAGAAATACGCTTTTTGTTTCTTCGCTTTCTTATAAACGCACAGATAAATTGCTTGCAGGCGAAGCGGAACTAACTTATGGCTCCAATCCAGCTATAAAATCTTATTACGACAAGGATGCTACTATTTTTGGAGCGAGATTAAAGGAAAATTTCTTTATAAATACAGGCTTAAATACTTTGCAGCAGGTTATTCCCGTTGCTGAGGCGGTTCTTTATAGCAGTGATTTTAAGAAAGATAGCACTGATTTTACCACTCAGTTCAGAGCTGGCTTAACCCTTGGTTTTGCTAAAAAATCGGCTTTTCAGTGGCGAAATAACTATGGAGTAGTCTCTAAAATAAGCAATGGGGAAAAAGAACTTTGGCGAAGACGCTTTGATACCGAGCTTTTGGTGATTTTTTAGGCAGTAAATATCACAAAATATCGCAAAAACCCGCGTTTTAATATTTTTTTACTCCAAATTGTAATATATTTGTAATAATAATATATATTATATAGATAATCGGATTTTCCACTTGGAGGTGTTATGAACATCAAATCAATTCTAACGGTAATAGCCTGCCTCAGTGTTTTTTCATTTGCGCTTCCTGAAATAAGGGTTACTACAACTGGTAACCAAAACCCTGACGGTAATACGCAGCAAGGTGGCGGTGGTATGTGGGGTGGCGGTGGTATGATGCCTGGTTTTGGAGGTGCCACAACATACAAATATTTCGCCGTGGACAAAATTGAACTTAAGGACAATGACAATTCAAGAAACAATTTAACCAGCAACACCACTTCTGGTTCTGTGAGAGACTCCATAAAGGTACGCGGAAATTCCACTGCGGGTATGCCGAAAAAACCATATAGAATAAAATTCGCCACAAAAAAATCTCTCTTTGGCAAAGAAGAGGCAAGAAGCTGGGTTCTGCTCGCCAACTGGTACGATGGCACATTCATGCTGAATGCCATTGCTTTTGAGATGGGTAGGAGAATGGGGCTTGAATTTACAAACTCGTCTCAGATGGTGGATCTGTGGATAAACGGCACCTACAAGGGTCTTTACCAACTTACGGAGCAAGTTCAGTCCCATAAGGGGCGCGTTGATTTAAAAGAAAAGCATAATGGGTGGCTCGTTGAGTTTGATTATCACGACCCAGACGCAGACGAAAGGAATCAGGCTTTTAACACTAGTAAATACGACATTAAAGCACTTATAAAATGGCCCCAGCTAGACGACACCTCCTTTACTAAACAGCCAAACAATACTTCGCAACTTAACTTTGTGAAAAACGATGTTAACAACTTGATGAACAAAATGTCAGAAGGAGGATTTCCAAACAATGGCTATCGCGACCTGATTGACCTTGAGAGTTATGCCAAATATGTGTTGATTCAATTGGTTTTGGATAATTTTGATTTCAACAGCAAGGCGCAAACTGGCTTTTTGCTAGGTTCAAATTACTTATATAAAATAGACTCGTGCGGTTCAAGAATTAAGGCTGGTCCGCTTTGGGATTTTGACTTGGCAGCAGGCATAGAGAGAATGTCTAATGGAGGTATGGGAGGTTTTGGCGGCACAGGCTCTTTCCCTGCACACTATAAAACTTACCAAGACTCCATAACCCCAACCCATGCATTCTATAGAAGGCTTTGGGAAGACCCTGTATTCAAAGCCAAATATCTGAAAGCCTGGAATACTTATAAAAGCGATTTCCAAGCTATGCCCGGTTTTATAGACGGCATAAAATCTAAGATAGAGGGCAGCATTCAGGGCAAGGGTAACCAACTATGGGGTAACAACCAAATGGCTGGTAATGGTACCAACCTTACCACGCAAACATTCAACACCGAGTTCCAAAACCTGAAAACTTGGTGGAATAACCGCATTAATTGGGTTAGTACTAGACTAAATAGCTACAACATAAACACCGGTGCAGATATTACCCAATCTCCCACTCCCACCACTTGCGGAACAGGCAACGGCAGCAAACCTAGCAGCAGCAGCGCAAATAACGTGGTGAGCAGCAGTAGTAGGCCTGCTAGTAGCAGCAGCGTGGTGGTGGTGAGCAGTAGCAGTGCAAATAACTGGGGAGTAAGTAGCAGTGTGAATAACGGGCAGGTTACGCTTACTTGCTCAAATCTCCAATCAAGTGTTGCGAAAGGCGGCACAATAAATCAACCCACTTTATCTTGCAGCAATGGTAGCCAGCCAAGCAATCCTCAATGGCAAGGTCGCCCATCATGCAACTGTTGGGATGTAAGTGCAACCACTCAGACCGAACGCTATACCATAAGCGTTACCGCTACTTGTGGACAGTCTTATAATTTAAGAGCAGAATGCGGCACGGTAACAGTGAGTGCTAATGCTTCTACTCCCTCGTCTTCAAGCTCTTCGGGAGATATTACTCCGATAGTGCCTATACAAACATTGCTGGGCATTCGTGCGCAAACAATAGGCAACTCCATAGTGCTTGAAAATCTGCCGAGCAATGCGAAAATAGAACTGTATAACTTGCAAGGCAAACTTGTATATTCAGCATATCCTGAAAATCATCAAATCTTGAGAATCGGGGTTCAGACAAAAGGGATATACATAATGCGCGCAACGCTTGGAAGCGAGAAAAAAGTACAGCGTTTTGTTGTGAAATAATAAGTGGAGGTATCTATGGCAAGCGGCTCATTCAAATTAACTGTAGCGGCAATAGCTTGCCTTAGCGTTCTTTCGTTTGCGCAGCTTCCAAATTTAAGAGTAGCCACAAAAAACAATGCAACACCCGGATATACTACTATTAATAACGGTAACAGTTTTTGCCCAGCAGGGACCTATTCACAAAATGTGATGCAACAAAATGAGAACAATAGCACAAGCGGGGCAAACGCTTATAATACAACCTATCTTGAGGCAACAGAAATTGAATTGAGTGGAGCAGCAAATTCTAGGCATAATTTCAAAGTAACATCGTCTGGCAAGCCAAATGCTAGCGACTCTGTAAGGAGACGTGGAAACTCCACTGTTACTGTTAGCAAAATATCTTTCAGAATTAAATTTGATAAAAGAACACCAATGTTCGACAGACCCGGAGAAAAAAGCTGGGCATTGCTCGCCAACTACTATGACCCATCTTTAATGCAGAGTGCCATAGCCTTTTATCTCGGTCAAAAACTAAATCTTCAATTTACACCGCATGGCTACCATGTGAAATTGAACTTGGCAAACCAAAACAGAGGAGTTTACCTGCTCACTGAGCAAATTCAGAGAAGCGAAGCTAGTGTCAATGTGGATAAGCAAGATGGATGGCTTGCAGAGTTTGATTATCACTGTGCCACCAGCACCGCAGACCAAAAGAGATTTTATCACACGGGTGCCAACAGATACAATCTAAATGTAAAAATAAGGGAACCAGATTTGGACGATTTGCCGCTGAACTCAAGCAAGCAACCAGATGGAACTTGTTTAGACTTTGTTAAAAGCGATATCAACGCGCTCTTAGACAAAATGAAAGAAAATAGTTTCCCCAATAACGGCTACCGCGATTATATTGACCTCGACAGTTATGCAAAATATATGATGATTCAACTGTTTATGGATAATCAAGATTTCAATGGTCTTGTGAGCAGCAGTACTCTGTTGGGCTCAAATTACGCCTATAAGAACAAAGGCGAAAAAATCAAAGCTGGTCCGCTTTGGGATCTTGACATAGCCTGCGGTTCTCCTCTGAATATGGGATTTGGTGGTGCCAGGAACTTTTTTAGTGATTACCAAGAGCAAATGGAGCCTCGCAACAACTTCTATAAAAGGCTTTGGGAAGACCCGGTATTTAGGTTCAAATACAAAAAAATATGGAATGACAATAAGTCAATTTTCGAAAGCGTAAACAAAACTAATGGCGTTATAGATTCCTTAACCAATGTGATAGCAAGCAGTGCTGCTGGCAATGTTGGAGATGGTGTTAGCAATGTTACGGAAGCCTCGTATAAACAGCACACCGCAAAATTTAAAACCTGGTGGGGGAACCGCATAAATTCTTTTGGAAACTACGTGAACGGTATGAGCAACGTAGCGAGCAGTGATGTTGCGGAATCGGCTCCAGCCGCAGTTCTTGTCAATAGCAAAAGGAACTGTAGGGAGGCTGTGAGCAGCAGCAGCAAACCAAGCAGTAGCAGTATGGCAAGCAGTAGCAGTGTGGCAAGTAGTAGCAGCAAACCAGCGAGCAGTAGCAGCAGCAGTAGTAATACGAATAACGGTTCTGTTACTTTAAGTTGCACAGGTCTTCAAGCCACTATTGCGCCAGATGGTACTATAAAAGAACCCACTTTGACTTGCAACAATGGTAGCCAGCCAAGCAATATCAATTGGACAGGTCGCCCATCACAAAATAGTTCTTGGACAAGAGACCCAGGCTCCAGCACTCAAAGCTATAACATAGGTGTTACCGCTACTTGCGGCTCGGCTCAGAATTTAACAGCAACCTGCGGCACGGTAGCAGTTAGCAATGAGGCTACTCCTATAAGAATAGGCAACGCCATAGTCCTAGAAAACTTGCCGAGCAACACAAAAATAGAAGTATATAATCTCCAAGGCAAGCGCATATACTCCGGCTATTCTGAAAATAACCAAATTCTGAGAATTGGGATTCAGACAAAAGGAATTTACATAGTAAAAACAACATACGGAGTTCAACGTTTGGTGGTAAAATGAAAACTCTAGCTGCAATAGCCTGCCTAAGCGTTCTTTCGCTTGCTGCTCTTCCAGAAATAAGAGTTAATACAATGAATAATGTTGCCATAAGTTCAACTTCGGCAAATTGGAAAGGTGCTGGCAACTGCGTAACTACCAATACCTTTATCCACAAATACGCTCCTATGTCGCTCACACTAACCGATCCGAGCAATTCAAGAAACAACATTTCGGTATCGGGATTTGCAGACTCCATTCGTATGCGTGGAAATTCCACAGCCGTATCTAGCATAAGCAAAAAACCTTACAGAATAAAATTCAGCGAACACCAGTCCATGTTCGGAACCAAAAAACACAGGAGCTGGGCATTACTCGCAAATTGGTACGACCCAACATTTGCCCTGAACGCCGTTGCATTTGAGCTTGGCAAACGCATGGGGCTCCCCGGCACACCTAATCATTTTTTTGTTGATCTCTATCTAAATGGCAATTACAGGGGAATCTATCAGGTTACCGATATTGTTCAAGTTAATAAAGGCAGAGTGGAAGTGGACACTACGGCGGGCTGGCTTGCTGAATTTGACTATCATTGCCCAAGCGATAAAGATGAAGTTGATTTCTTAACCGCCTACCCAACTAGCCAAGCATCCGCTGCCTATAACTGGACTGTTCAATTACACACATTCATAAAATCACCCGAAACAAACTATCAATTTGTGAAAGACCAAATAAACCAGCTCACAGCTACAATGTTTAATAAATCTGGTTTTCCAGAAAATGGCTACCGCGATTTAGTGGATTTGGACAGTTATGCAAAATACATAATGGTTGAGCTATTTATGGATAATTTTGATTTTATTTGCAAAGCAGACACTAATGGGCTTGCTTCAAATTTCGCTCATAAAGACAAGGGTGGTAAAATAATTGCAGGACCTCTTTGGGATTTAGATTTGACCGCTGGTGTGGATGATAAGAAAAATTTTCCAAAGCACTTTCAGTACTATGATTATGCTATAAAACCAAAGCATCCATATTACAGAAGATTTTTTGATGACCCCGTATTTCTCGCTAAGTGGAAAAAAACCTGGGATAAGTATAAGCCCGATTTCCAAGATATGACAAAATTCATGGACTCCATAGCCACTTATGTAGAGGGTTCGGTGGAAAAGAATTTTGCTCTTCAAAAAGGCGGTGGTAGCTATTACACACCAGAAGCACCAGCAACTAAGCAAGCATATAAAGATGGAGTTGGCAAATTAAAAACTTGGTGGAACAATAGGATTAATTTCTTTCAGCAAGAAATGACCAAAATGAATATTGACATCAGCAAAGATATAGTTGAGCCATCCAGCAGCAGTAGCAAACCAGCTAGTAGCAGTAGCATAGCAAAATCTTCCAGCAGTTCCAGCAATAAATCGTCTAGTTCTGGCAATAGTTCATCTAGCTACGGCAATAAATCGTCCAGTTCCATAGAAGATATATCTTCTAGCTCCGAAGACACAGACATAACACCCATTCTTATAGGCAACACAATAGTCCTGAGAAACCTGCCGAGCAACACAAAAATAGAAGTATATAACCTGCAAGGAAAGCGCGTATCCTTTCCAGTTCAGACAAAAGGAATTTACATAATAAGAACAACACACGGTTCAGAGAAAAAAATTCAACGCATGGTGGTAAAATGAAAAAAATAACCCTAGCAGCAATAGCCTGCATAAGCGCCCTCTCCCTTGCCGCTCTCCCAGAGCTTAAGGTAAGCACCAAGAACAACGCCGCAATAACATCTCCTGCGGCAAATATGTATTCGCAGGCTCAGCAAACAGCCAACAACTGCCAGAACCATCTTATTTTCGTACACAAGTACGTCCCAACAACAACTATCACGCTTAGTGGCGCGGCAAATCCAGAGCACAACTTTTCCGTGTCGTCTGGCAAGGATTCAATTCGTGGGCGTGGCAATTCCACTTGGGCTGGGGACAAAAAGCCTTACAGAATAAGATTTGACGAGCATCGGTCTATGTTCGGTTCAAATAAACACAAAAGCTGGGCGCTACTTGCAAACTGGTACGACCAAACCTTTGCACTCAACGCCGTTGGATTTGAACTCGGTAAACGCATTGGAATTCCGGGCACACCCAACCAATACCTTGTGGATTTCTATTTAAACAATGAATACAAAGGAATTTACCAAATAACAGACATAGTCCACGTGAACAAGGGTAGGCTAGAAATAGACGAAAAAGAGGGTTGGCTTGCTGAATTTGACTACCACTGCCCCAGCACCGCAGACGAAATTGATTTTGCCACCGATTACCCTACGCCTGCTGCTTCTAAACTGCACACATTCATAAAATCGCCCGAAGATTTACCAAAACTATCTGACTACGATTTTGTGAAAAAAGATTTAAATAACCTTACAGGTACCATGTTTAATAAAACTGGTTTTCCAGAAAATGGTTACCGCGATTTAATAGACTTGGAGAGTGTTGCTAAATACTTAATGCTTGAGCAATTCTTAGACAACTTTGATTTTAACAACAAGTCAAACAATAGCGGCTTTCCTGCCTCAAACTTTTTTCATAAAGACAAAGGCGGCAAAATTAAGGCAGGTCCTATATGGGATTTGGATTTGATAGGTGGAGTGGAATATAACACTTTTCCCAAGCACTATACAACGTCAAAAACAGCTATAATGCCAAGGCACTCCTTTTACAAGAAATTCTTTGACGACCCTGTATTCTTGGCCAAATTTAAAAAGAATTGGGATAAATATAAACCCGATATTCAAGCAATGAGCAAACAAGGTGGGTTTATTGATTCCATAGCTACTGCCGTACAGGGTTCGGTAGTGAAGAATTTTGAGCTTCAACTTGGTACCAATAAAACTTGCAATGACAATAACACCAATACTTGCAAGCGTGGAGCAGGCGGATTTTCTGGTATGGCACCAATTGTACTTGGAAATTTGCAAGCATACAAAGATGAGGTTACCAAATTGAAAACGTGGTGGAACGACAGGGTTAAATTTTTTGATGACGAACTGACCAAGATGAACATTGATACCAGCAAGGATATAGTTGATCCGTCTAGCAGCAGTAGCAGACCGCCTAGCAGTAGCAGTAGGCCAGCGAGTAGCAGTAGTAATACGAATGGAGGTTCTTCTGTTACGCTGAGTTGCACAGATCTTCAAAAAAATGTTGAAAAAGGTGCCACTATTGCTGTACCCACTTTAACTTGCAGCGATGGCAGCACAGCGACTAATCCAAGCTGGACAGGTCGCCCATCATGTAACTGTTGGGATGTAAGCGCAACCACTCAGTCCACAAGCTATACCATAGGCGTTAACGCTACTTGTGGTTCTGCTTCTGGTTTAACAGCAACCTGCGGTACGGTAGCAGTTGGTAGTGAGCCTATTGATCCTATTGATCCTGATGATCCAACTCCAATAATAGGCAAATCCATAATCCTTAAAAACCTACCGAGCAACGCAAAAATAGAAGTATATAACCTACAGGGCAAGCGTATATATTCTGGCTTTCCTGAAAATCATCAAATCCTGAGAATCGGGGTTCAGACAAAGGGTGTATATATAATACGAATCAGGCAGGGAAACTCAACGTCCACCTACCAAAATAGAATCTACCTTAATTGAAGGCTGTCCAACGGTAACTGGAACGTGACCGGAGCTTGCTCCGCACATTCCAGCTGCTAGTTCAAGGTCGCTGCCCACCATACTTATTTTTGGCAAAATCTCGTGACCAAGCCCTATGAGCGTTGCTCCCCTTACCGCATTGCCTAGTTTGCCGTTTTTAATTTCGTAGCCTTCTTCTACTGCAAAATTGAATTCCCCAGTTGCTGGATTAACAGAACCGCCCGCCATTTTCGCTGCGTAAAGCCCGTTATCAACTGAGGCTAACATATCTATCAGGTTTGATTTACCAGATGCTATGAATGTATTTCTCATTCTGCTCACAGGGGCGTATTTATAAGATTCCCTTCTTGCGCTGCCAGTTAATGGAAGTCCTAATTCTTTGGCTCCAACGCGGTCGCTCAAAAAGTTTTTTAAAATTCCGTTTTCAATTAACACAGTTTTTTGAGTTGGAGTGCCTTCATCGTCTATTTCAAGGCTCCCCCAAACTCCGCTCAAAGTACCATCGTCAATGGCGGTTAGCACGTCTTGTGCAACTTTTTCGCCAATCTTTCCGCAAAAAGGACTTGCCTGCCTGCGCACAGATTCCGTTTCCAATGGGTGTCCGCAAGCCTCGTGAAAAATAACCCCGCCAAAAGCGTTTCCCATAATAACGGGCATTTGCCCGCCTTTTATATATGGAGCCTTTAACATTCTCAAAGCTCTTTCTGCGCAAGATTTTGACAATTCCTTAACTTGCAAGTTATCCAAAAATTCAAATCCGCCAAGCGCGCCGGGGCCTTCGTGCGCAGATGCTCGTTCCGAGTCTTCACCTGCTGTTACGTTTACGGAAAATCTGGTTCTAGCTCTGTTGTCGCAAACTTGCAAGCCTTCGCTGTTCCATATATTTATTTTTTGCTCGGCATCTGCTATTGAGGCTTCTACCTGTAAAATTTTTGAGTCAATTCTAGCCGCTGTATTTGCCGCAAATAAAAAATCTTTTTTATATTCCTGCCCAAATTTGCGCGGGTCTTTGAAATTATCTTTTATATAAGATACATAACTTTGCTCTTTGCCAAATTGAAAAGAAGCCTCTCCTTTTTTATTTTTTGAGAGAGATAAATTTTTAGCTATGTTCATAAGCACTTCTTCTGAATCGTCGCTTGTGAAGCCGTAAAGAACTTCTGTTCCATATAACATTCTAATTCCAATTCCATAAATTATGGAAGCAGAGGCACTCTCTATTTCATTGTCTTTAAGTGCCAAATGCGATTTTCTCGTTTCTTCTTCATAAATCTCGGCAAAATCTGCTCCAGCCTCAAGGCAAAAGTCCAGAATTTTTTTTGGTATGGATTGGTGCATAAGGAGAATTTAGAAAATTTTTCTACATTCCACTTATGAAATTAATGCGTTCTATTTCGGGGATTCGCGGCGTTGTTGGGAAAACTCTCACTCCGCAAACGGTTATAAGCCACACAAAGGCTTTTTTGGATTTGCTAAAGGCAAAAAAAATAGTTATAGGCAGGGATTCTCGCCCAACAGGGGTCAATATATCCGAAATGGTTTCTGGCGTTTGCAACTTGTGCGGGGTTGAAGTTGTGGATGCAGGGCTTGCCACCACTCCAACGGTGGAGCTTTTGGTTGAGCAGTTCAAAGCAGATGGCGGAATAATAGTGACAGCAAGCCATAACCCAATTGAATGGAATGCCTTGAAATTTTTGAACAGCAGGGGAATGTTTTTGGGGCCAAACGAGGTAAAAAAACTCTTTGCAAAAGCAGATGCCTTTGGAAAAAAAGAGAGCATATCAAGTGGCGATGAAATGCACATAAAATCTACCATTGCACTTCCTTATGTTGACACACAAAAAATAAAGGAACGTAAATTCAAAGTTGCAGTGGATGCCGTGAATGGCGCAGGTTCTTTTGCCTTGCCAAAATTATTGGAAACTCTAGGCTGTGAAGTTGTTAAAATTCACTGCGAGCCAAATGGGGTTTTTCCAAGGGGTGCAGAGCCTTTGCAAGAAAATTTGGGCTTTTTGGGCAAAACGGTTAAAGAGAATAATTGCGATATAGGTTTTGCACTAGACCCAGATGCAGACCGCTGTGCCATAGTTGACGAAAATGGAGAGCCTATTGGAGAGGAATACACTTTGGCAATAGCGGTAGAAACGGTTTTAGAGCGAGATCCAAAACCTATTTCCATAAATTTGTCCACCTCCAGAATGTGCGAAGATTTGGCGGAGAAATTTGGGACAACTTGCTACCGAGCCGCCGTGGGCGAGATAAATGTGAGCTTGGATATGATTGAGCATCACTGTATAGTTGGCGGCGAGGGCAATGGGGGAGTTATTCTGCCCGCTTTGCATTATGGGCGAGACTCTTTGGTTTCTGCGGCTTTGGTTTTGGATTTGCTTTCAAGGCAGGGTATAAAAGTTTCGGACTGGGTTAAAAGCCACCCTTCTTATGCAATGCTCAAAAAGAAATTTGAAATAAAAAAACTTGTGTCTGAGTCTATGGAAAAGGCAGAAAACGCCTTTGCAGATTGGAAGGCAGACAAGCGAGACGGCTTGTGGCTTGGCAAGGAAAAGAGCTTTGTGCATTTGAGAGCCTCCAACACAGAGCCTGTGATTAGGATAATCGCCGAAGCCCCCACGCTAAATGAAGCCGAAACGCTTTGCAAAAGGGTAGAGGCGTTAATTTGAACATTAAATTTTTCTTCAAGCACATACGTTATGGCCATAACCCCTCCGTATATACTTTTTTAAAATTAGAGTTTCATTGCACGAGTGAAGAAAAATATTGAGTTTTCGTCCATTCCCCTTGCCCGCATTTCTTTTTCCAATTTTTTGATTTTCCGATCCTTCAAAATGTCGCATATTTTGAAGCCTATTAGACATACAAAAAGACCTAAAAATGGAGCGGTGCAAAAGGATAGCATTTTTATTACCTCTACCAATAAATATACATTTTTTTCCGCGAGGGGGGCTGTTTTTCAAAAAAATGCACATTTTTGCAAACACTTGTTGACAAAATTCACTTTTTAGGATTTTTTTTCCCTTTTTTTACGTCTAAGTAATAGAACCAAAAAGAAGGAGGTTTCTATGAAAAAAGAAAAGGCTAGACCTTGCAGTGGCAGTAACAGTTTTGTATCTTTAAAGGAGGTAGCAATATGGATAGCATTTTGAACCTTATAGCTAACGAAGCTAATGTGCGGTTGCTAGTGACACTGGCATTCGTCAGTTGTGCTTATATGTTTATCAGAGGCCAAATGAAGGATATGGGGCATTCCATAAAGAGCGACTTGGCAGCTATACATAGCCGAATAGACGAAGTGGAATTTTCTCTCAACAAGCGAATAGACAGTGTTGACAAGCGGATAGACGGTGTGGAAGCCTCTATAAAGGAACTAAAAGGAACTATGAATGGTCGAATAGATGAGTTGAAGCACAACGATATAGCCCATTTGAACGGCACTATTGAAGCCCTGACTTATGCTTTGGAGAAGAACGGCTCTTTAAAACACGAAGACAAGGAATACGTGGATAGCAGGTTGGCTCATTAAAGGCAACCTTTTACTACGACTTGTCAATGCCATATACCAAGAAGTCTATCTCGTCTTGTTTCTTGCCAGCCTTTAAAAGCGCTCTTGCAAATTCCGCCTGAACAGCAGATTTGGAGAGTTTGTTGCCGGACTCATCTACAGGGCCGCTTGCAAACTTCTGGTTGATCATATCTTGGACCTTTGAATTGTCTATGCCGTCTCTGCTTACAGCCATTACGCACCCCCATTGGTTACAGGGTAGCGTTCTATATAATTCTTAGCTATTGCAAGTACTTCGAGAATGGTTATAGCAGTACTTCCTTTTTTTTCTTTTTCTGCTTGGCAAATTTTAGCTACTGCGTTTTTTGCTACTTGGTCTGTGATAGTTCCGTTTTCAATCAGTTTTTCTACGCTTAATTTTCGTAAAAGCCCAATTTCTTGTGTAGGGTACCACATTATATTTCCATAACCGTCTTGCCTATTTGCTACATCAATTACCCCTATTTCGGTAAGACTGTCAATTACAAGACCTTTGCTTTGCGTATCTAATATTATCGTAATTCTTTTTGTGACTTTACCAGGTTCCAGATGTTCGTCAAAAAGAACCAAAACATTCTCTGCGGGAACACTCTTCTCGAGCAATTCCTTCGTAGGAGGCATGAATGCGGTTCTTTTCTTCAATTTATTAAACCTTCCTTCTAAAGTACAACACAAAAATTCCAAAATATGGGAATTATACCTTTAATTCCCATATTAATCAATGTTTTATTGTATTAAAATCTAAGCCATAGCAATATCTCCTGCAAGAATTTGCTCAAAAGAAACACTATAATAGCGACAAAAATGGGCTATTTTCATAAAAAACCTCTAATTTAAAGACCAACTTTCTTACGGTGCAAAAAATATGCCAATTTTTTTTATATTTTACCCTTGACAAACCAAAGAGAATTTTCTATATTTTACTCAGGTGATCTGCATAAGCAGGTTGTAGCACACAAAGGCGTGTGTTTTCCCTTGTTGCGTTTTGCAATGGGAGAGAACACGCGCTTTTTTTATTTGAGGAGAAACTATGAAGGATATTCAACATCTTTTCGGAAGCTGCGTTTTCAATGATGCAGTTATGCAAACTAAGCTGCCTAAGGACACTTACAAGGCATTGAAAAAAATAATCTCGCAGGGTACGCAATTGACCTCTGAGATTGCCAATGTGGTTGCCAATGCCATGAAAGATTGGGCTGTGGAAAAAGGTGCCACGCACTTTACCCACTGGTTCCAGCCTATGACAAGTATCACAGCAGAAAAACACGATAGCTTTATCTCTCCTTCTAGCGACGGAAAAGTCATTATGGAGTTTTCGGGCAAGGAGCTTGTTCGCGGAGAGCCAGATGCCTCCAGTTTCCCTTCGGGTGGGCTTCGTGCTACCTTTGAGGCTAGGGGCTATACCGTTTGGGACGTAACCTCTTATGCCTTTATAAAAGACGGAACTCTATGTATTCCCACCGCATTTTGCTCTTATGGCGGCGAGGCTCTTGATAAAAAAACCCCGCTTTTGCGCTCAATGGAAGCCCTAGACAAACAGGCAATGCGCATTTTGAAGCTTTTTGGCAACACAACCGCAAAGCGAGTTATAACGACCGTTGGCCCAGAACAGGAATATTTTCTCATTGACAAAGAAATGTACTTAAAACGTCCAGACTTAATCTATACCGGCAGAACCCTTTTCGGCGCACGTCCCCCAAAAGGGCAGGAACTTGAAGACCATTATTTTGGCAGCTTAAAGCCCAGAGTTTCTGCTTTTATGAAGGAATTAGACGAAGAACTTTGGAAACTTGGCGTTTATGCCAAAACCAAGCACAACGAGGTTGCTCCTGCCCAGCACGAGCTTGCTCCCATTTTCTCAACCACCAATATTGCCACAGACCACAACCAGCTTACAATGGAACTCATGAAAGGCATTGCAGACAAGCACGGCTTGGCCTGCTTGCTCCACGAAAAACCTTTCGCGGGCATTAACGGCAGCGGTAAGCACAATAACTGGTCTCTTTCCACCGACACAGGCGTAAACCTATTGGAACCAGGCGAAACACCTTACGAAAACGCTCAATTCTTGTTATTCTTGGTTGCAGTTATCAAAGCGGTTGACAAATATCAAGATTTGCTCAGGATTTCGGCGGCAAGTGCTGGAAACGACCATAGGCTTGGCGCAAACGAAGCCCCTCCAGCCATAATATCCATATTCCTCGGAGACGAACTCACAGCGATTTTAGAAGCTCTTGAATCCGGCACGGAATATAAAGGCAAGGGAAATAACCAAATGGAAATTGGCGTTACCACACTGCCGAGTTTCCCAAAAGATTCAACCGACCGCAATCGTACCTCGCCTTTTGCATTTACTGGCAATAAATTTGAATTCCGTATGTTGGGTTCGGCATTTTCCATTGCAGGGCCAAACTTTGTGTTAAACACAGTAGTTGCAGAAATTTTGCGTGAATTTGCAGATAGCCTTGAAAAATCCAAAGATTTCAAAAGCGATATGGCAAAACTTGTGAAAAACACCTTCCACGAGCACAAGAGAATTGTCTTTAACGGCAACAATTATTCCAATGACTGGGTAGTAGAAGCGAGCAATCGCGGGCTTTCAAACTTAAAAAATACCGTTGAAGCTCTGCCCACTTTCCTTTCCAAAAAGAGCGTTGAAGTGTTCACTCAGCACCATGTTCTAACAGATCAGGAAATTCATTCTCGTTTTGAAATTCTCATGGAAGGCTATTGTAAAGTAATTCATATAGAAGCTCTAACAATGGTGGATATGGTTAAGGGAGAGATTATCTCAGCTTGCATAGATTACCAAAACGAATTGGCAAGTCTTTTAAGCCAAAAAACATCAGCAGGTGGTCACTACGATATTTCGCTTGAATCGCATTTGCTGGATAAAATTTCTAAGCTATCCGCTGCTCTGCTAAAAAAACTGAATACTTTGGAAAATGCAATTTTAGAATCCAAAGAGGAACGGGATGTTGTTGCTCAAGCAAGTTTTTATAGAGATAAGGTTTTCACAGCCATATCTGAACTGCGGCTTATTGTTGACGAACTTGAAACATTGGTTGCGAGAAAACATTGGCCCTTCCCAACTTATGCGGAACTGCTTTACAGCGTAATTTAACCCAGGAGGAATAACAGATGGATACAGGAAATACTGCATTTATGATGGTTTGCGCAGCACTCGTGTTTATTATGACACCAGGGCTTGGCTTTTTCTATGGCGGCCTTGGCAGGCGCAAAAACGTGGTGAGCAACATGATGAACTCCGTATCTATTATGGGGCTTGGAATGGTGCTTTGGTGCTTTATAGGTTACACTATGGCTTTTGGCGGCGATGGCTTGATTATAGGCGGTTTTAGCAAAATAGCTTTGGCAGGCATTACCAAAGACAACATTGCTCCAGACACCACCATCCCAGAATTTGTCTTCGTGGCTTTTCAAATGATGTTTGCGCTCATCACGCCGGCCATCATCACTGGCTCGCTCGCAGGGCGAATGAAATTTGGTGCTCTGTTTGCCTTTATAGCCCTTTGGTCTATTGTTGTTTATTACCCACTTGCGCACATGGTATGGGGCGGCGGTGGCTTGCTGGGCGATGGTTGGCTTAACTCGGTGGACTTTGCTGGCGGCAACGTGGTGCATATATCTTCGGGTGTGTCTGGATTAGTGGTTTGCTTGTTGCTCGGCAGGCGTCATGGATATGAACTTCATTCCTATAGAATTCACAATATTCCCTTTGTTATGCTCGGTATGGCACTTCTATGGCTTGGCTGGTTTGGATTCAATGCGGGAAGTGCCTTGGCTGCTGATGGTTTAGCTGCTCATGCGTTTGTAACAACGGCAATTTCGGCAGCCACAGCTATGCTTGTTTGGATGGGGCTGGATTTGCTCAACAGCGGCAAACCCACCTTAATAGGTGCTTGCACGGGAGTTGTTGCAGGATTGGTGGGTATTACACCAGCTGCTGGATATGTTCCTGTATGGGCTGCTTTTGTTATTGGTGCTTTTGTAAGCCCTGTTTGTTATGGTGGAATTTTGCTTATTAAAAAGAAACTGAAAATAGATGATTCTCTAGACGCTTTTGGTTGCCACGGCATTGGCGGCATTTTTGGTGGGCTTATGACCGGTTTATTTGCCGATCCCGCTGTGAATGGAGTATCTGGCTTGTGCTTTGGAGATGTGGCACAGTTGGGTCGTCAGGCACTCTCTATTGTCATCAGCATTGCTATTGCTGTTGTAGGCTCGTTGATCTGCATTGGAATTGTCCGTACTTTCACAAAACTTCGCGTTGAAAAGAAACATGAACTTATGGGTCTAGACGTATCGGAACACGGTGAAAATGCATATCCAGCATATAACGGTTTGGATTAAGGAGGTATTTATGATTAAAGTAGAAGCAATAGTTCGCGAAGAAAAGCTAGAGGATGTTAAGGCAGCCTTGAACAAAATTGAAGTCACCGGTATTACCGTTTTCCAGGTTATGGGATGCGGTGTGCAAAAAGGATATACCGAATTGGTGCGTGGGCAGCAGGTTGACTATGCCCTAAGACCAAAGGTGAAATTCGAAATTGTTGTGTCCACCGAAGAATGGGCAGATAAAACAATCAGGGCTATTCAAGAAGCAGCCTATACGGGAAGTGTTGGTGATGGGAAAATTTTTGCTTATGATTTGCGTTCCGTTATGCGGATTCGCACTAAGGAAACAGGAACCCAAGCCATAAACTGAGCAGGTCTCGGCAATGTTGCACTTTACAAAAATGCACGGTTGCGGCAATGATTATATCTATATCAATTGTTTTGACATAGATCTAAGTTTGTCGCAATCACAAATAATGCAGTTGTCCGATAGGCATACGGGCGTAGGCGGCGATGGGGTAGTGCTTATTTTACGTTCCAAAGTTGCCGATGCAAAAATGAGGATGTTCAATTTGGATGGCAGTGAAGGCAATATGTGCGGAAACGCCATTAGATGTGTGGCAAAATATCTCTACGATAGTGGGATTGTGCAAAAAGAAGAGATGCGAATAGAAACGAAAAGCGGTGTGAAAGAACTTCATTTATTTATAGAAAATGAATATGTATATTCTGTGAAAGTAAATATGGGGAGAGCAGAACTTGCACCCGAAAAAATACCAGTGAAGCTAAAAGGCGAGAACGCCATCGCAAAACATATAACCATTGGTGAAAAAGAATATTCAATAACGTGTGTTTCTATGGGAAATCCTCACGCTGTGAATTTTGTTGAAAACGTAGCTAAACTTGATTTGCAAAAAATAGGCCCCTTGTTTGAGAACAACGCTCTTTTTCCCGAAAAAGTAAATACCGAATTTGTTGAGCTTGCGGGCAAGAACTGCCTGAAAATGCGAGTATGGGAACGCGGTAGCGGAGAAACTCAGGCATGTGGCACAGGAGCCTGCGCTTCTGCTGTTGCAGCGGTTTTAAACGGGCATTGCGACAAAGACACAGATATAAAAGTTCAGCTCCCAGGCGGAGAGTTAATTGTTAAATACACAGATGAAGCTGTTTATATGACGGGTAATTGCGAAAAGGTGTTTGAGGGTGTGGTGGAAGTGTAAACTACCCATCACCTTTGATATCTTCTCTGCATCTGGTAAATAATAGCCGCCAATATCAACGGGTTTGCCTTGTTCAGCAGCTAGTTTTGCTATTATTTTTTGCTCGTTTTCGCTTAGATGTTTTGCGATGGGTTCAAATTTGATTTTCAGTTCCAAATCTTCGTTTTGTTTAGCAAGCTCGGTAGCCCAATAAAGAGCCAAATAAAAATGCGAACCCCTATTGTCTAACTCGCCGAGTTTGCGAGCAGGGACTCGGTTGAATTCCAAAATATTTCCGTTTGCTTTGTCCAAGGTTTTTGCAAGAACTTCTGCTTTTTTGCTATTTGTCTGCTTTGCGTAAAAATCAAGGGATTCTGCAAGAGCAAAATATTCGCCTAGAGAATCCCAACGCAAATAATTCTCCTTCAAAAGTTGCTCAACCTGTTTGGGCGCAGAGCCACCTGCACCTGTTTCAAATATCTTGCCGCCTGCCAAAAGCGGAACTATTGAGAGCATTTTTGCAGATGTTCCCAGTTCCAAAATTGGGAATAAATCCGTTAAATAATCTCTTAATATATTGCCAGTTGCAGAGATTGTGTCTAAGCCATCTTTTGCCCTTTGCATAGAAAAAAAGATAGCATCAAGGGATTTTTTTATGCTCACATCCAAACCGTTCAAATCCATTTTTGAAAGTTCATCTTTAACTTTTTTCTCAATTTCTCTATCGTGAGCGCGGTTTGGGTCTAGCCAAAAAACAACAGGGCTTTGCGTTATCTTTGCCCTCTTCACCGCCAAGCGAACCCAGTCACGAACTGGAATATCCTTTGCTTGGCACATTCTAAAAATATCACCCTGCTCAACACTATGCTCCAAAAGAACATTGCCCTTTGCATCAACTGCTTGCATAACTCCTTTTTCTTTTGCAAGAAAAGTTTTATCGTGGCTGCCATACTCTTCCGCAGATTCCGCCATTAAGCCCACATTTGGAACGCTGCCCATAGTGGCAGGGTTAAAGGCACCATTTTTTTTGCAAAAATCTATAACTGCTGAATAAATCCACGCATAAGAGCGGTCGGGGATAAGAGCGAGTTCATTTTGCGGAGCGCGGCGAATAAGAGCGGGCATCGAGGCATCCACTATTATATCGTTTGGGCTGTTGAAGTCCATAGACAGCTTTGGAGCATTTTTCAGAACATTTTGAATTTCATTTTCAATTTCTGCCTCTTTTGCGGTTCCAGCGATTTTTTTTCTCAAATCCAAAAGTCCATTATTTGAGTCTATTCCAAGTTCTGCAAATTCTTTTGAAAATTTATTGAAAAGCGATTTAAAAAGAGTTTTGAAAGCAACGCCAAAAATCACGGGGTCGCTCACCTTCATCATTGTCGCTTTTAAATGAACGGAAACAGACATATCTTCTTTTTTTGCCCACTCATATTCCTGTTCAAAAAAACTTTCCAGTTTTTTTATTTTAAGCACGGCGGCATCTAAAATTTCACCTTCTAAAAGCGGAGCAGATTTTTTCAAAGTTGTTCGCTCACCTTTTTCATTTATGAATTCTATTGAAAAAGAGGTATTCTCACTTAAAGTTATGGATTTCTCACTTTCATAAAAATCTCCGCTTTGCATTGAGCCAACTTTGGTTTTAAAATCGCTTTTCCACTCTCCCATTGAATGTGGGTGCGCCTTTGCATATTGCTTAACAGAAAGCGGAGCGCGGCGGTCTGAATTGCCCTGCCTTATAACAGGATTTACGGCAGACCCCTTAACTTTATCGTAAATAGCCTTTATTTTTTGTTCTTCTTCGTTTTGAGGATTTTCGGGATAATTTGGAATTTTATAGCCTTTGCCTTGAAGTTCGGCAATAGCCGCCTTCATTTGCGGCAAGCTCGCAGAAATATTTGGAAGTTTTATTATATTTGCACTGGGTTCTTTTGTCAATTTGCCCAAATATGCAAGGTCGTCTGGCGCAAGGTTAAAAGCTGCCAAAATGCGAGCGGCAAGGGATATATTTCTTGTCTCTACTTCAACACCTGCCGCATTTGCAAAAAACTTGGCTATAGGCAACAGGCTTTCGGTTGCAAGTCTGGGCGATTCATCAGTTAGCGTGTATATTATGGGCATGGGGGTAAGGTAGAAAATTTCTACATTTTCTATTATGTCTATCTTAGAAAAAAATTGGCATTTAATAGAAGAAATGACCGAAAGGCTCAAAAAATTGAAGCCTTACAGGGTTATTTTGTTCGGTTCTTACGCCAATGGAACCCCCACAGAAGACAGCGATTTAGATGTGCTAGTAGTATTGGATTCAGAAAAAATGGCTAAAAATCTTGACGAAAAAATAGAGAGGGATATGCCTGTTTCCAAAATGCTCATAAATATTAACAGAAAAATAGCAATGGATTTGATAACATATTCAAAGGCAGAATATGAATATCTTATTAATCAAAACGATTTTTTCGTAAAAGAAATAAACAATACAGGGTCTGTTCTTTATGAAAGGTAACACAAAAGGTTGGGTATTCTTTGCAGAAAATGATATGAAACTCGCTGATTATTCCTTAAGCGACCCAAGATTAACAGGTCAAGTCGCTTTCCATTCGCAGCAGGCAATTGAAAAGTATTTTAAGGCATATTTAGTTGAAAAAGAAGTTTCATTTCCAAAAATACACGATTTAGTGAAATTATACGAATTCATAAAAAACGTTAAGGATTTAGAGATTGATGAAGATATGCTATTGAAAATAAATAAGATTTATTCTGAATCCAGATACCCAAGCAATATAGGTATTCTACCAGATGGTCAAATTCCTTCGGTAGAGCAGGCAAAAGAAATTTTTGATTTCGCAAAAAAGATTGAAACTATTTTTAAGAGCTTGGTGGAAGTATAAAGCACCTTATGAAAGAAAGGATTTTGAGCAGGAACCTAAGTATCATTTTGCCGACGTCGGCAAATTGATCAAATTACCTCCAGCCTTCCAATTTCAAACCTTGTACCATCGAAATTTTCTTCCCTAATTTCCTCTGTTCCTTGTTTACGTCCATTTTCCATAAAATCGCTTGAAAATCTATTCAAACCGCTCAAAAACACCTCCCATTGCTTATCTTGCGGAACTAGCAAAACAGCATTCCCAACTCTTTGTATGTAAACAGAATCATCTGGAAAATGAATATCCAGCGGCAGCGTAAGTATCTGCTTTTGACCATTTGTTGTTATCTGAGCTAATTGCATATTTATAAATATAGTAAAATATCCTAACCTATAACCCCAAACCCAAGCGAATTTTACTATATTTACTCAAAATGACCATAGAAGAATCTCAAAACGAGATAAGAAGTATTTTCGCCGCATTTGGAACTCCAGACGACAAATGGAAATTTTTGCTTAAAATTGCAAAAGAACATGGCGGAATGGCTGAGGATTTGAAGCAAGATAAGTTTATTGTCAAGGGTTGTGCGGCGAAAATGTTTTTGGTTCCGGAATATAAAGATGGGATTTTGATTTTTCATTTGGATACAGAGGGTGGAGAATCTACTCCGCTTTTGAGCAGAGGTTTGGGTGTGCTTGCTCTGAAAATATACAACAATCAAAAACCAGCAGATATTTTAGCCGCGAAACCGGAATTTTTTCAGGAAATAGGCTTGCAAGTGGGCTTAACACCAACAAGAGCAAATGGATTTGCTAGTTTATTAAAACAAATTTATATGTATGCAAAGGTGTATTCGTTAATGGGGAGCAAATAGTGATTAGCGTAAAATCTGGGGTTAAGATACTATTGATTTTGTTAATAGCGCTGTTGCCTATTTTTATGTTTATTGGCTATGAAAAAGCAAAGAAAAAACTGATATTTATCCTTTCTAACCCAATAGAGCTAGGCAATGTTATGATAATTCCTCAAGATTTTCAAAGCGAAACTATCCTTAATTTAAAATGGAAATCCATAAAGGTTATAATTGACAGCACAAATTTATTTTTTGAAAGCCCGAAAATTTCTCTGTACCCTATGCTTGGTGCCAATAAAGAACTGTTGAATATTTCCATAGACAGCATTTATGCTTCTATAAACCCGCAAACTACAAATGAAGAAGCAAAAACAAGCAATGAACACATAAGCCACCCGGATATACAGTTACCATTTAGAATTCTGCTAAGAGTGAACAAAATCGCAACTGATATTAAGGATGTTGGAAGCTGGAGATTAGATTCTCTTTTTGCGGTAAAATCTGCACGACATAAAAGACTTTATATGAAAGCTAACAACATAAATGGAACTTATATTGCAAAAAGCTTGTTTTTAAATGCTGATTACAGATGGGGCGAAATATTTTCAGACGCTTCAGTTTCAATATCCGACAGAAAAAGCGATTCACTAGCAATAACCTTAAATGCCCCAAGAATGAGGCTAGAAGACTTGTCTGCCGAAATAAATGCCAATGTAGCCGATTTACCATTTTGGTTAAAAGACAAATGGCCAAAAGAGGCACCACTAATAGGAAAAATAGTTTTAAATTCAAATGCCTCAATAAATGCTCTGCACAACAAGGCAGATTTCAATTTATCTCTGCAAACACAAATTGGGGAATTTTGGCAACTACCTGCATTTAACACTACCATAACTGCCTCTGGAAATGTTCTTGGTATCTCACAAAGTGAAATTTCATTAAAGGGAAAAAACGGAGAAAGCATAAAAATAAAAGGCAATATCAACAAAGATTTAGACGGAAACGCAGAACTCGACATTGAAGGAATAAATTTAACACTCGGACCAGAAACTTTGCCAGCCGATGCAAAATTTCATAGAATAACAAAAAAGGGAAATTCTATTTCTACAAACTTCACAACAAACGCAGGTTCAAACTTTGTAGCGAGAATAAATGATTTGAACGAACCAGTGATAATATTTTCTGCAGACATTGTTCCAAAAGAACCCTGGGCAGTACAATGGACGGGAGAAATGGTTAAACTGGAAAATCCAACTATTTTAACTGGTTCTTTTGCTTTTAAGAATGTTTTGCTAAAAGCAAATTTAAAAACAAAAGTTCCTTTTGCCTACTATGCCGCCGCAGACGAACTTGACGTGGATCTCTGGTTAAATTCAGAGGGCATACATTTTCCGCAAGGTACAATAAAACGCGGAGGCTACAGAAGCAATTTCACGGGAGAAGTTATGTGGTCTAAGGAACTTTTCTCGTTCAAATTACATCAATCGAATGGAGGCAGTGCAGAAATTCACGGAACCTTTGAGCCAAAAATAGAACTCAGTCTGCAAAATTTAAATTCTCTTGAACTGCCTTATGCAGAACCAGATATGCTAAAAGGTTACAGCGGATTTATAAGCGGAAACTTGAACCATGATTTTGAAAATAGAAGAGGAAAGGCTTCTGTTTCGTTATCCACGGAAATTAAAAACTACAAAATAAATGCGAAATCAGATATTGAAATGAATGGAGATTATCTAACAATGAAAAATTTTGAATTAGAACAAAACGAAAGAAAAATTGAAGGTCATTTATCAGCACTCCTACCAAACGAAACCCGAAAAAATATGGAAATTCAGCAGGCAGGCATAAATGTTCCTTCTATGGACATGGTTTCCATTTTGGCAATATTCAAAGACTCAACTCTTTTGAGCGGCATAGCAACTGGTAATTTGGAATATGATAAAAACACTGGCTTGGCAGGTGGGTTTGCCCTTTCAAAAATAGCTCTTAGAGGTTTGGATTCAAGCATTGTTAGTTTCCCAAACTTGAAATTAGAGGCCTTTAGATATTCTGCAAAAATTTCCGCGCCAATATTATTGACAGAAGGTCTGTGGAACGGTAATTTGGAGCTAAATATAAACAATATCGGCCAACAAAGCGATTTGCCAATTTTTGTTTCTTACGCAGCAAACAATATAGACAATGCAGGGAGCTTGAAATTTGAAGGGCTTGTGAACAAAGATACGCAAAAAATATCGGGAAATATACAGGTGCTGGGCGACTGGTTTTTGCCAAACGGAGTGGGCGAAGTTAAAAATACAAATATCAGCATGTCTGTAAAAAGTTCGCTGGGAAAAAATATTCTAGACTCCTTAACGGCAAATTTCAACACAAAGAGAAATTTTTACGAAATGGGAATTTTCAGAATACCATTTACATTTGAGGGGCATATTAAAAAAGGCATTGTTTCTGTGGACTCTGCTTTTATATATGGAGAACAAGATGAAAAAATAACAGCTAAACTGCAATTTGATTTAAACAACGCAAGTTTAAAAGAATTCTCTTTTTATACGGAGCAATTCACATTGTTTTTATTGAATGAGCATCAAATTAAAATTAAAAATGGAACTGGAAAAACAAAAATTGACCCTGCTGGAGTAACAGTTTTTGCCGAACTACCATCCATTTCCTATCGAATGGAAAGTGAGGAATACGGAACGGCCTCTGCAACTTTAAAAGGAAATGCGGCATATCACTATCCATTTCAAATAGAACAAACTCAAACAAATTCAAGCATAACAGGGAGTTTTGAAATAAGCAAAGCATCTTACAGAAAAAATATGGATTTAATGCCAGACCCAATGCACTTGGATAGAACGCTTAAAACCATAAATAAATTTCGAGAATCACTAGCGAGAGAAAAAAGGGTAAATACAACCGAAATGCACGCAATGACCAGCCGTCCAACAACCCTTAACATAAAACTTCAAACATCGGGAATAGATGCAGCAACCATAAGCTCCAACCTTGCGATATTTGCATTTGTTGTGAATGTATCTGTACTTGGAACAACAAGAAATATTCTGCTATCTGGCGATATAAATGCCGTTGGCGATGGGCAAATTGGCTATAAGGGATTAACTATGTTTGATTTATCGCGTTTAAGGCTTTATTGGAGAAATACGCCAATAAAACAAGGAGTAATAGATTTACAAGCCTCCAACAACTATCCGTTTTGCGTATCAGATGAAAATTCAAATGAAAAAAATTGCACAATCTATATGAATGTAACAGGGCCTTTTGCTAAATTGAATATGCAGCCAACGGCAAACTGCGACATAGAAGCTTCAACAGCACTTATCTATTACAGCATGCTCCTAGGATGCATATCTGAAGACTATACATCTGGTGCTATTGTTGATCGCAACAAGGTAGCTGGAAAACTTTTGGGTAAGCTTATGTCTTCTACCATAAATAAAGGTCTAGGTGGAAATGTGGTTGGAAATATAGACTTAAAAATGCGTATATTCGATGAAAAAAATTCCACAGAGCAAGACACAAATTATATACGAGTTCCAATAAGCCTTTCAAGATGGGTTTCAAATTTAGAAGCCGTTTTGGGTTTCACAAGTACAAATGAAGAAAGTTCTAATCGCAGTTATGATAAATCGTATGAAGCTGGTCTTCGTTATTCGTTACCGATTTTTGATTCAACAGATATAACTCGCAATTTTATAGAGCCATCACTAGACTTAAACGCAAATTTGGTTGCACGACAATATCTACCAGGAGAAAACTCAACAGACGATGAAACTAGGTTAGAAAAAAATGTAGGATTGCTTTATAGTCACAAATTTTGGGATCCCTGCATTTTGGGTATAGGACGTTGCAAAGTTGCGGATAATCTTTTGAATTCCTCAAAATAACTCGGAAAAGTTTTATTCACACATTCTGGATTTAATATTGTTATCTCTGCCCCAGGTTTATTTGGCGAATTTAAGGAAAGCAAGCTAAAGCACATAGCCATTCTGTGGTCGTTATAGGTTTCTATTGTTGCTGGCAAAATTTCTTTTGGCGGAGTTATTTCTATAAAATTGTCTCCGATTATCACTTCTGCGCCAACTTTGCGAAGTTCGTTTGCCATCGCAGAAATTCTATCTGTTTCTTTTACTCTCCAGCTCGCTATGCCTGTGATTTTTGTTTTGCCTTTTGCATAGCAGGCAAGGGGGCAAATTGTCATTGCAGCATCTGGAAAAAGAGTTGCATCTATGGTTATGCCATTTAAGTCTTCACCCATTTTTTCCAACACTTCCAAAAATTTCACATCGCCCTGCAAACCATTTTTCTCAATGCCTTTTACAACCACATTTCCTTTTGTTATTGCCTTTGCCGCCCAAAAATAACTCGCAGACGAGGCATCGCCTTCTATTTCAAGAGTCTGGGCTTTGTAAATTCCCTTTTCCACCTTAAAACTTTTATAATTGTTATTCTCCGCTTTTATTCCAAACTTTTCCATTAAGCGAATTGTCATATACACATAAGGTCTTGATATTAACTCTCCGTCAACAATTATCTCCAACGTCTCTCTGCAATACGGAGCGGCAATCAACAAAGCAGATAAAAACTGGCTGGATATATTTCCTTTTATATGAACAACTCCTCCATTTAACCCCTGTGCCTTTATTTTCAAAGGTGGGCAACCATCGTTTCCCAAATATTCAATATTTGCGCCCAACGTTCTCAAGGCATCCACCAAATCTTTTATGGGCCTCTCGTACATTCTAGGTTCGCCACGCAAAATATATTCGCCGTTTTTCAGGCAGAGCGCAGCCGTTAAAGAACGCATTGCCGTTCCTGCATTGCCCAAAAACAATTCCGCTTTTTCGTTTGAAAAATTTTTGCCAAGTTTTTCAAGTGCCTCTCTCATGTACCTAGTATCTTCGCTTTCTAAAATCCCAATGAATTTACTCTCTCCTTCTGCCAAAGCTCCCATTAACAATACCCTGTTGGAAATGCTTTTTGAACCTGGAACTTTAACTTCGCCGTTAAAATGAGAAGTTGGTTTTAATACTAGTTGAGAGTTCACAAAATTTCCCTTTGCAGATTTCCTTGTTTCATAATCAAATGTCTGTATGGAGTATTTTGATAAAATGTCGGGTTGTGGGTTGCCATTATCACCGCTGTTCCGCTTGCATTTATTTTTTGGAAAATTCTAAAAACCTCGCTCGCGTTATCGGGATCTAGGTTTCCGGTTGGTTCGTCTGCAATCAAAAGATATGGACTGTGTATCATTGCTCTGGCAATGGCTACTCTCTGTTGTTCGCCGCCAGAGAGTTCCGCTGGCAAAGAATTTTTCTTTTGCAAAATCCCAACTGCGCTAAGGGTTTCCAAAACTTGTTTTTTTATATCTGCCTGCGGAAGATTGCTAGAAACCAAAAGCGAAAGAGCAACATTTTCCGCAACGGTTCTATCGCCAAGCAATTTGAAATCCTGAAACACTATTCCTATTTTTCGTCTTAAAGCCTGAATACGCCCAAGCGATATTTTTTTGCTATCAAAATGTTCGGGGCCAAAATCTATTAAAACTTGCCCATTGCCCTCTCTATCTGGAAATTCATCCATATAAATCATTCTCAAAAGCGTTGTTTTGCCTGCACCGCTTGCTCCGGTTAAAAACACAAACTCGCCCTTGGCAATTTTCAAATTTACATTAGAAAGCGCAACGTTGCCGCCATCATAAGTTTTTGACACGTGAAGAAAAGATATCATTCTAATGGGAATATAGAAAAATATTTTTGTACAGTTGCTAAAATTAGCGAAGAAATGGTGAATTAGTGATGAAATTTTACTATATTCAAGATATGCGAATTTCCGTTTTTGAAAAAGACTGCATAGTAAATGCAATCACAGCCTGCGACCCAGATGCCAAAATTTGGCTCTTTGGCTCCCGCGCAGACGATTCAAAAAAAGGCGGCGATATTGATATTGGCATATTATCAAACAAAATAGATTTTAAAAAGAAATTAAATATAAATTCCAACATTTGCGAAAAAATAGGCGAGCAAAAAATAGATTTGGTGGTTTCAAAAACTGGAGAGGATGTATTTTTTAAATGCGCGGTTAAAGAAGAGGGGATTTTACTAAATGACTGAAATGAAAAAAACAGAATTATTGAAGGTAAATTTGAACGCTTTGGATAAAAGCCTTAAACGACTTTTGGAATCATATTCAATATGCAAAGAAATAGGCATAAAAAACGAATTTTCCGCACAGGAACTGAGAGAATTTGAATCTTTAACATCTAGATTTGCCAGAACCATAGATTTGTTCTTAAATAAAAGCCTTCGCAGTTTAAACAAGGTTGAATTGGAAGACCCAGGTACGGTTATAGATTTGCTCAACAAAGCGGAAAAAAGGGAAATCATAGAATCCGCAGAAATATGGAAAAAAATAAAAGAACTGCGAAACTCAATAGCTCACGATTATAATATAGACGACTTTGAAAATGAAATTTTCAAGCCTTCATTGGAATATGTGCCTGTCGTGGAAAAGTCTATCGCTATGTTGAATACTTATTGTGAGAAGTATTTTTTGGCGAAAAATGTTTGAAATTTTCTATATTGCCCCTAGAGGTTCTTTATGACAAAGCGCAAAAGAGTAGAGATTTCTAAAAGAGCTATACATTCCAACGAAATGGAAGGAGTTCCTATTACTGAGGAAGTTCGGGAATTTGCTGATAATTACGAAGCTGGGGTAGCCACTGCTTCAGAACTTATTGAAATTGCGAAAAGTAGGTATGGAATTGGATAAATTTACTGACCCATATTTAGATGATAATAAAGTTTTAAAAAATCTTGTCAATGCAAAAACTGATGCCGAACTTCTAAAAGCAGAAGCTCTTTTTATTTATTCCAGAACAATTGAATTTGCAGAAATGAACACCATGTTTAATATAACTAAGTTCGATTTATGTTGCAGCAAAAAGCAGGGATTTATAGCTTTTGACTGAAATGTTCAGCGAAATAGTAGAAATCGTGAAATAAGCGACACCCATTGTCGCCACTTGTTTTTATCTTTATATAAAAGGAGAAAAATCCAATGAGGTTAAAATTAGATTTTGATGAAAATAATAAAGTAGGACTTGTAAGAGATGCTTATTTTGAGGCATATAAAGAAAGCGATAAAGCGTTAAAGGAAAAGAATTATGATTTGGCTCTTGATATTTTATATAAAGCCATAAAAGCAAATGAACAAGCAGCTGGCAACCTTTTTGATAGAGCCGATTTTTATGTTAAATGCACACAAATTTATCGCATAAAAAAGGAGAGCGATTTGGAATTAGCCGCTCTCACAAAAGCAATAGAGTTAAGGGGCTTTGACTGGGATTACCAGAAACGCGCACAATGTTATGAAGAAAGAGGCGATTACGATAACGCCATTGCAGATTACACAAAAGCCATAGAAAAAGGAGGGTATCAGCCTGAGTCTTGGCAGTGGAGAGGTGAGATTTTTCTCAAAAAAAATGATTACGATTCTGCAATAGCGGATTTTTTAATGGCAATTGAAAATTGTTCAAGAAATCCATGCAAAGGCTGCAGTGAAGTCAAAGCTGCCATAATTTCCATTTATGAACTTGGTGCGCCGAAATTTGATGTTTATAGGATTGAGCAACGTTGTTTCGCAAGTTTTGGCGAGGCGTATTTATGGGGACCCGGGCAAAATATAATCGGCGAAAAATCCAAGCGGCAGGTATATGATGAGAAAAATGCCAAAGATTGGTATTATAAACCGTTTAATCGCTTGGATTGCGAAGAGGTGTTTTGGGATTTTGACAAATCAGGCAAATTGCAAAGCCGTCTTTATTATTACAATGATCTTGGATTTGAATATATGCCAAGCGACACGAAAGCGGATGCAGGAACTCATTTCAAAAAAGGCGATTTTGTGAAAGTCTGCGATACTGTTTTTGTTATTTCTTTGGTGCCTGGCAGGAAAAATGATAACAGGTGGGAAAACTATTATGCTGCGATTAAAATAGTAAAAAAAGACGATGGGCGTATTTACACCAGCCACGAACATTTTCACGAAAGCAAACTCGTGAAATTTACCGAACCGATTGACAAATCCGAGCCGCTGTGGTTTTTGCATCAGGTTTTTGGTGGAGAGATTGAGTTGACGGAGGAGCAAGGTAATGTGGTTGATGCTGAGATTAAGTTGGTTGGGGGGATGTGGCGGGGGAGTTAAAATGTGGGATAGTCTCGTGTTAAGATTATTTTTCTATATTTAGTATAGGATAATACAAATATGAATAGCATTGAAGAATTACTAAAAGAAGTGAAAGATATATCTCAAAGGTATGATGAAATCGCTAAAATCGCAGGCGATAATTATAATGTGTTTGAAGTTCTCAACATTCGTTCTGATGAAGATAGTCATTCAAGAATTTTAACGGATATTTTGAATCCTAACGGAAAACACGACTGTGGCGATATTTTTCTCAAATTATTTTTTGAAAAATTTTTGCCTGATAAAAGTAATATCTATACTTCAAATTGTCAAGTACATAGAGAATATTATACAAAAGAGCTGGGTCGTCCAGATATATGTATATTTTGCCAAGATTTTGGAATTGTTATTGAAAATAAAATTGATGCTCTTGACCAAGAAAAGCAGTTATCAAGATATGATGAACTTTTAAAGAAAAAATATGGAGAAAAAAAATGTCGTTTGTTTTACCTAACAAAAGACGGTAGAGAAGCATCAAAGGAATCACATTGTAATGTTGAGTATAAGCGTTTAGCATATTACAAAGACCCTAATGTTATTGATAGTGATGGCAAGAGCGATAATAGTGAACTCATTGATAATGACATCTTATCATGGCTCAAATGCTGTCAGGAAAAAGTTTTTAATAAACCTTTAATAAGAGAAACTTTAGAACAATATATAAATTTGTTTAAAAAAACAAGGAGGGACAAAATGTCAGAAGACGTTGTTAAAGCACTTGCAAAAGATGCAGAGAATATAAAAGCTGCATTTGAAATCACGGCAAATACACGAAACTTAAAATTACAAAAGTATTTAATTTATGAAAATTTATTTAAACCGCTCAAAGAATGGATTCCAGAGGGTTTAGAAATTGAAACAGAAGAAGATGTTGGAATATCTTGGTTTAAAATAATTAGTATTAGAAAAAAAGAATGGGATGACAAAAATGTTCGCATTTGCTTTGAATTTGGTGGTACCAGGGGAAAATTTGAAAATTTATATTACGGTTTAGCATTTACAACGAGTGAATTGGATAAAGATAGTGAAATTACTAAAAAATTAGGATATGTTAATCATGCTTGGTATCAGGTATATCAATTTAAAGAATATAATTATTGGGATAGAGATGTATTCGCAAAACTTTCAAAACCAGATAATGGTGTTGTAGAATCTTTTAAAGAAAAAATTAACGAATTATTAGATATTTTAAAAGGAAATAATTTAATTTAAGCGACACCCACTGTCGCCACCCAAATCTATATTATAAATTATGTCTGGTAAATGGGAAAATCCAAGTGTTCCGTATAGTGGATTGGAAAGTATTTTCTATATTATCCCTATGCAAAACCAGAGATTGAGAGACGAAAACCTTATGGTTGTGGTTGCGGTAGAGGAATATTCGCATAAATATAAACTCACCCCGCAAGACGCTTTATCACTATTTATGCAAAATGGCATTCACAACCTAATTCGCAAAAACTATGAGGCTTTGCACACTCAAAGTTTAGAAGAAAGTTTTTATTTTGCAGAAGATGTTTTGGCTAGGAAATTGAAATGAAACTCTATCACGGTTCAAATAGCTTGTTCGAAAATATAGAACTATCAAAATCTAAGGACAAGAGAGATTTTGGCAAAGGCTTTTATACAACAACAATAAGAGAACAAGCCGTATCTTGGGCAGAAGCTGTTTTTGATCGTTACGGCGGAGCAGGTAAATTTATCTATGAATTTAATTTTGAAACAAACAATGATTTAAATATCAAAAAATTTGAAAAGGCAGATAAAGAATGGCTGGAATTTATTTCTAGCAATAGAAGCATTGGCGAAATTCAGCACGATTTTGACACAGTAATTGGTCCGGTAGCAAATGATAAAACAAATAGAACTATAGCTCTTTATATAGCTGGAATTTACAATGCGGAAATGGCTCTGCAATTATTGAAGCACAACGATTTGAACGACCAGGTTAGTTTTCATACCAAAAAAGCTCTTTCTTTTTTGATATTGACAAAGCGGGAGAAATATGCAAGCTAAGTATTTTTATAAAGAGCAAGATATTACAACCGATATTATGTTTAAAATAGAGCATATAGTTTCTATTTTAGCCGAAAAAGAAAAAAACTCATTTGAAACGGCATATCTTAATTTTTTGAATTCCAATACCTACAAAATTTTGCAAAAAACAAGTTCCTTAATGTGGGCTGAAAGTGCGGAATTTATTGTTGATGAGTATTATAGGGAGAAAAACTGTGGTTGATATAAAATGTTGGAGGCACTATGAGCATAACAGTAAAAAAAGCAGGCGATGCCGAGAAAAACGAAATAGAGTCAAAGCCTATATGGGAATGTGAGGTTTCGGAATTTGACTGGCATTATGATAGCGAGGAGAGATGTCTGTAGGCGTTTCTTTTGGTTCTGGGGATTATGTGGTATTCCCAAAAGGCTTGTCTTGCGTGTGGAAGGTCTCAAAGCCTGTCAAAAAGCATTATATTTTTAAATAATATCGCGACACTCATTGTCGCCGCGTAAATCTATATTTAAATTATGCTCAAATGTGCCAGATGTGAACGAAAGTTAAAGAGCGGTTCTAAGTTTTGCTCTGCTTGCGGGGTGGAAGTGAAACCTGCTTTGAGATGCGTTAAATGTGGAACGGAATATGAAAAGGGGGATAAATTTTGCTGCGAATGTGGCAGCGTTGTTGGGGTAGAGTCCTCGTTGTTTGGGGAGTTCATTGACGGCAGAGACGGCACGCGATATAGGACTGTGAAATTTGGTTCCAAAATCTGGATGGCGGAGAATTTGAATTATGGCGGAAAAAACGGTAGCTTGGGAAAATCCTGCGACAACGGTTATTGCAGAGTTTATGACTGGGTTTCCGCCAAAGCCGCCTGCCCAGAAGGTTGGCATTTGCCCAGTTTCAGGGAATGGTATGAGCTTTTAAGTTCCGCCAGCGCAAGCGGCGAAAAGGGTCAGTGGTGGAGCGCAGAAGAAGACAGCCCCGACAGAAGCTACTCGTGGCATTCATCTTGCAACAACGGATTTTTTCACAACAACTCGCACAAACTATGCCTTTTGGAAGTCCGCTGCGTGAAAGATTCCTGTGTTTTAATGTAAATTTTCCCGTTTTTATATGTATTTTTACGGGTAAAAATTTGTATATTATTGCTATGTATAGAAAAATTCATGATTTTCTGCTTAAATGGAAACATTCGCGCTGGCGCAAGCCTTTGATTTTGCAAGGGGCAAGGCAGGTTGGCAAAACATATTCCGTTTTGGAATTTGGCAAGGCAAACTACGAAAATGTGGCATATTTCAATTTTGAAACAGAGCCAGATTTGATAGAAGTT
>Ga0268262_10000276_pt1 | contig 68489 bp, 63 predicted proteins | sample TergutNc150P3_FD_190354 | JGI IMG/M metagenome (GOLD analysis project Ga0268262, IMG submission 190354) | Nasutitermes corniger P3 segment gut microbial community from laboratory colony in Florida, USA - Nc150 P3 (SPAdes) (version 2) | ecosystem: Host-associated > Arthropoda: Insects >...
TCAGCCCGTAAAGATTATCGCAAAAAAGACACGTATCATAAAGATGATACGCGCGGTGATGATCGTCGTAAAGACCGATACGGCAAGGATGATTCAGCCCGTAAAGATTATCGCAAAAAAGATACGTATCATAAAGATGATACGCGCGGCGATGATCATCGTAAAGATCGATACGGCAAGGATGATTCAGTCCGTAAAGATTATCGCAAAAAAGATACGTATCGTAAAGACGATACACGTAGTGATGATCGTCGCAAAGATCAATACGGCAAAGATGATTCAGCCCGTAAAGAGTATCGTAACGATACGTATCGCAAAGACGATACGCGCAGAGACGATCACCGCAAAGATCGATACGGTAAGGATGATTCAGTCCGTAAAGATTATCGCAAAAAAGATACATATCATAAAGATGATAAACGCGGTGATGATCGTCGCAAAGATCAATACGGCAAAGATGATTCAGCCCGTAAAGAGTATCGTAACGATACGTATCGCAAAGACGATACGCGCAGAGATGATCACCGTAAAGATCGATACGGTAAGGATGATTCAGTTCGTAAAGAGTATCGCAAAAAAGATACATATCATAAAGATGATAAACGCGGTGATGATCGTCGCAAAGATCGATACGGCAAAGGCCATTATCATAAAGACGATACTCGTAAACCCGCCACATCGGTCAGCACCCGTCAACTCGTACAGAGAATACTGACTGACTTTGACAGCGACCCCGGCGACCCCGAGCGCATCGCCGACCGTATACTCGCCCGCCGGCATATAGAGCACCGCGACCGGCGCTTCGTCTTCGAGATTGTTTACGGTGTGCTGCGTAACCGGATATACTTGGATTACGTGATAAATACTTTTATTGAGGAGGGGCGTGAGCCGCCGTCCGACGTGCTCAGGCGTATCCTTGAGATCGGGGCTTATCAGATATTGTTTCTGGACAGGGTGCCCGACCACGCCGCGGTCAACGAGGCTGTGAACCTCGCTAAACACGACCCTAACACGGCGGCCGGCGCGGGATTTATAAACGCGGTGCTTCGGAACGTCATAAAGAACAAGTTCGATATCGCGCTGCCGGATTCGCAGACGGATTTGCCAGGCCGGCTGTCGATTGAGTTTTCTCATCCCAAGTGGATGGTGGAGAGGTGGCTCGCGCGTTACGGTTTGGGCGATACCAAGAAGATACTCGCCTTCAACAACGAGCGTCCGGCGGTCTATCTGCGGCGCAAGATGCGCGACATTTCCCGCCCGCAGTTTGAGTTTGATATGCGGACGCTTTGCGAGGCCGGCGGCGGGTACCTGAATCTGTACTACAAGATGAAGAAGCCGCTAGAGCCGGAGAATCTGCGCATACTGCAAGACGGCTTCTGCTCCGTGCAAGCGCCGTCGAGCGGGTGGGTCGTGGCAATGCTCGGATTGCGCGACGGCGAGCGGGCGCTTGATATGTGCAGCGCTCCCGGCGGCAAGGCCACGCTGATGGCGGAACTGGTCGGCGATTCGGGATTCGTGGCCGCGTGCGACAAGGGCCGGTGGAAGATGAAGATGATGGTTGAGGCCATTGCGGCGCAGAATCTCGGGAACGTCATCTATCCGGTGATATGCGACAGCGCCGCCCCGCCCTTCGCCGGCGCGTTCGACAAAGTATTGCTAGACGCCCCGTGCAGCGGCAGCGGCGTATTGCAACGGCACCCCGACGGGCGTTTCGTCCGCACCGCCGAGGATGTCGGGAGCAGGGCGTCGTTGCAGCGCGAGTTGCTTGACAGCGCGGCAAAATTAGTCGGCGCGGGCGGAGTGCTCGTCTACTCTACGTGTTCGCTTGAGCCGGAAGAGAACGAACATCAAGTCGAATGGTTCTTAAACGAGCACCCCGAATTCAAATTGGATCACCCGCCGGATGTCATTCCGGCGATGTACATAGACGATGCCGACTGCCTGCGCATCACGCCGTACAAACATAACATGGACGGGATGTTCGGCGCGCGGTTCAAAAAGGTTGATAAAAAGGCGCGGCGGTAATTATATTAATATATTATGAATTTGATTTTAAGGAGGCCCCTTTTTGGACGGTGACGGAGTTACAGCCATTATTGTTTACATGGTCGGCGCGTTTATCCTCTCGGCCTTTTTTTCGGTCATTAAGATTATCTTTGCCTCGGCGGAGAAGGGCGACGTGGGCGCGGACGACGAGCGTTTGCGCTACTACGCTTCCCGAATAGACGAGATACTGAAGAACCGCGCCGTGCTCAGCGACACGGTGACGGTCGGCAAGACCCTGTGCAACGTCTCCTTCGCCGTGCTGGCGCTCAAACTGCACTCGATGTACGCTTTCGACATCTACGGCGATTCCGTGCCGCCGCAGGCGCTGTGGCTCTTGCCGATCGCCTTCTCATTCTTAACGCTGGTGCTCTTCGCCCACTACCTGCCGCGCGCCTTCGCGCTGCGCTTCTACCGCGGCATGATAAAGCCGGCCTATTATATCTACAGCCTCCTCTCTTGGCTGCTGCGGCCTTTCACGTGGATATTCTCGGCCGTGCATTCGGCCGTTCTCAAGATACTGAAGTACAACGTGAAGCTCTCGTTCCTCTCCGAAGAGGAGAAGGCGCGCATCACCGCCGACGACGCCGCAGAGGCGCTCGGCGAGGAGGAGCGGGAGATGATCCGCAGCATATTCGACCTGAGCGACACCACCGTAGACGAGATTATGGTCCCGCGCATAAACGTGATCGCCGCCGAAGTGCACTCCGACCTCCAAGCCGTCCTTCGGATCATACGGGAGGAGGGCCACTCGCGCATACCCATATACAAAGACACCATAGACCAGATCACCGGCATCCTCTACGCCAAGGACATCTTCCCGTGGATATCCGAGCACAACAAGTCGGAGTGGAATCTTGAAAACATCGTCAAAAAGTGCCACTACGTGCCTATGGGCAAGAAGATCAAGGATTTGATGAAGGAGTTCAAACTCAAGCACCTGCATCTGGCGGTAATAGTGGACGAGTACGGCGGTACGGCCGGCATCGTCACCATGGAAGACATTCTGGAGGAGATAGTGGGGGACATCCAAGACGAGTACGACGCGGAAGAGAAGGAGATAGTGCCCATAGAAAATAACGTTTACTTCGTTGACCCGCACATCGACCTGCACGACCTGAACGACGAACTCAACCTATCCCTCGACGAGGAGGCGGAGTACAACACGCTGAGCGGCTTGATATACCACGAGTGCGGCGACGTCCCGCTGGAAGGTACGCAGATAGAGTGCTACGGGGTGCGGATCAACGTCATCAAGATGGACAACCAGCGCATAGAGAAGGTCAAACTTGAGGTCTTGCAGAGCGGCGCCGAGAAAGCGGACGCGGAGCCGTTTTAATGCAGTTTCTCCTAATAATAGGCGCGCTCCCTATCCTCCATCACCGCCCTGTCGGCGCGCTTGATATGGTCGTACCCCATTAGGTGCAGCAGCCCGTGGACGAGCAGGCGTTTCAGTTCGTCTTCGTAGGAGACCCCGTACCGCCGCGCTTGGACTTTGGCGCGTTGCAGCGATATGTAGATTTCCCCCAGCAGGTCGTCGTCGCCGAAGCAAAAGGAGAGCACGTCCGTGGCCTTGTCCTTTTTCCGATATTGCCGGTTCAGTTTGCGGATCATATAGTCGGAGCAGAGTATGACCGCCGTCGATTGGCCGATGCTTACGCCCTCGCGTCGGTAGACGGATTTAGCGGCCGCGGTCAGCAGCGCGGTCGGGCAGGGGAGCGGGGCGTATCGGTGGATTATTTGGATCATACGATAAAAAATAGTATTTGCGCTTTCCGGGTTTAATTTTTTGACAGCCCCATACCCGCAGACACCCACTCACCGATGTTCTTCTTCTCAAAATCAAAGTTCACCCCGACTTTGAATACTTTCTTTCCGTTGCCTGTCCAAGGAACGGCGTACTCCTTACTGTCGATCTGCGCGAGCGCGGCCTCGGCGGTGCCGTCTAGTTTGAACTCGAAGCAGTAAACGAAGTCCAGCGTCTCGACGACCATGTCAACCCGCCCCGTAGCGATCCTTTCCTCCGTGCGGCAGTCGAGGCCGAGCATCGCGAATACCACGTATATAACTGATTGGAAGAAATTCTCCCTTTTTTGAAACAAGTCGTACGGGATTTTGGTCATAAATAGCTTTATCGCCTCCATCGCGGCGTCTATGTCGCCGCCGCAGAGCGCCGTCGTCAGTTTGTCGCATAGCGCGGACGACTCTCTCAAAGAGGTCTTCATGCAGTGCGCCGCAAGCGATGTTGAAAAGGCGCTGCGTACCTCCAAATTCGGATAATCGAGCGTGAAACAATGCCTGCGGTTTTCATCGTAATTTGTTATAGTGAGATAACCGGTTTGGTACAAGAGCGGCTCCGGTTCCATATTGTCTATCTCAAACCGGTCGAAATCCTCGTACCCGACCTGCGTATTGTTCAGGTTCAAGATGTCGATGTTTCGGTCGTTAATCAGGTCTGTCAGGAGAGTCGGCGTACCGGTTCTGTACCAGTACGGCCGGAAATCGCCGTCGTTCTCGAAATGGTTGAGCAGACCGAAGGGATTGTAGACTGTGAGCGGTTTTTTAGAGAAACGGTAGCCGTTGTAGAATTGGCGCAGTTTGTCCAAATATTCCTCGCGGCTGCGCCCGGTGCTTTCCAAGACGCTATCAATCTCCGGCCCGAAATCCGCCTCTATCTCCTCTTGGGTCAGCCCGCAAATGTCCGCGTAGCGCGGGTCAAGCGTCAGGTCTGAAAGTTGGTTCAGGGCGGAGAAGACGCTTACTTGGGAGAACTTGCTGATGCCGGTCAGAAATATGAAGCGCAGGTTGGCGTCGCAAGATTTAATGACGCTGTAGAACCCTCTTAGCTCCTCCCGCAGTTCAATATGTACGTCCCGCTTGGTCAGAGTACTTGTTAACGGACTGTCGTACTCATCAATAATCACAACGACCTTTTCGCCGGTTTCTTGGCATGCCTTTTCTATGAGATACTTGAATTGGCCGGCCGGTTGATCCGCGCGGTCAAGCGTGACCCCATACTTTTCTGCCTCACTCCGCATTTCGGCGTATAAGACGGGGCGGAGCGTCCCGACCCCGCCGTTGCCGTAGTTCCCAGCGCTCAGGTCAAGCCGGATCACCGGATGCTTCTTCCACTCCCAATCGAGGCCGTCTATGGCCAACGCCGGTCTTCCGGCGATCTCCCCGAAAAGCTCCCGCCGGCCCTCGAAGATCGCCCCGAGCGTCGAACAGAGCAACGACTTCCCGAAACGACGCGGACGCGAGAGGAAGAACGCCCCTTTTACGCCGGAGATCAGCCGGTAGATCTGCGGTGTCTTGTCCACGTAGATATAACCGTTCTCCCGGATCTTCGGGAAGTCTTGGACACCTACGGGCAATAGTCTTTTGGTCGTCGCCATAATAGTTATAAATTAGTATCTGCGCAACGCAAAAGGGTGGAAAATCTTGTTTGCCGGGCCAAAACCCGGTCCTTCGACGGTCGTTGACCGCGCCTCCTTCCTTTAGGGCTGGCGCAATAGCGGTATATTGCAAAAGCTACCTACCAAATCATTGTCACCTAAAACTACTAGCGTGTCTTCGCCGTCGATTCTATACCTGCTTCTAAAATAGTACAGGTCATATTTGTTGCTGTTTTCGTGATAAACTCTATTCTCAAGGTATATGCTATCTCCGCTCACGCGCCACCCATAATATTTGTAGCGGAAGTCCCGGCCACTATAATAGTATATATTTATGACGCTATCCCTATAAAACGTTAGGCCAACTTGACCATAAGGCGCTCTTCCGGCCCACGTGCCGTAGAGCCTATGGTCTTGACTTGTGGGTGGATCGGGGGTAACGGGATTATTGCTCTTGTTGTCTCCGCAGCCGGAGATCAGCGCGAAGAGGGCGGTTAGTAGTAGTAGGTGTTTCATTTTATGCGTCTCCTTTATGGGCTTATGGTATCTTAACCAAGTTAGCTTCCACTATATCTCCACGCCGTAATAGCGGCAAAAGCTGCCTATCTTTTTCATAAATATAGCCCTCGCACTCTGTGTCCTTTGCTATAAACCTAAGACCAAGGGTCGTGTATAGCGCACCTTGTTTTGTTTTAATTGATACATGGTGCGTACACTCGCGCTCCTGCCCTTTTTTGCAGGTTTTAGGCTTTGCTTGACACTTACGACCGTCCTCAAAAATAAGCCCAATTATTGGGCACTTTGCGTTTTTAAGGTTGTCGCTGTGTAGCCCCTTTTTCGCCATCAACGCTTCCAGCTCCGTCACCACGGAACTTGCCGTATAGTTCATACCACCCGCTCCTCCACAATCATGGACCCCATTAGTTTTGACCTATTAATTTCTTGTAGGTATGAGTCCCAAAGCTCATCATAGTTAGATTTAAGGTCGCTAAACGCTGATTCTGTGGCTTTTAGCTTTGACGCTGTCGCGCTCAACTTTGACTTGGTAGCGTTTAACTCTGATTTTGTAGCGTTTAGCTCCGCCTCTAAATTGTTAGCTTTGTTCTGTACCAACCTTGCCCCAAGCTTGTCGAACTTGTTCTGTAGAGATGCTATTTTCCTGTGGGGTATGTCTGTAGACACGCCGCTCTTGGCAAGCCTATATTGTAGCGCGTGGTATTTGTCCCACAAGGCCCCGGATTGCGGGTTAGATAGTACCTGCTCATACATATTGTCCCACGCAACGCCTATGCAGCTTGCACACTTAAAGTTTTCGCGCAGGTAGAACAAGATAGAGCTTATCATGTCATGGCAGGCCTTGAGCGAGTCGGAGCCGTACCCGTCAACCTGCAAGTGGATGCACGACGCGATATACCCTTCGCCATCGTCGCGCTTTATGACCACATACGAGAGCAGCGGTATCTCATAGCCAAAGCCCACGCTAGGCATTTTTGGCACCTTTACACGACCGAAACCTATGACTTTGCCGCAGTCGGTCTGTAGGATTGAATCGTCATCTAACATCAATAAAATCTCCTTCTTGATTCAGGTTTATACTCTATACGACATAATATACTATTTCCCGCGCCGCCTTATTGTAGTTTCTTTGTTTCCATGCCGGGCCTTGTTTGGGGGGTTGGGCTATCCTCTAAGCTCTTTCATTGTTTTATATACGTCCGGCCCCACCGAGGCCTCAATGTCTTTTTCGATCTGATCAAGAGCCTTTATATGATTATATATCTTTTCAATAAACTTTCCGACGTGCGGCAAGAGCGCGTCTAATTCGCCGTCAACTTTAAACACATCATCATAATCCGTACCCATTGACGGATTTTTGATATTGATATTTTTGGTCTTACCTTGCAATTTTACCGTACCAACCGTCAACGGCCCGCCATTGCTTTTATTGTAATACCGGGCTGTTATCGCTCCGTTGGCTTCCCGATATAGATTGATGTATGGCGCGTATTTGCCAGCCGACCCCATGAGCGCGTCTAAGAACGTAGTCTCTTCGGGTGTGGTTTCATATTGCTTTTTGGCGTTTGGGTTTGCGGTGATGTTGTGCATAACAATATCTTTCTTTATTGGTTGTTATTTGTGCTATCGTCTTTTTCCCAGAGCGTCAGGAAGCCGACCTGCCTTGTTGGCCTATATCCGGCTTCTCAAGAGCGACCGGGATGCCATTAGCCTTTTCTAGCCTGTCAACCCGCGCCTTAATCCCCGCAATATCGGGTACAACCCCCTGTATAAGACCATCAATCTTGGACTCGATTCTAGATAGGGTGTCTACACTGGGTGCAGTTTGGTCGCCTGCACACTCTTGCTCGCCTTGCTGCCATGCCTGCCGGCTATCTAAAAGCGCAAAAAACTCGCTGGCCTCCATTATTTTTTCTGATCCGTCTGCGATAACTATTATAAGTCGAGACTGTGTTTTATCAAAATCGTCAATAGACAGCCCAAGCCTCTTAATCACATCTTGGTACTTGTTCAAATCTATTATGACCCCAAAACAAAGCATATCTAAAAATCGTTCATCGACACCGACATCTTGCATTAGTTGGGCCATAGATATTTTGCCGCCCTTGGTCTTGTTGCGTATCGGGAGCCATGCCCAGTGCTTGTATGCGTCAGAGGTGTACGCATGGGGAAGCGGTTGCTCTATAACAGTGTAGGCGCTGACATGGCCGCGATCTTTTTCATGCTGCGATATTTCGGGAAGTATTTCTTCTGTGAGTGGAGTGCGCCCAAAATTGCCAATGCTTACCAATAGTCTACTGCCGGTACATTCCGAATACGACTTGGTGTCTATATCTAAATAGCTAAGAACCCTATGTAGCTTAGCCAAATTACTAGAGCCGGGTATATCTCTGCCAGACATGAGAAGGCTCCAGTACGAGACACTTAGACCAAGCTCCTCCATAACAAACTTCTCCGACAAGCGTCGTTCGGCTATTTTTTGTCTTATGAGCGCACATAGGTCGCTTACCTCTTCAAGTCTCATTGTGCCAATCATCGCCTCGCCGTCGCTTGCATTGCCATGTAAGGCCGATTCCTCGGCTCGTCCTTGGTCAGCTATTGCCCGCCGTTGGAACATTGGGACGCTATAGCCGTCCAGCCACTCGCGGTCTACGCCATACGCCACACGGCACATTTTTTTAAGTTGCGACTCATTTGGTCTAGATTTTTCGTCGATCCACCCCTCAACGGTTTTTACGGTAACCCCCATGTTTCTCGCAAATGCACCAATGTCTTTGTCGTACATTTCGTCCACTATACATCTTATTCTTTTGCCAATATGCTTATCGGCCACGCCTCTCTGTGCACCGCTATCTATTTCCACGCTATCCTCCTTTTGTTTATCCTCACCATCTTCAGACGGGTCGTCCTCCCCCGCCAAAACATCTATATCTACATTATATATAGATCGTATCTTGCGCAGTATCTGAAGGCTAGGTGCCCCGTCACGTCTTACCCAATTATAGTAGTTATTGACCGACGGAACCCCAATCTTGCTACAAAAGCCAGCCACCGACCCGCCCTCGCGCTCCTCAATAATCTGGTTTATTTGGATCAAAATCGGGTTTTTGACCGCCTTTTGGTTGTGTCGAGCCTTTTTTTGCATATTTCCTTCGCTATATCAGCCTAAAACGACCCTAACTTAAAAAAAACGCATACTTACTTATAATATAGTATACGGCGAGGGGGTAAAATGGCGGAAAAAAGATTTTTGTCGGTTCGGGAGGTGGCGGATCGCAGGGGGCTGAGTTACCCCGGCCGTCAGGAGCGTGATCTTATCGGTGGATTATTTGGATCATCCAAATTAGCCCGCCATTCCCTCCAACCGCTTCCGATATTTGGCGAGGTCGACCGATTTGTCCCTCGCGACCCCGCTGTCTATGGCCGCTTTGGCTACGGCGAGGCTCTCTTCCACGAGCACTCGCGGGTCGTTGGGTTTGGGGATGATGTACTCCGGGCCTATGGTCAGCGATTTTACCCCGTAGGCGTCTAGTACGGATTGCGGAACGTCTGTACGGTGGGCCAGTTCGGCCAATGCCATTGTGGCGGCCACCTTCATCTCTTCGTTTATAGTTGACGCTTTTACGTCTAACGCGCCTCTGAAGATGAACGGGAAGCCCAATACGTTGTTGACTTGGTTCGGGAAGTCGCTGCGGCCGGTGGCCATTATCAGGTCGTTGCGGGCGGCGCGGGCGGTGTCGTAGGGTATTTCGGGATCGGGGTTGGCCATTGCGAAGACTATGGGCCGGTCGGCCATTGACTTTACCATTTCCGGTGTCACTAACCCCGCCGCGCTGAGTCCGGCGAAGGCGTCGGCGTTTTCCATCGCCTCGGCGAGAGTGCGTTTAGGCGTATCGACGGCGAACGGCGCTTTGTACTTGTTCATTCCGTCCGTCCGTCCTTTGTAGACTACGCCTTTGGAGTCGACCATCGTGATATTGGACATTTTCACGCCGAGGCGGGCGTAGAGGTAAGCGCATGAGATCGCCGCCGCGCCTGCGCCGGAGAAGACTATTTTCATCTCGCTTAACGCCTTGCCCTGCAGTTTCGCCGCGTTCAGGAGCGCCGCGCCGGAGATGATCGCCGTGCCGTGCTGGTCGTCGTGGAAGACGGGGATTCCCATCCGCTTTTTGAGTTCTTCCTCAATATAAAAGCACTCCGGCGCTTTGATGTCCTCAAGGTTTATCCCGCCGAAGGTGGGTTCCATGGCCTCTACGATGCGGATGAAGTCGTCCGGATTTTTCGTGTTGAGTTCTATGTCGAATACGTCTATGTCGGCGAAGCGTTTGAAGAGGATTCCCTTGCCCTCCATGACCGGTTTGCCGGCGAGCGGCCCGATGTCGCCGAGTCCCAGCACCGCGGTGCCGTCGGTGATCACGGCGACGAGATTCCCGCGCGCGGTGTATCGGTAAGCCGCGTCGGCGTCTTTGGCGATCTCGCGGCAGGGTTCGGCCACGCCGGGCGTGTAGGCCAGAGAGAGGTCGGTCTGCGTGCGGCAGGGCTTGGTGGCCACGACCTCGATTTTGCCGGGCCGGCCTGACGAGTGGTATGATAGGGATTCTTCGCGTGTCGGCATAGTTAGTTTTTATCCTTTGTTTCCGTAAAATTATCATCGCGCATAATATATACAATATAACACATTCCGCGGCATAGAAGCAAATTATTCATTATTAAAGTTGATATTGATGTCGCATTTTCAAAAAAGTGAAAAAAAATTTGCAAAACGACAAAACATGAATTATTTTTACTGTATCGGGATTAGCCTCCGGGAGTGGCCAGGGCGGAGGCGGCTGATTCGTGGTTGGGTCGGCTCTCCCGCCAAACCTCTATATAATATAGTATTGATGTCGGCGTTACCGACGCGTGGCTCGCGTCCGTTCGTGCCGGCGTTGGTGCTATGCCATATCTTGCTGAAAGCGGTTTCGATCGCTGGCCTCGCTGTAACTGTATCCGTGTTTTAACGTATCGTGTCCCTAACGCATCGTATCGGTGTACGTGTTAATTACGTATTGATTTACGTATTAACGTTTGTACTGACAAAGTATTGTCGCCTTAATTCACTAAACAAGGAGCGCGCAATCTAAACATACCGAGATTTACATCTTTACTTTTTTACACATTTAAAACCTAAACAAAGTGGCCGTTGCGCGATGAAACGGGAAGAGGGTGGTTCTTCCCGTCACGGAGCGCGGCGGAGGAGGAGGTTTGTATGGGGAATTCCAAGTTCAAGAGCTTGGAGGTTTTGTCGGCCGCCCTGATTTTAGCGGGCGGGGTTTTGGGTAACGGGGTGTTCGCGGCGGCGCCGTCAGGCAGCGTCGCGTGGGACACAACGGGTGTTTCTGTCGAATACGCCAGCGATCCCGATTTGGATAGTTTGTTGAATGTCTTGACGGGCAAACTTGCCGCCGGCGGCATAACAGTCGAGTCTCCTTGGGCTTTGGGTGACAGCGAGGGAGATTCCCTTTTCGTCGTCGACTCGATTTATCCTACGGTTGTGAAAAGCCCCGCAGGAAGCAACTTTATCCTGAAAGTAAAAACAACCCTTAAAGTGACCGCGGAAGACGAAGACGACGATTCGCTGGTGATTACGTCGCGTATTCCAATTCGCGTCGTCAAAACGAACGTGAAACTGGCCTATTTGGACACCGCCGCGTTCAGGGCTTGGCTCAGGCAGAATACGCTGGCCGCTCCGATAGAAATAGAGGACTCGACTATTTCTCATTACAGGTTCGCCACGGGGCAGCCTGTAGCCTTCACTGCCGCCATAGGTCTGAAATCGAGCCTTAACTTTTCCGGTCTCGGAACGTCTACGCTGACCTACACGGGTTTCGGCGGGACGACGTACAATTCCGCTACGGCTCCGACGGACACCGGCACTTATAAGGTATCTGTCGCTTTCAGCGGAACGGGAAATACGAACTTCAACGGGAATTCCGTTCATCTCGGCATTCTCCGCATCGATTACGCGGAGTACGCGGCGAACCTTTTCTTGGCTGAAAATCAGAGCGTCACGTACAAGCACAATGCTTCCGCGTCGCCGTACGTCGTCTCCGGCCCGACTATTCTGCCGGGGATCGCGGGGGTGATAGACTCGATCTTCTACACTGCGGCAGGGGCCGAGGGCGGGTTGGGCACCGCCGTCATCACGGCTAAACCCAATCACGGGACGAGCGGCAAATCGGGGCTTTGCTCTCTTTCCGTCGCGGGGGCCAACGACACGGGAAGCATTGTCGTTACCGCTAAAGTCAAGGGGAGAACGGCCGCTTCCGGGGGCAATGTGTTCTTGAGCAAGGATATAAATTACACGGTCACCGTTGAGCGCCGCGCCATAGACAGCGTCAAAGTCTTCAGCGTGGAGACGTACAAGGGCGACGTTATCAAACCGACGACCTTCTTCGTGTACTCCGGCGGCACCACGCTTATCGAGGACGCGGATTTTGCGGTGGTGAAAGATACCAACGCGCAAAAAGAGTACAACATGGTAAACGCCGGCCCGGCCTCCGTGGTTGTTACGGGAATAGGGAAGTACGTCGGCAGAAAGAACGGGGATTACACCATCCACAAGAAGAAGATTTACGTCTCCGCCAACATCGTCGGAACGCGGCACTACGACGGAACGACCGCCGTTGACGTGGACACGCTCAAAACGCCGCGTCTGAAGTTGTGGTTCGACACGACGGCTACGCGCGTCGACGAGCAGCTCGCCGACAAGGAGATGTTCTACCTGGTCACAAGCGCGAAAGACGGCAAGATCGACACGCTCAAGTGGGGCAGGGACTTTACCGCGACGGCGGCCTACAGCAACGCGAATGCCGGCGTGCGCTCTATTACCGCCGCTGTCACGCTCATTGAAACAGGAGCCAAATCGAAGAACTACACGTTCTTCGCGAACGGCGCGAATACCTTGACTGCCGCCGTGACCAAGGGCGGGCTGGATATTCTGAAGAGGACTCCGAAAGAGACGGGCGACACGTCCGTGTTCGTGTTTGATATTCCCGACACGGCCGACGCTTACCCGCCGACGGCGCACTACGCGAACGGGCAGGTGCGCGGCATAGAGAGCGCGACCGACAAAGTGAGTTTGAAGAGCGGGCTGGTCGGCGGCCCCGTCACGGTTCTGTACACCTATCCGGCAGGGGCTAAGCCCTATTGGGACACCGCTTTTACGGCGTTGCCCAAAGACACGGCGATCCCGCCGCGCGACGCGGGCGTGTATACCGTTAAGGCGAAGATCTCCGAGAGCGAAAACTTCACGGGCGGGACGTACACGCTCGGCGATTACCGTATAAAAGCCCCGGCGGTTGCGAAGTTTGCGGAAGACGGCGATTTGGTTGACACGATGATGCGCGAGGGGAATTCCGTAACGCTTACGGTTAAAGCCTCGTCACCCAACGGGCCGGCAGGTTCGCTCACCTACAAGTGGTATCGCTACACATCGCCGACCGACAGCGTGCTGATCGCCGGCGCGACAGGCCCCTCTTACACGGTCTCCACGGGCGTTGAGGGCGATATTCTCGAGTACGCCGTCAAGATAACCAACAACCCCGGCGCCGCGATTCAGACCGTCGCCGACGTAATGAGCGCGCATTCGCATGTGAGCGTGAAGAAGGCCGCCGCCTCCATGTCCAAGGCCATTATCGTGATCAATCCCGAAAAGTCTTGGATATACAAGGGCGACTCGATAAAGCCCGCGGGAGCCGACATAGTTGTCTGGCTGCCCGTCACGCTCGCTGACGGAAGCGCGGACACCGTTGAATTGGGCAGTCAGTATTACGCCCTTTCCTATTTGAATAACGTGAACGTGGGCACCGCCACAATCCGCGCCAGCGGCGTGGACGTGCCCGGCGCGGCGGACGCGTACAGCGGCACGGTCAGCAAGACCTTCGCCATACTGCCCAAGACGCTTGAGCGCGCCGACCTGACCTACACCGCCAACCGCGCCTACAGCGGCGACACTACGCTCGGCGCGGATGTCAAGACCGCCCAGCCCAAGACCGGCATGGGCGTGATCACCACCTTCTACGACGGCTCGAAGACGGTTCCCACGGATGTCGGCGAGTACGACGTGACGGTGAGCGTAACCGCCGGCGCGAACTTCACCGCCGGCGAAGTTCCCATCGGCACCTACAGGATTACGAAGAAAACGCCCGACACGAGCAACGTGGTGTTCGGCGGCATCCCCGTCGGCCACAAGCAGGGCGACACCGCGACGGTCTACGGCGTCGGCGAGGTCAAGCTGAGAGGCACCGGCTACGAGAGCGTGACGGTCTTCTACGGCGCGGACACTATAGTGCCCAATACCGCCGGTTCTTATCCCGTTAAATTAGTCGTGGAAGGCGGCGATAACTACAACGACGGCGAGATCGCGCTCGGCGTGTACAGCATCGCGCCAGCCGATGTTATAGTCTCCGTAGCCGAGTCCGCCCGCGAGGTGCCCGTCGCTCCTGTCGTCACGGAAGCGGCCGTAGCGCCCGTCAAGGCGGTAGCGGCGGCGTTCACGGCGGGTCCCAGCCCCGTGTCTAAGAACAGCGCGATCAAGTTCTTCTCCGCCAAGGAGATCAAGAGCGGATCGCTCTACATTTTCGACGCGAGCGGCGGCGCGGTAGCGAAACTCTCCGCGAAGCCCGGCAGCGGCGAGATCGGCGGCTGGAACCTGAAAGACAAGAGCGGCGTGACGGTGGCCGAAGGCTCTTACGTGGTGAAGGGCGCTCTAGTCGGTAAGGACGGGAAGCGGGAGAAAGTGTCGTTCCTGTTCAGCGTAGTGAAGTAAGGCAGCGAAGCAAGATGCGGTTTTACGGGGGGCGTTGCCATGCAGCGCCCCTTTTTATTTGACTTTTCTCCCCGTCTTCGCCCCCTTCCACCTGAATCCACCGAACACTCCGAAGATCACCGAGACCAGCACCATAGGCAGTTGTATTATCGACCCCGGAATGATGTATTTCCGCAGATGTTTCTTGTTGAAGATCCGCGTCCCCGGTATCATCAGTACCAATTCCCCTGTCAATTTGACAAGCATCAGCGATAGAAAAACCGGCAGCCAGTGTACCGGCGCGCATATCGACGCGACCGCCGTCGCCAGAATTGTCAAGTAAAACGCGAACACGGCGGAGAGAAGCGCGACCTGCCGCGCCTTGTAGTGTACGGTGACCGCGCCCCACCGCCGGCGCTGTTCGAACAGCATTGATAAGGTAGGCGTAGGCGCCGTCTCCACAGCTCCGCCCTGATCAGTCATAAAGGCTATCCTGTTTGTATTGATATTGTTTCCGTTCGTGCAGTTGTTCGTGTCGTTCGTGTTAAATTTTTTATCTTTTCCCTTTTTCCTCCCGTATTCCCAAAAACGTTGCAACAACTGATCGTCGTCTCCCGGCACGACGTTCTCCGTCCCCCCGTACCCGCCTGTCTTTTCGAATACCGACCGTCTGAAAGCCATATTGTTAGCGTTTGAGTTTATCGGCAGGTTCGCCGCGATAGCCGCCGCCGCGATTATCCCGTGGGAGAGGAAGTCCACCGACTGCAGCCCCCAGAAGATGCGGCTCATGCCCGGCGTATAGGAATAAGTTGTGACGCCCTGCACCAGATCGGCGCCGCCCTCCGCGGCGAAGTATCTGTCTATGCACGACAGCCACGCGGCCGGCACGACGCAATCTGCGTCTGTAAATACGATGATCTCGTTTTTCGAGGCGGCGATGGCGGTCGTCACCGCGTGTTTTTTGGGTGATGTGCCTATCGGCGTCTCCGTGATTGTGACGATACGCAGATTAGGGTGCTTCGCCGCCGCGCCGCTCAGGATTCGCGGAGTGGCGTCTTCGGAGCGGTCGTCGGCGATTATCACCTCGTATCGGTCGACCGGTATGTTTTGAGAGAGCAGGGAATCGAGGCAGGCCGGAAGGTTTTCGGCTTCGTTGCGCGCGGCGACGATTATCGAGAAGGAATTGCTGACGTTGACGTTGATGCCGCCGGAGCCGCCGCCGTCTTGCACGGGTACGGGCGGCAGCCGGTACAATCCGCGCTGCAGGAAGAGGATCACAGCGGCGAACGCGGCGGTGGAGGCGGCGATTAGTACGAACATGGTTTACGGTCTTTCGGTTCGTTTCTGATTGTATATAATGAATATAATAAAAATGTAAACTCAAATAATAAAATTTAGACTTTGGCAAATATTATATTGATACGATAAAGATATTGACTTTAAAACAGGTCGTTAACGTGAGAACAATTCAATACGCCGACATAGTGACCGCCGTCCGCTCGATGTGCATAGAGGCCGCCTACGTCCTTCCCGACGACGTGCTGGTTCGGATCAAGGAGGCTCGCGCCGCCGAGCCGTTTCAGCGGGCGCAGAGCATCCTCGACGACATAATCGAGAACGCCCGCGTCGCGTCTGGCAGGCGCATTCCCATCTGTCAAGACACCGGCACGGCTGTGTTCTTTGTCGAAATGGGGGACGGAGCGCGTATCGACGGCGGAGGGCTGATTGACGCCGTGAACGAGGGGGTGCGTTTGGGGTATACCGACGGGTATCTGCGTCCGTCTATAGTCGACGATCCGATCTTTGACAGGATCAACACGGGAGCCAACACCCCGGCGGTCGTGCACGTTGACCCGGTTGCGGGTGACAAACTCTCGATAACGCTTTTACCCAAGGGCGCCGGTTGCGAGAACATGAGCGCGCTTGCCATGCTCAAGCCGTCGGAGGGCTCCGCCGGCGTGGCGAAGTTCGTCTGCGACGCCGTGATACGGGCCGGCGGGAACACGTGTCCGCCGGTAGTGGTGGGCGTGGGTGTCGGCGGAACGGCGGACGCCGTGTGCGCTCTGGCGAAGAAGGCGCTGCTGCGTCCGTTGGGCGTTCACAACGCCGACGGCAGGTACGCTCAGATCGAGCGCTACCTGATAAAGGAGATAAACGCCAGCGGCGTAGGCCCGCAGGGTCTTGGCGGCATGCACACCGCCTTGTGGGTGGCCGTGGAGTATATGCCATGCCACATAGCCTCCATGCCCGTAGCCGTATGTATGAATTGCCATGCCGCCCGGAGGGCGTCAGTAGAATTATGAATAGGGGGGATAATATCATGCCGTCTAAATCGCCTATAAGCCTGACTTTCCCGATTGCCGGCAAGGATGTCCTGACGCCGCTGCGCGCCGGTGACCGGGTGCTCTTGTCCGGCATAGTCTATACCGCCCGCGACGCGGCCCATAAACGCTTCGTGAAGCTCTTCGAAAAGGGCAAGCCGCTGCCGCTGAGTCTGGAAAATCAAGCGCTCTACTACTGCGGCCCCACTCCGCCGACAAAGACCTCTGTGATAGGCAGCGCCGGCCCCACCACAAGCTCGCGTATGGACAAGTTCACCCCAGACATCCTGCGCAAAACAGGCCTCGCGGCGATGATCGGCAAGGGCGACAGAAACCATGATGTGATAGAGGCCATAAAAGAGTGCGGCGCCGTATACATGGCCGCCGTAGGCGGAGCCGGAGCCTTAATCTCCTCCCGCATAAAATCGTCTCAAATAATCTGCTACGAAGAACTGGGCCCTGAGGCAGTCCACAAATTCGAAGTAGAGTCATTACCGCTTATCGTGGCGATTGACAGCAAGGGAAATGATCTATACGAATTAGGGCCTAAGGAGTATCTGTGGTCGTAACAAGCGCCAAATAGTTCTTTTGACATTGACTTTTAATCTTATAATCCTTATAACTTGTTTATCTCGCCGTAGGCAACGTGTTTACCTCGGCGAAGCCAATCCTACTAATCCTAATTCAGACATTTTTTCAATTATTAGCGAATTGAATATCATAAAAATACTTATACCTATTATTTTGTGATAAAAGCTCGTCGTGCGTCCCTCGTTCTACGATGTTTCCTTTTTCCAGTACCAGTATTTGGTTGGCGTGTCTGATGGTTGATAGCCTATGGGCTACCACCAGCACAGTTCGGTTTTCCATGACGTTGTTTATTGCGGCTTGTACCAGGCGTTCGGATTCCGTGTCTAAGCTGGAGGTCGCTTCGTCCAATATGAGTATCGGCGGGTTCAGCAGCAGCGCCCTCGCTATCGACAAGCGTTGGCGTTGTCCGCCGGAGAGCATTACCCCGCGTTCGCCTATCACGGTGTCTAAGCCTTGCGGCAGTTTTTCTATAAATTCCCAAGCGTTGGCGGCTGTCGCGGCGGCTATTACGGAGTCTTTGCCGGCATCGGGCATGCCGTATGCTATGTTGGCCTCTATCGTGTCGTTGAAGAGGAAAGTCTCTTGGGCGACGATGCCGAAGAGCTTCCGCAGGCTCGCCAGGTTCATTCCGCGTGTGTCAGCGCCGTCTATGGAGATCTTTCCGCCGGTGATGTCGTAGAAGCGCGGCAACAAGTCGAGCGTTGTGCTCTTGCCGCTCCCGCTGGAGCCGACCAACGCGGCGATGCTGCCTTTTTTTATCTCGAAGCTGACGCCTTTGAGCACCGTCTCCTCGCATCCGGGGTAACCGAAGCTGACATCTTCGAATATTATTTTGTCGTTGAAGGGAACGGGTCTTAGATCCGGGCCGGCGGCGGATTCTGCCGGCGAGTCGAGCGCGGCGAAGACCCGGTCGGCGGAGGCGAAGCCGGTCTGCAGCGTCGTGTTGAGCTTGCTTATCTCTTTAAGCGGGGTGAAGACCGAGAAGAGGAAGACCAAAAACCGCGTGAAGTCCTCCGCCCCGAAGCCGTCCGAGCTAAGCACTTGTTTGCCGCCGTACCAGAGAAGTATCACTACCACCGCCACCCCCATCACCTCCGTTATGGGGCTGGCGAGCGCTCCGATGTAGTTTGACCGGAACGATTGGCGTACGAAGCGCTTGTTTTCGACCATGAATTTTGCGGCCTCGGCCTCCTGCGTCCCGAAGATTTTGACGATCCGCACGCCGCTGACGGTCTCGTGCAGTATGGAGAGCAGAGCGGCCAGATGTTCCATCACCCGCTTGCTTCTGCGCCGCACGGTGCGCCCTATCAGCGTTATCAGGTAGCCGAGTATCGGGAATATAACGAATATCGCCAAGGTGAACTTCCAGTTTATGACGAAGAGCGTGCCCACGAAGAAGAGCAGGCGCATAGGCTCCACGAGTATCTTGTCGAAGGTGCCGGTCATGGAGTTGTTGATGCTCGACACGTCGTTGACTATCAAGGAGACGACGTTTCCGGATTTCGTGCGGTCGTAGTAGGAGACCGGGAGGTCCAGCGCGTGCGTGAAGAGCTGGTTGCGCATATCTCGCACCACGGAGAGGTTGAGGCGGTTCATGACGATGCCCTTAAAGTATATGAAGATATTTTTGAGCAGAAACGAGAGCGACATCATGGCGCAGACCATCTGCAGCGCGACGAGAGGTTCGCGCGAGTCTATGGCGCTGGAAGTCCAGTACTTGAGTATGGCGTTTGCGTTGGAGAGTGTGTATTCCGGTTTTGATAGAACGGGCGCTTCGTGGCTGAATATTGTTTGAACCAAAGAGGCGCTGAACCAAAGGGAGAGCCCCTCAAAGAGCACGGCGAACAAAGCCAGACAGAGCGCGATCCCGATCAACGCGGCGTAGGGCCGCAAGTAGGAGAGCATTCGAGTGTAGAGTTTGAGATTGCCGGCCAATATCAACTCCCCGCCGCTTCATCCCATATCAGCATAGACCCGCAATTTTCGCAAAGTATGATCTTTGTGCCCCGCCGTATTTCGCTGCAGAGCTGGGGTTGGAGGATCATGAAGCAGACGCCGCAGGTTTTTTCTTGGTTTACCAGAGAGACCGCCCTGCCGCTCTTTTTCTTTTTACGTATGGAGTCGTAGGTGCGCATTGTTGGGTGGCTCACCAAGGGGCTTATCTTGTCGCGTTCCGCCGTTATTTCGGTTATTACCGAGTCTATGGCGCCTATTTTAGCCTTTAGGTCTTCAATCTGCGGCGTCAGCTCCGCCTTGGCGTTCTCGTAGGCCTTTTCCACTTCGGCTAGCTCCGTCTTGCCTTTCTCTATATCGGACTCCAGCGCGGTTTTCCGGTTCTCCGCGGAGGCCAGCAGCGCCTTTTGCGCTTCGATTTCCTTGTGGACGGCGTCGTACTCGCGATTGGTCTGGATGGAGTTCAGCCTCTCTTGGCTCTTGCTCAGGCTCTCGCGCAGTTTGGCGGTTTGGTCGTCAGCCGCCGTTATTTCGGAGGCCAGCCGCGTAAGCCTGTTCCCGGCGGCGACGCTCGCCTCCCGCGCGCTCTCTATACGCCCCTCCAGCTCGGCGACGGCCATAGGGTACCGCTCCTTGGCCAGCTCCTGCTCCCGTATTTTCAGGTCTATTTCCTGCAGTTTTACAAGGCACTCCAAGTCTTGTATCATAACGCCTCTACTACCCTTTGATATAAAGTGGGCCCACTAGGGCTCGAACCTAGGACAAACGGATTATGAGTCCGCTACTCTAACCGACTGAGTTATGGGCCCCGGAAAACGAGACTACAAATATAAATTATGGTGCTGTGTAAAACCAAATAAAAAAATCACGCTTTTTGCTTGATCTTGCGCGGGCGTGATTTTCCGAAACTGCCGCGGAATATCTTGCCCTTGCGGGTGCGCTTATCGCCTCTGCCCATTATGCCTCTCCTTCTAAAAAGATTTTTGTTATTGTTAACGATCAATCAATTAAATAACGCTACCTCTTCCTATTATTCCCCTGCGCCGGCTTCGGCTTGTCCGCCGGTTTGTTGCCGGCGGGCTCCTGGCCCCGGCTCGCCGATTTCTTCAGCTCCGCTTTCAGCCCGCTGACCTCGTTGCCGAGCGCCTTGTTTTCGGCCCGGAGTTTTTCTATCTCGGCCGCCATAGCCGTCGCGAGAGAGTCTATCTTGCCTGTCAGCTCGGTCTTGATTTTGCCCACCTCGGCGTTGATCTTCTTCTTTCCGCCGTTGCCGCCGAAGATGAAGAGTACCACTATCAATATTAGTATAGCGGCTCCGGCCATAAGCGGGAGCGGCAGATTGGGTTTGGACGGCACCCGCTCCGCGAACTCGTCGAAGTGGTCGTCGGGCCCCGCGGAGAACTCCCGCTCCGCCTTGCCTTCCTTGGCCGCTTTAGGCTCGGAAGCGCCGCTTCCGGGTTCGGCAGCCTTTTTCTTGGCCGGTTTTGCCGGTTTTTCCTTCTCCGGTTTAGGCTCGAAATCGGCGGCGTCGCTGTTGACCGCTCTCTTCTCCTCTTTGGGCGGCGGCAAGGGTTCGAACTCGGCCTCTTCTATAGGCGTGTCTTTGGCGGATTGGACGCTAGGGCTTGAGGGCTCGAAGCTGTCCGCCACCACTTCCGCGGCCGGGATAGGCGCCGGGGACGGCGGCGGCGCGGCCGCCTTGGGGTCTGCGATGAACTCGTCGAAGCGGTCGTCCGGCCCGGCCGCCGTAGCCTTGGCCTTCTTTTTGGCGGCCGCGGGGGCTGGCGCGGGCTCCTTTGCCTCGGCGTCAGCGGCCGGTTTCGCCTCCGCCGCGCTCCAAAACTCTTTACCGCTGCCGTCGCGGCGGCATGAAACGAGCCCCTCGTCGCTCAACGTCTTAAGGTGCGCTTGAACAGCGTCCTCTGTCATCTTGATAGCGATTGAGAGATCGAAAACTTCCTGCTCGCCCCCGAGCTTGGTCAAGCCGGTTAAAACTTTGCGCCCCTTTGCGTCCATGGTCTTTCCCTTTTTCTTCAAAATCAAAACAAATAGACTCTTCCTCTATCAATATAATATATCCCCTCGGCAAAGTCAAAATCTTTTTATCGAGATTTTGTTTTTTTAAAGCCTGAATATATATTTATATATAGAAAGTGCTTTTCGGGGGGCTGTTTTCAAAGCAAATACGAAACGAAAGGGGAGTACGTTTTTTATGGAGATTCAAATTACATCGCGTCATACCAAGTCTAAGGCCTCGCAGGAGTTACAAGACGCCATCAGCGCCGAAGTAGGCAAATTGGAGCAGTTTTGCGAGGGCATAACCTCTTGCCGCGTCGTTTTGGACAACGAGAGTTTGGACAAGACCGTCGAGATCACCATGCATGTCAGGGGCAACCACGAGATTGTGGGGCTGGCCAAGGCCGAGAACATCGGCAAGGCCGTGGACGAGGCGGTTGAGAAGGCGGAGCGCCAGCTCAAGAAGCTGAATGAGAAGGTGAAGAGCCACAAGTGAGGCTCGAAAGGACCGCGCCTTGAAGAGAATGAACGTTGACCTCGTCGTGGGCGCTTCGATAATCTGCGCGCTATTCATCCTCGTAGCGGGGATGCTGTGGCTCAAAGAGGCCTCGCTGGCGAACAAGATGGTCAACTACCTTGTGGTCTTTCCGGAGGTCGGCACCCTGCAGCTGGGCGACCCGGTCTACATAAACGGCGTGAAGAAGGGCACCGTCTCCACGATCGAGCTGCGGGGCACGGAGGTCGGCACGATCCTCAACGTAGACAAGAAGATACGTATGACCGACTCGGTCCGCATATCGGTGGTGAACGTAGGCCTCCTGGGGGAGCGCGGCATAGGCGTCACCCTCTCCCCGTACGGCAAGACCATCCCGTTCATCTCCGCCGACTCCAAGGACACGGTCGTCATACGGGGCCGCTTCGACACCGGCATATCCGAGGCGATGGGGATGCTGGGCACGGTGCTCTCCGAGGTGGAGACCCTGGTGGTCAACGTGGCGGGCATACTGGACGCCACGATAGGCGACACGGCCTTCATAAACCGCTTCCACAGCATCGTGGGCAGGTTGGACACCGTCTGCGTGACGGCCAACAGGCTGCTGGCAAGAAACGAACCGGTGCTGAACGCCGCCATGTCGGACCTGAAAAAGGTCTCCGCCGACCTGAAGGCGCTTTTAGCCAGAAACGGTCCCGGCATAGACAGCATAGTGGTCGGCGGCGACCAGCTGATGACCAAAGGCATGGCCCTGATCGAGGAGGCCGATTCGCTGCTGGCCAACGTCAAAGGCGTGCTGAAAGAGATCGAGAGCGGCAAAGGGTCGCTCGGCAAACTGTATACGGACGAGTCCTTCTACAAAGACCTGAAGGACGTGGTGGCGAGCGTGGACACGCTTGTAGGCGAGGTGCGGCAAGACGCCCTGAAACTGCGCGTCAGGCTGGGATTCGGGAGAAAGAAAAAGGCGGAAGGCAGATAGGACAGGCGATGTTCGAGAAAAACGTGACCGTGGTGAACAAACTGGGCATCCACGCCAGGCCGGCGGGGTCGATAGTCCGCGCCGCGTCCGCTTTCAAGTCCAAAGTGGAGTTATTGAAGGACGGGAACACCGCCGACGCGAAGAGCATAATGAACGTGATGATGCTGGCGGCGGCCAAGGGGACGGTGGTGACGGTCAGGGCGGACGGGGAGGATGAAGAGGCGGCTGTGCAGGCGGTTATCAGTTTGTTTGAGAATAAGTTTAATGAGGAGTAGAAAGGAATCAAGGTTTCGGTATGGCCAAAATCAATATAGGCATAGTTGGCGTGGGTACGGTTGGCGGCGGGGTCGTCAAGGCTCTCGACTCTAGGATTGACTACTTTAGGAGCGCTCTCGGCCTTGATATACGTCTTGCCCGTATCGCCGATAAAGCGGCTTCGCGCTTCTCTCAACTGCCGGTTCGCGACGCGGTTTGCACCGGCGATTCCAATGATATACTTAATGACGACTCCATAAATATCGTAGTCGAACTCGCCGGGGGCACCGGCTTTGCGCGTACGCTCGTATTGGAGGCGCTAAAACGCGGGAAGCACGTCGTCACCGCTAACAAGGCGCTGATCGCCGAGTACGGGCCGGAGATTTTCGAGACTGCGGATAAGGCCGGGGTCTCTCTATATTTTGAAGCCTCGGTCGGCGGGGGGATGCCGGTCATCAAGTCCATACGAGAGGGATTGATCGGGAACGAGATAATCAGCATTCGGACGATAATCAACGGCACATGCAACTACATCCTGACGCAAATGTCGACCCAGGGGCTGCCCTTCGCCGACGCCCTCGCGGCTGCTCAGGAGAACGGGTACGCCGAAGCCGACCCCACCCTAGACGTGGGCGGCGGCGACTCCGGCCACAAGGTCGCGATACTCGCCTCGCTTGCCAGCGGCGGCTACGTCCCGTACGGCGACCTGTCGGTGGAGGGTATTACGGGCATAGCCAAAGAGGACATCAAGTTCGCCGCCGAGCTCGGCTACGTCATTAAATTGCTGGGCGTCATCAAGAGGAACGCCGACGGCCTTGACGTGCGCGTGCACCCGGCCATGCTGCCCAAGGGCCACATCCTCGCCTCGGTCTCCGACGTCTTCAACGCGGTGCTGCTGGAGGGCGACGCCGTGGGGCAGATACTCATCTACGGCAGGGGCGCGGGAGAGATGCCGACCGCTTCCGCCGTGGTGGGCGATATAATAGACGCGGCGAGGAACATCGCCGACGGGTGCCCGAAACGGGTGCCTATGGACTACTACCGGGCGGACAAAAAGGCGGCGCTTGTTCCCATCGAGCGGATAGAGAGCCGGTACTATCTGCGTTTCAACGTCAGCGACAACCCCGGCGTGCTGGCGTCGATAACGAGCCGTTTGGGGGCGGAGAAGATATCGATAGCCTCCGTCATGCAGCAAGAGGGGGGCGGCGAGTCGTGGGTGCCTGTGGTCATCATTACGCATCAGGCTATGGAGCGGGGGGTCAGGAAGGCGATCAGGGAGATTGAGAAGGAGGCGTTTGTTAGGGCGCCTACGCAGATTATAAGGATAGAGGAATAAATATAAAGTCAAATTCTTTTAAAATCTTTTTTAGACGAAGCCTTCGGCTTCATAGGATATGCGGGGCTAAACCCCGCATATAAAATCAAAATCAAAGTCAAAGGCTTTTTTCTTTTGACGTTGACTTCATATGCGGGGTTTGGCTTCGCCGAGATAAACAAGTTAGCCCCGCATATACTATGAAAGGCGAAGCCTTTCGTCTAAAAAAGCATTTGATTTTAAAGATTTAAGGATCAATAGATAATCATGGATATGCGATACATCAGTACGAGGGGCAATTCTCCGGCTCTATCTTTTGCGGGGGCGGTGATGGAGGGGATGGTGTCGTCCGGCGGGTTGTTTGTCCCTGAAAAGATTCCGCAGGTTGACTTTTCAAAGCTGGCCGGGCGGTCATACCAAGAGATTGCCGTTGCCGTATTGACCCCGTTTATGGGCGGGTTTGACGACGGCGAGATCGCGGGTTGCGTGAATGAGGCCTACACGTCAGAAAGTTTTGATATTCCCGAAGTTGTCAAGACGGTTCATATAGGCGGCAATCGCCGCGTATTGGAGTTATGGCACGGTCCGACGGCGGCGTTTAAGGATGTCGCTTTGCAGATCATGCCGCAGTTTATGCGGTTCTCAAAGGTCAAGTGCGCCGACAAATCACGTACGCTGATTCTCGTGGCGACCTCCGGCGATACCGGCAAGGCGGCGCTTGAAGGGTTCAAAAATCGGGAGGGGATATCAATCGCGGTCTTCTACCCTCACGGCGGCGTCAGCGAGATACAGAGGTTGCAGATGGCCACGACGGATGGAAATAATACGCATGTTTTCGCGGCGCGGGGGAACTTCGACGACTGCCAGAGCGGCGTTAAGGCGTTGTTCGGGGATGGCGAACTGAGGGATGAGGCGGCGCGGCGCGGGGTGAAATTCTCATCCGCTAACTCAATTAACTGGGGACGCCTCTGTCCGCAGATCGTCTACTATGTCAAGTCATATCTAGACCTTGTATCAACAAAAGTAATATCATACGGCGATAAAATCGACTTCTGCGTCCCCACCGGCAACTTCGGCAACATCCTCGCCGGTTACTACGCCCGCGAGATGGGTCTGCCGATCCGTAAATTAATCTGCGCGTCTAATAAGAATAACGTACTGACGGACTTCTTCAAGAGCGGCGAGTACAGCATAAAAGGCCGCGAATTCCACAAGACTATGTCGCCGTCTATGGATATATTAATATCGTCAAACCTAGAGCGGTTTTTGTTCGAAATGTCCGAGAGGAACGCCGGTAAGGTTAATGATTGGTATGAATCGTTGAACAAGAAGGGAAAATTTTCTGTCGATAACGGGATAATGGAAAAGATGAGAGGATTGATAGAGGCGCGGTGGGTTGATGAGGATGAGGCGTTGAAGACGATAGGCGAGGTCTACCGCGAGAGCAAGTACGTAATGGACACCCACACGGCGGTAGCCGCGGCGGCGGTCGGCGGGGTCAATAGAAATAAGGATAATGACGTTCCGGTGATAATAACGTCAACCGCGAGTCCTTACAAATTCGCCCCTGACGTATTGACGGGGTTGGGTATAAAGGTTGATGGTGATGAGTTTGAGTCGATAAAAGCATTATCATCATCAGGAGCGGGATCGATACATAGGGCGGTTGACGGGTTGACGGAGAAGAAAGTTTTGCATGATAGGGTGATTGATATCGGGGAGATGAGGGAGACTGTGGAGGGGTTGTTATGAGCCAAAAACAAAAGTATTTAATATTGGTAGGCGACGGTATGGCTGACTTTCCCATTCCGTCACTCAACGGCAAGACTCCTGTCGAGTCGGCCTCCACGCCCAATATGGATAAGATAGCCGCCGCTGGACGGATAGGCTTACTGTCCACGATCCCCGACGGCTTCCTGCCCGGCAGCGACATCGGCAACATGTCATTATTAGGATATGACCCGCGCCGCTACTTCTGCGGACGCGCACCCATAGAGGCGGCGAGTATGGGAATCGCCATAGGGCCGGATGACGTGGTCTTTCGGTGTAATTTGGTGACGATCGATAACGGCGTAATGAAGGATTACTCCGCCGGACACATATCGACCGAGGCCGCCCATACGGTAATTAACGCCTTGCAAAAATCATTGGGGATTGACGGAGAATTGAAATTCCACCCCGGAGTAAGTTATCGTCATCTATTAACAGTGAAGAAAATCGGCGCGAAACTAAAGTGTGTTCCGCCCCACGACATCACCGGTCAGAAAATTGATCAATACTTGCCTAACGGTGATGATACCGGAGACAGGGATTATGTCTTATCATTAATGAATCGCGCCAAGTCAGTTATCAATGATATGAAAAAATCAGGAACGAATAGTATTAACCACGCCGCGACGGACATCTGGCTCTGGGGCCAAGGCCCGGCCGTAACGCTGCCGACGCTGAAAGAGCGCTACGGCATAACCGGTTCGGTGATCTCTGCCGTTGACTTAGTGCGCGGTTTGGGAAAATTGGCCGGTCTTAAAGTCCGTATTATAGACGGCGCGACAGGCTATTTAGGAACGAACTACGCCGGAAAAGTAGCCGCCGCGATAGACGCCTTCAACTCCGGCGAAGACTTCGTCTACCTGCACGTAGAAGCCCCGGACGAGACCAGCCACGAGGGATCATTAGATAAGAAAATCCAAGCCATAGAGGAGTTCGACAAATACGTGGTAGGGGAAATGCTGAAGTATCAATCCCAAACTCCGAAATTGAGAATAGCGGTCTCACCCGACCACATAACGGCGTTAAGCACCAAGACCCACGACGCTTCGCCAGTTCCGTTCTGTATGTGCGGGGAGGGGATAAAGGTTGATGGTGCGAAACGATATTGCGAGGCGGAAGCGAAATCAATCGTTTCGACTCCTATAGAGGGAGCGGAATTTTTTGAGGCGTTGGTTAAATAAAAATCTTTTTAAGACGAAGCCTTAAAGTCAAATTCATTTTTAGACGAAAGGCGCTACGCGCCTTTCATAGGATATGCGGGGCTAAACCCCGCATATAAAGTCAAAATCAACGTCCAAATCACTCAAAGACCAACAAATATGCACGCTCGTTTCCTAGAAAAACTGATAACCCTGCTATTCGACGCGATAGCCTTAAACATAGCATTCTTCACCGCTTATTGGCTTCGCTTCCACTCCGGTCTATTCGCCTCTTCCACCTCTGAGATTCCCGCGACTTTCACTTACGTCGAACCGTCTCTCATTCTCTGCGGCGGCTGGATCATCCTCTTCTACTTTACCGGCCTCTATCGCGACTGGATAAAGGAGTCCCGCATCGACGAGTTTTTCGTAGTAGCCCGCACCGTTCTATTCGGTCTCTTCATGATATTTTTGGTAACAGGCGCTCCGCAGATAATGGAATTCGCGCACACCGGCGACATCCGCAAATTTCTGACGCCCACCAAGTTCGCCACGCTCTTCACATACGGCGTCTGCATGTTATTCTTCGCCAGCGCCGACCGTTTTCTGACGCATACCGTGCTCGTCGGCTTGTTTTCAAAGGGGATTGCGGTGAAGAAAGTCCTCATCGTAGGCGCCGACCGCGAGGGCGAGCAGCTTTTGAAGGATATCAATTCCTTCCCGCAGTTGGGCTACAAAGTTGTGGGATTCATAGACGACAACGGCAACCGCCGCGGGAGTCTCTGCGCCGGTCTGCCGGTGATGGGCACCTACTCCGACATTCCCGCCGTGGCGGTCAAGGAGAGGATCGGCGGGCTGATCATAGGGCGTGTGAGCGGGTCGCCCAACGAGATAACGAAGATACTTGACTACTGCGGTGAGTTGCATATAGACATTTTCATGGTGCCGTCGCTGATGGACGTTATCTCCGGGCACTTCAAGACGAACCAGATATTCGGCGTTCCGCTGATGGTGCTGCTGCAGGATCACATGCCGCCGTGGGAGGCGCAGGTGAAGCGGATCATGGATGTTGCCGTGTCGCTGGGTGTAATAATTTTCGGTTCGCCGGTGCTGTTGGGCGTAGCGCTTTTGGTCAAGCTGACCTCTAAGGGGCCGGCGATATATTCGCAGGAGCGGGTAGGGCGCAACGGGAAAAATTACGTGATATACAAATTCCGATCAATGTATATAGACGCGGAGAGCCGGAGCGGGCCGCAGTGGGCGTCTAAGAACGATCCGAGGATAACGCCGGTTGGGCGATTTATCAGAAAGACCAGATTGGATGAATTGCCGCAGTTTTTCAACGTGTTGAAGGGAGAAATGAGCTTGGTGGGGCCGCGACCGGAGAGGCCGTTCTTTGTGGAGAAACTGAAGCAGGAGATACCGTGGTATGTGAGGAGGATAAAGATGAAGCCGGGGATTACGGGGTGGGCGCAGGTGAAACATGAGTATGATTCTTCTATTGAGGATGTCAAGCAGAAAGTGCTTTACGATTTGTATTATTTTGAGAATATGTCTATTGCGCTGGATATAAAGATTTTAATTAGGACGGTGCTTGTGGTGTTGACGGGGAAGGGGGCGCATTGAGAAGTTGCTTAATGATGATTGTCATCATAATTATGACGATAAGTGTTCGCGTCTTCGCCCAAACGACCGCCGTCGTATCGATTCCTGCCGGCGTTTTCAGCCGAGGGTCGGAAGAGGTCGGCGCTGAAGCTGACGAGTCTCCCGTTCGTCTTGTCAGGATGTCGGGGTTCGGTATGATGGCTGCCGAGGTTACCGAGGCGCAGTACGGGCGTTGTGTTGACGGGGGGAAATGCACTCCGGCGCATTATGACGACGGGGAATGTTTGATTTGGTCGGGCGGAGGTTTTCGGAAGGTGGTCGTTCCGCCTAATTTGCGAGGGGGAGGATTTCCTATCGTCTGTGTCACTTGGCAGCAGGCCAGGGCGTATTGTGCTAGTGTTGGGATGCGGCTGCCTACGGAGGCGCAGTGGGAGTACGCGGCTTTGGGCGGCGGCAGCGGGCGCTACGCTTGGGGCGGCGCGGCGCCGGACGGCAGCCGTTGCCCTCGCAGCGCTCCTCAGGCGGCGGGGAGTTTCGCGGCTAACGGGTACGGATTGTACGATATGACGGGTAATGTTTGGGAGTGGACGGCTGACTTCTATGCCGCCGACGCTTACGAGAACGCCGCCGATACGGATCCCAAGGGGCCTGACGCGGGATATTACAGGGTGATAAGGGGCGGCGGTTGGTACAGCGGCCCGAATGAATTGAGGGTGCGCAACCGCCACTGGTTTGCGGCGGGCAGTGCAGAAGTTAGCGTGGGGTTCAGATGCATAAAATAAATTTTATATTCGCGGCGGTGTTCGTGGTTGCGATCGCCCTCGGCGGGTTCAACGTGTTTACCGCCGTCGATAAGAGGGGTATTGATACTGTCGATACTGATGCTGTTGATAAGAAGAGTATAGGCGTCATTGATAAAAACGGTATCGATACTGTCGATACAAAAGGTGTAAACGCGGTGCGCCGCGGCCGCAAGATACAGGTTGACGGATTTTTGCTTGAATGGCGCGGGGCCGACGCCAATGTCTGGCCGGGATCGAGTTGGCGGTGGGACGCGGTCAGTACGGCCGAGGGTATAGCAGGATATGTTTCGTTGCCGGCGGGCAGTGTTAATACAGGTATCAACGTTGATAATAATCCGAGAATCGATACGGTTATTAATACTGTTAATAACGATACCTGTATCAATACGTCGAATTGGGTGATAACGCTCCGCGCGGTTAATACCGGCCGGTCGCTGGAGATCGATCTGCCCGGCCGTCCGTCGGGCGAGTTTTTCGCGTTTGACAAGGGGGAGTTTGACGCCGGGGGGCCGCTTACGGCGGAGTGGGTCGTCCCCTGGGAGTTCTTTGACGACGGCGAGGATTCCTCCGACTATAAGCTGGCGATCACCGTGGCGGGCGGGGGCGGCGGCGGAGGCGCGTTGCGGCCCTTGGTGCTGACGGTCGAAGCCCCCGGCGAGCCGCAGGGGCCGAGCGGTCTTATGACGCGGCTGGTGATGATCGTCCTTATAGCCGCCCTGACTGTGACGCTGGTCATGGTCCGGCGGCGGCAGATGAGGGAGAAGGGGCTTTAAATTTGACTTTTCGGCTATCGGCTAATTATTTTAGTCAGATACAAACAAACATAAGGAGGGCAGTGCGAATGGGAAAAGAAAAAGATATTAAGGAAGAGATCGAGGCCGCAATCGGCGAAATCCGCCCCCGGCTGCAGGACGACGGCGGCGATATCGAGTTTGTAGGCGTTACCGACGACAACGTAGTGCAAGTGCGTCTGCGCGGCGCCTGCGCCGGGTGCCCTGGGGCGGTTATGACGCTCAAGATGGGCGTCGAGCGTATTATAAAGGAGAGGGTGCCGTCTATCAAGTCGGTGGAGAGCGTGGGATGACGGCGGACGCCGCGGCGCGGGCTTCCGGCGGTTCGCCGCGGGCGGCGGGCGCGGTGAGCGCGGCGCGCGCCGGGTGGAGCCGGTTTCCCTTTCTCTCGTTCTGCTGGGCGGGGCTGATCCTGTTGCTCGGGGCGGGGGCGTTCTTAGTCTACCTCGTTTACCCGCGCCTCTACGGGCTGGGGCCGATGGTCTTTTACCTGTTTTTGGCGGCGCTCGCCGCGTTCTTCGTCATACTCGGCGGCGGGCTGCTGCTCATAACCGTCACCTCGCTCACGGGTATAGACCTGCTCTACCCGCACGGCAAGCCCTCCGTTACGGTGAGGCTCCTCTTCCCGATCGCCGTGCTCTTGGCCAAGCTTCTGCGCTTCGACCGCTCGCGGCTCATGGCCTCGTTCGTCAAGGTCAACAACTCGCTCACAATCGCCCAGTCCAAGAGGATAAAGGGCGACAGGATATTGGTGCTCCTGCCCCACTGCTTGCAGATAGACGTGTGCAACAGGAAGATCACGAACGACATCTCGAACTGCATGCGTTGCGGACGGTGCCCGGTGGGGGAGTTCGTGGAGGCGGGGGAGCGGCGCGGCCTGAAGATCGAGGTGGTGAACGGCGGCACGCTGGCCAGAAAGCGGGTGGCGATGTGGAGGCCGCAGGGGATCATAGCGGTGGCCTGCGAGCGGGATTTGACGCTGGGGATACAGGACGTGCATCCGGTGCCGGTCTACGGGGTGATTAACGACCGCCCGCACGGGCCGTGCGTCAATACCTGCGTGGATATGGATAACGTTGACGCGGCTATCCGGTTCTTCAGGAAAAATTAAAAAAATATCGCTAAAGTATTTTATGTATTTTACCGATATATATAAGGGGAAGGTGTGTCCGTTTTTATTTTTTTAGGATTGAGACCATGGAAACCCAATCTATTCGCGAAGTAAAACGTGTTGAACGGGCCGAACCTTCTGTTTTCGACAGGTTGCGGTGGCGGCGGCGCGTTGACCCGTTGCGGGAGACGGCGGACGGGTTGGGCGTCGTCCTGGACAAGCTCGCGGAGAGCGTTACGGAGGTGCTGCCGCGCGGCGGCGGGTTTGCGGACGGCGATTCGGTGGACGGCGATATCGAGGCGGCTGGATGGCGTACGCGCGGGTTCAAACTGCGTTATTCTCAGGATGCAGCCCCGACCGCGGCCGAGGCGGCTCCGGTTGAGGAGGATGAAGTAACGGCTGAGAGCGCCGCCGCGGCCGCTGTGGAGGCGGCCAGAGAGGTCCCGGAGGGGCAGGTCTCCGCCGAGGATGAGGCCGAGGTGCTGGACATCCTGAAGCAGGCGCGGAACTTGGCCGCCGACGCCGTCGCGCCGCCGGCGGTTATGCCGGCCCACGACCGCGCGGCGGCGCAGGCTAAGCTCAAAGAGCTCTTCCTTGAGCTCGGGATGAAGCGCATAGAGATAATCTCCTCCATCTTCGGCGGCCCGGAGCAGGCGGCGGGCGTCGCCGACATCTTCTCTCTCTCGACCCCCGATAACGCGAAAGCGGCGTACCACGGCATCGATTGGATGATAATGAAGTTCCTGAACGCCGGGAAGGACCACGAGGCCGACGCGGCGAACACTGCCGGCTCCGTCTACGAGGGCCACGAGGCGGCCCTCAACGCCACGGAGCAGCTGAAGGAGTTTTTGCAAAACGAGGGCCCGGAAAAAGCCTTCACGCGTTTCCGCGAGGTCAACAGGTCGAATATCTTAGGATTATTGCAGTAGGGAGACGTCCCGGACAATGCCCACCGATAACATCGCCAAATACGAGGCAATGCGGATAGCGACCACGAGCCTGAAGGGGCTGGTGTGCTTGTTGCACGAGAGGACGCTGGTGCTCATCAAAAAGGGGCTGGAGGGCGGCGACAGGCGCGACATAGAGCGGGCGCAGAACCTGATCTTCCAGCTGGAGCTGGCTGTGGATAGGGAGGAGGACGCTTCCAGAGTTCTGGCCGACCTGTACGCCTATTGCTACTACTTGTTGGAGAAGCCCGATCCGCCGAGCGTGACGGTGGCTAAGAGGATATTGGAGACACTGTCGGAGGAGTTCAAGAGGCTGGCGGGGCCGGGGATCAGGGGGCAGAGGGCGTAGGCGGCGGCCGTTTTTTATTTTTTTGCACGCTTCGCAAAATTATATTATATTATTATGTATAATGTTAGGTTAATACGGATTTTTGGATACTCTTTACGGTTTACGTTGATTATTACGGATAATTGCCGATAATTATTGCGGACTGGTTACGGTTTGCGCCATATAAAAACAAATTTTTCCGAACGGAGGTATTTCCCGTGCACATCAAGAAGTTTTTAGCGGTTGCGTTCATCTGTACCGCGGTTTTCGCGGTCGGGCAGGCGTTTGCGGACGACGCGGACGATGTGATTGACGACGGGAGCGAGGCATGGATAAACAATGTCCCGCCGATGTCGAATATTGGGATGCGCGGGCTGTCTCAGACGGCGGCGGCGGAGCCGCTCGGGATGGGGCGGCTCAACTTTTTGGTTTCCGGGTCTTGGTTTAAACAGGGTCAGAAATTGCGTGAATTCTATGACACCGTCGTCATAATCGGCAGTAAAAGAGACACCGTTCATAGAGCCGGTCCGGAAACAGGTTCGAGTGTTAGCGTCCTGCGTTTTGGGGGATCGTACGGCGTAAACGACGACATTGACATTTTCGCCGTCATGCCCTTTTACTTCGCGGACGGAATAACGTGGCCTGGGCTGTTCATGGGCGGCGGGCAGTATACGTTTCCTTTCCCGCCGGAGATGTCTTTCAGGCTCGCACTTCACGCTTTCGTGATATACGGCCTTAGGAAACCCAATGACCCCGGGATTGATCCGTACCGGATTACTTACAATCCCGGATTCATAACTGAAAGCGACAAAAATCCTGACCTTACCTATGCCGGTTACGATTTTAACGATGTTCGGGAGGACAGCCGTATTTCGCTAACCCTCAAGGTGCCCATGTCTATTGTAAACGGCAACCTTCGGCGCGCTTTCAAGATACACCTTAATCCGGGGGTAGAGTTGGTTCAGCAAAGCAAGACATTCTTGCTTTTGACCGGCGGTTTTGAAATTAATACGGCCGAGTATTTGACCTTTGGTGTGGAAGGCAACTATCGCAGGCCGTTCTCCAGCGACCATGATTTTATGGCAGACCCGATGTGGGTCACGCCCACCGTCTCGTACCGTTCGCCCTATTACAGTGACGGCCTCTTCGGTTGGAGCGTTGTGGCTGGGGCGGACATAAGTCTTTCGTCGAAGACAAAAGATACTAAAGTAAACGGATTAATCCCAGGCGAGTTTTCTCCGCTTGAGACATACCGTCTGTTCGGCGGCGTAGCCTTCTCCTTCGACCTCTTAGCCTCCAAGCGCGCCGAAATGATCCGTAAGGCCCGCGCCAGCGCCGCCGAGAAAGCGCGTTTGCGTAAGCTGGCCGCCTTAACCGAAGCTCAAAGGGACAGCGTGGCGCAGAAGGCGCGTCAGGATTCGTTGGAATTGGCCGCCGCGTTGGTCGCCAAGGCGGAGAAAGCGCGTCAAGATTCCATATCTATGGCGGAGAAGGCGCGTCAAGATTCCATAGCGATGGCCGAGGGTTCCGCCGAGCGTGAAGCGCGGCTTAAAGCCGAAGCCGAGGCCAGAGAGGCGCATCTCACCGCAGAGTCCGAGCGCAAGCGCGCCGCCGACTCCGTAGCGCTCGCGGAACTGAACAAACGTCTGGCCGAAGAGAAAGCCAAGCGTTCCGCCGCCGAACAGCAGATGCTGTCCACGGGTATGCTCGTGCTCGACGGGGTATTCTTTGTAACCGGCAAGGCGGAGATCCAGCTGAACTCGCGAGGGTATCTGACAACTCTTGCCAAGATGCTCGTCAAGTATCCGAAGCTAAGGTTAGAGATCGGCGGCCACACCGACAACACCGGCAGGCTCGAGACCAACATGGCCCTCAGCCAGAGCCGCGCGGACGCGGTCTTCATGTTCATGCACAACATTGAGCCCGGACTGGCCCAAATGCTGACGGCGAAGGGTTACGGTCCCACGGTGCCCAAGGCCGACAACAACACCGCCGCCGGCCGCGAGGTCAACAGGCGCGTGGAGATCAAGGTGCTCAACCCGGAGGTGCTGAAAGATTACAACCCGTAGTCGGGGCGGGTTAGGCGTTGAGAAAGCAGAGGCCGGGGGCGACATCCCCGGCCTTTTTTATTCGGCAAAAAAAATTACAAAATATTGCATTGCCGCCCCGCGCTAACGTATATTTATACTCACACGCGCCGGGATAGCTCAGTCGGTAGAGCAGCTGATTCGTAATCAGCAGGTCGGCAGTTCGAGTCTGCTTCCCGGCTTTTTGTCAACCGCAGAAAAAGGTTCCCATGTCCAAATTCAACGGCAAGGCGCTGTTGCCGGCGAGTTTCGTTTGGCACTGGATGCTTCCCGCCGCCGTCACCGATACGATGGCGCCCGCTATGTTCGCGCAACAGGTGCGCAAGTACTTTTTCCCGCGGAACCCGCGCCGCGACGTCCCGGTGGGGCAGATATCGCTGCGTGTGAACGAGGTGTGCAACCTGCGCTGCGGGTCGTGCGGTCAGTGGGGCGAGAACGGGCACCTGCGCAAGAAGCTCGAACGCGGCGAGAAAATGGCGCAACTGGACTTTGACACGGTTAAGCGGGTGGTCTTTGAAACCAGGCGCGACAAGCCTTTCTACTATGTATGGGGCGGCGAGCCCACCATGTGGAAGCCGCTGCTGCCGCTCTTTCAAGAGCTGGCCAAGCGCAAGCTGCGCGGGTCGATCGTCACAAACGCGCAGGATTTGGACAAGATCATCGAGGGATTGATCGATACCGGCGCTTTGTCGATACTCTTTCTGAGCCTTGACGGCTGGGACAGCGCCTCCCAAAACGTGATGCGCGCCCCCGCCGGCGGCGGCGCCTCCGACAATTTCGAAAAGACTATGGCCGTAATGGAGAAGGTAAAGGAGATCAAAGATCGGAAGGGCCTGAAGTACCCGATGGTGATACCCATCACCGTCATATCCAACGCCAACTACTCCCGTTTGACGGATATACACCGTTTGGTATTGGACAAAGCGCAGTTACACCCCTTCTACTTCGGATGGTTCATCACCGAAAAGCGGGCCGCCGCCCACGAAAAGGTCTTCGAGGCGCGCTTCGGCCAAAAACCGCAGAAGCACCTGGGCTACCTGAAGAGCTGTTTCAACGACGTAGACCCCAAAGTCACCGCCGGGCAGATCAAACAGCTTAAAGCGATGTCAGAAGGCAAAGTCTGCATCCCCCAATTCCTGCCGGACATAGAAAAAGAGCCGCAAATCAAACGCTACTATAATGACCATTCATGGCACTGCGGCTACCCGAAATGCGAGAGCATCTACTACACAGCCGAAGTCTCGCCCGACGGCCGCGTCACCCCGTGCCGCGACTATCAAGACTTTACTGCGGGCAATATAAACGAAAAAAATTTTTATGATATATGGAACGGTCCTGAGTTCAAAAAATTCAGAACGGAGATGAAGAAAGGGTTGATGCCGGTTTGCAGCAGGTGCTGCGGGCTACAGGGATTTTAAAAAACGTCCGAACTAGGATTAGCAGGATTATAAGGATTAAAAACACGGATATCGGGGGATTTTGATTTTGACGTAAATGTTTTCAAACGTCCCCCCGTAAAATATATAGACGGGAGCCTTTTCCGGCTATATATTTTACAATAATGGGGGGACAGCAGGGGCTCTAGTGGTAAGGATTAAACTATTATGATGGCAGAAAAACGATATAAGAAGCTTGGCGAAGTCTTACTCTCCCAAGGCTTAATCACCGAAGAGCAATTACTCATTGCTCTCCGCGAGTGCCGTCGCAACGGCCTGAGCCTCGGCTCCACGCTCGTCCAAATGCGTTTCATCTCCAACGACGACCTCACCGCCGTCCTCGGCGAGCAGATACACCTCCAGCAGCGCAAGCGCATCGGCGAGATCCTCGTCGAGCAGGGTTTCATCACCGCCGACCAGCTCGAAAAAGGCTTGGCCGAGCAGAAGACCTCCAAACAGCTTTTGGGCAAATGCCTGGTCAAGCTGGGCTTTATAAGCGAGCCTAAGCTGATCGACGTTTTGAGCGCGCAGCTCGACATACAGCACGTGGTTTTACAGCAGTTCAACTTCTCGGCGCAGCTCATCAAGTCCATTCCGGAGGACATGGCGCGCCGCTACAAGGTCATCCCCCTCTTTGAGCGCAACGGCGTTCTCACGGTTGCGATGGTCGACCCGACCAACCTTAGGGTTATCGACCACCTCAAGTTCAAGACCGGCAGGGAGATAGACCCGGTGCTCGCCACCGAGAAGAGCATCATGACGGCCATCGAGAAGAACTACTCCTCGGCCAGCGAGGAGATGAGCCAGCTCCTCAGCAACGTGGCCTCTCAGGGCGATCTGGAGGTCGTCAAGTCGCAGGATGAGGGCGAGTCGTCGTCGCTGACGGACGAGGAGGGGGCGCAGGTCGTAAAGATCGTCAACCTGATCGTCACGCAGGCTATAAGCGCCGGCGCATCCGACATACACATAGAGCCGCTTGAGAGCTACACGCGTTTGCGCTACAGGATAGACGGCGATCTGGTGGAGCAGAACCCTATCCCGCTCCAGATGCGGGCGCAGATCACATCCCGCCTCAAGATCATGGCGGGCATGGACATCGCCGAGAAGCGCAAGCCGCAGGACGGCCGCTTCAGGATCAGGGCGCAGGGGCGCGAGATCGACCTCCGCGTCTCCATCTTCCCCGTAATGACCCGCCTGCGCGGCGTCAACGAGAAGATAGTGATGCGTATCCTCGACCCGCAGTCTATGAATATCTCCATAGACATGCTGGGATTCCTGCCCAAGACAAAGGAGATGTTCGAGGAGGTCATCGAAAAACCGGACGGCATTTTGCTCGTCACGGGCCCTACAGGCAGCGGTAAAAGCTCCACGCTGTACGCGGCGCTCAAGAGGATCAACGACGTATCGATAAATATCATCACTATGGAAGACCCGGTCGAGTTCAACTTAGACGGCGTGGCTCAGGGGCAGATAAACCCGCTGGCCGGATTCACCTTCGCCGCCGGTATGCGCTCCATCCTCCGCCAAGACCCGGACGTGGTGATGATCGGCGAAATGCGCGACGCCGAGACATGCCAGATGGCTATCCAGGCGGCGCTTACGGGCCACTTGGTGTTCTCTACGCTGCATACGAACGACTCGCCCAGCGCGTACACGCGGTTGCTTGATATGGGCATAGAGCCGTTCCTCATTACTTCATCTGTAATAGGGATTCTGGCGCAGCGGCTTGTGAGGAAGCTTTGCAAGTGTAAGGAGCAGTATGATCCCGATCCGTTAATGCTTCAAAGATTAGGTCTGCGTCCGGGGCTCAAATTTTATAGGACGAAGGGTTGCAAGGTATGCAATAATACGGGTTTCAAAGGGCGTATGGGTCTGTACGAGTTTTTGGTGCCGGACGAGGAGATCAACAATATGGTGATAAAGCGTCTGCCGTCGGAACAGATCAAACATTACGCGTTGAAGAGAGGGAATTACGATTCGTTGCGGCGAGACGGGTTGAAAAAAGTGCTGGACGGATCGACTACCATCGAGCAGGTTTTGAGTTCGACTCAGGATGATTGATTTTGATTTAAATCCAAACGAATTGCTGATATAATGGCTGATAATAAAGGATCAATCTTAGATACATTGGTATTGAACGACGTTCAGCGCGCCGCCGTTTCCTATATTGACGGGCCGGAGCTGGTCTTTGCCGGCGCGGGGACAGGCAAGACACGGGTGCTCACCGCTAAGATCGCCTATCTGATTGATCAGGGTTACCGTCCGTATCAAATATTCGCGGCCACGTTTACCAACAAAGCCGCTCGCGAGATGCGGGAGCGGGTGGAGCGGTTTGTATCTGTTCCTGTAAGCGGGTTGTGGATAGGCACTTTTCACTCGCTTTGCGCCAAGATACTGCGGCGCGAGGCGGAGGTCGTCGGTTATCCTCCGGGTTTTACCATATACGATACAAGCGATCAGCTGTCTATTGTGAAGAAGGTCTTGGCGGTTCTCGGTATAGACGAGAAGGTCGCCACGCCTAAGTCTATGCTCTCCGCCATATCGTCGCGCAAGTCCGCTTGCCTTACGCCGGGCGAGTGCGAGGCGGCGGCTTCGGGTATGTGGGAGCGCGAGGCGGCGGCGGCTTACGGTTTGTACCAAAAGGCGCTTAAAGAGCAGCAGGCCATGGACTTCGACGACCTGATAAGCAACGTCGTGTATATGTTCCGCGCCAACGGGGAGATTCTCGCCAAGTATCAGGATCAATTCCGGTACGTGCTGGTCGACGAGTATCAGGACACGAACAAGGCGCAGTTCTACTTGGTCAGGCAGCTCTCCAAGGCGCACGGGAAGATTTTCGCGGTGGGCGACGACGACCAGAGCATTTACGGCTGGCGGGGCGCTAAAATTGAGAATATACTGACCTTCGAGAGCGAGTTTCCGGGGACTAAAATATTCAAACTGGAGCAGAACTACCGCTCTACGAGCGCGATTCTGAAGTTCGCTAACGCCGCCGTGAAGCCTAACATGGTACGCGCCAAAAAGGAGTTGTGGACCAGCGTGGCGGAGGGGGCGCCGGTCAAGATAAGCCGGTTTCGGGACGACCGGCAAGAGGCGGAGCACGTAGCCGCGGAGTGCGAGGGGCTGTTGCGGAAGATGGCGGGGACGGAGGTGGCGGTGCTCTTCAGGACGAACTCCCAGTCCCGCGTCTTCGAGGAGTCTTTTCGTAAGAGGCGCGTTCCCTACGTTTTGGTTGGGGGCACGAGTTTCTACGAGCGGGCTGAGGTGAAGGACTGCATGGCCTACCTGCGTCTGCTTGCGAATCCCAAGGACGGCGTGAGCTTCGAGCGCATAGCGAACGTTCCGGCCAGAGGCTTGGGCGATAAAGCGCTGGAGTCGCTCTCGGCGCTGGCTAAGGAGAGGGGCGTGTCTCTGCTGCAGGCGGTGATGTCCGGCGACGCCGAGGCGTTGAGCGTCCGTTATAAAAAAGGATTCGCCGATTTGCGGGAACTGTACGCGTTGCTGACCGAGCAGTTGGACGCGGGCGCTCCCCCGGCGGAGGTGCTGCGGGATATGCTGAAGGAGAGCGGCTACATGGATATGCTGACCGAGAAAGCCGCGCAGTCGGAGGAGGAGGCGGCCCGTGTTGAGAACGTGAACGAATTGATGAACGCGATGGCCGCGTGGCGGGAGGAGAACGCCGGCGGCACGCTCTTGAATTTTCTGGAGGATGTGTCGCTCGCCGCCGACGTGGACGGCTGGAGCCGCGAGGACGGCGCGGTCAACTTCATGACGCTGCACAGCGCCAAGGGGCTGGAGTTTCGGGCGGTCTTTCTGGCGGGCGTGGAGGACGGGATAATTCCCTCCCGTCAAGTGCTGCACGACGAGTCTAAGGTGGAGGAGGAGCGGCGCCTATTCTACGTGGGCAGCACCAGAGCCATGGAGACGCTTTCGTGCTCCTACGCCGAGAGGCGCTTCCGCTTCGGCAATGTTATACCCAGCGAGCGTTCGCGGTTCATAATTGATGTGCCGGAGGATCTGTACCAATTCCAAGATTGCGCGTCGTACTTCGCCGGGGCGTCGGCGGGATCGGCGTTTAATAATAATGACAGAGCCGGGCGGGTATCGGTTAACGGCGGTAATGACCGGTTCGGGCCGCCGTCGATAAACAGCGGGCGGGGGGCGGTCAATAAAGCGCCGAAATCGCTGTCGTTGTTCGATCAGACGGTTGAAGCGTCTTCGCCGTCAAGCCATTCAAGCCGTTCAAACGTCTCCGAGTATGACGAATATTCTCAGGAGATCGAGCCGAACTACCGTATGGGCCAGGCGGTCGTCCACAAGACTTTCGGGCCGGGGAAGATAGTGAGCGTCAGCGGCATAGGCCCGGACACGAAGCTGACGGTGCTGTTCAGCGACGGGGTCAGGAGGAAGCTGCTCGCCAAATTCGCGAAATTCGAGTAAAGTGTTGACTTCGCGGGCGGCGTTAATGTAGATTTTTATTATAAATTAAGGCAGGATAGAAAATGATAACCAAAGAAGAGATACTGAAAGTCGCCAAGCTGGCCCGCCTAGAGTTTTCCGAGGCGGAGATCGCCGGGTTCACCGCGCAACTAGCCACCATACTGGACTATGTGGATCAGTTGGGCGAGGCGGACATTTCCGGCGCGGAGCCCACGTGTTTCGTGGCCCCGTCGCACGACCCGCTGCGCGACGACGTAGAGGCTCCGTCGCTGCCCGTCGAGAGGATGCTGGCTAACGGGCCGTCCGTCAAGAAGGGCCACTTCGCCGTGCCCAAGGTCATAGGGGGTACGTGAGACGGCTTGACGCCATCTCTATTCTCACCCTAGTTTTAAGCGCAGGGACCCTCGTTATAACCGCGGTCGGTACGGGGAACGTGAAGTCGGCGGACGATATGTCGCCGTCATCGCCTATTGTTATTGATGCGGACGGTGATGAGGCCGGGGCGCTTAAAGACGTTATAGACGAGGGGGAAGTCGGAGTGATTTTTGTCGGAGCGGATTCAATTTAACGCCGATTTGACTTTCCGCCTGCCCATTATTTATTATTAATATGTATCGTTGTCAAAAGACGCGGTGTTTATCATAACATAAATAGAAAAAACCGATCATGGTCAAAACCACCGGTACCAACGGCCTGGATATTCAGAGGGACTACATCTGTGTCGCGCAGTACAGCCCTCGTGATATGGCTGTGCGGCAGATAGGGGTGCGGCCGTTGTCGTCCGACGGGCCGGGCGACTTTTGGGACGCGGTTTCCGCCGAACTTTTGTATCTTCGCAAGGAGATCAAGTGGAAGGGCGCGGACGTGGTGTGTTCCTTGCCCTGCGACATGGTTGTGGTGCGGACTCTGGAGGCGGAGAGCGACGAGCTTGACCAGAACGAGGTGTTGCGTTTCGAACTTGGAGTGGGGCTCCTTGGGGGCATAGGGGAGTACGCCTACGATTTTTACGAGGTTGAACCGGGGAATACGGCCGATTTGCGGAGATATTTGGGCGCGGCGCTGCGCAAGGAGACTCTTGCCAAGCTGAAGAAGGTCGTGAAGAAGAGCGCCAAGCTGAATCCGTACATTGTGGACGTAGATATATTCGCGCTTACCCATGTTTTTCAGGCGAACTACCGCGACGTGTTTACCGGCGCGGCTATGCTGGTATTGGGGGAGCACCGGCGTACGAAGCTGATTTTGGTCAGCAACACCTCCTACATAGACTACGGTATCGTGGAGTACGACGTCGACGAGCACGGCGCGGGCGGGTACCCCGGGGCGCTGAGCGCCGAGGTGTCGCGCCTTGTAGCCGACAACGCCTCGTTTTTGCGGGGCAACTCCGCGCCGGTATACCTTGCCGGCGGGCTCTTCGCCGACAACGTCATTGTGTCTAAGGTCAATTCCGCCATCCCAAAGAGCGAGATGCTCAATCCCTTCCGCAAGATACAGTGCGCGGCGGGGATGGACGCGGCGCAGATTGAGGCCAACGCTTGCCGCTTAGCCGTGTCGGTGGGATTGGCGCTGCGGGGGGAGGAGGGGCTGTGATAAGGATAAATCTAGCCAAGACGCCCGGCAGCAAGCCGGCGCGCGCGCCGAAACCGGTAAAGGTGAAAGTGCGCGCCGTAAAGAGCGGGCGCGGCCCGATGGGGACGATCGTCGTGCTGATCCTGCTCGCCGCGGCCGGCGGCGGAGTCTACTACTACATCACCTACATGAAGCCGGCGGCCGAGGCCACCGTCACGGAAAAGCATATCGCCAAGTCGCTGCCGCCGCCCTTGCCCAAGGAGGATAAGAAAGCGGCGAAGCCATCCTCTCAAGTGCGCTCGAACATGGTCGAGGACGTTGTGAAAGAGTTATCGGACGAAGAGACCGCGGCGCGAAACAAACTCGACACGCCGTACGAGCAGATGCCCTTAGCCGAAAAAATCAACTACGAGGCGCTATTCGCCAAAAACGTCTTCGAAATGATCTCCCGCTGCATGTCTCCCGGCATACGCCTGAAAGAGCTTACGGTAGAGGACTTCCAGCTGATCTCCGCCAGCGGCTCCGGCGCGAGGGAGATGGTGGAGGAGATGTTCGCCTCCTTCAAGAGCCAGCGGGGCGAGGTGCTCTCAAAACCGCGCTCCTACATAAAGACCGGCGAGGGCGGCAGCTTCGCCTTCGTAATAGAGCAGAGGCCGAATTTCGGCATGCAGGTCAGCGACCCCTTCCAAATGCTTGAACACATAACGTTCAAAGAGGGCCTGTCCCTGACGCTGAGAAGTTTTTCGCGTTTGGCCGGCGACTGCAACTTCAAAATGTCCGCCGCCCCTAGCCAGTTGAGCGTGGAGAAAGCGGGAGACTACAGGCGTGTGGTCTACAAGGCGGTGGGGATGTCGACCTACGGCGATTTTCATAAATTGGTACGGACGTTATATAATGAAAAGATACCTTGCGCGTTTAAGAAGATAAGCATGGTGCCGGTGAAGGACGAGCAGATCAGGGTTACGGCCGAGGTGCTGTTTACGGTGAGAGAATGAAACTGAGAATAATATCCGGCGCGTTAAAAGGCCGTTATATCAGGATGGGCGACGGAATTGATTTCCGTCCTACGCAGGAGCGTGTCCGCGAATCCGTCGCCGAGATACTGAAGCGCCGGTTGCGCGGCGCTGTCGCGGCCGACGTTTGCGCCGGCAGCGGGGCGTTCGGGTTTGAGATGCTCAGCCGTTACGCCGCCCGCGTGGACTTTGTAGAGTCCGGCAAAAGAACCGCCGTACAGATCGGCGAGAACGTCAAGGCGCTGGGGGTTGAGGGGCGCGTACGGATTATTCGCGATGATGTCAGAAAATTTATTGATAGCAATAGCGTGTTCGGCGGCGCGTACGATATTATTTTTTACGACCCGCCCTACGGCGACGCGGAGCTTTCCGCCTTAGTGCCGAAATTATTCGGGTTGATTAAGCCGGGCGGGCTTCTGGTTTACGAGCGCAGGCGGTCGCCGGCGGAAAAGAAGGTTGCGGATACGGCGGGCAAGGCCGGTTTGGCCGACGTGCGGCTGTATTCCGATACGGCGGTGGAATTTTACGGGGGAGGAGAGGATGCCGACAGCGATTTACCCGGGGACGTTTGACCCCATAACCTACGGACACATAGACATAGCGGTCAGGGCCTCTAAGATATTCACGAAGGTCGTGGCCGTGGTGGCTACGAACCCGGCGAAGAACCCGGTGCTATCCACCGAGGAGCGCGTCGAACTGGCCCGGGAGGCGTTTAAGGACGTTCCGCAGATAACGGTGATAGGCTACTCCGGCCTTATAGTGAACTGCGTGAAGGAGTACGGCGCGTCGGCGATAATACGCGGGCTGCGGGTGATGTCCGACGTGGACTACGAATTTCAGATGGCGTATACTAATAGGAATATGCTGACCTCGGCGGAGACGGTCTTTTTTATGCCCAGCGTGGAGTACGCGTATCTGAATTCGACGCTGGTCAAGCAGATCGCGCGGCACGGGGGCGACATCGGCGGCTTTGTGCCGGAGTTTGTCAGGAAGAAGCTGTTGGCGAAGTTCGGCGATTAATAATCGGTATCGATAATATCAGTATAAACAAAGCGGAAAAGGTTATATGTATACAATCGGCGCGCCTCGTCTCCCGCCCTGCGTAAAGGGTTTGATAATCGCCAACGTCGCGGTGTTCATACTGCAGCTGCTTCCCGGCGGCATAGGCAATTTGGTGACCGGCATAGGCGCTATGAACCCCGTCTTCGCGTTCAAATACCTGCAACTGTGGCGCCTCGTCACGTACATGTTCTTACACTCGCCCGACATGATCTTCCACATTCTCTTCAATATGCTCTCCCTCTGGTGGTTCGGAGTGGAGCTTGAGGACATCTGGGGCAAGAGTAAATTTTTGATATTCTACTTCGTCTGCGGCATAGGGTCGGGGCTGTTTACGTTCTTCTATTTCTTTGTAAACCCGCACGTCATTGTGATAGGCGCCTCCGGGGCGGTACTCGGTTTGCTTACGGCATACGCTATTTACTACCCGGAGAGACAGGTGCTGCTCTTCGGCCTTTTCCCTATGAGGATGCGGACGCTTGTGATCGGTTACGCGGCGATATCCGTATTCTTCTCAATATCCGGCGGGGGAGGGAACGTGTCGCACATCGTTCACCTTGGGGGTATAGCAGTGGCGTACGTGTATATGAAAGTCGCTCCGGCGGCGCGTATGGAGTGGAACAAGAGGGTTTATTTTTGGAGGAGCAAGAGGCAGATCGATAAGATGACGAAAAAGTAAAAGACGTAACACAAGGACGCACCCCTACGGGGTGCGAATTAATTTTTATGGTAACGTGCGTTCTACCGAGCTTTGCACCCCTAAACGGGGTGCAAAAACGTCAAAATCTGCTATAGAATGACATATAGTAGGTATGCTAAATTCGATAAAAATGTGTCCGAAGAGATATATTCGCACCCCGTAGGGGTGCGCAGGGAGGCGTGTATGCGGGTTTATCACGGCGGGTATTGCGCGGTCGAAACGCCGGAAATACGCCCGTCGGGCTATAATAAGGATTTTGGGATCGGTTTTTACTGTACCGAACTTCAGGCACAGGCGGAGCGTTGGGCTAAGCGCTTTGAAAAATACGTTGTAAGCGTTTTTGACTATGACGTCGCGCCGGATACCGGTATTGATGTTTTGCGTTTTGAGACAATGACGGAGGAGTGGCTTGATTTTATAGTTGGCTGCCGTCGCGGGAAGCCTCACGGTTACGATATTGTGATAGGCGCGATGGCGAATGACCAGGTGTGGAACTATATCGCCGATTATATCGGCGGGGTGTTGACCAGGGAGCAGTTTTGGGTATTGGCGAAGTTCAAGCGCCCTACGCATCAGATCGCCTTTTGTTCGCCGCGTTCGCTGGCGTGCCTTAAGTTTATTGAAAGTTACGAGGCGTAATAATATGGAAGGAAGAGAGTCCAAGCTTGAAAACGATCTGTTTTTCGTATGCTCGCTTATCGAGCGCATAGGGCGTGAAACTAAAAACCGCCGCGCGGATGTTGTGCGCCTGCTCGGGGAAAAGGAGATAGCCAGGCTTGTAGACCTTGCGGATGTGCTTCACTGCGAGCCTGTGGAGAACACCGCCCGTGATTTAATCGAGAAGTACGGCATAACACGCGGAGACTTTGATAACGCCGGGGAGTGCAAATACAATCTGCCGACGGTGTTTGACATCGCCAAGGTCTACAAGCGGCTGATTTTTTCCGTAGCTCAAGCGGAGGGGGCGCCGCCCGCCGCGGCGCTGATGGCGGCGTACTCGTCGCCGATCAGCGGTAAGATAGACGATTACAATAGCAGCATGTATTTTGAAAGTCCGCAGTATATATACGAAAGCTATGTCGCGGGGGAGCCGCTGAAGGATTATTGAATTTTATTTTGCCTGCGTTTGCAGCAATTATTATATTTATAAGCGTTATGGTAAAAGCACACCCCTGACGGAGGTTGGGAACTATGTATGGATGGAAATCGTTAATGAATGTTTTCGCTTCCGCGGCGTTGGTAGCGGCGTTTGCTTTTGCGGCTCCGGTCTTTGCGCAGGACGGCGGTTCGGGCGGCGACGTTGAGGATTTCAGCGCTCCTAGCCCGGCGGCGGAGTTGAAGCCCGAAGCGGGGGACGGCGACCCGGATTTCGGCGCGGCGCTGGAGGCGGCTGCGGCGGCGGAGGGGCGGTCGTCTGAGCACACTCCGAAAAACGAGATCACCATCATAACGAAGACGGACGGCGCGGCGGCGTCTAAGACGGAAAAGAAGAAGAAAGAGAAGGCGCCTAAAGCCGGGAACGGAGAGAAGCTGAGCCATACGATGGGCGGGCGGATCGGTATCGGCAGCGAGGTGGAATTGGGTCTCGGGCTTAATATCGGGATTACGGATGTCAACCGCCTTGACTTTGGGATAAATGGGGGTTTCGGTCTCATCAGCGGGAAAGACTATGACGCGTCCGGTTTTTTCGAAGCGTATGCTCTATATGAGTGGCGGTTCAACATATCCGAGGAGCTGAGCTGGTTTGCCGGCGCCGGAGGCGTGATCGGGTATCACGACGGTTGGAAGGACACGACGGTGGTGGATAAGGACAATAATACCGTCAAAACAACGAATAATTCAGAAACTCCGTTCGGAATAGGCGTCGGCGGCCGTGCCGGGATAGAGGTGGACCTGAGTTTCATTGACCCGGACCACGCCCTGAGTTCGCTACGTAGTTCGTTGGTCAGCTTAGACGTCCGCCCGATGCTGTGCATTATAGCGGACAGGTATCCGCTGTTTAGGATGACGGTCGGAATCAACTACAGTTACGTATTCGGCGGCGGAAAGAGTAAAGAAGTAAAGGACAAGGAAAAGAAATAAGGAACCATGAACCCGCAACAGCAGCTGCTAACCGAGATACTCGACAAGACCGCGCACATCCGCGGCGGTCTGGCCGCTAAAGACATAGACATAGTCTCCGGCGCGCTGGACGAACGCGGCCAGTTAATCGCCGCCTACATCCGCAGCAACTTCGGCCCGCCGGCAGGCGAGTGCGCCGCCCTCACGGCCAAAATCTCAGAGATGGACGTAGAGAACAACCGCGTCCTTAAAGCCATGATGGACGAGTGCAACGACGGCCTCTTCGAAGCCCGCCGCAAAATAAAAGAACTCCAAACCGGCAAAAAGGCCGCCGGCCAATATCACGGGGTTACAGATGCGAATCGAGGGGCTGTATTTGATTTTATGAGATGAAAAGTCAAAGTCTTTAAAATCAAAGTCTTTAAAATCAAATTCTTTAAAATCTTTTTCAGACGAAAGGCGCTACGCGCCTTTCATAGGATATGCGGGGCTAAACCCCGCATATCCTATGAAGCCGAAGGCTTCGTCTAAAAATGAATTTGACTTTAAAAGATTTTGACTTTATTTATGTTTCGCCCAAAGCTTCTCAAACTCAACTAACGGTACTGGCGGGCTGAACAAGTACCCCTGCATGCACTCGCACCCGTTCTCCAGCAGATACTGCGCTTGCGGCTCCATCTCCACCCCTTCGGCTATCACCGAAAGGTCAAGCGAGTGGGCCATCGTTATTATGGCCTTCACGATCTCCGCGTCGCGCGAATTGTCCGGGATGTCTATTATAAACGACCGGTCTATCTTCAGAGTGTCTATCGGAAATTTCTTGAGGTAGCTCAGCGATGAGTAGCCGGTGCCGAAGTCGTCTATCGCGATCCTTGTGCCCAAGTCTTTCAGTTTGCGCAGTACCGCCATCGTGTCCTCGGGATTTTTCATGCTCATGGTCTCGGTTATCTCCAATTCCAAAAGCTCCGGAGGCAGTTTGGCGTCTTTCAGGGCGCTCTCCACTATGGAGACCAGGTTTTGCTGGCGGAACTGGCTGACGGAGAGGTTGACCGAGATAACGAAGGGTTTCCCGTCCTCCTGGCTTTTCCTGGCCTCTATGCAGGCGGTGCGCAGCACCCATTCGCCTATGGAGAGGATTAGGCCGGTGTCTTCGGCTATGGGAATGAATTGGCCGGGCTGAACCATTCCGAGGTCGGGGTGCCTCCAGCGCAGCAAGGCCTCGGCGCCGGTGATGCGGCCCGATTTTATCTCCACCTGCGGCTGGTAGAAGGCGCAGAGCTGCGAGTTCCCGATCGCGTTGCGCAGGTCGCTTTCCAGAGACAGGCGCTCCATGGCTCGGGCGTTCATGGTGGGTTTGTAGTGCTCGAAGCTGTTGAGCCCGGTCTCCTTGGCGCGGCGCATAGCGGCCTCGGCGTTCTGGAGTATCTGCACTTTGCCGTCGCCGTCGGTCGGGAAGATGCTTATCCCTATGCAGGTGGTGGCGTATATGTCGTGGCCGCCGATTTGCAGAGGTTCGGCGCAGGCGTCTAGCACGCGCCGCGCCACCCTGGCGGCGTCTTCGGGGCGGGCGATCTCCTCAAGTATGATGGCGAACTCGTCGTCCCCCGACCTGAAGACCACGTCTACGTCCCTCGTGCAGGTGATGAGGCGGTCGGCGGTGGTGCGGAGCAGCGCGTCGCCGGCCTCGTAGCCGAAGGTGTCGTTTATCATCTTGAAGCGGTCCACGTCTAAAAGGAGGAGCGACATCAGCTGGTTGTTGCGCCGGGCGTGGTTTATCATAAACTCCAGCCGGTCCTGCAAAAGCAGGCGGTTGGGAAGCTTGGTCAGCGAGTCGTAGTAGTGCTTGCTGGAGTTCTGCGATATGCGGCTGGCGGAGTCGGCGAAGGTGCCCACGTAGTTTGTGATCTCGCCGGCGGCGTTCTTGTGGGAGCTAACGGAGAGCCACTCGCGGCATATCTCGCCGTCGCCGCGGCGGTTTATGATCTCGCCCTTCCAGCTCCCCCGGCGCTTGAGCGTGCGCCACAGGGCGAGGTAGAAGTCGGCGTCGTGGAACTCGGAACGCAGTATGAGCGGCGCCTTGCCGCGCGCCTCGGAGAGCTCTATGCCGGTCAGGCTGATGAAGCTGGGATTGGCCGTGATGAGCTGACCCTCGTGGTCGGTTATGAAGATCGCGTCGGTGGCGTTGGTGAAGAAAACGTCGAAAAAGGCGTTCTCAGGGTTGGCGGTATCATTGACGTTTTTGTTTACATGAGTGTCCATATTAGTAATATAATAAAGACAAAGGGATAAAATCAACACAATTAACACTTTTATTGATACTTAATGTATATTTATACATCTATATAATATTGTAACCTCATGGTTAGGAGCAGTCATCAGTATGGAACAGAAAGAACCGCACCGTTATCGTACCCATAATTGCGGGGAGCTTCGCAGTAGCAATGTCGGGGAGTTCGTTCGGCTCAGCGGGTGGATCAGCAACCGCCGCGACCACGGGGGGGTGCTTTTTATCGATTTGCGCGACCACTACGGGCTCACGCAGGTGGTCATATACCCCGACCGCGCCTTTCAGAAGACGATCGCGCACCTCACCAAGGAGACGGTCGTCCTCTTCGACGGTATTCTCGCCAACCGCTCCGACGAAAACATAAATCCCAAGCTGCCCACGGGCGAGGTTGAGCTCGCCGCCGACGCTTTCGAGGTGCTGAGCCATGCGGAACAGGTGCCGCTTCCCGTCTTCCCGGAAGACCCGGCGCCGGAGGATCTGCGGCTCCAGTACCGCTTCATCGACCTGCGTCGCAGCCAGATACACGCCAATATACTTCTGCGATCCAAGGTGATCGCGTATATGCGCCGCGCCATGACGGAGATGGGGTTCAACGAGTACCAGACGCCCATCCTCACCAGCTCGTCGCCGGAGGGCGCCCGCGACTTCCTCGTCCCGTCGCGCATCCACCCCGGCAAGTTCTACGCCTTGCCGCAGGCGCCGCAGCAGTTCAAGCAGCTTCTGATGGTCGCCGGGTTCGACCGGTACTTCCAGATCGCCCCGTGCTTCCGCGACGAAGACGCCCGCGCCGACAGGTCGCCGGGCGAGTTCTACCAGCTTGATATAGAGATGTCTTTCGTCACCCAAGACGACGTGTTCGCCGTTGTGGAAAAACTTTTAGACGGTCTCTTCGGCGAGTTCTCTAAAAACGCTTTCGACAAGCCGCCCTTCCGCCGCATCCCCTACAGGGAGGCGATGCTCAAGTACGGGACGGACAAGCCGGATCTTCGCATACCCATAGAGATACAGGACGTCTCGCAGATATTCGCCGGCAGCGGGTTCAAAGTGTTCGCGCAGACCGTGGCCGAGGGCGGGGTTGTCCGCGCGATTCCGGTCAGGAACGTCGCCGGGCGGCCTCGGGCGTTTTACGACAGGATGGTGGAGTTCGCCCAATCCATCGGCTCGCAGGGTTTGGCGTATCTGGTATGGAATGAAGACGGCAGCGCCAAAGGCCCTATCGCCAAATTCTTAGACGCGGCCAACATGGCGGCGCTCACCGAGGCGCTGGGTGCCAAGCCGGGCGACGCGGCGTTCTTCGTATGCAACGGCGAGGCCGCCGCAAACAAAATCGCCGGGGAGATCAGGGTCAAATTGGGAAAAGAGCTCGACATCGTCGAGAAAGGCGCTTTCAGGTTCTGCTGGATAACCTATTTCCCCATGTTCGAGTACAACGAGGAGCTCAAGAAAATAGACTTCTCCCACAACCCCTTCTCCATGCCGCAGGGCGGGCTTGAGGCGCTTAACGAGAAAGACCCCCTCGACATCCTCGCCTACCAGTACGACATAGTATGCAACGGCATAGAGCTGTCGAGCGGCGCGATCCGCAACCACCGCCCCGACATCATGTACAAGGCCTTCGAAATAGCCGGATACGGCAAGGAGGAGGTGGACGCCAGATTCGGCGCGATGATAAACGCCCTTAGCTACGGCGCCCCGCCCCACGGCGGAATCGCGCCGGGGGTCGACAGAATAATAATGCTGTTGGCCGACGAACCGAATATCAGGGAGGTGATAGCCTTCCCGATGAACCAGAAAGCGCAGGATTTGATGATGCAAGCGCCGGCGGAGGCCACGGAGAAGCAGTTAAAAGAATTGCATATTCGCGTCGTAGACGTTTAAAGTCAAATGCTTTAAAGTCAAATTCTTTTTTAGACGAAGCCTTCGGCTTCATAGGATATGCGGGGCTAAACCCCGCATATAACGTCAAAATCAAAGTCAAAATCAAAATCTTTTGACGTTGACTTTGATGTTGACGTTGATTTTATATATGCGGGGTTTAGCCCCGCATATCCTATGAAAGGCGCGTAGCGCCTTTCGTCTAAAAAAGATTTTAAAGCTTTTGATTTAAAAGCTTTTGATTTTAAAAGAATTTAAGGAGCGCGCAATGTCCCCCAAAAAGAATTGGTTCTCAAACTTGATCAACAAATTGCGCTACAACGCCGATACGCGGACTGTATTGTACCGCGGTGTTAAATGGTTCGCGATCATCCTCCTCGTTGGTCTGGTTTTGAAGTTTTTTGTGTGCGACTCGGTGCGGGTGGACGGGGCGCAGATGGAGCCGAGCGTCTTAGCCGGCGACAGGGTTCTGCTGCTGAAGGCGCCCTACGCAACGCCTATGCTCAAAAAGCTCTTTACGATGGATAACAGGCTGACCGTCGCGTCGCTTCCGGGCAAGGACGCCGGCAGCACCATCCTGAGGATCGCCGCCGTCTCCGGCGACACGGTGAGCATAGACGCGGGGCGGTTTTACCTCAACGGTTACGCGGTGAGGGGAATGGATAAGGACACGGCTCGCTACGGCGTGATCCCCGCCGACTACTCCCCGGCGGACTTCATGGCCTCCTACAGGGTTCCGGCGCCGGGAGACACAATCACCTTCGCGGATTTGACGTTGCGCGACTTGATCTTCGCCTACGCGGCGCTGCGCCAAGAAAAACCCAATGTCAGCCTTAAGGCTTTCGCCATGGTCGGCGACTCGATACTCGGCGGCTTCCGGATCAAGGATTTCTCGCTCTACAGCGGATCGATAGATTCTATCCCGGAGGAACTCTGCGCCGATTGGTTCTTCTGGGATAGGATGCAGGAGTACTTTAGGATGCAGGGGGAAGAGACCGACGTCAGACCGCAGCTGGCCTTTTCGGTCTTTAAGGGCGCTAAGGAGATCACCGGGTTTCGCGTGAAAGAGCGGTATATGTTTTTGATGGGCGACAACTGGACCGGGGCTAAAGACTCGCGGTACATCGGGGCGGTGCGTTTGGACAACGTCGTGGGGCGGCCGGTCGCGAGGCTGTGGGGGAACGGGAAATTCTGGGGGGGGCTGAAGTAAAGTCAAAGGATGTCTGAATTAGGATTAGTAGGATTAGAAAAGAGATTATAGGATTAAAAATCAATACATCAGTCCCGACTGAGAACCGCTAGAAACGCCTCTTGAGGGACTTCTACGTTTCCGATTTGCTTCATTCGCTTCTTGCCCTCTTTCTGCTTCTCCAAAAGCTTCCTCTTCCGCGTGATGTCGCCGCCGTAGCACTTCGCGGTCACGTCTTTGCGGTAGGCTTTTACCGTGGTGCGCGCTATCACCTTGCTGCCGATGGCGGCTTGGATCGCCACCTCGAACTGCTGGCGCGGGATCAGCTCCTTCAGTTTTGACGTGATCATCTGACCGTAGGAGTAGGAGTTGTCTTTGTGGATGATCGTGGAGAAGGCGTCCACCGGGGCGCCGTTTATCAGTATGTCAAGTTTTATCAGATCGTCGCGCTGATAACCGGAGAACTCGTAGTCCATAGAAGCGTAACCCTTGGAACAGCCCTTCAGCCGGTCGAAGAAGTCTATGATCAATTCGGCCAAAGGCAATTGATAATTAAGGCAGACGCGGGTCGTTTCCAGATACTCCATGTTGACGAGCTTGCCGCGTTTCTCGTCGCATAGTTTCATTATCGTGCCCACGAACTCCGTGGGCGTGATGAGCTGCACCCGCGATATGGGTTCGCAGATGTGGTCGGTCTCCTGTCCCGACGGCAGGGCGGCTGGGCTGTCGATGTATAGAGTCTCACCGTTCTTCAGATGTATCTCGTACTCCACGTTGGGGACTGTGGTGATGATGTCTACATTGAACTCGCGCAGAAGACGCTCTTGGATGATCTCCATGTGCAGCAAGCCCAAGAATCCGGCGCGGAAGCCGAATCCGAGCGCTGTGGAGGTCTCCGGTTCGTAGGTGATGGAGGAGTCGTTGAGCCGCAGCTTTTCGAGAGCGGTGCGGAGATCCTCGTATTCCCCCTTGTCAACGGGATATATCCCGCTGAAGACCATCGGTTTCACCTTCTTGTAGCCCGGTATCGGCTCGGAGGCGCCGCCGATCCTCGTGGTTATCGTGTCGCCGATGCTGATGTCGGAGACGGTCTTTATATTCGCTATGACATAGCCCACCTCGCCGGCGCAAAGTTTGGGCGAGGGGACGCGGCCCATACGGAAAAAGCCGACTTCGTCGACGTCATACTCGCGCCCCGTCTCGAAAAAGCGCACGGACTGCCCCTTGCAGAGTGCCCCGTCCGCGACGCGCACGTAAGCGACGGCGCCTCTGAAAGCGTCAAACTTAGAGTCAAAGATCAGCGCCTTCAGCGGCGAATCGATAAGGCCTTTAGGCGGCGGGACGTCGGCGATCACCCGTTCGAGCAGCGCCGGAACGCCCTCGCCCGTCTTCGCGCTGCACGAGAGGACGCTCTCCGGCGGCACGCCCAAGAGCTCGCTTATCTGCCGGCGTATCTCGTCGGGGCGGGCGGACGGGAGGTCGACCTTGTTCATCACCGGGACTATGGCCAAGTCGTTGTCAAGCGCCAAATATATGTTGGTCAGCGTCTGCGCCTCTATGCCCTGAGAGGCGTCAACTACGAGTATCGCCCCCTCGCAAGCGGCGAGAGAACGCGAAACCTCGTAAGAAAAGTCGACGTGGCCGGGCGTGTCTATCAGATTGAACTGGTACGTCTTCCCGTCGGCGGCGGCGTAGGCCATCCGCACGGGGTGCGACTTTATGGTGATCCCGCGCTCGCGCTCCAAGTCCATGTCGTCGAGCACCTGATCCTGCATCTTCTCCTTGTTGACCGTGCCCGTAAGCTCAAGGAACCGGTCGGCGAGCGTGGACTTGCCGTGGTCGATGTGGGCGATTATACAGAAGTTGCGGATTAAATCGGAAGCGGGGTCGGCCATGTTTTTATTTTCGGTTGATTTGGGTGATGACGCAATATTTTAATGTATTAATACATTATATATAAATATAATTTATGCGCGGCCGGTCTTGTCGAAAAAAATCACCGCGTCCGGCCCTGCCGTGATGTATATTATCAATGTGCCGCGTCGCGGAACCCGAACCCCAAAAGGAGGTCGTTATGGCGACACTGACAGTGGACGACGATGTTCTTCTCCAAGTAGACGAGTGCGCGAAGGAGGAGGAGATCAGCCGGGAGGATTTTGTTAATCGTGCGATACGGGTGTATCTGCACGAGAAGTTAATGGACGAACTCAATGCGCACGGGAGACGTTTGGGGCTTACTGAGGAGATAATCGCGGAGGAGATAAAGCGCTACCGCGAGGAGCGGAGGCGTGAAAAGCAGGGGCGAGCCGACGCATGAAACTTGTATTGGACGCAAACGTTTTCATTTCGGCGTTTATTTGGGGCGGAGTGCCGCGCTCGATTATTAAAAGATACGTTCAGGTGTTGGACACGTTATTTGTTTCTCGCGAGATTATCGACGAGATAAAACGTGTGTTGGGACTGCCCAAGTTTGAGGAATTCCGCAATATAGGTTTTGACAGTATCATAGTTCACATCGAAACGTACGGTAGGATGGTAGTTATCCATTCCAAGCACCGAGTAGCCGGCGTCTGCCGAGACCCCAAAGACAACATATACCTCGAATGCGCCCTCGCCGCCGGCGCGGATTACTTAATCACCGGCGACAAAGACCTGCTGGTCCTCAAGGAGTACGGCGGCGTGAAAATCGTGAACGCGCGGAGTTACTTGGATATCGTGGGCGGATGAACATCGTTCAGCCCCCCAAAGATTCAACAATTCTCTTAGCGAACCCCGAAAGCGACGGATCCCTCGCCCCCATCAGCAGCACGGCGCTGTTCGGACGGATTGATACCGAATCATTAATAATGTGGATTATATCATCCCGATTATTAACCGCGATCGCTTTGAACGGCACCTCGCCCATCAATTCAATGATATCTTTCGACTCGATATCCTTAACCGCCGTGCCGCCCGCGTAATATATAGGAAGGAGGCAAAGCGTGTCCGTCGGTCTGAACACCTCTTTGAACGTCGCGGCGTACTCGTTTTTCAGGAAGCGCGTGGGCCCGAAGCCGTGCGGCTGGTAAATCGCTGTTATACTCTCCGACAACTGCTTCGCGGCGCTGACCGCGGCGCGTATCTTCTCCGGATTGTGGGCGAAGTCGTCTATCACCGTCACGCCTTTTGCCGTTTTTGTGACCGCGAAGCGCCGTTCGACGCCCATGTAACCGGCTACGGCCTTTGACAGTTGCCGATCTCCGCACCCCAAATGCTTGCAGACGCAAAGCGCCGCCAAGAGGTTCGACGCGTTGTGGGCGCCGGGCAGCGGAAGCGTCATCGCGCAGGTATCGCCTTCACTCTCTCGTGATGAACTTTGTCCGTCCGTCCGTAAGACGGCGATCGTTGTGGATAACGGCGCCGTCTCCGTTATCTTTCCCCTGAACGCCGCCGATCCGCCGAATCCGAACAATGTCGTCGCCGTATCCGTCAACGCGCGAAGTTTCGGATCATCCGCGTTGATAGTCGACCATGTTGATTGGGCGGCGAGGCGGCGGAACATCTCCAATACCTCCTCTTCCGGTTTATGATCTTTGGATAGATTGAGGATGACGCTGGCGTAAGGTTCGTACTTGACGAGCGTCCCGTCGCTCTCGTCCGCCTCCACGACCAAAAGGTCTGAGCCGCCGCAGAACGCGTTGCCGTACATCCCGCGTTGTTCGAGGCTGCGCAGCGCCGCGCCGCTTATCAGCGAAGGCGACATCCCGCACCCCGTCAGCAGTTCGAAGATCATAGCCGTAACCGTAGACTTCCCGCTTGTCCCGGCGACCGCGACGCTCTTTTTATTCTTTACTATAGAGGCGAGAAGGTCCGACCGATGCAGTATGGGAATGTTCAGCGCCCGAGCCGCCGCGATGTCCGGATTAGACTCCTCAATCGCGGTAGAGACGCAAACGGAGGATGTATCGCTATTGATCCCGCTCCCGTCCTGAGGATGTATGACGCATCCGCAAGATAACAACGCCTCCTTGACCTTAGCTGTATCCGGCGAGTCAAGCAACCTATCAGACCCGGTAACTCTAACGCCTGTCCCGGCAAGATACTGAGCGATAGCGCTCATCCCGGAGCCGAATACCCCGACAAAATGAACCGTTGCCATTAATTGTATTCCTTTTTATTGTTTTGACTTTGATTTTGACTTTGACTTTGATTTTGACTTTGATTTTGACGTTATATGCGGGGTTTAGCCCCGCATATCCTATGAAAGGCGCGTAGCGCCTTTCGTCTAAAAAAGATTTTAAAAGCATTTGACTTTAATCTTTAAATCTTTAAATCTTTAAATCTTTAAATCTTTAAATTCTAACCATCAATATAAACATAAGTCCCCACCTCCACCATATCATACAATATAATAATATCCTCATTCCTCATACAAACGCACCCGTGCGAGAACGGCGTGCCGATCATATCCTCCCTGTTTGTGCCGTGTATGTAGACGTATCTCTCGTAAGAATCGATCCCCGGCCCGGCGTTGACGCCCGCTTCCAGCCCTTGCAGGCGCAGTATCCTTGTCAGAATCTGGTTTTCGTCCTCCATTCCCTCCGCCCACACTACGCCTGTGTTCTCTCTGCTGCTGAATATTGTCCGCGGCGGCGCGTCGCCGCCTATTTTTTCGGCGACGCGGTGCAGACCGGGCGGCGTTTTGTACGAACCCTCGCTGTTACCTATCCCGAATCGCGACGTAGATACCCCGAATATAATCGCCGCGTCCGACTCTTTCAGGTACGAAAGCGTTTGCGTTTTCGTGTCAACGAGTACAAAATCTTTCGGCGTGATAAGCTCCAATTCCTTGCAGAGGTCTCTCACGCGCTCAATCGCCGCTCTTTTCATCGCCGTGCCCGCCTTGTTTATGTTAACGGAAAAATTGCGCTCTTTGTAATAAAAATATTAAAATTTCCTTTTATTATCAATACTTTTATTAATATTTTATATTCTCATTTGTCAATAAAACCTAAAAGAGGCCGGTCATGCCTTTAATAAAAAATATATTTTTTTTTAATTTCATACCAAAAAAACTTGAAATTATTTGCAGCATATTTTAATTTATATAGTGGTTACCGGGCGATCGGGACACTATAGGGTGTATAAGCGCGGTTGTTCGGAGTTTCCCGAAAATTGACTTTTAAAGATAAGGAGAAGATTGCGATGTCAGATCAAACGCATCACAAAAGAGCTATGCAGGACGACATGTGGCGTATATTCAGGATAATGGCGGAGTTCGTGGACGGTTTCGAAACCCTTTCCAAGAGCGGTACCTGCGTGACGATTTTCGGCAGCGCCAGGACTAAGGCCGACCATCCGCACTACAAGCTGACTGTGGAGGTGGCGAAGGAGGCGGTCCGAAGCGGGTTCGGCGTGATTACCGGCGGCGGCCCCGGCATAATGGAGGCCGCGAACCGCGGCGCTCACGAGGAGGGCGGCGCGTCCATAGGGCTCAACATACAGCTTCCGTTCGAGCAGCATCCCAATCCTTATATAAAGACGATGCTCACCTTCAAGCACTTCTTCGTACGCAAGGTTATGTTCCTTAAATATACGTCTGCGGTGATCGTTATGCCCGGCGGGTTCGGCACGCTCGACGAAATGTTCGAGACCCTTACTTTGGTGCAGACGCACAAGGTGAACACCATGCCCCTTGTCTTCATGGGCAAGGATTACTGGGCGGGTCTGGTCGATTGGCTGAAAGACAAGATGCTGAAGGAGACTCACTACATAGACGAAGACGACATTCCGCTGATACAGCTGACCGACGACCCTAAGGAGGCCGTGCGGATTATCACCGACCGTTTGAAGAAGGGCGGGCCTGTTTCAAGTTTCGAGCTGTAATTATGTTTTAATATAAACCTATTCATTTTTTCCTTTATCAGGAGGTAAGCGGTATGGCTGGAGGACGTCCGAGGAAGAATGCCGGAGCCGATTCGGCGCCGGCGAAGAAGCGCGTGACTAAGAAGAAGTCCGCGAAGAAAAAGGTCGGAGCCAAGAAGGCGGCGACTAAGAAAAAGTCGGTGAAGAAGGCGGCTGCCGGTTCGGCGGCTGTTAAGAAGCGCGTTGTGAAGAAGAAGAGGGCCGTGAAAAAAGCGGCCGCCGGCGCGTCGGTTGCTAAGAAGACCGTGAAAAAGAAGACGGCCAAGAAAAAAGCGGCCAAGAAAAGGGTGAAGAAAGCGGCTAAGAAGTAATCCGCTCCGTCGCTCTCGGTTTGCAGGGCGGGCCCCGGCCCGCCCTTTCTTCAGTTAAAAAAAAAATTACTTTGTATTGCGCTATGCGGCGGGCGCAATATATATTCTATACGTTCCGGAATTAATAATCCCAAAACCTGATGCCTCAAAATAACCGCGAATGATAGAGTACTCTAAACAAATAAGCGAAAAGTGGGGATTGCCCCACGATGCGGCAGGCCTTCTCTGTACGGCGTACGAGAGGGGCGACTCTCCGAGTTATCTGGCGGAGTACAACCCGTGCCTCGCCGGCTCCGCCGATATCGTCTCCATTAGGGAGGCCTACGCCTTCTTGGCCGACATGGAGGAGATGGCCGTCAAGCGCAAACGCGTCGCCAACGCCTACAAAAAGGTTGGCAAGCTGACGCCGGCGCTCGAAAAGCGGATCAACCTCGTCTCCGACACCCACGTCCTCGACGACATACTCATCCCGCTGCGCCCCAACCCCAAGAGCAAAGGGCAGCTGGCCGCCAAGAAGGGCGTCGACGACCTCGCCGACCTGGTCGCCGCGCAGACCGAGGAAAAACAACCCGTAGAGGCTATGGCCGAGAAATACATCGGCAAAGACCCCTCCCTGAAGAGCGCCGCCGACGTCGTGCAGGCCGTAAAAGACCTCTTGGCCGAGCGCTTCGCCTACGACGACACCGTGAGGGCGATGGCGCGCGAGTTTATGCGCGACGACGGATTTTTCGAGATCATCCCCAAAAACCGGAAAGACGAAAGATTCGGAAGGTACGTAGATAAACTCATCCCCGTAAACGAATTCACGAACGAAGAACTGCTCAGCCTCTTCGCCGCGGAGGACGAAAAGGCCATAAAATTCAAACTCAACGTCCAGCTCTTCCGGATGACCGAGCTCTTCCGCCAGCACTTCATCACAAATCCCGATTCAACGTCCTTCTACTGCATCTGCGAGATCATAGACGATATGTGGCAGCGCTTGCTGCAGCCCTCCATAGAGCAAGACGTTAAGGAGGGCATTAGGGATCAGGCCGAGGGGTGGGCCAAAAAGGAGATCGTGAACGGGCTCTCTAAGAGATTCGCCGGCGAACAGTCCGCCTCGCCCGTGTTCGTGGTGGATATGTCCGCCAAAAAGGACTACATCGTGGTGGCCGTCAGCGCGAGCGGCAGCTTCTTGGGCGCCACCACCGAGAAAAAACCGGGCGACGGGCGCTCGTTCCTCACCGAACGCCTCCGCCAATTCTTCGGCCGCCACAGGCCGTCGCGTATATTATATAGAGAGGGCGGCGCCGAAATTCCGGAAAACTTCATAAAGCAGGCCAACGACTGCCTCACGAACACTGTAGAGGTCGCCAAAGTGAAGGCCCCGCCCGCCGACCGCGATCCCTGCGCCTCCGAATACATGAAACAGCGCGAGTTCGCGATACTCGACGCGCGTTCCAAGGCGCTCTACGGCCTGGCGATAGCGTTCCTTCAGCCGGTCTCCATCATAACGCGCCTAGGCCTCTCGTTCTACACGGTGCACCCGCTGCAGCCGTCGCTGAGCCCCGCGAAGTTCATCGAGGCGGTGGAAAGCGTGGTGGAGTACGCGCAACTGCTGGCCGGCACATCAATAAAGGATATAGCCGACTCACCCATAGCGAAGTTCGGTTGCGCCACGAAAGAGCTGCTCGCCGCGATCAAGGCGCACGACGCCGCCGACCCTATAATGACCAAAAACGACCTGCTGGAGGTCAAGGGCATGACGGAAACCGCGTTCAGAAATATGGCCGGCTTCGTGCTGATACCCAACGCCGAAAACCCCATAGACAGATCCACAGCGCACCCCGACCAGTTCCCATTCATAGAACAAGCTATAAACGACCTCACGGTCTCCCGCGAGACCATAGTCTCAAATCCCGACGTCCTGCTCTCGCAACCCATAGACGACCCCACGCAGAGGGCCTACGTGCAGAGAAAACTCATCCCGCAGCTGCAAGTAGCCCAGCGCTACCTGGGCATAGTCTCGCAAAAGTCCAAGCGGAGAGTGAAATTGGGAGACGTCAAAGAGGGCGCCGTAGTCTCAGGCCGCGTGACGAACATAACGCCGTTCGGCGTCTTCGTGAATATAAACGCCGTGTGCGACGGCCTGATACACATATCGCAGCTGACAGACCAATATGTGGAAACGCCGGATCAAGTCGTTTCGGTCGGGGAGAGGGTGGATGTGCGGATACTGAAGGTCGATACAAAAAAGCGGCGCATATCTCTGTCGTTGAAAAACATAGGCGGCATTGGAAAACATTCGGGGGGGTCGAAAGTGAAGCCTACGAAGGGGCAGTTGGATAATTTGGCGGAGCATTTTAAGAATAGATAAAAAAGATTTTAAAGATTTTGACTTTTGAAAACATTAAACCGATAAGGCGGCGCGTTATGAAAAAAAATAATTTCTACGTATCACTCCTGCCGGCGTTAGTCCTGATAATCCATATACTCTCCTCTTCAGCCGACGCTGCCTTGAAGAATCCTTATTTAGACTCTCTTCAGCGGAACTTCTATGTGGAAGCTTGCAAGTCTAAGCTCTCCGACGCGGTGAAGAAACCGGGGTGCAGGGCGGGGGCGCGGCTCAGTTCTTTTGTTGAGTGGATGGACAGCATCGGCGGGGCCCCGCACGACAGCGTTTACGGGAACGCGCTCAGGGATCACTACAAGTCGCTCGCGAGCGCTACGCGGTACGCTTCCGACATCAAGGGCTGGCCGCTGGTGGGCGACGCTTCGTCGCCGCTGGCTGTGGTGATGTACTTCTCAGGGACGTGCCCGCTCTGCAAGAGGAACTTCGTCGAGCTCTACCACGAGGTCACGCAGGGCCGTTTCAAGGGCAAGGTGAAGATATACGCCAAACCCTTCGGCGTCAACAACGTCAACAAAGCCTTGGTTGCGGCGCACGACATGGGCCGCTTCTCCGACATCATGCTGGCGCTGGCGCGCGCGGAAGGGCGCGTTGACGAGGAGACGGTGTACAATATCGCCGAGTCCATGTACTTCAACCGGGACAAGTTCAAGGCCGCCGCCGAGTCGCAGTCGGTCGCCGACCGCGTCAACGCGGCCTACGCGGAGGGAAAGAAAAACGGCGTGGAACTGGTGCCCACCTATTTTATCGGAGGCAGGCGGTACGACAGCGTCAGCAATACTTGGTGGATTGTCGATACGTTTCAGTATATGTATGAGGAGGTTACGAAGAAATAAAAAGTCAAATTCTTTTAAATCATTTTTAGACGAAAGGCGCTTCGCGCCTTTCATAGAATATGCGGGGCTAAACCCCGCATATAACGTCAAAATCAAGGTCAAAATCTTTTGACGTTGACGTTGACGTTGATTTTATATATGCGGGGTTTAGCCCCGCATATCCTATGAAAGGCGAAGCCTTTCGTCTAAAAAAGAATTTGACTTTATAGAATTTGATTTTCAGACGTTCTTTTCCTTATCGTCCGCCGCCCCCGCCCCCTCTTTATCCTCCTCTTTTTTCTTGAACATCTTTACCAGCTTCTTCACCGCCTCCGGCGCGAGAGCTAACAAGCTCCCCAGATCGCCCCACTCTTTTTCGAACGGGTGCACGTCCACGCCGTCTTTGGATATAGATACCAGCGCCACGGGGGTGACGGTCACCCCGCCCCCGGTTCCGGCTCCGGAGCCGCCTTTGTCCTCCTTGCCGGTGCCGCCGGCGCCGAAGCCTATCGACACCTTGGAGACCGGGACTAGCGTTATATCGCCCACCTTGAGCGGCTCGCCGAAGACCGTCTCGGTCTTGGCTATGTGGTGAAAGCGGTCAAGGGCTACGGTGATCACGTCGGACAGGGACATTCATTCCTCCTTATCAAAATACAAAATAAATATACATTATCCCCGCGCCGTATGTTATTTTATTTATAGATGACTTTGCGACGCGAAGCGGCGCTTGTTTATAAAAAAAGAAAGGTAAAAACCAATGTACATTATTCAAGTAGCCCCCGAATGCGCCCCCGTCGCCAAAGTCGGCGGCCTGGCTGACGTGATCTTCGGCCTCTCCTGGGAGCACTCCATCCGCGGCAACGACGTCGAAATCATCATCCCCAAGTACGACTGCATGCGCTACGACCAAGTCTGGGGGATGACCGTCAGCCACAACGACCTCTGGGTGCCGTGGTTCGGCGGCGCGGTGCACTGCTCCGTGTGGTTCGGCTTCGTTCACGGGCGCAAATGCTTCTTCATAGACCCGCACTCCAACGACAACTTCTTCAACCGCCGCACCTTCTACGGCTGCCACGACGACGTTATGCGCTACGCCTTCTTCTGCAAGGCCGCGCTTGAATATATGCTCAAAAGCGGGAAGCGCCCCGACATCATACACTGCCACGACTGGCAGACCGGCCTCCTCCCCGTCATGCTCGCCGAGATATACCAGCACCACGACATGTGGCGCCAGCGCGTCTGCTACACCATACACAACTTCAAACATCAGGGCATCTTCGGCCACGACATCCTAGCCGCCACGGGCTTGGGGCGCCCCGACTACTACTTCAGCCCCCTGCAGCTGCGCGACGACTGCAACGCCTCCGTCCTCAACTGCATGAAGGGCGGCATAGTATATTCGAACTTCGTGACCACCGTCTCGCCCAAACACGCCTGGGAGGCCCGCCACACCGGCCAGGGCCACGGCCTGGGCGCCACGCTGCACACCCACCAGGGCAAGTTCGGCGGCGTGCTCAACGGCGTGGACTATGGCACATGGAACCCCGAACTCGACGGCTTCCTCCCCGCCCGATACGGCGTGGACAATATAGAGGAGAAGTACAAAAACAAAGACGCCCTGCGCGACCGCTTCTGGCTCTACAAGAGCAACAAGCCCATCATCTCGTACATAGGCCGCCTAGACGAACAAAAAGGCCTGGGCCTGATATGCCACGCCGCCCACTACGCCCTCTCGCGCGGCGCCCAGTTCATACTGCTAGGCTCGCCGTCCAACAACGCCATAGCCGGACAGTTCGCGCATTTAAGAAATCAACTTGGACAAAGCGTAGACTGCCACATAGAACTCGGCTTCAACGAAGAACTCTCGCATCTAATCTACGCCGGCTCCGACATGGTGGTGGTCCCCAGCGCCTTTGAGCCGTGCGGATTGACTCAGTTGATAGCGCTTCGCTACGGCACCGTCCCCATAGTCCGCGCCGTGGGCGGCTTGGCGGATACGGTGTTCGACAAAGACTACGCCCAGGTCGATATGGGCATGCGCAACGGCTACACCTTCAACGACCTCAACAACGCGGGCCTAGAGTCGGCGATGAACAGGGCCATCGGGCTTTATTATGATTATCCGGAAGACTTCAGAACGCTGATGAAGAACGGGATGAAAGCAGACTATTCGTGGAATAATCCGGGGACGCATTATATGAATATTTATGATTTTATAAAGCATAAATAGAGGTTTTTTGTTTTTTTAAAATCAAAATCAAATTCAAATTCTTTTTTAGACGAAAGGCTTCGCCTTTCATAGGATATGCGGGGCTAAACCCCGCATATAACGTCAAAATCAAAGGCAAAATCAAAATCTTTTGACGTTGACTTTGATGTTGACGTTGACTTTATATATGCGGGGTTTAGCCCCGCATATCCTATGAAAGGCGCGTAGCGCCTTTCGTCTGAAAAAGATTTTAAAGAATTTGATTTTAAGTCCTTTTTAATTTACCCGAAAATCTCCCCCGCAACAGCCTGAACGCAAGCATCGGCACCGGTTTTATTATTATCAGTATCTTTGGCGTACAGCATCGTCGTCGCGATCGTAGTGTGTCTGGCAAACCGCTGAACTTCCTGCAGAGGCCGGCCGGCCAGAATCGCCAGCGATACCGCCGTTTGCCGCAAGCAGTGCGTGCACTGTCTGTCGTTCTTGAATCCGGCGTCCCGCAACCGCTGTTTGACTATTCCCGTGACGCAGCGTACTGACACCCTTTCCCCGGCGCTGTTGTTGCTGATGCTGGTGAATAACGGGGTTGGCGGGCCGGGGGACGGGCGGCGCGACAGCGTCAAGCGCTTGTTCCTGACGGATAAATACTCTAAGACCGCTTGTTCTATCGGCTTCGGGATATCTATGTAATCGTCTTTCCCGGTTTTGCCGGCGCCCTGTATGTAGAGCCGCCTGCCGCCGCCCTCCTCCCGGAAGTCTTCCGCGTCCGCCCGGCATATCTCGATCCTCCGCAAACCGCAGACGACCATAAGCAGCAGCATCGCGTAGTCTCTCAGATCGGCTTCTTTTACCCGCGGGATTTTGTCCAAAACGGCTTTAACTTGCTCTTGGGTCAGGTAGTCTCTTTTCGACAATTCCTCGGTTTTAGGCACATGGACGTTCCGGGCCATGTTTTCCGTATGCTTCTCGGCCTCCATCCATTTGAAAAACTGCCTGACGGCGACGATGTACAGCTTTACCGTGGTGGGTTTCTTGGAAGACTCTTCCGAGAGATGCTCCTTGTATTTCAGAATTTCGTCGTTGCCGATTTTTTCGATATTGTTTTCTTTCAGCCAAACTAGGAATTGTTTTGTGGCAGATGTGTATATATCTACGCTTAGCTGCGAGAGCTGGAGAGTATTGAGCCAAGTGCCGCGAAGCTCCTCAAGCCGTATGATGGAGAGCTTTGGTGTTGGGTTATCTTTGTTTTCGTTCATAATATAGATATGTCCGTTTGCGTTGGGTATGCAATAAATATAAATCAAAATCAAATTAAAAATCAAATTCAAATTCTATTAAATCAAATTCATTTTTAGACGAAAGGCGCTCCGCGCCTTTCATAGGATATGCGGGGCTAAACCCCGCATATAACGTCAAAATCAAAGTCAAAATCTTTTGACTTTAAAGATTTTAAAAATTATTTTATATAACCAATGAAACTAATAAAATCAATATCCGAAATGAAAGAATACTCCTCCGCGCTCAAAAAAGACGGAAAGAGTATCGCTCTGGTCCCGACCATGGGCGCCCTGCACGCCGGACACTTGTCGCTCTTGACCTGCGCCCGCGAGCGCTGCGATATATCAATCATGAGCATCTTTGTCAACCCGACGCAATTCGGTCCCAAGGAGGATTTCGCTAAGTACCCGCGCGATCTGGACAAAGACCGCGTTCTGGCCGAGTCCGCCGGATGCGGCTGCGTCTTCGCCCCCTCCGCCGCCGAGATGTACCCCGGCGGATACGGCACCTACGTCGACGTCGGCCCGATAGGCGACACCCTCTGCGGCGCCTCGCGCCCGGGGCACTTCAGAGGCGTCGCTACCGTGGTCCTTAAACTCTTCAACATAGTCTCTCCGGACGCCGCCGTCTTCGGCGCCAAAGACGCCCAGCAGGTGGCGGTGATCAAACGCGTTACGGAAGACCTCAACCTCTCAGTCCGCATAATAACCGCCCCCATAGTCCGAGACCCCGACGGCCTGGCGATGAGCTCCCGCAACGCCTACCTGACCCCGGCCGAGAGAACCCAAGCGGCGAACATCAGCAAAGCTCTGTCCGAAGCCCAAAAGCAGTTCGACGCCGGCGAACGCTCGGCGGAGCGGATAAAAGAGCGCGTCGTATCGATAATAAACGGCGGCGGCGGATTGATAAAAACAGAATATGCGGAGATCGTAGACCCGGTATCGCTGCGTCCCCTGGCAAATATAGAAGGCGCAGCCCTGATAGCCGTAGCCTGCCGCACGTCGGAGAGCGGGACGAGGCTGATCGATAATGCCGCCGTTGGGTGAGACATTTTTTTATTATATTATATTAACAATATCAACTTTCTCGCAGTTCCAATTTCCGCGCCGTGTTTATGTCCGTCCCGGAAATCTCTCGTTGTACAGAAGTACTCTCGTTGTATCGGAAATCTCTCGTCGTACCCAAAACTTACCCCGTGCAGGCGGTTATTGTCTTTGCGGCGGTCAATCAACAAATCTCTAGGAGGATAGTATGAAAAAATCAACAAAGCCCGAATCAAAACCGCGGACCAAGGGCAGGTTGCCGGAAGTGCTTCCGCCGCGGTACGACATAGTATTCAAGCAGGTTTTCGCGAATCGGCCTGATTTGCTCAAGCCGCTGCTGAAGTCTATGATCGGGCTGCCTGAGGGCGACTACGGCAGGGTTGTGGTAGTGGATCCGCACATATACCCTGAGTATAAAGGTGAAAAGCTTGGTGTCTTGGACATCAAGGTCGTTTTGCGGTCGAAAAAGGTGATAGACGTGGAGTTGCAGCAAAAAAAAGTGGCGCATCTGCGTGAGCGGGTAGTATTTTATTGTGCAGGTATGGTCCGAGAGCAGGTTGTCACGGCGGATAAATACTCGAAGATCAAGCGGGTGGTCAGCATAGCGATAACGAACCACGTAGTGATAGAGGAAGACCGGGAGTATCACCACCGGTACACCTTGTACGATCATAAGACCGGGTCGGAGTTTACGGATCTGATAGAGGTCCACGTCATAGAACTGCCCAAGCTGCCGAAAGCGGACGACGGCAGCGATCTGTGGTGGTGGATGAAATTTCTAACCGTAGAGACGAAGGAGGATCTTGCTATGGTAGCGAAAAAGAGTACCGCGATGAAGAAGGCTGCCGACCGTCTGGTGCTGGTGACGAAAGATATGCGTATCCGGGCCCGTTTGGAGAGCCAGCGCCTGTTTGAGATGGATCAGCAAGTTATGCTGGAGGAGGCGCTGGAAAGAGGCCTGAAGCGCGGCCGGAGGAAAGGCCGGGCGGAAGGCCGAGCGGAAGGCCGGGAAGAAGGCGTGAAAAACACCGCCCGTAACATGAAAAAGGAAGGAATGGACGCCAAAACTATCTCCCGACTGACCGGACTGTCGATCTGCGCCGTAAGGAAACTCTAACCTGCAAACAGGGCGGACCAAGTCCGCCCGCCCCTTATAAACTCCCCGCCCCAAAAAAAATAAAAAAAAACTTGACACCCCCATTACCCATGAATTATTTTAGTATACAATGTTAAATCCGGCTCCCCCAAAAGCCCCCAAAACCCGCCGAATCGCTCAGAAAAGCGACCGCGGAGGGCCGGAAAAGGGCTCAAAACGGGGCGGATTAGGCCGAAAACAGTCCGGGGAAGGCCGATTCCGGGGCGATTTAAGGTCTGGCGGTACCGGCGATATATGGGCGATAAAGTAGAAAAATAATTTTTTTTGTCACACTTCCCGTGGCGGGAATGTATATTAGTAGGTTGTGGGATTTAAAGAACGTCTGAACTAGGATTGGCTTCGCCGAGATAAACAAGTTGCCTTCGGCGAGATAAACAAGTTAGTAGGATTTAGAGGATTATAGGATTAAAAAGACTAAAGACTGTATCCGGCGCGCAAACCATAAGTATGGGGATACTCTAGTATGATGGTGGACAAGACCAAAATTTCCGACTTTTACAGAACCTCAG